>Ga0265780_10005279_pt1 | contig 16411 bp, 19 predicted proteins | sample P1T30metagenome_FD_192432 | JGI IMG/M metagenome (GOLD analysis project Ga0265780, IMG submission 192432) | Plant litter microbial communities from East Loma Ridge, Irvine, California - P1 T30 | ecosystem: Environmental > Terrestrial > Plant litter > Unclassified | place: USA: California... | reverse complement strand
GGCCTCCCAGCACTCCTTCCGCACCACCCGAAATTACGCCGTACCGCCGTACTACGGCTCCCAAAATGTCACCACTACGGCTACGCTACGTTTCAATTCACTGCCAAGTACGTACGACCCACTACGGCGTAGGGCGTAACCGTAGTACGACGTACTACGTGCGGTTGCAAGCCATGATCACGACACAACTCTCACGATTGAGCAGATTTTGGTCTTCTTCTAATTGCGCATTCATTATCGGGCCCCTACATTGCTCGTAATGCTTCCTTTCGGTCTACGTATTATAGCAAACCTAAATATTTCCATAAGGCATGAAGAAGTTCGCATCCTCATAAGTAATCACTCGATCCATGTCGAGGAACTGAGCATCCATGAATGTGTCGGACAGATTGATCAGGGACTGCTCTTGCAAGGATTGACCATGTGCCTGATGAAGCGACGGGATATGTTGTAGGGTCGCAGCCTGCCCGGTAGACGATGCAGTATTCACATCATACATGGGCTGACTTTGTTCGACGTAAGCGGCCCCTGTATGCGGCACCTGGTACGATAAAGACACATCAGTGGCGGAGTTACGAAGCGACGCTTCATTCGAAAACCCAGCTGAGAAACCATGCGCAGTGTGGACATTGGGCGTGGCTTTCGGACTCGCAGATTGGGTGCTGCTGAAGCTGCTATTTCGCGCATGGTCGTTTAGACGAGGCAGCTGAGGCTGCACAAACGGACGAGCTTGTGGCGTTGTGGTGGAGAATGAGCTGACTCGTCCCGGCGTGTGAGGAGCGTCGCAAGCGTTGTCGTACATATCGAATCTGAACTGCGCATCTCGCTGACAAGCATCCAAAAGGAGTCCCAGGTGGCGCGCATACATCGCAGCTTGACTGACTTCATGAGGACTGGATGGCCTTAGGGAACTGTGCTCTCCTCTCCATCTCTGGGACATCTCACTGAGTTCTCCAACGAGGACTTGAAATTCCCGCCTAAGTTGTTTGCCGGTGACCTGGTGCTCATACAACAGCGCCTTTGCTGCCACATACGTACAGAACGCGAATTGCGTGTTGACGAAGGGAATTGGCGTGTGCGCAAGGAACTTCTGGACGATGTTTGACGTTTCGATAGCTGCCAGCTCACATGTCTGTGCGCTACAGTCTTTGGGCAAAGCGACGTAGTTGTTCCATTCTCGTGGAGGAAAGGCGATGGGGTGATGTAGTAAGATCATGCTTGTGTTATGCGTGATGTGAGCAAGAGTCAGGTTGGGATCCATATCTAGAGAACGACGCAATTAGAAATTCGTGTGCAAGGCTGATTCAGTGAGAACTAACCAACGATGCTCTGATCCGCAGAGATATTCGAATCTTTCCACTTCGGCGGTAGAAATATCTTCCAATGCACCAACCTGAGGTCTAGCTCTTTGAACCGCGTCAACCAGCTGATAGCATGCTCTTTGTCCTTCCAGTTGATCCGTTGTTGTAAAAAAAACGTTGTGACCTGGCTAAGTGACTCCGTAGCCTCTACGCAGTACGCGAAAGCGCCGAGCTTAGAAGCATCGATGTAACCATTGGCAGAGCTAGGGCTGGCTCCAGCGCCGGCGAACTGTTCAGTGGCCGGTTCTTCTTCGTTGTACTGCGCAGGTACATTCGCAAGAGAGCGACCGATGCGTGCTGCAGCGCGACTCCAGATTCCGAAGTAGGGAGTCATAACAGGCTCCTCTCGTGTGAAATATCCCCCATCTGCGGGCAACCTTCTGTGGACATCGTCCGCTGTAAGACTGGTGTTCCATCCCGTATGGATTGAGCAAAAGCGATCAAGTAGAAATATGACCCAGAAGAGTCTCCGGCGTTCCTCGAGCTCGGTCCAATCACTAGACGGCTGCACCAAACGTAATGGCTGCATCAACGATCTGAAAGGTGATGCTGCAGGTTCGGTCGTCAGCTGCAGATAGTCTATGGTCCTGGTGAGCATTCCTATCATCGGCCAGGCTTTCTGACTTTGGCCATTATTTAGCTATTGCTAGTTAACAGACACTCTTTCAGTATAGTCACAAGACTCACATCATCGAAAACGATTAGAATGATGGCCTGGAGGCCCTCGATTGACAGCACCCGTGTAGCCTGAGACTCAACAATGAGCCGAGAAATCCTTGCCTGCTGGAGTAAGGCATCGGTATCCAAAGACAGAAGATCAGAATTTATGTGTCCGAAAGCAACAGCAACGAGAGCATGAAGCACTAGGTCAAAACCAGGGCTGTGGTCGCCACGTCGCACGCGTTCCTGGAGCCTTTGTTTGTGTATAAACGGTATCCAATGATGAAACGAAACGCAGAAGAATTCGGCAACTTCGATTAGGACTGATCGCTTTGGCAAGTATTGTGATATGTCCGTTGCTCCGAGATCGAAAATAGAGTTTTCGACGTTGGCATAGCTCAACTTGCGTCTTTTCGAGGGACTGGTTATAAGATCTTGCTCTCGATATTGGTCACGCCCGATGGCTGACAACTCAGGAGACGCATAGTGGACCGGATCGTCTGCTAGGGGTTGTTTTTGTCCGGGGGCGACTGCACTTTCCTTTGCTTGAACTGCGGCCTCCAATGCATTACTGAATTGTGGCTTTACATTGCCTAAGTCGTCAAGTAATACATTCTCAAGAAATGCTGCATATTCTTAGTTTGAGTCCAGTAAATGTCCCATGGGCTTCCATACCTACTCGGCGAGTGAGTGCTTCCACAGCGCCTGGCTGACACGCTTCAGTACAACAGCAGCAAGAAAGCCAAGTAGCCTACCTTAAGTCCAGGTTTCTGTTTAGCATTGTAAACACATTCTGTTCCTACACTACACATCAGCAAAGAAAGAAACTGATCGTCACACACAATTACGCACCAAGCCTATGACAATGTGAGCACGTGGGTGTCTCCCTCGAACATCTCAATTTCCGCTTCTTGCAGCTCGCGCACGCGGGAACATCATCGTTATCGCCAGCCTGGCTCCCGTTAACAACGGAAAAATTGCTCCACCCAGCGGACATCACCGCGACATGCTCGAGGATTGCAGACGGTGTAGGAATGGAGGAAGGTTGCAGCGGGCAGCGCAGGAATGGGCGGGCCACGGGCTAAATTGAATGTGCGGGTTCTCCACCTCCACACCCCGCAAAGCTAGCCCGCACTTCGGCTGATCGATTTGTTCCTTGATCTCGGCGCTTCAAGACAAAGATGTCGCGGGATGCGGGATTAGAAGGGGACATCGGGTGTATTTCCCAATGAAGCCGTGATAGAAGTAGGAGCAATGTGCTTCGCGATGCCTCGATGTAGCAATACCGGTAGAGACTTCCTTGGAACAGCACAACACACAGGCATCCAGGAGTGCAAAAGCTTCAATCTCATCTACCAACACCATTGGTAATTCTCCGAGAGCAGAAGGTTCCAACATCCTATGGGGACAATCACGTCACAAGTAACTTTAGTAATCCTCCAAGAGCAACAGCACAATACACACCCTCCAAAACAATCCCGTCAAAATGCCACCTCTACCTGGCTTCTCAACCAACCCCTTCCACAACTACACCGACCTCAAACACGCCTCCCTCACCCTCCTCCGCGCCCTAAAACCCCACCAATCCCCCGGCGGAGCACGCATCACCCTCCCCCTCTCCACCGGCACCCATTTCGACTCCACCGCAGCACAACTAGAAGGCTACGCGCGCGCCCTCTGGGCCGTCGGAACGCTCCTGCACGCCAGCCTCGTAACCCAAGACGAGTACGACGAGCTGCTCGAGCCATATGTCAGGGGTCTCGCAAACGGAACTGATCCTCAACATGAGGAGTATTGGGGCCCAGTGGTGCTGCGGGACCAACGTATGGTTGAGATGGAGATAATTTCTTTTGCGCTGCTGGTTGCGCCGGATAGGATGTTTTATGCGCAGGATGAGCGAGTGAGGGGGAACATTAAGGCATGGTTGGGGAGTATTAATGGAAAGGATTTTCCGGCGACGAATTGGTTGTGGTTTCGCGTTCTTACTAATTTGGCGCTTGTGAAGGTGTGTGGTGTGTCGTACGAGAGTGTTGGTGCGGGTATGAGGGCTGATTTGGATCGCATGGAGGGGTTTTATTTGGGGGAGGGGTGGGCTGCTGATGGGGTTTGGGGGGAGGGTGGGAGACAGGCTGATTATTATTCTGGGAGCTTTGCGATTCAGTTTTCGCAGTTGGTTTATTCGAGATTGGCGTGGGATGTTGATCCTGAGCGGTGTGAGAGGTATCGAGGTAGAGCCAGGGAATTTGCAACGTCCTTCTGGAGATACTTCGACACCAACGGTAAGCCCATCTTCCAACACCTCCCAGCGCTCAAGTCTCTAACTTCTTCCAGGCGCCGCCATCCCCTTCGGCCGCTCCCTAACCTACCGCTTCGCGCTCGCCGGCTTCTGGTCCGCCGTCGCATTCGCAGAGCTCGACCTCCCAGCACCCCTCAACGACTGGGGCGTCGTCAAAGGCCTCTTACTTCGCCACTTCCGCTGGTGGAGCACCAAGCACGATATTTTCAACGTCGATGGCACGCTGACGATTGGATTTACATATCCGAACATGTACATGTCTGAGGACTACAACTCCCCGCAATCACCCTACTGGGCCCTAAAATCCTTCCTCGCGCTCTCCCTACCCCCATCACACACATTCTGGACGTCTCGTGAGAAATCCCTTCCACTCCCCCAAGAATCACATGCAATCACACCCGTCCACCCACCCAAACACATCATCTGCGCCTCCCCCAACCACCACTACTTACTATCTACCGCCCAATTCTGCCCCTGGCCCCTCAAAGCCACCGAAGCAAAATACGGAAAATACGCATACTCATCGCACTTTGGCTTCTCGGTGCCGACGGGCACGCTGATACAGCAGATTGCGCCGGATAGTACGTTGGCGCTGAGTAAGGATGGGAGTGAGACGTGGCGTGTTCCGTGGAGGGTTGATGGTGCGGGATTTGGTGAAGCAAGAGTTTTGCATCATGGGAAGGAAGTAGAACGCATTTCGGTGTTGAAGAGTGTGTGGAGGCCGTGGGGAGATGCGGAGGTGGAAGTATCTACGTGGCTTGTTGCGCCGTCGAAGAGGTGGCCGGATTGGTATCTGCGCGTTCATCGATTCAGGAATACGGGCGTCGGGGATGTGAAAGTACAGTGTGTACAGGGTGGATTTGCGATCCAAGGGCGGGGAGATGCGAAGGGCGAGGTCTTGCCTGTCTTGCTAAATACAAGCAGTCTGGCTCCATCAGACTCAGGCGGTCATTCGTTTCCCGAAGGCACACTCCAAGTCCCAGACGGCGCACTGATATGCTCCAACGCCGGCGCGAGTGGCATCAGGACACTCCATGCGACGGGCATCCAACGGGCTGAGATCCTAAAGCCAGACGCAAACACAAACCTAATATGGCAGCGCACACTCATACCAACCCTTGTCTCGGACCTCACGTGCTCGAACGATAGTACAATGCTTGCGTGTGCGGTATTCGCACTAGCTAGGACGAAGAATCGAGAAGAAGCGTATGCAAAGCTTGATGTGGGGGCGTTGTGGGAGGATGTGCCTGTTTTGCGGGATCGTGGGGAGGGAGGTGCGGTGGAGTGGTGTGTTACTTTGGACTGAGGTAGGTGTAGGTGGTACCTAGTGTACTGTATGGCATGAAAGGAGAGTGCCCGAATAACGGTCTGAACAAGTCACTGCTTTGGGTCATTTGATGGGATTGATAGGTGTGAAACGCGTTGTGATTCTCAATTTCCCATTCCCATACCATTCTTACTCCCAAATCTACCCATACCCACACATACGTAACGCTAAATACTATAAAAACCATCCTACATATGACCCTAACAAACACGCCATAAATGCGATCATTCCCTCCCTATGTCCCCTGGATATAAAAAATCGCCGACCCTCCATCCCATCCCCCACATGCCGTTATGTCATCACGTCGCATTCGTATTCATAGTCGGCGTCACTACTCCCTCGCCCCCGTTCCCATTCCCGTCATCATGCACAACCTACTCAACATCCGCCTCAAATCCATGCGCCTCTGCACCCACATCACCATCTCCATCTTCTTCGTCCCCACTAGCATCACCCATAAGCTCCACCTCCACCCCACCCACCAATCCCAACGTCTCAAGACCCAGCACCTCTTCGTCCACGTCTTCAGTCATTTCAACACCATCCTCCTGCACATCAAACGCCAAATGCGCCACACTAGGCCCACTCGCGCTGATAACCGTGACGTTGCCACTCTCCTCCACAACCCCAAACACCGTCGTAACAGTAATACTATCCGCACTTCCAATCTCACCACCCCCAACCCCATCCCCACCCCCACCCACCCCCTCAAAAAACTCACTCATCGCGCCCGCAAGCTCATCCGCTCTCCCCCTCTCCACCCGATCTTTCTCCATTTTCGCAGCAGCGCGCAGCTCAGCTTCGCGCTTGGCTTGCAACTCGGTGTCGAGACGGCATTTAGTGCGGACGGGGGGTTTGCGGGCGCACGTGGGGCAGTGGTAGTTTGCGGTGCAGAAGGTGCATGTGCAGGAGGGGGAGGAAGTGGCGCATTGCTATTTGGCACTGTGTCAGCACACGTAACGTTTTTAAAATGTAGGGGGAATTCGCGGGACTGGACGTACATCGCATACCAAGACCGCGCACTCGGAGCACTCCTTAAGTATACCGGGACACTGCGGCCTATTATCGCCAACGGGACGCGGATACTGGCAGAAATACGCGCCGCAGCCTTCCCATTGCACTGGGTGCCGCGGATTACATGGTAGGGGAAGGGGATTGGCGATGGAGTTTGGTATTTGTGGGCGAGGCGCTTTCTGCGTCAAGGCCCAGGGTTCAGAGAGACGGCCTCGCACGCCCGACACGCTGAAGGAGCGAGGGCGACCTGAACTGACTGGCACGAAGGGAAGGGATGAAGTCAGAGCGAATGGGTCGTTTGTAGAGATTGAGTTAAAGGATGTGGATGTTGACAAGTCGATTGAAGACGGAATGGCTGACGCAACGAGGATTTGTGACTGAGACATTGGCGTCTCCGAGGACTCCGATTCGTTGTCGCCCGCGGAGAAGAAATCTTGCTGCGACGCGGTGGGCGTGCGCTCTGGATCTGGGGTGCTGGCTCGGTTGGGATTGAAGTCGGGAATCACTAGACGCTGCGGTGTTTCGTTGTGTGTTCGGACGTGGTCTCGCTCGGTGTGCATGTCTCGGTATCCGCACTTGCGCACTTTGAGCGCCCTGAAGTCGTGCTCTTTACATATCGGGCTCTTGCACGCTCGACATGAGACTTTCCATCTGAAGCTTCTGTAGCAGTCTTGACAGAGTCCTCGTGGACACGTTTGTTGTTGGAGTTCCAAACTCTCTTGCTTCAGATATGACAAGATATCAACGTCTTCGCCAAGAACATACTCGTACAGTCCGTTGTTCTTCAGCTCGCGGATATAGTCCACCGGCCGAAGTTGATTGCTAAAGTCAGGGTCTTCGAATCTCTTCGTCCGCGGCAGGGGCGCTGCTCGTATCTTGTCTGCCCCTCTGCCGCCCAGCCCAGTACCTAACACAGCTATTCCACCGCCACCAGAGAATATAGGTTCTAGACAGCACCAGTGCATGTTCAGCTTCGGAGGCTCGCGATTCTGGTGTAGGCCCGGCAGACCATTGTTGAGGTTGCCGCCGTCTTCGGAGTCGGAGGAATCATCGTCGTTTGCGCTCTCGTTCATGAGATTCGGCGACCGTGTCGACCCAGGCGCCCACCAAAAGCGGTTGTGCTCGACTTTCTCTTCAGCATTTCGGTCTTCCATTGCTCCAAATGACCCCGATGCCTGCCCAAGCGCGCTGCCCAGAGTCGAGCTGTTGCCAAATGCGAGGTTCGCAAAATGCCGTGTCTTTGGCCGTTTGCGCGGTATGGGCCGATTGAACGCACAGCTGGCGCATAACGTCTTCCTACAGCCCATGCAATGCATCCGAACACTGCAAGACTCGCAGCGCTCCAGAATAACATCATTGCACTGCGCACACTTGACGTCTTCCACAAACGTGTTATGGCTCTTCCTCATATGCGCGGGTACATTCCTGCCCTCGCCCTGGAAATGCCCATTTTCAGTGCCAAGTGGCTCGCCATCCTGTCCAGTCTCAGATATCTCCCACAACCGACCGTCATGGTCACCAAGTGACCGCGTCCCCTCCACGGGCCCAATGCGATTACTCGACCGCCACAGCCGGTCAAACGGCACCCAGACCTCCATGTTCTGCGGCCCGGCTCTCCCTGCGTGGTAGTCTTTCCGCCTGAAGCAGCGTCCGCCCGGGCTCGGACACCAGGCTGTGTCTGTCCATATCCCCAGCTGGTGGCATATCTCGATGAGCTGGTGGGTCGGGTCGGAGTCGGAGTCGCGTCGGACGAGCGAGGAGGGCAGGTACGGTCGCCGGCGGTGGTGTCGACAGCGGTATGTGTAGAGGCTCTTAAGAGCGAGGTCTTTCTGTATCCAGGGGGCGTCCTTGAGCGTATACGGCTCGAGAAAGGGCACAATGTGGTACTTTATAGAGACGTTCTTACACCCCCGTACCGAGAGGTGCTGCAGCGTATCTATGCGCGGCGCAAGCACGCTGCCCACGAGCGCGATGCCCGTGACCGCCGTATTGCACAGGTCAAGGCTCGTCAGGCGCGTGCCATTCGGGGCGACAATCTGCTTGAGCAGGGCGTCAAACGAGTAGGCCTTTGAGGCGCGCTCCCTGCCGTCGGGCGTCTCGTTGCCCGGCGAGCCTACGGCGACGGCGGGCTGGGGCAGGCGGAACGACAGCGTCTTCCATGCCAGCGGGTAGCGCCGCAGGAAGTCCCGCAGGTGGCGCGAGGTGTGGTAGAGGTCGAGCAGGGCGGCGGTGGGGATCTGGGCGAGCAGCGACTCCAGGACAGGCGGGTAGGCCGTCACCACCGACTCGAAGAGGCTGAGGGGCGGCGCATGCTGGGGGAGGGGGTCCGTCTTCATGCTGAGGCTCAGGCGCGCGGCGAGGTCGGGCCCGATGGAGCAGTCTTGTCGGACGAGGCGGCACGGAAACATGCAAAACGCGACATGCAGAGGGGGGGAGAGCGACGTCTGCAGCGCCGGCGTGCCAGAGGGGAGAGATGGTGGTCGTGTCACGGACGGCAAGCGAGATGGTCGTGTGCCTGCGTGTGCTTGGGAGCCATTGGATGCGATGTGGCGTGAGATGAGATGCACTCCACTTCGCAGCCTGGATGCGCGACACACTTCACCACACGTGATTGCGCTTCAACGTTTACCTTACTTGTGCTTCTCCTTTGCTCTATGATTTAATCATCTACAGCCCTGCATTTTGTCTGACACGGCACGGCAGCCGGATGCAGCCCTGCCAGGCTGGAATCATTGGTGATATGCTGGCCTTGGCATCCACCCATCTTCAATCGCTTCCACCTCACCGTGCATCTGACACGTCTGTATACTGATGCCTTTGTCTCGAAATTCATTCCTCATAGAAAAGATTACGATGCACATTTGAATCCAGATTGTGTTCGCTGTACGACTTGGGATGTTCACCCACCACACCGCCAATCCAACCACATTTCGCCACCCCAGGTATTTATATGATACTCCAAAACACCCCTAGAACCACCAAAACTCCCCGCTAGACACAACACAACAACACCACAAACGCCACACCCACCCAACCAACACCCACAAATCTCACCACCACCCCCTCCCCTAAAACACCCATTCCCCCCCCAAATCCCTATCCTCCAACCCCTCAAAAAGCACAATATCCCAATCCAACCCTCCCCCATCCCCCCCATCCTCCCCCGGCCACAACCCATTCTTCACAAACGAAAAAACAGGCACCCTCTCTTTCCCCCCTGCATCCTCTTTACCCATCATCCCCACAACATCGAAACCAGGCCTAACAGGCACCTTTCCATACTCCAGCACTATCACGCCGAAGAACGGAATCGTTAGGCGCGTCGCCCCGTGTGCCTTCCGACTCGGATCAAGACTACTCAACAGTGATTTGAGCACGACAGCTGATCGGGATGCGATACGTTCGCGCGCGCTAGCCCTACCGAGTTTTTCCATTTCGGCGATAAGACGACACAGCATAGCGAAATCCGTGCCTTTGGTAACTTGCACCGCGCTCTTTTCTTTAGTCGCGAATTCGATCATGATGTCTAGCGCAAGCGTGACTGCAGCAATAAACACGCCTATTTCAGCGAAGCGGCAACACGCTTGTGTGATGGATGCGTTGCGCAGCGCGAACCAGCGCATGAGTATGTTGCGGCTTGCTTGGAGGGCTGTGACTTTGGAGTACTCGTACCGGGATTCTGACGTGGCGCGCAAGAGGTAGGGGAGGTGGATGAATACTTTCATTTCAAAATGCCACATTTGGACCATGAGGCGCTCGAGAGCCGCGAAGGACTCGGGGCTCCGCGCAGTAGATGGAATATTAGGCACGGACCAGAAATCATGCGGCATTCCGCGCATCAGAGCGTCGAGGGCTTCGTCGAGGGCGAGGGCTGAGACGTATCCTGAGGGAGAAATATCAGTGTCTAGAGACGCGATTTTGCGCGCGAGAGTGTTGAGTGCGGATTTATGAGTGAGGCGTAAAGACGCGGTGGCGGGGAGGGGATAGTCGTCTGCGGCGAAGGGCAGGCGGAGATGCAATCCTAGGTATCGATCGAGATCGACGAAGGATCGCCATGCCATTTTTGCGTTGGACACGGTGGGTATGGGGGGTGTGAGGTCTGGTTGGGTGATGATGCGGTGGAAGCCCATTAGGTGTGCGAGCGTTAGGCCGCGGCGCACGATGAGCCATGATTGACGCAGGTTGGCGGAGTTCATGTGGAAGAGTGCGAGGAGGAGGAGGGTTTCGAGACCGTGGAGGGTGAGCATGAGTTCGTCGGAGGAGGTGATTAGGGTGGTGACTGTTGAGACGTAGGTTTGCATTGTTGCGTCCAGGGACCAGATGTTGGATAATCGGGACGAGTTGAAGTCTGGGGGGAGCGAGTTGATGCAGATGGCGAGGTGGAGGAGTGTGCGTGCTACGATGATGGGGCGCTCTTGACTTATGGCTTCCATGTTTAGGGCGTAGGATTGGGGGTCTTTGTCAACGTAGATGTCGTGCGAGGCTTTGTAGACGCCTTCTAGGATCATCCAGCCGTTGGAGGACTCGAAGATGATGTCTGCGTCATGCTGTGAAGGGAGCAGTGCGACGAGTGAACGTTTGGTATGGTCACATGAAGGCTGTTCCTCGTTGTCCTGCTTGTCGACTAGTGTGCGGATGGACGGCGATGTTGTCCAGCTCTGTGCACCAAGCTGAGCTTGTTAGTAACTTGTGAGAGTTTGAAGTACTCGGATGACCTACAATGCCATCGCCAAGGGATGAAAGACTCCGTGCATCAGTCGACAGCTTAGGCAGACTCATTATCGACTCTTTGTCGTTGGAGCCAACAAGAGTGGGACTTCGACCTGTATCTACCGAAGCACTAGATGTCGAAGCTTTCCGGCAAACAAACTTTTCAAAGAATTGTTCAAGTTTGCCCAGTCGCTCTCCGATGTGTGTTGGGCATGCGCTACCCTGATCTCCACGACTCGAGCCAAGACTTGACACCTGGTTGATATCTGGCGAACCAGCTGTTTCCTCAAGCTTTGGTTTTTTGCCTGTTATGTTTTAGCATTACTTTCTACCTCACATTTTCCAAAGATCATTCTCACACTCCCAGCAAGCCCGCCTCAAGCTCTTACTCGGCCTCTTCTTGCTGCCATCACGGCTCGATGTACTCATGATATCCGTCATGTAGTATGCACGATTCGAAACACCGATAATGATCTATGCTGATCTTCTGCCCTTGTAGGAAAATGCATCTTGTTCAGCAGCAGCATGCGGCGCGGCTTTCATAGAGGAGTGGTAGTGTATTGAGGCGACTTACGGGGTGGGGAGTAAGCACGGCGAAGTTCGGCCGTCGTTTCGTCCGCAGAAATGGCAATTAAACCCGGAAAACAATCGGAGGTCGCACTTCATATCGGCACTTGGTAAGAGAGTGGGAAAGCCAAGCGGTTTTAAGACCTGCCTCGGTTACATCTTGTCGCTCGATAAACACAGCGTGTCCCATCTGCTGTTGCGATGGTGATTTTGGTGTTGGTCAACACAACGTCGGTCTCGGCATGGTGCAACTTCACTCCCGCAACGCTGTGATTACTATGAGGCGGGCAGCATAAAACCACTGTGGTATCTCCGCTTCGCACGATAAGTATAATGGCGCGGAGTTGCACATCTTTGTCAGCGAAGAAGCATAGCGTTTGGTAATGGGCTTCAAGATCATTCTCAGTGGCGTCACCGGGCGCATCGGCTCTGTGGTTTTGGAGCAAGCTCTCCAACATCCATCAATCACCTCGATAATCGCATTGTCCCGACGACAATTGCCCGAACTTGCACGCCACGACAAGATCGAAGTCGTGGTTGGAGAGGATTTCAATGCTTATGCGAAAGAGGTTGTTGCGAGACTATCCGAAGCCGATGGATGCATTTGGTAAACTTGCTGAGCTGACGTATAAAAATACCCGCTTGTGTCGGATGCTGACTTTGAAAGGTGCATGACCACGACCACCGGAGATCCGTCGCTTGAATTGGACTTCCCGGGAGCATTTGCCAAGGCTTTCGCACCAACCTTGGAAGAACACGGAAAGCAGTTCAGATACGTGCATTTGTCAGGTGGGTTGGTTGAGCGTGACCAAGCCAAAGCACTGTGGGTGAAGGGTAGCGTTAGGAAGATGAAGATACGTAAGCCTGCTGGATCTTCCGCAGGTCTGTCATGCTGCTTCTGTGAGCGCATGACCTCATTGAAGAGTTGTGGCTCACAAAGTTTATGGTCGAGGTGAAGTGCAGATGGTAGATTTCGCAAAAAGTCCTTCCCACGCCGGCTTGTGGCGCACTATTGTCGCACGTCCTGGGATGGTTGTCAAGCGGAATATATACGTTGGCGAAGTATCCATGTTGCTGGCAGGTGATTCTGGATCTTTCATCAGGTCGGACGAGCTCGCGCTGTGTCTTCTCGACGCTGCCATGCACAGAAGCGAAGAGCTGTTGTTACCCCATGCGATTCTACAGCGGGGCAGAGAAGCTTGTTGCAATTAGGAGTTCCTCACATCTTAGATAAAATCAGCAGTGGCCCATGTCTCGTGTATTTGAGTGAAGGTAGTGACTGTTGGTGGTATGCACAATAGATTGGTGCCCAGATTCGTGGTACCCTCCTTGGCCGCTCTAAGGTATGCAGCAATTGCCACTAATGCATGCGACAGGTCTCCAAATGCAAGGTCTCCTCGCTTCTGTCCCAAACTCCTTGCAATGCTTCATTAGATGCTCCCCACACGTCTATGCATACATGTCGTCGTACTCCCCATCGTCGTCGTCTTCGGGCGGAGGGGGCGGTTGCTTCTTCTTAAGAAGCTCCTTGCGGTCGAGCGGGCAGGTAGAGTTCAGCTTGAGCCACGGTCCTATACAATCCAGGTCGAAGCAGTGGTCCTTATGGCAGGGCAGCTGTACGACCAGCGGATACTTGTCTGGCCCCCAGTTAGCCGAGCTCCGAGTCCTTCGCTTGCATGCTCCAACTCACCTTCAAGGAAGGAGTTGACACAAATTGGGCAGGTGTCGCTAGGCTTCAAGCTCTTCTTGTCCACGCGCTCCAGCTCGTCCAAGAAGCTGTCCGGCACGCCTTTGAGCTCTAATGGCGGTTCGTCTGCATTCTGCCGCAGCATATCGATCATGTTGACCAGCAAATCGTTTTCCCCGCCTTCGCCTGCTGCGTCGTCCGCAGCTCGTCCGCGCATCATCTCGAATGCGTTGGCGAGCAGCCGAAAAGCCGCCGACATGTTCTCTGGCTGGGGTAAGGCATTGGCGTTTGTGTGCGCTTCCGGGTCAGACGTGTCTACCAGTTCGAGCGTCGAGAAGAAAGTAGATAGGTCTGGTCGGCGTGAAGGAGGTTGCGGCTTGTCGTCCTTCTCCGAGATGTTGTGCTCGACTGGACGCTGTCAATTCGTGCTCTGTATGATGACGTACAGACGCGCACTCGCCTTCGTAGCCGGACATGTTGGCTGTGGTCGTGGAGTCGTAGATAACGCAAATAATTCGTTCGCAGCGTCAATGTTTATCTGGCTAGACTGTCGTCGTCATGGGCCGATGCCTGGACGCGACGCGAAAAGACCGCGGGGCAAATGTGGCGAGTGCTGCAGGTGTGGCGCAGCTTCACTGCCAAATCATCACCTCGTCAAGCATCGGCAAGCAATCCCAAGCAAGCATCCCAAGCACTGCACTAACACATCTGCTACGTCTGGACTCGAGACTTGTACTGACTAGCATCACACGCTCCGTCTACGATTGTGTTACTTGAGGATAGTCAGCTTCTACTTTCGCGTGGCAGAATCACAAGACGACACCCTTCCATCAGCATATCCAATTCTGGACTGATATACGTGAGTATGCAAAGATATCGGTAACTTGTCAAGCTCTTGAGCCGGCATGATTCAGATCAAGGGGTGCGCGAGCCCATGTTCCACAGTCAAAACGCGCGCGGCTCCACCGGCGATCGAGAGCGCTGCACAGCCTCATTGACGCATTCGTCACGCTTGCCGCATTCTCCCCACTGGCCATTCCTGAGACTCCTGACTTGAGAGTGCACACATCCAGCACAGCCTAATGGCAACAAGCGTGTGAAAGCGGTGGAAACAAAAAGGGGCGAGGCACCCTCTGTGAAATTGTAGTCAATCACCTACAACATTGTCACATTCCAAAGACTGATTTGCACCGCCATACTACAAAACCCGCAATCTCCATCACCCATCAACAACACCAAATGTCACTGCTAGTCATGTCTACCGATACAACATATTCCAAAGATCGGCTTTCTCCGGGATGGATCAGACGCTCAATCTCGCCGTTCAGCAAGAAGTCTGCGCAAAAGGCGGACTCTCGACGATCCTCCACATCCAACGGTTTCTTATCGCCATCAAACCGCAGCCGGAGCAATAGCGATGATTCTCGCTCCGCACACTCAAGCAAATCAGATAGTCGACGTCCATCTTTCCGAGGCGTAGTCAATCGCCTACGCTCGTCATCAAGTGCCAGCTCACTGAGTGGCAAATCTCAAGAAAACGACATGAACGACATCCACGACTGGTTCGCCGGATTCCGACGATACAACCAAATCGTCACAACCCAAACTGCATCATCCCAAGCTTACAATCCCCAAGACTTCACAAAAGTCACAAAAGCACTCACAAAAAACTGCGGCGGCGACCTCATACACGCACTCCCCACCAGCGCATTCGACTTCAGCCTCCTCTGGTGTCCCGCCTCCGAACTCTCGCGACGCGACTCCACCGAACCATCCTGGAGCTGGACAGCATACACCGGCCCCGTGACCTTCCCCTTCGACCCCACAACATGTCCCGACATCTACTCGGCCCCAAAACCCGAAAGCGAGCTCTTCCGCTCCGAAGTCGTGCAATACAACGTCGGGCCCCCCAACGCACCATACACCATCCGCCGCGACAAGACCGCCGCACTGCGCACCAAGTACCCCCCGTATTTCCACGCACCACGCGGCACAAACGCGAGTGTAGAGTCCAACATGCTGCGTTTCACGGCCTCCACTATTTCCGCAGACGGCTTCACTGCTGAGCAATTACACTACCGAGGCGCTGAAATTCCATGCTCACAGCTCCTCAATGACAAAGGGCAGCACTGCGGTGTACTAATGGACTACGAACACGTCATTTCCGCGCCCTCGCATATCCCGAGTACATACGAATTCGTCGCGCTGTCACGTAGCTTGCGCCGCGCGGAACCTGCTGCGCATAACCACCGCGCTGCGAATCCGAGCGTGCATCCCATGGGCACGCCTATTTGGGACGGCGGGCGCTTTGTGTGGGATGAGGTTGTTGCGGACTTTGATGAGGATGTGTTTGAAGAGGGGGCGTGGAAGGTGCTTAATGTTTTGCTGGTTAAGTGGGTTGGGGGGTTTGCGGAGCGGGTTGGTGTTGCGAGGGTGCATGAGGATGTGTGGGTGGGGAGAGGGGCGGGTAAAAAGGAGATTGTTTTGCGGTGAGGGGGTTGCTGGATTTGTGTTTTGGGGGCCTTTTCGTCTTGTGTTGGAGTTGAGAGCTTGGAGGGGCTGAATTGGTCGATTTAGCAGAGCAAACACTGTGGCCGGCGGTAACATACCCGAGAGCGATTGTGCATTATTTGGATGTGGTTGGTAGTAATTGTATTGTAATGGCACACTTCAGTATACTACTCAGTCATGACTATCTCGCCATCCTTTCTACAGCAAATGCAAGTCAGGATAACGTTGAATTCCTATCCCGCCACCCACGACCAACATACCACTCACGTAAGTGGCAA
>Ga0265780_10005277_pt1 | contig 16414 bp, 17 predicted proteins | sample P1T30metagenome_FD_192432 | JGI IMG/M metagenome (GOLD analysis project Ga0265780, IMG submission 192432) | Plant litter microbial communities from East Loma Ridge, Irvine, California - P1 T30 | ecosystem: Environmental > Terrestrial > Plant litter > Unclassified | place: USA: California... | reverse complement strand
GCGCCCGGGAGGGCCGGGGCCGTGGAGGCCCCGGGAGCGCCTGCCACGGAGGGTGCCGCCGCCGAGCCCGACGCCGCCGTGAGCGCCTGCGCGAAGGCCCCGGCACCGGCCGTGCCCGCCGCGGAGGTGGAGCCCGGGCCGCCGACCGCGGTGCTCGCCGTGGTGCCCTGCACGCGCTGGCGCAGCTGCAGCAGGGTCGCCTCGATGTCGGAGATGCGCGACAGGACGTCGCCGACCGGGCTCATCGCTCGACCTCGGGGTCGACCTCGGGGTCGCGGCGGCGCGTGGTGGCGATCTCGTCGAGCACCACCTGCTCGGCGCGGAGGTCGTCGGCGGCGGCCTGCTCGGCGTGCCGGGCCTCGAGCTTCTCGAGGCCGAGGGCGGCCCGGCGGGCCGTGGCGTAGGCCGCCTGCGCGGCGTCGAGGTCGGTCCGGCGCTGACCGGCGACCGCGTCGAGCTCGACGAGCATGCCCCGCGTCGAGGCGCGTGCCGCGGCGACGGCGCTGAGCGTGGCCGCGTCGGTGACCGTCGACGGCGAGTCGGCCAGCGTGCGCCGGGCGCGCAGCCGCTCGTCGGCGGCCTCGCGCAGCCGGTCGCCGGCCGCCGCGAGGGCGGCGCCGGCCTGGTCCTGCTGGGCGTGCCTCAGCCGGAGCAGCGCCGCGAGGCGGAACCCGCGGGCCATCAGCGCACCCCGCCCAGCAGGGCCGAGAGGCGCGCGAGCGACGCCCACGACGCCTCGGCGGGCGCCGCCTCGTCCATGCCCTGGCGCAGGAACGCGTCGATGGCGCCCTGGTGGTCGACGGCCGCGTCGACGAGCGGGTTCGCCCCGCGCTGGTAGGCGCCGACGTCGAGGAGGTCCTGGGCGGCCCGGCGGGCGGCCATGACGCTGCGCAGCTGGGACGCCGCGGCGCGCTGCTCGCGCGTGGTGACCTTCGACATGACGCGCGACACCGAGCCCAGCGCGTCGACCGACGGGAAGTGCCCGGTGACGGCGAGCGAGCGGTCGAGGACGACGTGGCCGTCGAGGATGCTCCGGGCGGCGTCGGCGATGGGCTCGTTGTGGTCGTCGCCGTCGACGAGCACCGTGTAGAGGCCGGTGATCGAGCCGACGCGGTCGGTCCCGGCACGCTCGAGCAGGCCCGCGAGCACCGAGAAGGTCGACGGCGGGTACCCGCGGGTCGCCGGCGGCTCGCCCACCGAGAGGCCGATCTCGCGCTGCGCCATGGCGACGCGCGTGAGGCTGTCCATCATGAGCACGACGTCGGCGCCGTCGTCGCGGAAGGCCTCGGCGATGCGCGTCGCCGTCACCGCGGCCCGGAGGCGCACCAGGGCGGGCTCGTCGCTCGTCGCGACGACGACGACGGACCGGGCCAGGCCCTCCGGCCCGAGGTCGTCCTCGAGGAACTCGCGCACCTCGCGCCCGCGCTCCCCCACCAGCGCGACGACCGAGACCTGCGCGTCGGTGCCCCGGGCGATCATCGACAGCAGCGACGACTTGCCGACGCCGGAGCCGGCGAACAGCCCGACGCGCTGGCCGCGGCCCACGGTGGTGAGCGTGTCGAGCACGCGGACGCCGAGCTGCAGCGGCGCGTCGATGCGCGCCCGGCCCATCGCCGAGGGGACGTCGTGGTCGAGGTCGACGAGCCCGTCGTGCAGCAGCGGCCCCTTGCCGTCGATGGGGCGGCCCAGCCCGTCGAGCACGCGGCCGAAGAGGCCCGCGCCGGTGGGTACGCGCACGGGACGGCCGGAGGCGCGCACGGGCGCCCCGGCCGTGAGGCGCGTCGGGCGGGCCAGCGGCATGCACCGCACGCCCTCGGTCGTCGCGGCGACGACCTCGGCGGGGGTGCCGGCGTCGCCGAGCTCGACGACGTCGCCCACGGCGGCGTCGAGGCCGGCGACCGTGACGCCGAGGCCGACGGCGCTCGTGACGCGCCCGACCCGCTGGGGGCGGGCGGCGGCGAGCGCGGCGGCGCGGCGGCGCTCGAGGAGGGCGGTGGGGCTCACGCGTCGCCCTCCAGCAGGGCGGTGCGCAGGCGCGCGGCGGCCGTCGTGAGGCGGGCGTCGACGTGGCCGACCGGCAGGTCGGCCTCGGCGTCGCCCCGGGCGAGCGAGGGGTCGGCGACGAGCAGGGGTCCGGAGTCGCCGGTCGCGCCCGCCAGGAGCGCCACGTCGTCGGGGTGCAGGCGGACCGACACCACCAGCGCCGGGTCGACGACGCCGAGCGCGCGCTGCAGGGCGGCCTCGGCGCCGGTCTCGGGGTCGGTGCGGAGCGTGCGCCCCAGCACCGCCTCGGCGAGCTCGACGGCGAGCTGCACGAGCGTGCCCTCGGCCTCCGCCGCGACGGGGGCGACGCGGGCGTCGAGGGCCCGTGCGGCGGCCGCGAGAGCGGCGACGCGGGCGGCCGAGAGGGCCTCGAGCCGGACGAGGCGCTCGACGTGGAGCGCCTCGAGCTCTGCCCGGCGCTCCTCGAGCTCGCGCTCGGCGAGGCGCAGCCCGGCCGTGTAGCCGGCGGCGTGGCCGCGGGCCTCGGCGCGCTCGCGGAGCGCGTCGGCGGGGCGGGACGACTCGGCGAGCGGGGACGCGACTCCTGCGCCGGTGCCCGGGCGACGGCCCTCGAGGGCCGGGTAGTCGAGCGGCGCGAAGGCCGGGCGCACGGACGTCACGGACGTCACGGACGTCACGGACCCCAGCGGGGACGTCGACTGCGCGGTGGAGGGCACGGGGGACCGTTCGTTCGAAGGCGGCCGATCCGTGGCCGGGCGAGGTGAGCGATCCGTGCTCACCGGGAACTCTCGACCGCCGGGGGCGGTCCGTCAGGCGTCGCCCCGAAGTGGGGACGACGAGGGGTCACTCGACGAGGTCGTCCTCGTCGGCGCGGTGCACCGTGATGGCGCCCATCGCCTCGAGCTCGCGGATGGCTCGCACGACCTCGGCGCGGGCCTCCTCCACGGCGCTCCGGCGGACCGGTCCCATGGCGGCGAGCTCGTCGTCGAGCAGCTCGCGGTTGCGCTCCGAGACGTTGCCCCGGATGACCTCGGTGACCGGCTGCGGCGCACCCTTCATGGCCGTCGCGAGCACGGCGGCGTCGATGCCGCGGAGCACCTGCTGGATGTCGCGGGTCTCGAGCTTGACGACGTCCTCGAAGGTGAGCATGCGGGAGCGGACCTCCTCGGCGAGGACCGGGTCGCGGGCGTCGAGGCCCTCGAGCAGGAGGCGCTCCGTGGCGACGTCGCTGCGGTTGATGATCTCGACGAGGGGCTGCACGCCGCCCACGACCTCGACCTGGTCCCGCGGCGAGACCACGGCCCCGGCCCGCGTCCGCAGCGTCGCCGCGACGATGCCGACGGCCTCGGGGGTGGCCGTGCCCATCGTGGCGATCGCCTGGGCGACGTCGGTGCGGACGGCCGCGTCGAGGCCGGCCAGCACCGTCGACGCCTGCTGCGCCCGCAGGTGGGCGAGCACGAGGGCGATGGTCTGCGGGAGCTCGCCGTCGACCAGCGAGATGACCTGGCTGGCCTCGGCCTCGTCGAGGAAGTCGAACGACTTGCCGACCATGCCCGCGGCGAGCTTGTCCATCAGCTCGGCCGCGCGCGCGGCCCCGAACGACGCCTCGAGCAGGCCCGCGGCGACGTCGTGCCCGCCGCGTCGGTGCCCGCCCGTGACGCTCAGGGCGTGGAACTCGTCGATGGTGCGCTCGGCGACGACGGCGTCGACGCGGCGCAGCTTGACGATCTCGGCGGTGACGACCTCGGCCTCGGTGGACGACAGCCGCGACATCACCTCGGCGGCGCGCTGCTGGTCCATCTGCATGAGCACGACGGCGACCTTCTGCGCACCGGTGAGGGGCTTGGTCGAGGTCGCGGGCGCGAGCCCCGACTGCACGGGCACGACGGTCACGACGAGGGCCGCTCGTCGAGCAGCTCGCGCAGCAGGTCGGCGGTGCGGTCGGGGTCACGCGCCGCGAGCGCGTCGATGTCGGCGCGCTTGCGCTCGGCGGTGAGCGCCTCGGGCGACGCGGGCGGGACGTCGACGGCCGGCAGCAGTTCGGTGGGCGGCTCGGCCATCCCCGGCAGCCGGAGGGTCGACGACGACACGGCGTCGTCGAGCGACAGCGGCATGGTCGCGTCCCACGTCCCGGCGGGCGCGGAGTCGAGCTCGCCGAGGTCGACGTCCTCCCGGGCCTGGCGCCGGCTGCGCCGCGCGAACACGACGAGCCCGACGACGAGGGCGAGGGCGATCGCCGAGATGATGCCGGCGGTGCGGATCGTCGACCACATCGCCTCGCTCGCCGCGGCCGCGTCGGCGGCCTCGAGCGCGGCGGCGGCGTCGTCGGCCGCCGTGGTGTCGAAGTCCACGATCTGCACCTCGACGGCGTCGCCCCGGGCCGGGTCGATGCCCGCCGCGGTGCGCACGAGGTCGGTGATCGTCTGCACGTTCGCGCCCTGGGCGGCCTGCGCGTCGAGGGCGACGGACACGGTCTGGCGGGCCACGCCTCCGGCCGGGATCGACATCGTCTCGGTCGTCTTGTCGACCGCGTTGTTCTTCGTCGCCGACTCGTTGAGGTAGCCGCCGTCGGCGGCCTGCCCGGTGCCCACGTTCGGCACCGCGATGTTGTCGGGGCCGAGCACGCCCGCCGCGGTGCCGGCACCGGCCGCGCCGGCGCCGTACTGCTCGCTCGTGCCCGACTCGCTGAGGGCCACGGGACCCGTCTCGGGCTCCGTGAAGGACTCGGTGACGCGGGTGCCGGAGGCCTGGTCGAGGTCGGCGGCGACGGCCACCGACGAGTTGCCGGGGCCCACCACCTTGTCGAGCATGGCCTGCACCGACGAACGGATCTTCGTCTCGTACTCGCCGGCCTGGTCGGTGCCGCTGCCGGTCGCCCCCGTGCCGACGGCGGCGAGGACGGTGCCCGCGGAGTCGGTGACGGCGACGTCGGTCGGCGCCATGCCCTCGACCGACGCGCTGGTGAGGTTGACGATCGCCTGCACCTGGTCGGCGGTGAGGCTCGCACCGGCCTTCGTCTCGACGAACACCGACGCGGTGGGGTCGCGCTGCTCGTCGACGAAGACGGTCTGCTCGGGGATCGCCAGCTGCACGCTCGCGGTCTTCACGCCGGACATCGCCGAGATCGTCTTCGCGAGCTCGCCCTCGATCGCGCGCTTGTAGGTGACGTCCTGCTGGAACTCGGACGAGGTCACGCCCATCGTGTCGAGCAGCGAGTAGCCGCCCCCGGAGCCCGCCTCGGGCAGGCCGGCCGCCGCGGCCTTGAGCCGCTGGTCGTACACCTGCTCCTCGGGGACGAGGATCGTGCCGCCGCCCGCCGTGAGCTCGTAGGGCACGCCGTCGGTGCGCAGCTGCTCGACGATCGCGTTCGCGTCGGCCGGGTCGATGCCCGAGAAGAGGGGGGTCATCGACGGCTTGGCGAGCCACGACACGAGGGCGAACGCGCCGAGCGCGATGACCGCCAGGAGGATCACGGCGATCGTGCGCTGCTGCACGGTGAAGCCCTTGAGCGCCTCGACGAGCTTCGCCCAGCGCTCCTGCACGGCGGCGGGCATCAGGCCTGCATCCGCATGATCTCGGTGAAGGCGTCGACGCCCTTGTTGCGGACGGCGGCGACGAGCTCCATGGTGACCTGCGCGCGCGTGGCGGCGATGGTCGCGTCGTGGATGTCGGTGAGGTCGCCCGTGACGGCCTTGACCGCGAGGGTCTTCGAGGTCGACTGCAGCTCGGTGAGGCCCTGCACGGCGCCCGCCATGGTCGCGCCGAACGCGTCGGCGGGGTTCGCGGCTCCGGTCCGGTCCGGTCCGCCGACGCGGCCGAGCGCGTCGACGGCGGACGCGGCTCCCGACGCCTGGGTGGCGGTCGTGGGCTGCACGGCGCCGATGGCGGCGAGGGGGGAGAGGGGCATCAGCTGCGTCCGATCTGGAGTGCGGCCTCGTAGGCCGTCTTGGCACGGTCGACCACGGCGGCGTTGGCCTGGTAGCCGCGCTGCGCCATGATCAGGTCGCTCATCTGGGCACCGAGGTCGATGTCGGGCATGCGCACGTACCCCTCGGCGTCGGCGAGCGGGTGGTCGGGGTCGAAGGTGACGCGGCCGGCCTCGCTGCCGTACGCCGCGCCCGCGACGTAGGCGCCCGTGACGCCCTCGCCCTCCTGGGCGATGACGTAGCGCGCCTGGAACGCCGTGTCGTCCATGGCCTTGACGGTGTTGACGTTGGCGATGTTGTCGCTGACGGCGTCGAGCCACTTGCGGTGCAGGGTGAGGCCGGTGCCGGCGATGCCGATCGCGTCGAACGCGGTCACGAGTTGGTCCTGAAGGCGACGCGCACGCCCGTGAGCTCGCCGTTCATCGCCTGCGTGGCGAACTGGTAGCGCAGCACCGTGTCGACGTTCGAGAGCGTCTCGGTGTCGAGGTTGACGTTGTTGCCGTCGAGCCGCGTCGGCTCGAGCGACCGGGAGGTCGTCGCCGCGACCATGCCGTCACCCTGGCGGACGCTCGTCGCGAGGGCGTCCTCGAACTGCACGCGCTTCGCCGTGTAGCCCGGCGTGTTCACGTTGGCGATGTTGTCGGCGATGCTGCGCTGGCGCAGGGCGAGGCCGTCGAGGGCGCTCTGGAGCGCGGCTTGCGTCACGGATCCGACGGGCATGGGCGTTCGCTCCCTGGTGCGGGGTCTGGTGCGGGCCGATCCGTGGCCGGGGGTCGAGCGATCCGTGCTCGAGGTGCACTGTCGACCGTCGGGGCTGCCGCGTCAGCAGGAGCCCCGGCCCCACTCCTGGGGCCAGGTGCGTCGGGTGCCGTCGCGAGGCCTAGGGGGCGGGCGGCGGGACCGAGCCGGGTGCGCCTCCGGCCCGCTCGTCGCGGGCCTCGTCGTCGTGGGCCTCGGCGTCGTGGGCGCGGTCGGCCTCGACGGCCGCGTCCGTCTCGAGGTCGGCGAGGAGCAGGTCGATCTCGAGCTCCCGGAGGCGCGCCGACGCCACGAGCCAGCGGCGGCCGGCGAGCGCGACGCGGCAGAGCAGCACCACGAGGACGAGGAGGGCGACGAAGCCGACCACGAGGGCGAGGAGGTAGGCGGTCGAGTAGAGGTTCCAGCCGAGCATGGCCGTCACGCTAGCGGACCCGTCGGTCCGCCGGGGGCGCGGCGGCCCGGACGTCCGGTCAGGGGCGGCGTCCGGGCGCCCGACGCGGCCGGGCTCGGCCGCCTGCTGGGAACGTGCTGGGCAGCGCGTCCGGGCCTGCGCCTCCGGCCTACCGTCGGCGTCGTGCCGGGGACGCCGGCGACCGCACCGAGAAAGGAACGTCATGTCGATCGGAGACAAGGCGAAGGACGCCGTCCAGAAGACCGCCGGCAAGGCCGAGGAGTTCGTCGGCAAGAAGACCGACGACGCGGAGCTCACCGAGCAGGGCCACAAGGACCAGCACATGGGCGAGAAGCGCATGGAGACCGAGAAGGCCAAGGACGCGACCGAGCACTGACGCTCGTCCGTCCTCGGAGGCCCGACACCCCGTGGGGTGCCGGGCCTCCGTCGTGCCCGGGGAGCGCCCGCCGCCCGCGCAGCCGGGTCAGCGGGCCGCGGCCCGCGCGGCGAGGGACTCCTCGAGTCGCGCCAGGACCTCGCGCACGGCACGACGGGCACCGCTCGGCGCCGGGTGCTCGGCCAGCCAGGCCCGCAGCGCGTCCGCCCCGGCCTCGCCGAGCACGGGCGGCGGGGCGAACGCCGCGGTGAGCTCCTGCGCGGCGCGGGTGCCGCGGTGGGCCCAGGCGTCGTCGAGGGCGGCGGTCCACGCCTCCGCGTGGCCGGCGAAGGACGCCGCGTCGCCCGTCGAGGACCACCCCGCACCGATCGCCGCGATGAGCTCGGGGGCCAACGCCTCGTCGCGGAGCACTCGCCCCCAGGCCCGCTGCTTGGCCGCGGGGTCGGGCAGCGACGCGGCGGCCCGGGCCGCCCAACGGCGCCCGAGGTCGGTGCCGTCCGCGAGCTCGGCACGCTCGACCTCGCCGCCCGACGCCTCGCCGCAGCGCACGAGCGCCGTGAGCAGCCGCCAGGCGGTCTCGGTGCCGACGTCGAGGCCCTCGAGCCGAAGGCTCCCCGAGCGCAGGCCGCGGAGCACGGCGGCGTGCTCGGGCGCGCCCGCCACGTCCGCGAACGCCCGCACGAGCTGGAGCTGACGGTCGGAGCCCGCCTCGGCGGCCCGGGCCAGCTCCCACAGCCGCGTGCCCACCTCGGCGACGATCGCCGGCCGCGTCGTGTCGGGCACGAACCGCTCGAGGGCCTCGCCGAGCTGGCCCAGCACGGTGCGCAGCGTCGACGCGTCCACCTCGGCGGGCACGCCGTCGAGGACGAGGCGGAGCCAACGCCCGGCGGGCAGGCGGGCGTCCGCCACCGAGCGCCAGAGGCTCGCGTGCACGACGGCACGGTCGAGCGCGTGGCCGGAGGCGCGCAGGAAGTCCCCCACCGCCCGCAGCGACGGCTCGTCGAGCTCCACCACCGCGTAGTCGAGGTCGCCGGCGTTGGGGAGGACGAGGCGGGGGCGGGCGGGGGCGACGCCGGGCGCGACCGGCTGGGCGGGGGCTGGGCGGGCCTCCTGCACCGCGGTGCCGGCGTCGAGGTCGAAGGCGACGAGGTCGCGGCCGTGGACGCCGTGCTCGTCGACGTCGATCAGCGCGACGTCGACGCGGCGCGGGCGCAGCAGGCGGTCGGCCGCGTCGGGCAGCTGCTCGAGCACGACGGCGCCGTCGCCGTCGCCGTCGGACCAGGAGGCGCGCAGCCGGTTGACCCCGCTCGTCCGCAGCCAGGCGTGGGCCCAGTCGCCGAGGTCGCGACCGGAGGCGCGCTCGAGGGAGGTCAGCAGGTCGCCGAGCGTGGCGGAGCCGAGGGCGTGCCGACGGAGGTGGTCGGCGACTCCGGCGAAGAAGGGCCCCTCCCCCACGACCGCGGCCAGCTGCCGGAGGGCCGCGGCGCCCTTGCCGTAGGTGATCCCGTCGAAGGAGCCGGTGAGCGACTCGAGGTCGGGGACGTCGCCGACGACCGGGTGCGTGGTGGGCAGGAGGTCCTGCTCGTAGGCCCAGCCCTTGCGGGCGAGGGCGAACTCGACCCACGGATCGTGGTCGTCCTCGGCCGCGACGGCGAGCCGGGCGGCCACGAGCGCGGCGACGAAGTCGGCGAACGACTCGTTGAGCCACAGGTCGTCCCACCAGCGCATGGTGACGAGGTCGCCGAACCACTGGTGCGCCATCTCGTGCAGCACGGTCAGCTCGCGCCGCTGCACGTCGGCGGCGGTGGCCGTCTCGCGGTGCACCATGCGCTCGGAGAAGGTGACCAGGCCGGGGTTCTCCATGGCGCCGACGACGTGCTCGGGCACGAAGACCTGGTCGTAGGAGTCGAAGACGTAGGGGTGGTCGAAGAGCTCCTCGTAGGCCGCGAGCCCACGCCGCGTGAGGTCGTGGAGCGCGTCGACGTCGGGGGCGACGGACCCGGCGAGGGAGGCCCTGGCATGCCACGCGAGCGGCAGGACTCGCCCGTCGCGGAGCACGGCCTCGCTGCCCCAGCTGTGCCAGGGTCCGGCGGCGACGGCGAGCAGGTAGGTGGCGATCGGCGGGGTCGGGACGAAGCGGTGCAGCAGCGCGTCGGTGCCGACGGGCTCGGGCGCCCCGAGGGGCTGCCCGTTCGAGAGCACGGTCCAGCCGGAGGGCGCGGTCACCGACACCGCGAACTCGCCCTTGAGGTCGGGCTGGTCGAAGCAGGCGAAGACCTGACGGGCGAAGGCGGGAGCCGTGAAGGTGTAGCAGTAGGTCTCGCCGTCGGCCGGGTCGACGAAGCGGTGGAGGCCCTCGCCGCTGGTGGTCAGCGGGAACGCCGCGTCGACCTCGAGCACGTTCTCGAGCAGCAGGTCGGCCAGGTGCACGCGTCCGCCCCGCCAGGTGGTGGCCACGTCGAGGGGGGCGCCGTTGAGGACGAGCGAGTGCACGCTCACGGCCTCGACGTCGACGAAGGTCGCCGAGCCCTCGGTGGCGTCGAAGGTCAGACGGGTGCGGGTCCGGGCGGTGGCGCCCGTGGGGTCGGCGAGGTCGAGGTCGACGGCGTAGCGCACGTTCGACACCGTGCCGGCCCGGAGCTGCGCCTCGGCCTGGGTGAGGTCGGTGGCCATGGGTGGTCCTTCCGTCGAGGGCGTGGGGGACCATCCGACCACGACGAGCGGGGCCGCGCGACCGTCAGCCGGCGGTGTCGAGGTAGACGGGGCGCTCGGGGGCCTGCGACCGCTCCACGGCGCGCACCGCGCCGAGCTGCTTGAGGACGTCGTAGCGGTGGTCCGCGAGCCGCGCGGTGACTGACCGCTGCTCGGCGAGCAGGTCGGCGGCGCGGACGGCCAGGTCGGCGGGGAGCGGGCCGAGGCCGGCCGGGGGCGACCACGGCGACGGACCGGCAGGCGTGCTGCCCGCACCGCCGGGGGACCCGGCCTGGGCCTGGCCCTGTCCCTGGCCGTGGGCGCGGCCGGCGGCGAAGACGTGCGCGTCGAGGTCGTCGAGGACGGTCGCCCAGGTGGCGATGACGCCCGCGTCGTCAGGCGACACCGAGGGCTCCTCCCGCGGCGACGGCGCCCGCGGTGACGTGGCCGGTGGCTCCGGCGAAGGTGGAGGACCCGCTGGAGGGCAGCGTCGCCGCGGCCTCGTGCCAGGTCTGGCGGAGCGGTTCGAGGAGGTCGACGCACTCGCGGGTGAGCGCGACGTCACGGTGCACGTTGGCGTTGACGAGGGCGGTGGAGGCGTAGCCGTAGAGGGCGAGGAGGCCCTCGCCGCCGTCCCAGACGTCGATGCGGAGGGACGACGACAGCTCGGACACGATCGCCTGGGCGTGCAGCAGCTGCTCGCCGGCGGCGGCCCAGTCGGCGGCCTCCTGCGCGACGACGGCGCGGGAGAGGTCGAGCAGCAGCCGGTCGTAGAGCATGGTGACGAGCTGCACGGGCGTGGCCGACAGCACGGCGTCGGCACCGTAGACCGCGCGGCGCGAGGCCGCGAGGGGCGACGACTGCGAGGTGGTGGCGAGGGCGGCGAAGGCGCGGGCGTCCATCACTGGCCGCCCGAGCTGGCGGCGAGGGACGAGATCTGGCCGGAGAGCCAGTTCGACTGCGACTGCAGGTTGCTCAACTGCACCTCCAGGGCGCTGTAGGTCTTGGTCAGTTGCTCGCGGCGGGCCGCGAGGCGGGAGTCCCAGTCGGTGACGCGGACGCCGATGTCCTTGACGACGGACTGCTGCCCGGTGATGACGGTGGTGATGGTGCCGGTCGTCTTGTCGGAGGCGGTGCTCGCGGCGCCGGCGACGCGCTCGGCGAGGACCGTGAGCTTGGCCTGCGTGCCGGCGGGGTCGGCGGCCAGCGCGGCCTGGAACACCGTCTCGTCGAAGGCGAAGGTGCCGTCGCGCTGGATCGTGATGCCGAGCGCGGAGGGCGACGTGCCGTCGATCGGCAGCGAGGTCGCCGTGGTGAGCGCGCGGCCCGTGTCGCGCACGGTGGACTGGCCCGAGAAGGTGCCGGGCACGAGCGTGCTCGTCCCCGTGCTCGACGTCGAGGTCGTGCTCTTGGAGCCCGACGCGATGGCGGCGAGCACGGCGTTGACGCTCGAGACGAGGCCGGAGGCGACCTTCGCCGAGCCGCCGGCGTCGCGGCCCACGGTCACGGTCACGGGGTCGGCCGAGGCCGCGGTGACGGTCACGTCGACGCCCGGGAGGAGGCCGGTGAAGGAGTTCGTGGAGCTCGTGACGACCTGCTCGGCAGCGGTGCCGGCCCACAGGGTGACGCTGGCGTCGCGCGCCGCGGTCGTGACGGAGGCGCCGGGCGCGGCGAAGAGGTCGCTCGCCTCGCCCGCGGCGGTCTGGGCCTCGGTGCCGACGTGCACCTGGAAGGCGCCCGCCGTGCCGGTGGCCGCGGCACTGAACTGGAGGCGGTACTGCGGCTCGCCGGAGGCGTCCTTGCCGGAGGCCACCTTGACGGCCTTGACGCCGGTGCTCGACGCGTTGACGGCGGCGACCACGTCGTCGAGCGACGACGACGCGGGGGTGAGCTCGGTGCGCGTGCCCTTCGCGTCGGTGAGGGTGAGGACCGGCGGCTCGGCGGGCCAGCGCGTGACGGCCGCGCTGACGGCGACCTGGGCCCGGGCTGTGGCGCCGACGACGAGCTCGATCTGCCCGGGGGCGGCGCCGGTGCCGGCCTTGGCCGTGGCGCCGGTGCCGGTCGTGGTGGCCGTGAAGAGGTCGAGCGAGGCGGGCTTGCCGGCCTTCGTCGCGGTCTCGGCGAGCGCCGCGATCTGGGCGTTGAGGGTCTGCAGGGCCGTGATGGTCGACTGCGTCGTCGTGGCCTTGCGCTTGAGGAGCGTCTGCGGCGTCGCCTCTGCCGCCATGAGCGAGTTGATGAGCGAGGTCGTGTCGAGCCCGCTGACGAGGCCGTCGATGCCGAGTGCCATGCTGTCGCTCCCCTCAGGAGGTCGGGTGGTGCTGCCGTGGTGGTCGATGCTGGTGGTGGTGCGGGTCGGCGGGCCGGAGGCGGACGTTCAGTCCGCCTCCGACCCGCCGACGGGTCGTCCCTGCTGGTCCGGGGAGGACTAGCGGAGGAGCGACAGCACGCCCTGCGTGCTCTGGTTCGCCTGCGCGAGCATGGCGGTGCCGGCCTGGCTGAGGATGTTGGAGCGGGTGTACTTCACCATCTCCTCGGCCATGTCGACGTCGCGGATGCGCGACTCGGCGGCGGTGAGGTTCTCCTTCGCCACGTTCGTCACGTTGATCGCGTTCTCGAACCGGTTCTGCACCGCACCGAGCTCCGAGCGAGCCGTCGAGACGGCCTTGATCTGAGCGTCGATGAGCTTGATCGACTCCTGCGCCTCGTCCGCCGAACCGAACTGCAGGCCGACCTTCGGCGCCGCGCTCGCGACGCCCTCGGTCAGGCCGCTGTCCGCGGCGACGGTGCCCTCGACCTTGCCGCCGGTCAGCGACGTGACGACGATGCCGTTGCCGGCCCCGTTGGCGTCCTTCGTGACCGAGACCGAGAAGTTGGCCGAGAAGGCCTCGTTCTTGCGCAGGTCCTCCGCGTAGGTCTCGACGCTCGTGTAGCTCGCGGCGAGGCCCTTGACGTCGATGGTCGACGAGACGTCGCCCTTGGTGACCGTGAAGGACTCGGCCGTGCCGATGCCCGTCAGGTCCGCGATGCCGAACTCGGTGCCCTTGCTGCCGGTCGCACCCGTCGTCAGGGCCTCGGCGATGCCCTTGACGTTCGCGCCACCCAGCTTCACCTCGATCTGGCTGGAAGCGTCACCGTTGGCACCGACCTGGAACTTCAGCGAGGTGTTGCTGCCGTCGAGGAGCTTCGTGCCGCTGAAGTTGGTCGACTCGGCGATGCGTCCGAGCTCCGCCTGGAGGGCGGTGACCTCGGTGTCGATGGCCTTGCGGCTGTCGGCGTTGTTGCTGTCGTTGCCGGCCTGGACGGCCAGGTCGCGCATGCGCTGGAGGATCGAGTGGGTCTCGTTGAGGCCACCCTCAGCGGTCTGCACGACGGAGATGCCGTCCTGTGCGTTGCGCGCGGCGACCGTCAGTCCGCCGACCTGCGAGCGCAGGCCCTCGGAGATCGAGAGACCTGCTGCGTCGTCGGCGGCACGGTTGATGCGAAGGCCGGTCGAGAGCTTCTCGAGGCTCTTCGACAGGTCGTTCTGCGTGCTGGCGAGGTTGCGGTAGGTGTTGTTCGCCGCGAGGTTGGTGTTGATCTGCATGCCCATGGTGTTCTCCTCCGTGATGGGTCTGAGTTCGTCAGCCCGTCCGTGGGCTGACACCGACCACTGTCGGCCGGTCGCCCGGGCCCGTTAGCAGGCCCGGAAGTTTTCTCGCGGTCTCAGACCGCGGTGCTCCACCGGCCCGGCGCCTCCGGCTCGCGGAGCGCGCGGGCGACGCCGACGGCGGCGTTCGTCGCGACCTTCGACAGGTAGGCGCTGCGACGGGCGACGGACGTCGTGGAGACGGCCTCGGGGATGGTCTCGGGGTCGTCGGCGTAGTGCGTCGCGAGGGCGTCGCGCAGCAGGCGGACGGCCTCGGCGCGCTGCTGCGACACCGCCGAGTGGGTGATGCCGAGCTCGGCGGCGAGGTCCTTGACCGTGCGGTCGCCGAAGTAGACGCCCTCGACGATGAGGCGCATGCGCTCGGGGAGCGCCTCGACGGCGGCCTTCACGTAGCGGCTGCGCTCGGTGACGAGCGCCTGCTCCTCGGGCAGCGGCAGGTCGGCGGCGAGGTGCTCGGCGACCCCCTCGTCGAGGGCGGAGACGGTGCGGGCGGCGTCGACGAGGGCGTCGGAGGCCGTCTGGCGGTCGACGCCGAGGGAGTCGGCGATCTCGTCCACGCTCGGCGTGCGACCCAGGGCGGCGGTGAGGGCGTCCTGCACCGCGAGGGTCTCCTTGATGCGCTTGCGGGTGCCCCGGCTGGCCCAGTCGCCGGAGCGCATGTCGTCGGCGAAGGCGCCGACGATGCGCGTGCGGGCGTAGGCGCCGAAGGGCACGCCCTGCTCGGGGTCGAAGGCCTCGGCGGCCTGCACGAGGGCGAGCGACCCGACGCTGGCGAGGTCGTCGCGCGACAGGTGGGTGGCCCGGGCGGCGACCTCGGAGACGAGGTAGCCGACCAACGGCAGGTTCTCGACGATCATCGCGTTGCGCGCTGTGCGGTCCATCTGGGCTCCCGGGGGTCGGTGCTGGTCACGGTGGTGGCCAGTGTCGTGTCGCGTGGGCGGGCGATGGACGGTCAGGCTGCGGTGGTGTGGAGGGATCCGCCGCGGGCCGAGCTGGGGAGCAGGGCTGCGGGTGGTGCCCGGGTGGGCACCGGGTGGTCCTCCTGGTGCGTCGGCGGAGCTTCGGGGCCCTGCCGACACCCGAATTTACCGAGGCCCAGGAGGCCCACAGAAGGCCCTGCCGCCCCCAGTGCGGGGGAACGGGCGTGGCCCGTCCGGGGGGTGAGGGCGGGCGACTCCCCCCGAACTGGGAGCGCGGCCGGTCTTACGCTCGACGGCACTCGACCGCTAGGACCCGGTGCCGGTGTCCACCTAACGAAGGACCCGCGGCGGCCGATGGTGATCCCTGAGGACGGAGCACCGACACGGGCCCGTCCACCCCCGGAACGAGGAGGCACCATGAGCGCGAGCGACCTGTCCGCGCTGCTCTGGCGTGAACGCGAGCTGCTCGAGCTGCTCACCTTCAAGCTCGAGGTCGAGCAGCTCCTCCTGACCGCCGGCCGCACGCGCTGGATCGACCACGCGACCCGCGAGGTCGAGCAGGTCCTCGACCGCCTCCGGGGCACCGGCCTCGAGCGCAGCGTCGCCGTCGCCGAGCTGGCCCGCGAGTGGGGCACCGCCGACGACGCACCGCTGCGCGACCTCGTCGACGCCGCCCCCGCGGGCCCCTGGGGCGAGATCTTCGGCGCGCACCTGGCCGCGATGACCGAGCTCACCGAGCGCATCGGTCGCCTCCGCGACGAGAACGAGCGGTTCCTCCGCGCCGCGGCGCGGGCCACGCAGGAGGCCCTGGCCGGCTCCGTCCCGGACGACGCGCCCCTCACCTACGACGCACAGGGCCAGCGCCCCGGCACGCGCACGGCCGACGTGGCCGGCGGGCGCCTGTTCGACGGGAGCCTCTGACCATGGCCAGCACCTTCGGCGGGCTCACCACCGCGTACTCCGGACTGGTCGCAGCCCGGGCAGGGCTCGACGTCGCCGGGCAGAACATCACGAACGTCAACACGCAGGGCTACACCCGGCAGCGCCTCGTGACGACCTCCGTCGAGGCGCCGGCACGCGTCGGGCAGTACGGCACGAGCACGGTCCCCGGGCAGGGCGTCCAGGTCGACGCGATCGCTCGCATCGGCGACCTCGCCCTCGACGGGCGCGTCCGCGCGGCGGGCGCCGCCGACGGCTACCAGCAGGTCCGTGCGGCCGCGCTCTCCACCCTCGAGGGCACGCTCGGTGAACCCCGCGCGACGGGGCTCTCCGCCCAGCTGACCGGCTTCTGGTCCGCCTGGCAGGACGTCGCGAACCACCCCGGGGAGGCCTCCTCCGCGTCCGTGCTCATCGCCCGGGGATCCGCCGTGGCGGGCAGCCTCGCCGCGGGGTCGCGCGCGATCGACGAGCAGTGGACCAGCCTCCGCGACCAGGTCGACGGCCAGGCCGTCGAGCTGAACCAGGCGGCCGCCGACGTGGCAGCGCTCAACGAGCGCATCCGCTCCGGCCTGCAGCAGGGCGTCAGCGTGAACGAGCTCGTCGACCGCCGCGCCGTCCTCACCGAGAAGATCGCCGGGCTCGCCGGCGGCACGGTGGCCGAGCGCCCCGACGGCACGGTCGACGTCCTGGTCGGCGGCAACGCGCTCGTGCGCGGCGACGTCGCGCGTTCCGTGGCCG
>Ga0265780_10005276_pt1 | contig 16415 bp, 21 predicted proteins | sample P1T30metagenome_FD_192432 | JGI IMG/M metagenome (GOLD analysis project Ga0265780, IMG submission 192432) | Plant litter microbial communities from East Loma Ridge, Irvine, California - P1 T30 | ecosystem: Environmental > Terrestrial > Plant litter > Unclassified | place: USA: California... | reverse complement strand
GTTGGGCGTGTTCAACGTATATGGGAAGCTCTATATCACGTGTCGGCCACGCAGCGCTCCCCCGAAGCTGGTGTTTGACACCAATTACGAAGTAGCTGCACTCGCGACCCATGGGACCTGGGTGAGCAGTGGCTTGAGCCGCCCCCGATCCCTTGTCTCACACGCAGATCCATGCATCCCACACGTACACATTCTCCCACAAGGACCTCCATGTACCACGCGCCCCTCAGCCTTCACCGTTACGACAAGATGCGCAAGATACGCGCAATAGCGGCGCATGGCTGAGCTCGTGTCCAAGCATGTTGCGCACCCGGCTTACTAGGATCGGCAAGGGCACGGAAACGCCACAGCACCAGCCTCAACCTTGAAATGCTACCTACTTCCTTCAACTCCCAACCATGTCTTGCTGACAACGTGCATTTTCCTTCTCTTTCTCTTTTCCTTCTGTCTAGTCGTCTCAGCCATTCGCAGAATAGACAATTAGCCGCACGAACCTCCCCATATCCGCCGCAATGGCTGCCACAGGCCTCACGCCCGCCGAACAAGCCGCCTTCCGCCGCAAACAACTCTCCGTCCAGCAGCGCGAAGAACTCCTCAAACCCTTCCTGCCCGCCGCGCCCAGCATCGCTCCTAACCCCCCTTCTACCCGCCGCGCCCAGAAACCCACCCGCAAACCCGGCCCCATAAAGTCGCTCCTCTACTTCAGCGTCTACCACCTGATCGCCTTGGTCTTCAGCATCTTCTTCCGCTTCCGCCGCGCCTTCCGCCTCGCGTACACGAAGCTCGTCTCGCTGCTGAAATACCACCACCGCACGCCTGAATTCATTGCGGGCGACGTGGCCGGCCTGGAGAAGCTGCCCAAGCACCTGAGCGTGGTGGTAGAGTTGAACGAGGACGACGAGCAGCAGGGCAACGCGGGGCTGGAGGGATTGGTGAACGATGTGTGTGAGATAGCCGCGTGGGCGAGCAGTGCGGGCATTGGGTTTCTGAGCGTGTATGAGAGGACGGGTAAGCACTGCAGCATACGATACCATGCTATATTCCCAGCCAGCCTGATGACTGACAACGCGTGCAGGCGTGCTTAAGAACTACCTCCCGCAAACACACACCTCCATCGACGCTACGCTCTCATCCTACTTCGGGCCCCTGCGCAAACCAACCCTCTCCCTGCGCGCCCCGCATCTGTCGAGTTATTCCCCGCCGTCTACGCCGCCGTCGACGTCGAATGAGCCGCGCCAGCATCTCACCGTCCTGCTTCTGTCCGAGCACGACGGGCGCGATACTATTGTCGACTTGACGCGCACGCTGGCTGAGATGGCGCAGAGGGGCGATGTGCGCCGCGAACAGATCAACATGGATCTCATCGATGCCCAACTGAGCGACCATGTGAGCAGCGAGCCGGATCTGTTGATTCTGTTTAGTCCGACGGTGCAGCTCAAGGGGTATCCGCCGTGGCAGTTGAGGTTGACAGAAATTTTGTGAGTCTGAATCAACCTAGACATGACGGACCTGTCATGCTAACGTCTATAGCCATCTTCCGGATAACAAGGGCGTCAACTACCAGGTCTTCCTCAGGGCGCTGTATAACTTCGCAAAGGTCGAGATGCGTCTTGGAAGGTAGTGTGGGATTGCACGTTTGTACTATTGTTTTCTTGTCACCTATACCCAAGTTTGTATCATAGCGCAATAGACAATCAACATTGCCACCACTTGCACCCGAATCAAGGCTTGAATGTGTCATCGTGAACCACGTAGACTGCAAAACACGAACGTCAATGTGAGGTATCTTCGATGTGATAGATGATGCTATCTACACCCCATCTTCATGCCTGCTGTAATCGCTTTTTGTGCGTCACAGCCATCGAGAGTAATGCACCTAACACCTGTATGTTCGTGATAAGGTCGTCAAGTACATTGTCCACCCCACGAAAGAACCCATGCAACCATAACCCAAGCCATTTATTTGAGAGGAATGAAACGGGAAGAGTGCGTGGCACCGATACCGGGCCTTCCGTGCTTGACGGGCTTGTATGAGATGGAGAACTCTCCGAGGTAGTGGCCGACCATCTCGGGCTTGATCTCGACCTGGTTGAACTCCTTGCCCGAGTAGACGCCAATGACGCTGCCAATCATCTCGGGGACGACGATCATGTCACGGAGGTGCGTCTTGACGAGGTCGGGCTTCTCGTTGGGCTTGGCCTCCTGCTTGGACTTGCGCAGCTTCTTGATCAGGCCCATGGGCTTGCGCTTGAGGCCGCGGTTGAAACGTCTACGGGCACGCGCGTGGACGAGGTCACGGAGCTCCTCAGAGCCGAGGTCGAGGAGCCTGGTTGGAGAGTTAGTGTCGGGGCGTTTTTTGATCATGTGTCCAGGGCAGTGGTGTGCTGCTGGATCCGGGAGACGTACTGGTCGAGGTCGACGCCACGGTAGGAAAACTTGCGGAACGCTCTCTTCCTCTTGAGCTCTGTACGGTGTTTGGTCAGCCCATGTTCTTTTGTGGTCTGTCTCCTTCCTTTGCTCAGCACGGCGGCGGAGTTGTCCCAAAGTCTAGAAGAACGTCCTCCTCTTGCGGTAGATTGCGCTGGTGACAGGGAAAGGAAGAGTCGTGGGATTGGGTGAGCGTACCAGCAGCCTCCTCGGCATTCTGTATCGTCGTTAGCACACATCTCTAGGTTGACGCAGCAGTTGGTACATACGTATTCGGAATCAGCCATGTTTGCGATCTGTCGAAGTGGCTAGACAGTGAACTTCGATGGTGTCGCGGGGTGGTTGTCGGTCGAGGTTAGTTGGAGGTCGAATTGTCGTGGGCGGCAGGTGCGCTCAGTGCTAAGCGAGACAGCGGCAAGACTTGGCGCGAGGCCCGTGCTCACCACCTCCATCACCACAAATGATCGAGAAAGCAAAAGACTGCGTAATTGAACGTCGTTTCTGCTGCGTTTGCGCGATTGTAATGATGTACCCAGTCCATGATCTACCCAGAATCATTTGATTCGACATCAACGTCGTGAGGTCTTCAATATCAGGTTCACTTTCAGCAGTATGACAGCATAGGTACGATCATTTCACGTAAACCAAGTCCTAATAATCAGTGGCGTCCACATACTGTCAATTACATATCAGTCAGTACATGAGGGGCATGGTGGAGATTCGCATGGCATTTCACAGCATCACGTTCTCGAGTACTGCAAATGGAGGGTGCATGGCTTCATTTCGGGTATCTCAGCAGGCAGATATTAGAGTACTGCCGCGACATCTTTCTCCATCGCCCGCTAGTCGCGCGCTCGACACCTCCCCAATCCTCCTGTTCGTTTCGCATGATTCTCGTGATTGATGAGAGATTGTCCGGATCATACTTCGTGTACAAGACTTGACAAGCGATGCGCTTAGTCGAAGAGACCGAAGCCCATGTCGTCGTCGGACTCCTCCTTCTCCTCCTCCTTGGCCTCCTCAGCAGGGGCGGCGTCACCACCAGCTGCGGCAGCGGCGCCACCGGCAGCGGCGGCACCACCTCCAGAGCCACCGGATGGGACGGAGGCGAGCTTGGAAGAACCCTCAGCGATGAGCTGTCGTGTGTTAGTGGCTGTTTGTAGTCTCTTTCTGGCGCAAAGTTGCGCGGCGCATCATACCTCGTTGATGTCCTTGCCCTCGAGCTCGCTGATGAGCTTGTCGAGACGCTCGCTGTCAGCCTCAATGCCGACAGACTCGAGGACCTCCTTGATGTCGCTGGCGGAAGGCGAGGCGTTGCCACCGAGGCCGAGGAGAAGGTATGCTGCGAGGTGCTTCATTTTGACGTTTGGTGATGTTGGTTGTCTAGAACAGGAGTTCAATCGATTTAACCTGGGAATATCAGTACAAAGGCCTCATATACGCGCACACATAGTACTCACCGTGCTGACGGAGACTGAAACTGCAATGTTCGGTCGTGGTTGTCGAGAGAACTTTTGAAAGTTCGAGCAATATTGGCGATAGGCGAAGCGTGGGCTGCGCTTGCCTAGGTTGGGCGCTAGCGTGAAAACGGGTCTTGGCATTCGAGAGTATAAGACAGCAGGTCTGCGCGCGCCACCTGTCAAACTACTTCCTCTGGCCGCCCGTCTTCTCACCGAATCCTCAGCCCCGTGACCCGACTGCTCCCGCGCCCGCGACCGCCTTCCCCCGGTTCCTTCAAAGGCTGCTCTTCCGCCAGGAAAGCATGTTTGACTTCTTCGATCCACAGGACCGGTAACACTGAGTCAACCGCTTATCAGCTGCCCAACATGAGTGTAAGTCGCGCCACTTCAGCCGCGCGATCGCGATGGTCCTAACAATAGTCTTGTAGGCTTTCAGAGATTTAATGTCCATAGTCGACCCGAATGCGCCGAAGACGACTCCAGTACCAAGAGCAGTCGTGCCCGCCGCTCCGAAGCCCGCTCCGAAGCCCGCTCCGCGGCCTGCTGGGGGTGCAAATGGTGTTGCCCAGTCCCCACAGCTGAAGCGAAAGGCGTCTGGTCCTGTTGAGAGCAGCCAGGTCAAGCTTCAGAGGAAGGATGGTTTGGGACAACCAGCGCAGGGAAATGCTGCCGGACGTCCCATGGCGACACCGGGCGCGGGAAGGGCAAATCCGCCGCCCGCACTCACCACAGTCCCATATCGTGGAACAGCAGCACCAGCGGGTACCAGGGTCGCAAGCCCAGCTGTGAGGAAGCCTATCTCGCAAGCAAGCACACCATCTGGCCCGCCCAAGTCAGCAGCCCCGGCCCCGAAACCTGCCCCACCAGCTGCCGCGTCATCATCAGCAACCTCTGCTGCTCCCAAAAAGGGTTACCTGGCCCTGCTCCAGAAAGCAAAAGAGAAGGATGCAACGAAGCCTCCCGCTCCCCCAGTGCAGAATGGTCCAACCAAGATTCTTACCAAGAAAGAGCGCTTGGCGTTGAGGGCCGAAGCTAGCGCCGTTACCAAGGGCAAGAAGCCAGTCGCTGGAGCACTACAGAGACCTGCAGATGCCAAAGGTGCTGCGGCTCCAGAGAAGAAGAAGTCTCTTGATGTGGGCTACCAGGGCACCGCTCGCCCTGCGAAGCAGCCTGTCCCAGTCGGATACAAAGGTACAGCGCGGCCAACCAGTGCACCTGCTTCCACCAGCCGGAACGGAACGCCTGCCGCGAGGTCGAAACCCCAACCTGCCAAAGGCCGCTACGACGGGTATGCGGATTGGTCCGATCTTGACGACATGGATGACGAAGAGGAGGACTACGCCTCCGATGGGTCGTCCGACATGGAGGGTGGTGTATGGGATCTGCAAGAAGAAGAGCAAATGGCGCTCAAGGTGGCCAAGAAAGAGGACGCCGAGGCACTCGCAGAAGAGAACAGACTCAAACGTGAGAAAGAAGAACGAAAACGAAGGCTTGCGGCTCTTGAAAAGAAAGCTGCTGCCAAGAGGAAGTACTGAGGCGTTTGATTATATTTGGATACTGGTTTGAAGGCGTTACGGTTCATGATTACCCGGCATACCACATTGGCGTTTGTTTGGCTTCTCGGCAACTGCATAGCATGGAGGGCGGATGCATTTCCTGGAGAGGTATTCTCCAACATGTCGCATTCATTTGCGTCCTTTTCTTTACAGCGACTGTGACCTCAGTCAGTGCTTCATTAGATCAGAAGTCACATAGTGTATAGTGAGGAGGTCGGTGGTGACGTGCATTAGTTTTACTCAATACCCAGGTACGTTGCAGCATGTCACATCTCGGCTTCGACTTTTGCGGTGAACTTGTGACGATACCGTCACACCGTACCTCCACTCGGCTTCACGATGTAGTCTGTCACAATTAATATGATAGGAGCAAACCTGTACCACGAACTACTTGGCAACCGATTGTGACGCCGACGGAGACAACAACTCACCAGCAAACGCCAGCATAGAAGAGCCATACATTCCATCACACGCACCCTTCATCAGCGATGAGCTCTAAAGCTCATCGAAAAACCTACATCTCTCCTCATTCTCACCTACATAAGCGGTACCGCCTAGTACTGACCTCGAGAGCATGCCCGCGATCTATCAACGCCTCTGTCACTCTCTTCGACGCCGCCCTCGCCAGCCGTTGCGAGAACAAACTGCGAATGCTGCCTCCACTACACCAAAACAGCAACAGACCTCTGACCTTTCTGATGAGGAAGATGAAACCCTGGATGACGGCACAAGTAGTCCACCACCACTCCCTGTGATATCCGATCGTGGACCCCCGACTTCTAATAGGTATGGAGACGCAGGTCTATTCTGGAACAGCACAATGCATGAAGCAGACAAAAAAGACAAGTCGTGGCTGTCGCCTTCACGACCCGGAAAGCTTCAGCCCGAAGACGAGTATACCGGGCGGTCTCGACTGCCAAGATATGGCTTTACAAGAGATGTTCCTCTACCAAAACAAAATGGGTATGCGCAGGGACAGGCTATCGAGCCATCTGCTCCTCGAGCAGCAGCTGCAAGGCGGAACTTGGATACCAGCTATGCGAATCGCAATGCTGAGCGTAATATCAGCTATGGTAGGGAACGTGCAGACAACGACCTGACTGTCATGTACTATGATGCGCCGGGTAATTCGTATGCGCTGTCTATACCTTCACGCCAAACAACACCTCCCAGACCTCAAAGGTCGATGTCAAGCGAGCGAGAACATCGGCCAAATGTTCCCTTTGAAAGGCCGCCACCAGTCAATCATGTCGAACCCCAGCAACGGGAACCACCTGTAGAGGTGCCTGCATCCACATCGAGGGAATTCAAGGATGTCCAGGAGGGGCAGCCACTAGACATCATTCATGCATACCGCATGCCGAATCCCTCATGTTTGTCATTCTCAACGATGCCCCGAGAGCCCATGGTTTGGAGTTCAGCTTTGGGCCAAATTTTGCGTAATGACCACGTGGATCCAGATATGAAGCGACAGGTCAGGGATCGGGCCAAAGACAGCAATACAACGAATGGTGATGGAGAAGGTGAGCACTTCCACGTGGCTCCAGTAGCAGTCGGTCTTGTGCCGAATTTCAGCTATCCAGTGGCTGGAAGTGCCTTTTATGATCGACGCGTTGCAGATGCATCCGAATCGCCGGATCCAAATGACCAGGTCACAGAGAACGTGCTTGGAGGAGAAAGTACCGCGCGAGAGCACCAACCCTCAACTGACATTGAACAGCAAGACTGCGACTTCGGCTTCGGCCCTAGCGAACCCCAAGGTGTACCATCGCATTCCTTCTCGTCACTCCCTACCTACACTTTGTCCTTGTCCTCGAACAAATCAACTTCTCCTACTACAGCCCCTTCCTGCCAACCATCCTCTGTCGACAGCATCGTCTCCACCCATCTCAACGTCCTCCTTCTCGAGACCCTCAGCAAATCCCAAATTGAGCTTCTCAATGCAGCCCTTGCCACCCCTCCCGACACCCCAACCTCAGCTCCAACACTCCTCCGCCTAACACACTCCCTCCACGCTTTGCTCCTGCACTTACAAGACCGCACCCTACACTTCGAAGCCAACCTCCTGCCCCAGATCAGCGCCGCCCTCGAGAGCAAAACCCACACCATCGACGTCCAAAGCGCCGAAATCCAAAACCTCGATGACCAGGTCACTCAGCTCAAAGCGACCGTTGACTTCAGCAGTCGGATTCTGACTAGTTGCTGGAACCGCGACTGGGAAATGTGGCGCACCCTAAACGGCATTCGAGAGGGGCGACGACGCGGATGGTGGGATTTCAGGCGCACAAGGGTGTCCGAGGACGTGGATAGCGGACAGCGGTTTTCGGGCCGGGAATTAGATGCGTTGGTCATGATAGCGGAGCAGAACGTGGGTGTTTTGGGAGAGGATGTGGAAGATATGGTGGAGAAGGTGGAGGGGTGTAAGAGAGCTTCTGCGACGCGCCCGGTTGTGCAGGAGGAGGAAGACGTCGAGCCAGAGGAGGGGAGTTGGAGGGATGTTTGAGCGTTGTGTTGGCAGCAGGTGGCGCAACGATTCGTGCCCGTTCTCACGCACTGGCACGAACAATGGTTGAGCGCAATAGCTAAGGCAGTCCATTTCTAAGGTCTCTTTATAGATCTGTTCTAGTTTAATAAGTCCTTGAAACTTCTTAAGCTGGTCTATGGATTGCTAGATATTGTCTAAGGATGTTGCGAGGGTAATTACAGCTGGCACGAACACTTGCGGCAGCTGGTGTTTGTAGTAGTATTAGAGATGTATTACTGTCTATGTTGAGCTCATACAAGATATCCGGGATTCGGGCCGCGTGTCTACCCCTCGAAGCTGAACTTTGTTGGTTTTTACATCCTCATCTCATGTAGCTTAATATCAAGCAGCTTGCTGCTTGCTGTCTAGACACTTGTCTTAGACAGCAAGCATTGTTATCTCTCTCTACGTAGCTACCTTATAGCTACTCTCCGTAGATAGAATCTCATCTCATCTCAATCCAACCTACCTGATCAGTTCCAACAAACTTTCCGTCATGATCGGGATCTATAGAAGTTGCGGGCAGCTCGGCGGGGGACTCAGCAGACAGCTCAGCGGGTCTGTCGTCTGCCAGTTCAGCGCGGTGGGCATCGCCTTGGAGCTTTGGGTATGACTTGGCAACGTGCATTTCATATGTCTCCTTCCCGTTGTGTTCGTGAAACCTCTCTGTGCCATCTTTCTTGGCGATGTCTGGTGTAACCGTCATCATCAATCCGTTTTCGCTTGTCATGTCGTTTGATATTGCTCCAGTGGCTCGTCTGTTCTTCTTGCGGTTCAGGAAGAACCATCCGAGACCAAGAGCTATCACTGCGGCGCCACCCAATCCAGTCCCTAAACCGGCGGCAAGTGAGGAGCTTTGAGTAGTATTTTGTGATGTTCCCGACGTTGCTGGAGCAATCGACGCTGCAAGTGAATTCGTTACTGATGGGCCAGGTATTTGATTTGCAGCTGAGCCCGTCATAAACACAATTGGCAAAGGCGTTCCCGTCCCCGAATACGACAGGCCCCAGCGAGGCCGACCCACCCCGGAGTCGGGAAGTTTGGACGCAGTATACAGCCGCGTTCGGCGCTCAAGCCAACGCGAAAGGTATAGGCTTGCTCCGTGAAGACGTAGTCGTAGATCTGGTTACGGAGCTCGGCAGGGAGATTGAGGAACGGTGATGGTTTCTGGTTGCTGGAGAGCGTTAGTTAAGTAAACTTTACATGGCACTTGAAGATTGGACTGACCTTGACTTCGCCACTTCGAGAACCTGAGCACTTGACTCGACCGTGTTTGACATGATGGTTAGGTTGATTCGGTTGATGCTGTTGTTGGGAAAGTGTTGAGAAGTGATTGGGGTGGATGAGAGATTCGAGGAGTGGCCTAATAGTCAAGGCGAGCTCGAGTATATATACATCAAGGGGCGTGCGTACACCGCTAACCCGTATGAGAAGGGAAAGATGTAAGTGAAAAGTCGGGTAGATATTAATACGTCATGAGCTCCGGGGGTATGTCATAATTGCGCCAGAAACCCCGGTGCTTTCGTGATGTAACTGCTTATAGACTACTACGCTTTCCCGCGCTTATAACCTGTTGGAATTGATCACGTAGGTCGAATTAAAAGTAGATTATATCTACACAGAGGAGCTATCTTATAGCTATTTAGGGAGAGACAACAATGCTTGCTGTCTTAGACAGCAAGCAGCAAGCAAGCTGCTCGATACTAAGCTACATGAGCTGAGGATGTACAAACTAACATCTTTCGTATCGTCCAGACAGCAACACCAAAGTGTAAAGTCCGAAACATGATTTTCCTCGCTGAGCATTGGAGACGATAATGGCATATCACATCCATCACAAGTGGCACCGAGTTGAAAAAGAAGATTTTCTTAGACTAGAAACGCAATACTGACAAAGGAAAATCACCGGGGTATCTCAAAATGTAATGCATGCCAGATCCAGGGCCTCGATCCTGTCGAGATACATGTCCTTCATGCTCGAAAGCGCAGCTCTCAATGCGCACATCCGTGGTGTTCCTCACCGTCTCAAAATATCCAAGGTCGGCAATGAACATCCAAAATAGAGTGAATCGCTTGCTTTAGCGTGGGCCAATGCAAGCCCGACCTGACGAGATGGAGACGAAACTCGTCTTCGCAAAGCATGTCGACGGCGGACGGCATGGCAAGCTCTAGAGGAACAGGACAAACACGGCGAAGACGAAGATCCAGGTGAACACAGCAATGGCCTCAATCTTACCGGAGCCACCAGTGAACGACGTCGGCGTGGGACCCGCTGAGGTAAGGGTTCCGTTTGTGGGCGACGGGAATGCACCGGTGCCGTTCAGGGTTGTTCCGTTAGAGACAACGGTGATGGTGGAGGTGTTGCTGGACGCAGTAGCTGAACCGGTCAAATGGACAGTCTTCGTGACGGTGACGCGGGTGGTTGTGGTTGTGGTTCCGGACGCTGAGCACGCGGCCGTGAAGACATCTGTTACAGCCTACATAGATCAAGTCAATGGTATGTTCGCAACTGAAGGTGTGATGAACTGCATTGAAGTAGTCATTTAGGGACTTACCAGCTTAGCAATAGGGCCAGAGACAGAGGCGGCACCAGTCGAGGACGCGGGGTAGAGCGAGGGCAACAGTGACTTGACGTCCGCCGGCAGCTTCGAGTACCACTCCTCCACCTCGCCAGTCGCCTCAGGATAGTGGGCGCTGCATGGGATGCCCGTCTTCAGCACTGAGAGAACCGAGAGGCGGGTGGGATCCATGGTCTTCGGGTCGATGGCGCGCGCAACCAAGTCCTCGACATTGCTGGCAGGCAAGTTGTTGCTGGAGAAAATCGAGCCGGCGGCGAGCGCAGCGGCGGAAAGGATAAGGTAACACTTCATGTTTGCGGGTTGGAACTTGATTCGTGTAAGGAGTGATGGATCGTGTGGGTCGCGTGGTAAACGTGCAGAGATCTGTGAGGTGGAAAGAGCGACGGTAAACGAGTGTTGAGGTTGCGGCGGTCGTTGTTGACAAACAGAATGGTCTCTATGCTACGGGCAGGCAACAAACCAGCAATCACGTGCCATACGGACGCTAGTAAAATGCAAACGGGAAGTGAAGGTGCGCTGGGCGTTTACCACTCGACGGCATACGGCGCGAGGTTGATTTATGCACGGCTCTTGAACAAGGCATGTCCGACCCAATGATTGACAACGGGTATCTAGAGGAGCTAAAGAGACGAGTAGAAAGGGACAAGGTCGATCAAAGTAATATAGAAATTGTGCAGCACAAGGTATACGGTAGGTAGCGTACGGTAAGGTCTCTGAATGGGAACAATGATCTAGGCTAATGTCGCTGCCATCAACGTGAAGCAGCGCTGCCTGGGGTCGATGCACGTCGATGATAGGTCCTTGATTTGAAACACAAAGCTCGTCTGGGACAATGGACGGTACCAAACTGTGAGCTGGAGCAATGCTATATCGTAGAGGGTTTTCCAGTGTCCTCCTGGTCATAGTACTAATGAATGGGATCCCTTAGTTCATGCACCCCATTGTTCAGAGATGTCATATGCACTGTGCAAGAAAATGACAGCATGTAACAAGACGCCAAAGGGATTGGCTTGGAAAATTGAGACAGGACAAAGCGACCATTGTATACCATTCGGGTGAAATAATGAAAGAAACTTGACATCGCAGTGGTTAGGCGTAGAACAAGTCGACAGTCTGGACCGGTCCATTTGTGGCTGTCTTCGAAGGATATTTCTTTGCCACCAAGTGCTTCTCACAGTTCGACGGTACATGTGGCTTTGATACCAGAGGAGCTGTCAGTTTGTCGGATCGCAAACTAGACGTGGCTACGTCATCAGTCACTCGCCATTTCATCGCATTTCTCAAACAGCGCGTCGCATCAACTTTTCTCCATCTGTCGCTCATCATATGCAACCTTCGGCCCAAAGTGCCTCGGAACCATACCTTCTCGCAAGCATCGTCGGTGACTGTGGGGAAAGAAGCAGGGCAAAGATCGACAGGGCATTGCCCCGCGGAACTTTGCGAACCGAGGCATCTTGAGCTCTGCCATCATCCTCGCAGCTACGGAACAGTGCATGTGAGCCAATGCACAAGGCCCGCCTTGCACTGGCTTGGATGCTAGGCAGTGGTGTATATAAGAGTTGGGGACGTGTCAGACAGCGCAATTGATTCTGTCCACCACAATTAGTTTAGGATATAAGAAGAGTGATCAAGACAACATGGCGGCTCCGGCAAAAGTCGACATCAAGAGTCTGCAGGGAAAATGGGTCATGGTATGCATCACACATATGCACAAAACATGAATACACCGAGGACATAGTAATAACACCCCCAGAACAAATCCCTCTCCGACTCCGCCGACCCCGTCCTCGCCCTCCAAGGCATCGGCTGGCTCACGCGCAAAGCAATCAACCTCGCCACCGTAACCCAGCACCTCACCCAGAAACCCGCGACCGGCGCCGATGGCTCTCCCACCGTCGAAGTCGTGATTGAGCAATTCGCCAGCGCCGGCGTCAAGGGCACGACGGAAAACCGCATCATGGACTGGCAGTACCGCGGCCACTCGGATTGGCTGTTCGGCACGCTGCAGGGCCGCTCGCGCTACACTACCATCGCAGCGCTGCTGGAGGAAGCCAAAGGCAAGGACCCAGAGGAGGAAGATGCGAAGGTCCTGGCCGAGGGGTGGCTGCAGGAGACGCTGGACGGCGAGATAGTCGAGGGGTTTGTGGACAACGACGGCGCGAAGTGGACGGCGTGGCAGGTCTGGGGGTTCGCGGAGATTGGCGGGGAGCGGCGGCTGACGCGGCGGTTTGCGGTGCGGCGGAAGGACAAGAAGCAGGTGGTTAGGATACGGTTGACGTATGATTGGGTTGGGGAGCTAGAGTAGAATTGGGGATAGAGAAAGGGTGGAGAATGTTACTATCTGTATCTGTTTTGCATGCCTTGCTTCACACCGATGATGACGTGCTGGGTCACAAGGGAGATGGTGTATATGAGCACTACAATATAAGCGTGTTTCGGTTTGCGCGTGGGTATTTGCTACTTTGCTTTCGTGGTCTGTTGATCGCGGGTAGACGCATACGTATCACGCACATTTGGTTTATCCGGAGTCGCACGCAACGTCAAACCGGATACCGTTGTTACCTGGGGATATAACAGAGTGGACGGGTACGCGGGGCATGATCGGTCTGCATCGAGCAATCCAGTCCGTTGAGAGGGGAATATAGCATCGGACAGCAGCGCGCCACGCATCCACAACTGCAAGCCTCCATCGAACTGAGATTTCGAACTCGCCCGAAATGGAATACCGCAACCTTTTCATCGCACTGATCTTCCTTGTCACCTTACTGCTTATCGTTGTTATGGGCTACATTGTCAATCACAACTATCGGCGCGACCGCAAGCCCCAAGTCGATGTCGAGAATGATGCCGAAAACGATGCGCCCGAGCATCCACAATCGCGTCCGGCAACTGTGCGCGAGCACTACAACGAGGAGCAACGACTCTCACACCTTACGACCGTGGCACCGTCGATCGAGCTGCTGCCGGAGATAAGGACGAGCAAGAGTAGTGACCGAGCGGAGGACTGGTTGGAGCGGAGGGACAGTAGAATCACGGAGGGCGATCCAAAGCCATACAATACGCCTCCCGGAAAAGATGGAAATGCGTCAAAGCGCAAGTGGCGGGATCATAACGGAGTTGCCGAGCATTCTGAGGACGAAAAGGAGGCCAAAGCGAAAGAGGCGAAGAGTCTGGATGTCGAGGTTGAGGATAAGAAGGGAAATAATGGGGCGGACAAGTAATGGCGTCTTGTATACGGCCCCTCAAGCAGGGCGACACACGTTGCTTGACCAAGCCAGGTGGAACCTCTCAGGGAAGATCTCTTTTTCTCACAGGAGGGTATAACGTAGAGTTGTGTTGCTGTAGAGCCTTCCAGTTGTACTCTATTCAATACCCACACAAATGGCTGAGGCAAGGGCGGTAGTATCTTGTGGGGTTGGCGAATATGCTGAAAACACGCCATACAAAATCAAGTTCCGACATACCTGACAACCTTGGTATACTCAGATGACGCGAATCGTTCCACGAAAAGTCTAGTGACATGTGACTGTGCAACCCGCTACCCACTTGTTTTCCATACATGATACCTATACCAGCGCAGCTATCGCAGTCGTGCTCTTAGTACGCTCTTGCCGAGACAAAAGTGTTACTCGGTGTCGCAGGCATGCCCAGCGCTAGGACTCGGGGTCTTGAAGATGGCGAGGCCCACGTTTGAAGAATCACCATCACAAACGCGCAACATGAACTTCCGCCGAAATGAACATCTGAAAATCGATACGCATGCTGCTCCTCATGTGCCGCTGGCGACCTACAAGATCGCCGCAGACACCTGGTTGCCTGGAACATACACCGAGTCTTTGCAAAATACCGTCCCGACGGAGATGACCGAAAGTCTTGCAACTCCCACAACGGCGTCGAATGGAGCTCCAGCCACGCTCACGACTGGATACTCGGGAGCGGCCTCTCCAGCTGGGGCGGTGCACCCTTCGACAATGGATAGCGCTGCGATCTTATTCGTAATCCTCAGCGCCATGGCCTGTGTCGCTCTGATGCTTGTGGTCTTGACGTGCTGTATCAAGCGTAGCAAATTCAGAAAGAAAGAAAACCACGACTGCACAGAACGCTCGGAGATACGTGCCGCTCCAGAAAGAGCAAAGACTAGGACGCCGTAGAGAGGCTGGCAGAAGTCACGGCGGCGCAACAGATGCCGAGATTCTGGGAATGGCCGGTCGAGCGAAGGTGGATCCAGCGACGAGAGATGAGGCTGAGGGGTTGCCGCAGAGACATGGCATTGCTTCGGTGTCGGTGTCGGTGACGGCGACAGCGCTGCTGCAAGGAGTCAAATAGTGTTTGTATTGGCAGGTACCGTGCATGGGTCGTTGTCAGAGGCAGATATGTCGAGAAGCTGTGCTTGTCAGGGCCAGGAATGTTATAAGTATATTTGTGCCATGACTGAAAATGCAGTGGCATTCCAAGTTCCCAGATGGCAGGTTTGCGGCTGTTCCTCGATGGGAGAGTGAGCGGTGTGATTGTGACGCTTTCGCATAATGGTTTTGATCATCACAGCGACTGCATACGCTTCGAAGAAGGGCAAGGGGTATGAGCATGTCGGTCGATCGTGTGTCGCCTCACCGATTGTGGGCATGCGTGCGAGGCAATGAGGGCGCTCTGGGCACCCGCTGACAAAGTGTATCCTGACGCAATGCCGACAATTGAAACGCTGGCTGGAGGTTTATAAATCATCGTGATGGCGGGAATGCACGGGCGCGTGGTGAAAGACGTTGGCGACGAGAACGTGGGGCTAGCACTAGCGCCAAAAGCACGGGTCAGGCAGCGCGTCCCGAAGATTTCACGACTTGGGTAAACAAGACTTTGTTGTTGTGCTCGACCACGCCAATTGGCTTTCTTATCATCTTCTTAATAAGACCCCAACACTCGCGCGGCCTCTCCACAGGGACTCAACTGCGCCGAATCCAGCCTCCAACACAGCAGCTTATCAACCCTGTGGCCGCCTGCCCCGCCTACTGAGCGTCTCCCGAACCCCCACTGCACGAGCACACGAGCTCTGTCCCTCGCATCTCCTGCCTCACCATGACGGGCGGTATGGATATTGACTTCACCCGGCGCAACAAGAAGCCGCGCCCACTCTCAGAGCACGAAAAAGAGAAGCTGGACGAATTTGTGGATGCGATCCATTACTCCGCCAGGTACGCCATTTGACAGTCAGGTCACGGGAGCCGCGCGAGGCTGACATGTGCTGCAGGTATTCCGATGACGAGAATGAGTATCGTCACGTGCAGCTCCCGAAGCAGATGCTCAAGGTCATCCCCAAGGATTACTTTGACTCGCGAGGCACCCTGAAGCTATTGTGGGAGGAGGAATGGAGGGCGCTTGGTATCACCCAGGTACGGGGTAGCACAGGGAGTATCATACCATGTATAGGCTAACTCGGGCGCAGAGCTTGGGTTGGGAGCACTACGAGGTCCACGAGCCAGAACCACACATCTTGCTATTCAAGTACGTTGTCTGATAAGTACACATTAAGCTCATTCCAACTAACAACAATAGGCGACCGATCAACTACCAGCCTCCCATGCACTAGATGCGATTTCTTATTTCTTCCCCGTCAAATTCAGATGAAAAGAGCCTCACGAGGCCCCACGCGACGAGCAACGCGCTCGGCCCCCAGGATATGACACATTTCTTGCGGCGATACTTTCCGGCTTCTTTGTGTATTTTGAGCGAGACATGTTAGATATAACGACGATATGATAATGGTTTGCACAGAGAACTTGCCGACTCCAGAGCCGCGTGGCTGGTGCCGAGACGCCGGACGAAGACGCCTGCTAGGACGGCCTTGAAGCCCACGTTTGTACATACGACTGTCGCA
>Ga0265780_10005275_pt1 | contig 16415 bp, 16 predicted proteins | sample P1T30metagenome_FD_192432 | JGI IMG/M metagenome (GOLD analysis project Ga0265780, IMG submission 192432) | Plant litter microbial communities from East Loma Ridge, Irvine, California - P1 T30 | ecosystem: Environmental > Terrestrial > Plant litter > Unclassified | place: USA: California... | reverse complement strand
ACTACGACAAGGTCGCGCCGCTGCTCTGCGCCGGCATCACCCTCTACTCGCCGCTGCACCACTGGGGCGTCACCGAGGGCACCAAGGTCGCCATCGTCGGCATGGGCGGCCTCGGCCACATGGGCGTGAAGATCGCCGCGGCGCTCGGCGCCGACGTCACCGTGCTGTCGCAGACGACCTCGAAGAAGGACGACTCGCTGCGCTTCGGCGCGAAGGCGCACTTCGCGACCAGCGACGAGCAGACCTTCACCGACCTGGCGAACTCGTTCGACCTCATCATCAACACCGTGTCGGCCAAGGTCGACATGGGCGCCTACCTCGGCCTGCTCGCCGTCGACGGCACGCTCGTCAACGTCGGCGCCCCGTCGGAGCCGCTCGAGGTGCCGGCGTTCGCGCTGATCCCCGCACGTCGCAGCTGGGCCGGCTCGGCCATCGGCGGCATCCGCGAGACCCAGGAGATGCTCGACTTCTGCGCCGAGCACGGCATCGTGCCCGAGACGGAGCTCATCAGCGCCGACGGCATCAACGACGCCTACGAGCGCGTGCTGAAGTCGGACGTGCGCTACCGCTTCGTCATCGACGCGGCCACGTTCGCCTAGGCCTCACCTGCTGCACAGCGACGCCCCCGCACGGATCGTGCGGGGGCGTCGCTGCGTCCTGGGTGTGTGCGCTCGCTCGGGCGCGGCGCGTCGAGGTGACGCTCCGAGGGGGTGCGGTGGGTGGGCATGCCCTCGGGGCGTCACCTCGACGAGTCGCGGCCCGTGTGCGGGCCGCTGGCCGAGAGGCGCGCGTCAGCGGGCGAGCGACGCGAGGTGCGCGTCGAGCGCGGCGACGGCCCAGGAGGCGTCGGTGCCGGGAGCGTGCGCGAGCAGGTGCAGGGCCAGGCCGTCCACGACGGCGTGGGTGAGCTCGACGTCGGCGTCGGGGGCCCCGAGGTGCTCGAGCGCCAGCGCGCAGACGTCTCGGACCGCTGCGTGCGTCTGCTCGTGCGCCGCCCTGAGGGTCGGCTCGGAGAGCGCGAGCGCCACGAACGACACCGTGACCTGCATCTCGACCCGGCGCTCGTCGTCGAGGGGGAGCAGCTCGAGCAGCACCGCACGGGCACCGTCGTGGCCGCCGGTCGAGCGGGCCGCCCGCTCGACGCGCTCGCGGAGCCGTGACACGAGCAGCGCCACCGCGGCGTCGCGCACGCTCGCCTGCGTCGGGAACGCGTAGCGCAGCGACGAGGGCGGCAGCCCGGCCTCGGCGGCGACCTTGCGCACGGACATCTCGGCCGCGCCGTCGCGGACGAGCACGCGCCAGGCGGCCTCGCTGACGAGGCGGCGGCGGTCGTCGAGGTCCACGGTGCGGGGCATCCGATCATTGTGGCACGACTGTGCGGAAACGTGCTAGAACTGATCCCGCACGACTGTGCGACTACGGGTCGCCGGGCGCGCCGACACCGCGTCGGCCCGTGCACGGAACCAGAGGAGTGGTCATGGCCTGGGTGCTGCTGGTCGTCGCGGGGGTGCTCGAGGCCGTCTGGGCGTCGGCTCTCGGCGCGTCGAGGAACTTCACGAAGAAGGGGCCGACCGCGCTCTTCGTCGTCGCGCTCGTGCTCAGCATGGTCGGCCTCGCCCTGGCGATGAACGACCTGCCCGTCGGCACCGCCTACGCCGTGTGGGTCGGGATCGGCGCCGTGCTGACCGTCGTGGTCGCGGTCGTCCGCGGCCAGGAGGTGCTGACCGTCGCCCGGGCCCTGCTGCTCGCCGTGCTGATCGGCTGCGTCGTCGGGCTCAAGGTGGTCAGCTGATGCCGTGGGTCGTGCTCGTCGCCAGCGCCGTGCTCGAGGCGGTCTGGGCGACCGCGCTGGGTCGGAGCGAGGGGCTCTCGGTGCTCGCCCCCTCCGTGGTGTTCGTCCTGGGGCTCGTCGCCTCGATGGCGACGCTCGGCTGGGTCACCCGTCACATCCCGATCAGCACCGCCTACGCGATCTGGGCCGGGCTCGGGGCAGCGTTCACCGTCACCTGGAGCATGCTCACCGGCGGCGAGGCCGTGACCGTCGTGCGGGTGCTGCTGCTCGCGGGGATCGTCGGCAGCGTCGTCGGGCTGAAGCTGCTGAAGTCGGGACCGGCTGCCGACACGGGCGCGGTCGAGGGTCGCGGTCGACCGTGAGTCGAGACGCCTGGGCGCTCTGCGCCGGGCGGTGCTCAGGACTCGCTCCGCACCCCAGCCTGGAGCACGCGGATCGACTCGCCGAGCGCGCCGGACGTGAGCAACCCGGACCCGAGCGGGCCTGAGGGATCCTCTCCGAGCAGGGGGAGGCGCGCGAGAGCCGCGTAGACCGGTGCGGTCAGGTGCCGCAGCTGCCAGGTGATCTCGGCGGCGCCTCCTTCGTCGGGGTCGCTCGCGGCGAGGGCTGCCGCCTTTCGCTGCGTAGGCCGCGGCGCCGAGTGCGTGGGCGCCCATGTGCGCGACGCCCGAGGCCTGGCCCGCCGACCAGGCGGCGGCCCGCGCGGCAGGCGAGCTCACGCCCTGGGCGGCACGACCGGCGACGAAGCGCTGGCGGATCTCACCGGCCGCGTCGAGCTCGCCGCGGGCGAACGCCCGGGCGCGGACGATCCCGTCGCGCGGGCGGTCGTCGCCGGGTGCCTCCTGCTCGAACAGCGGCAGGACGCGCTCGGCGCAGTCGGCCGCCCACGCGGCGACGAGCCGGCGGTCGCTCTCGGACAGTGCCTGCGGAGAGGGCATGCCGTCACCCTGGCACGGCTGGCGGATCGTGGCGAGGACGAGTTGCCCCGGATGGCTGCCTCCCTCGGTCGGGGGCAGCCGTTCCGGGCAGATCGTCCGCAGAGGCGGCGACGGGGGCGCGGCTCGCGTCGCCGTCGCCGCCGCCGCCTCTGCTCTCGCGGGCGGTACCTGGACGCGACGGAACTCAGGATTCCCTGCCCGACGATTCCTGAACCGCGCACGATCCAGGACGGCGAGTCCTGCATCGTGCCGGCTCAGGACGCATCGTCCTGAATGCGGCGAGCGTGCCGCGGGCCGGCTCAGTCGGCCGGGATCTCGCCCGTCGCGACGAGCGACGCCCGCCCGAGGATGTGCGACGCGATCGTGAAGTTCAGGTACGCCGGGGTGCCGTCCGCGGGCACCTCGATGTCCTCGACGTCGAGCGCGTGCACGGTCACGAAGTAGCGGTGCTGGCCGTGGCCCGCAGGAGGCGCGGCTCCGATGAACGAGGGAGAGCGCGAGTCGTTCGGCAGCTGGTACGCACCCTCGGGCAGCTGTGCGCCGGAGGCGTCGCCGGCTCCTTCGGGCAGCGAGGTCACGGACGCGGGGATGTTCGCGACGGCCCAGTGCCAGAACCCGGACTGCGTCGGGGCATCGGGGTCGAAGACGGTGACGGCGTAGCTCTTCGTGCCCTCGGGCGCGCCCGACCACGAGAGCTGCGGCGAGACGTCGCGCCCGCCGGGGACGCCGAAGGCGCCGGAGTACTGCTGCTGCGCGAAGGGCGCGCCGTCCTCGACCGTGGCGCTCGTGACGGTGAAGCTCGGCACCTCGGGGAGGCGGGCGTAGGGGTCGTTGCCGGTGGTGTCGCTCATGGGGTCCTTTCCTGAGGCGGCCGGGTGGCGCCTCCTCGAGGATCATGCTCCCGGAACCCGCGCAGACCCCCTGCGCGGGCTCGGGGTCCCGCGAGGCCTTCCGGGCTTCGCGGTGCCTAGCGGTCGAAGAGACCGCCCAGGTCGCCGAGCTGGAAGCCGTCGCCGAGGCCGCCGACCTGGTCGCCGAGGCCCGTGAGGTACTCCTCGCCGCCCTGGGCGATGCCGTCGACGCCCTCGGTCAGGCCGCCGAGTCCCTCGGACAGCCCGGCGACGCCCTCCAGCCCGAAGTTCTCGGCGAGGCCGCCGAAGTCGACGCCGTTGGCCAGCGCCCCGGAGAGGAGCGGGCCCGCCACGCTGCTGACGGCGGCTCCTCCGGCCACCGCGAGGGCGAGGCCGCCGAGCGCGGCGACGCCCGCACCAGCCGCCGCTCCTGCTGCGAAGGTCCCGGCCCCGGATCCCCGACGAGCGCCGGAGGCGGTGCCTCCACCCGCACCGGGGCGTCCGTGACCGCCGAAGACGCGCTGCATCAGGCCCGGGTGCACGGTCTCGCCACGGGTGGCGGCGCGCGCGAGGTCGTCGGTGCTGCCGCTTCGGGGCTGCTCGTGGGCGGGGAGCTCCTCGGCCAGGCGGGCCTGGACGAGCTCGCGCTGCTGCGGGCTGAGGCGCGCGAACGCGTCACGGTGCACCTGCTCGAGCTGCTCGGGCTCGGCGGTGCGGAGCAGGTAGTCGTACTTGCCGAGGGCGACGCGGTCGGCCTCGGTCGCGCGGGGAGCGCCTGCGCCGGTGGCCTGCGTGCGGCCCTGCTGCGGGCGCTGCTGACCCTGCTGGCCGTGGTGCTGCGGCGCGGGGGCGTGCTGGCCCTGCTGCTGCCGAGGGGCCTGGCCACCGACGCCGTGCTGCTGGCCGCCTCCTTGCTGGTTCCCGTCGCCGGTGAGCTTGTCGGCGGCCGTGCGGACGAGGTCGCGCCAGTCGGTGCCGCCGCCCGAACCGCGGTCCGGGCTCTGTGGCTGGCCGCCACGGGCGGAAGACGAGGAGGAGTTCGAGTCGCCGAGCGCTTTCGCGGCGGCGCCCAGGAGGCGCTTGAAATCGGGCATGGGCCCATGCTCCCGGCTCGTGATGTGCAGATCCCCGGGAGGACCTGCGGAAGTCATCCGAACTGCCTCGTCTGCTCCCGATGCGAACGAGGTGACGTCCCAGGGGCGTCGGGGCGGTCGTCATGCCCCGGCAGCGTCACCTCGATCGGGCGGCGATTAGAGCACGTCCGCGATCAGCCTCCGGCGTCCCCGCCCGCCCTCGCGAAGCCCGACTCGTACGCGAACACCGCGGCCTGCACCCGCGTGCGGGTCCCGGTCTTGGCGAGCAGGTTCGAGATGTGGGTCTTGACGGTCGCGGTGCTGAGGTAGAGCTCCGACGCGATGTCGACGTTGCTCAGGCCGCGGGCCACGCCGTCGAGCACGTCGCGCTCGCGGTCGCTGAGGCCCGCGAGAGCCGCGAGGAGGAGCGGCGGGGCAGGGCGGGACCCGCTCGGCCTGCCCGGGGCGGCGCCGTCGACGACGCCCGGCCAGTCAGCCCCCGTGCCGGAGCACGACGGGGTGCCCGCAGTGCCCGCCCGGGCAGGCGCGCCCTCGGACGGCCGCACCGCCTCCGTCGCCACGGTCTGCTCGATCAGCGCCCGCGTCATCGCGGGGTCGATGAGGGAGTCGCCGCGGGCGGCCGAGCGGACGGCGGCTGCCATGAGGTCGGGTCCCGAGTCCTTGAGCAGGAACCCCGAGGCCCCCGCCGCGATGCCGTCGAACAGGTGCTCGTCGTCGTCGAAGGTCGTGATGAGCACGACCGCGACGGGCAGCTCGGCGACGATGCGCCGGGTGGCCGCGATGCCGTCGAGCCGCGGCATGCGGATGTCCATGACGACGACGTCCGGTCTCAGGGCGAGGGCGTCGCGCACGGCGTCCTCGCCGTCGCGGCTCTGGCCGACGACGACCAGGTCGTCCTCGGCGTCGAGCATCGTCGCGATGCCGGCGCGCGCGATCGCCTGGTCGTCGACGACCAGCACCCGGAGGGTCACGACGCGGCACCGTCCGAGGCCGCCGCGAGAGCACGGGGAGCAGGCACCGTGTGCCCGGGGAGCGAGGCGGTGCCAGCTGCCTCGGCTGCCGTCGCCGGCCCGACCGCGAAGGAGGCGCCTCCCCGGGGCAGCTCGGCCCTCACCGCCCAGCCCGTCCCGGTCGCGTCGTGCCCGGTGACGAGCACGCCGCCCAGCCCGGCGATCCGCTCCCGCATGTTCGCGATGCCCGCGCCTCCCCGAGGCACGTCGGGGAACCGCTCGGCGGCGGGGCCGGGATCGGTGACGACCACCTGCCAGGCCGTGGGCCCCTCGGTGACGGCGACCCGCGCCTCCTCGGCGGACGAGTGGAGCATCGTGTTCGTGAGGCACTCCTGCACCACGCCGAGCACCGCGATGCGCTGCGGTGCGGGCAGCTCGCCGTGCACGAGCACCGTGGAGTCGACGCGGTAGCCGATCGCCCGCAGCCTGCCGGCCATCGCCTCGAGCTCGCCGACGAGGTCGCCCGTCGTGTCGGCCAGCGGCCCCACCGGCGCGGCCTTGAGCACGCGGACGACGGTGCGGATGCGGGTGAGCACGTCCTTGCCGCCGAGCACCACCTCCTCGAGCGCCCCCACCAGGCGGTCGGGCTGCTGGTCGGCGACGCGGACCGCCGCCTGGGCGCCGATCACGAGGGCGGCGACGTGGTGGGCGACCTCGTCGTGCACGTCCCGGGCGATGCGGGTGCGCTCGCGCTCGGCGATGCGGACGGCCTCCTCGGCGCGGAGGGCGACGAGCTCCCGGTTGCGGGCGGCCAGCTGGGCGGTGGCCCGGCGCTGGCGCTGCAAGGCGACCGCCGCAGCGACGACGAGCGCGCAGCCGATCAGGTAGCTCAGCTGCGTCGAGCGGTCGTAGAAGACCGCCCAGTCGAAGGCGTCGACGACGGACCCGTCCGCCAGCCACGACCCCACGACGGTCTGCCACGGGATCACGGTGAGCACCGTGAGCACAGCGAAGGAGGCGGAGGGCCCGAAGGCGGGGACCCCGTTCGACACCGCGATGAACACCGTGACGGCCAGCGGCACGAGCAGCTCGGGGGCGCGCACGTAGTACCCGGCGGGCACCGGCGCGAAGGCCATGACGGCGGTGATCGCGGACACGGCGGTGATCGACACGAGGGGGAACCGCCGCGTGCTCGCCGCCGCGACGAGCGCGGTGAGGCCGAGGACGACGAAGCCCGGGATGCTCTGGGGGTACCAGTTGAACTGCAGCGCGACGGCCAGCCCGGCCAGGTAGGCCGCGACGCCGACACCGACGAGGAGGACCCGGCGGGCGCCGGGCCCGAAGTCGCCGAGGGGATCGAGGGCACGGAGGCGGGCGACGGGGGACGGGTACCGGCGCGTCGTCTCGGCTGCTGTCTGCACGTCCACACGCTAGCTCCGGCCCGACCTGCGTTTCTCGGCCATGAGGATGAACGCCGGTCGTCGAGGTGACGCTCCGAGGGGGTGCTGCGGCCCTGCATGCCCCGCGTGCGTCACCTCGATCGCGCCCCGCCCGCGCTCGGGCTCGGGCCTCACGCGTCGGCGAGGCGTCGGAGCTCGATCGCGGTGCGGGCAGGGTCGCCCGCGTCCGTCGGCGACGGGAAGGGCGCCTCCTCGAGGCACCGGTCGAGCAGTCGCTCGACGAGTCCCGCGCGCTCGGTGATCGTCGACGCGTCGAGCGAGCCGGGCAGGATCCGCACCTCGACGGTGTCCCGCACCGGGGCGTCGGTGAGCAGCGCGGTGAGGTTCACGTCGGCGTACTTGACGGGGCCGGTGCCGGCCGCAGCCTGCTGGAGGCGGTGCCAGCGGCGGTCGTGGGCGTCGCCTCCTCGACCCGTCCCGGGGCCGGGGCCGGAGCCGGAGTCGGAGTCGGAGCCCGAGGGCGTGAGCTCGAGCAGCGGGTCCGTCTCGACGAGCGCGAGCAGCGCGGGCGGCAGCGGCGCGAGCCGCGTGCACGCCGGGTTGGTCTCGAGCAGCACGTGGAGCGCCTCGCGCCAGTGGCCGAAGAGCCGCACGAGGTTGCTGAACGCGTGCGCCGACCGGAACGGCGCCCCGTCGACGTGGAGGTGCACCGCCGACTCGACCGGGACGGTGAAGCCGAGCTCCCTCGCGGGCCGCAGCAGCGCCTCCAGCGCCGTCTCGTGGTCGGTGGTCAGCGGGGCCGTGACGATCTCGCACGGCCGCTCCCGCCCCAGGGCGAGCGGCGCCGCCATCGCGATGCTCGCCCCGGCCCCGTCGCGCAGCCGCCGGACGGCGCCGACGGTCTCGACGGTCGTGCCCACGAGCCGGGCGACCTCGTCGAGCGACCGCGCGAACGGCGCCTCAGGATGGCTGTGCCGGGCGACGAGGCGGAGGAGGCGCGGGTCGTCCGAGAGCACCCGGTACAGGTCGGTGCCCCGAGGGTCGCGAGCTGCCGTCCCCGGCGCCGTCGCCTGCTCGCGCCGCAGGTCCTCGGCGATCGTGACGTCGTCCACGAAGGAGGCGACGGGCGCCCCCAGCGCATCGGTCACCTCCCATGCCGGTGTCAGGTGCCAGAAGTGCCCCATCCCGGGCACGAGGGACGGCTCGGAGTCAGTGTGGAAGACCCGCCGGGCCGCGCCGCCCGAGGCGATCGCGACCCGCCGGGCGAGCACCCCGCGATCGACGCCGGGCGGGGCGATCAGCTCGATCTCGAACCCGATGCGGCCCCTCAGCGTCGTCACGGTGTGCCTCAGGAGGAGACGGGCAGGTCGTCGCCGGCGAGCAGCGCGGCCCCGCCGCGGGCCTGCGCCTCGCGCACGGAGATCTGCCACGCGGCGGCGAGCTCGGCCGCGTTCGCGTCGGTGTAGCCGCCGGCCGTGAACGCCGCGACCTGCTGGTCCTCGGTCCAGCTGGTCGGGGCCGCCGGCAGTTGCTCGTGGGCGAGCAGCATCCCGCCGACGGTGCTCTTCGCGGTGTAGACCGTCGGCTCGCCCCAGACGACGGCCAGGCCGAGGGCCTGCGACCAGTCGGACTCGGCGAGGAAGAACGCCGCGAGCCGCTGGTCGTCCGTGTAGGAGGCGGTGGGCGCCTCGTCGGGACCGAGCGGCAGCGGTGCGCCCGCCCTGATCGCGGCGCCGGCCTTCCCCTCCGCGGTCGCGACGTCGGGCGTGCCCCACACCACGGCGAGGTTGAGCGCGTCGTCGGCGTAGGGGGACGCGGCGAACGCCGCGAGGTCGGCCTCGCTGTAGGCGATCTTCGGCGCCGGCGAGGCGGCCCCCTGCGGGTCGGCGGCGGCGTCGGCCTGAATCGCCGAGGTGCCGGGCGCGGCGCCGTCGGTGGCGAACGCGCCCGCGGCGCCGAGCCCCAGCGCGGAGCCGGTCACGGCGCAGGCGACGACGGCGACGACGGCCGCGCGGCGGAAGGAGGCGCCGCGGCTCGTGCCGGGCGCGGTCGGTGCGGTCTCGGGGCGGAGATCGTGCTGGTCCATGAGGTGCTCCTCGGTCGGGTCGGCGGTGCAGCGACGGGTGTCGCGTGCCGACCTTCCGGACGTTACGAGCACGAGGAGGCGCGGGTCGAGTGTTCCGGACCGAGACCGTCCGGACGGCGTCCGCTTCGGTCCCGAGGGATGAGTCCGACACGTGCCGGAGCGCCCGCCCGCTCATCCGAACGGCTGAGCCGCGAGCCGCGGCTCGCGGCGAACGAGTTGCCCCGGATGGTCGCCTCCCCCGGGGAGAGGCGACCATCCGGGGCAACTCGTTCGTCGACGGGTGTCCCTACGGGACGATCACCGCGCGACCGCGGACCGTGCCCGCCGCGAGGGCCTCGTACGCCTTCGGGCCGTCGTCGAGCGAGTAGCGCTGCGTCTCGACCGACACGCGACCGGAGCGGGCCAGGTCGAGGACCTCGATCAGCTCGGAGCGGCTGCCCCAGTACGGCACCCGGACTGCGGCGTCGTACGCGATGGAGCCGAAGCCGACCTGTGCTGTGCCGCCGCCGATCCCGACGATGGTGACGTCCGCCTCCGAGGCGGCCACCGACGTGGCGAGGGCGATCGTCGGGGCGGCGCCCACGAAGTCGAAGACGGCGTCCGCGCCGAGCCCGCCGGTGATCTCGCGGATGCGGTCGGCCGCCGTGTCGTCGCTGATGAGCACGTGGTCGGCGCCGACGTGGGTGGCCAGCTCGAGCTTCTCGTCGTTGACGTCGAGGGCGATGATCTGCGCGCCCGAGAGCGCCTTGAGGATCTGGACGCCGACGTGGCCGAGCCCTCCGGTGCCGATGACGACGGCGAAGGTGCCGGCGCCGAGCTTCGGCAGCGAGGTCTTGATGGCGTGGTACGGCGTGAGGCCGGCGTCGGTGAGCGACACGTTCTGCACGGGGTCGAGGTCGCCGAGCGGCACGAGGTGGCGCGGGTCGTCGACGATCATGTACTCGGCCATCGAGCCCGGGGCACCGAGCCCCGGGGGCTTGATGCCCTCGGCGGCCGCGTTGACGCAGTAGTTCTCCTTGCCCTGGGCGCACATGCGGCACCGACCGCAGCCCCACGGGCCGTAGACGGCGACGGCGTCGCCGACCTGGAGGTGCTCGACGCCCTCGCCGAGCTCCTCGACGACGCCCGCGCCCTCGTGCCCGAGCGTCAGGGGCAGGGGGTAGCCGCCTGCCGTGTAGTCCTCGTCGCTGAGGCCCATGACGAACTCGTCGCTGTGGCAGACGCCGGCGGCGGTGACGCGCAGGAGGACCTGGCCGGGACCGGGCGACGGCTTCTCGATCTCGACGACCTCGGGGTGCTGACCGATCTTGGTGTACTGGAGTGCCTTCATGGCCAGAGGCTACGCCGGCGTGACGCCGCTGACCGACAGGTGTGGCGCGGGTCGAGGGTGCGGTCGGCGCGACTGACGACGAGAGGCCCCGGATCGACCTCTGCCACCTCGGCAAGGTCGATCCGGGGCCTCTCGTCACCGGCCGCAGCGGGCTAGTCGTCGAGGTGGGCCATCGCGTAGTCGGCCTCCTCGACCGTGAACTGCTCGCCGTACTCGCTGGTGAGCTGGTCGTGCAGGGTCTCGACCGGCATGCCGCCGTCGCGGTACTGCTTCGCCTTCTTCACGGCGTTCTCCTGCCAGTCGACGCCGACGGTGTCGACGGCGTACTGCGCCGCCTCGGGCGACGCGCCGCTCGCCAGCACCTTCGCGTAGGTGCCCGCCTTGCTGCCGCCGAGCGAGACCGCCCAGATCTGGGCCTCCTCGAGGGCGGCGGCCGCGCCGTCGGGCGCGTTCGGGTCGACGGAGGGCGACGGCGTGCCGGAGGCAGCCGGCGTCTCGTCGGCGGGCGACGGCGACGGCGCGGTCGTGTCGTCGTCGGCCGACTCGGTGACGGCCGCGATCGGCTCGTCCGCGGCTCCGCCGATGACGGCGCCGATGCCCGCGGTGACGAGGATCGACGCCACGACGGCGACCGCGCCGAGCGCGAGGCCCGTCACGGCGAGGGCCTTCGGCTGTCGCTTCCGCAGCGCCAGCACGGCGAGGACGATCGCCGCGATGCCGACGGTCGCGCCGAACACGGGCACGAGGCCCGTGAGGAACGCGACGATGCCGACGATGAGGGCGGCGAGGGCGAGGCCCTTCGCGCCGCCCGGTCGGGGCGGTTCGCCGTAGGTGGTCGTGCCCGAGGGCTGGCTGGGACGGCCGGGCTGGCCGGGCTGGGGTGCGTGCGAGGGGTCCGGCTCCTGCGAGCCGCCACCCAGCGGACTCGATGTGCTCATGACACGAGCTTGCCCGTGACCAGACGGTTCGGTCCGCCCCCGAACGGGGCACGGCCCCTCGTCACCGGATCGCGGAGGAGGGATCCCCGGGCAGCTCGCGCAGCACGAGGTTCATCATCACCTGCGTCATCACCACGTCGTCGTGCTGGTTCAGCAGCTCGATGCGGGTCCGCACCAGGCCGCGGTCGGGCTTCGACCTCGAGACGCGCGACGACAGCACCGTGAACCGCGCTCGCAGCGAGTCTCCGGGCCGGACGGGCAGCAGCCAGCGGAGCTCGTCGACGCCGGGCGAGGCGACGCTCGCGCGCTGGTTCAGGAACCCGCCGACCATGAGCCGCATCATCATCGCGGTCGTGTGCCACCCGCTGGCGATGAGGCCGCCGAACTGGCCCCTCCTCGCCGCCTCCGGGTCGACGTGCATGTCGTGAGGGTCGAAGGAGGAGGCGAACGCGACGACCTCGGACTCGGTCACCTCGAGCGGCCCGTGCGTCTCGACGAGCCCCGGCACGTAGTCGTCGAAGGTGCGCTCGGACAGGGGGACGGAGGAGGTGCCGGTCATGGACCGATCCTCCGCCACCTGCGACGTGCGCGCACGCCGTGTCGTCGTGTCCGCACGCGGCCGATGAGCCCGCGGAACTTCCCCCGAGCAGATCGGAACGCAAGCCCCCCAGGTCACGATCAGGACTCGATGAGCGCGGGTCGGGACGGGATCGGCGACAATGGGAGGCGAATGGCTGTTCCACCGGTCATGTCGAACACCCGGCCACCACGGCTCGACAGGCAGAGGAGAACACCCATGATCACGTTCGAGGGCGTCAGCAAGGTCTATCCGGACGGCACGGTGGCCGTCGAGCGGCTCGACATGGAGCTGCCCACGGGCGAGCTCACGGTTCTCGTCGGCCCGTCCGGCTGCGGCAAGACGACCTCGCTGCGGATGATCAACCGCATGGTGACCCCGTCGACCGGCCGCGTGCTCATCGACGGCGTCGACGTCGCCGGGCAGGACGAGGCGCTGCTGCGCCGCGGCATCGGCTACGTCATCCAGGCGGCCGGGCTGTTCCCGCACCGCACCATCGTCGAGAACATCATGACCGTGCCCGCCCTCGTCGGGACGAGCAAGAAGAAGGCGCGCGCCACCGCCGTCGAGCTGATGGAGCGCGTGGGGCTCACCCCCTCGCTCGCCGACCGCTACCCCGTCCAGCTCTCGGGCGGCCAGCAGCAGCGCGTCGGCGTCGCCCGCGCCCTCGCGGCCGACCCGCCGGTCATGATCATGGACGAGCCCTTCAGCGCCGTCGACCCGATCGTGCGCGAGGGCCTGCAGGCCGAGTTCCTGCGCCTCCAGCGCGACCTGGGCAAGACCATCGCGATGGTCACCCACGACATCGACGAGGCCATCAAGCTCGGCGACAACGTCGCCGTGTTCCAAGAGGGAGGGCGTCTCGCCCAGTTCGCCACCCCGCGCGAGCTGCTCGCGAACCCGGCCGACGACTTCGTCGCGGGCTTCGTCGGCCGCGACCGCGGGTTCCGCAGCCTCTCGTTCGACTCCGCCGCGGGCCTCGACGTCGCGCCGCTGTCCGAGGTCGCCGGCGGGCCCGAGCAGCTCGTGCTCGACGAGGCCGGCCGCCCGCTCGGCTGGACCGGTCCCGGTCTCGGGTCGACCGCCTCCCCGACCCCCACAGGAGGCGCGTTCCAGGTCACGGACTCGCTGCGCCTCGTCACCGACCTCGCCATCACCTCGCCGGTCGGCGTCGTCGTGCGGGTCGACGAGCACGGGGTCGCCGACGGCGTGATCCGCCACACCGCGCTCATGCAGCAGCTCGAGGCCCGCCGTCGGCGGGAGGTCGACCCGGCGTGATCCAGTACTTGCAGAACAACGTCGCGGTCATCCAGGCCGCCCTCTCGCAGCACGTGTTCCTCGCGCTGGTCCCCGTGCTGATCGGCATCGTCGTGTCGCTGCCGGTCGGCTACCTCGCGGTGCGCTTCGGGTTCCTGTACCACCCGCTGCTCAACCTCAGCGGCATCCTCTACGCGGTGCCGTCGATCGCGCTGATCGTGCTCGTGCCGACGATCGTCGGCATCCGCATCCTGTCGCCTCTCAACATCATCATCGCGCTCACCGTCTACACGGTCGCGCTGCTCGTGCGGGTCGTCGCCGACGGGCTCAAGTCGGTCGACCCCCTCGTGACCGAGGCCGCGTCCGCGATGGGCTACCGCCGCCTCCGGCGCCTGGTCTCGGTCGAGCTGCCGATCGCCCTGCCGGTCATGCTCGCGGGCCTCCGCGTCGCGACGGTCGCCAACGTCAGCCTCGTCAGCGTCGGCGCCCTCATCGGCGTCGGCGGTCTCGGCGCCCTCTTCACCCGGGGCCAGCAGCTCGACTACGCGCCGCCGATCGTGGTCGGCATCGTGCTCTCGGTGCTGCTCGCGGCCGTCTGCGACGGGATCATCGTGCTCGTCCAGCGCCGCGTCACGCCCTGGACCCGCGCGGCCGAGAGGATCGCCGCATGAGCGACGGGCTGCTCGGCTACCTGCTCGACCCCGCCAACTGGCAGGGCGGCGGCGTGCGGGCCTCGATCCCCGCCCTCGTGCTCACGCACCTCTGGTACACGGTGCAGGCGCTCGTCGTCGCGGCCGTCATCGCGCTGCCGCTCGGCCTGTTCATCGGCCACACCGGCAAGGGGTCGTTCATCGCGATCAACGCCGCCAACGCCGGTCGGTCGCTGCCCACCCTCGGCCTGATCATCCTGCTCGTCGTCGTGATGGGCCTGGGCTTCGGCCCGGTGCTGATCGCGCTCGTCGTGCTCGCGATCCCGCCGATCCTCACGACGACCTACGCCGGCATCCGTGCCGTGGACCCGGCTGCCGTCGACGCCGCCCGCGGCATGGGCATGCGCCCGCTGCAGGTGCTGTTCAAGGTCGAGGTGCCCATCGCCCTGCCGCTCATCTCGTCCGGGCTGCGCAACGCCCTGCTGCAGGTCGTTGCCACCTCGACGGTCGCCGCCTACGTCGGCATCGGGGGTCTCGGCCGCCTGCTCATCGACGGGCTCTCGCTCAACGACTACGGCCGCGTCGTCGCCGGCGCCGTCGTCGTCGCGGGGCTGGCCATCGTCCTCGACCTGCTCGCCGCCGGCACCCAGCGGATCGTCGTCTCGCCCGGCCTGACCGGGCGCATCCCCGCCCGTCGCCTGCGGCGGACGGCCCCGGCTCCCGCCGACGTCGCGGCGTCGACGCCGTCCACCGCCCCGGCCTCGCCGTCGGGTCGCGACCGCGCGTCCTCCTGACCCGGCGCGCGCCTCCCGGCCCGCGCCTCCTCGACTCGACCTGGCCCGCCAGGTCATCCCCTTCACCCACACCCGCACCGGTCGGAACGACCGTCAGGTGCACGAGAGCAAAGGCTCACACCCCATGAAGAAGACCCTCCTCGGCGCCCTGGGCGTCATCGGCGTCGGCGCGTTCGCGCTGTCCGCCTGCTCCGACCCCACCGCCAGCACCGGCGGGGGCTCGTCGTCCGACAGCGACACCATCGCCATCGGCTCGGCGAACTTCCCCGAGAGCGAGCTGCTCGGCGAGATCTACGCCCAGGCGCTCGAGGCCGAGGGCGTCGAGGTCAGCCGCACGTTCAACATCGGCGCCCGCGAGGTCTACCTCAAGGCGCTCGAGGACGGCTCGATCGACCTGCTGCCCGAGTACAACGGCGCCCTGCTCGCCGCGCTGTCGGCCGACGGGGCGCCCGAGGGCGTCACCTCGCCCGACGACGTCTACGACGCCCTGCAGGACGTCCTGCCCGAGGGCATCGTCTCGCTGCCGCAGTCGGAGGCCGAGGACAAGGACACGCTGGCCGTCACGCGCGCCACCGCCGACCAGTACGGCCTCGAGACCATCGAGGACCTCGAGCCCGTCGCGGGCGAGCTGCGCCTCGCCGGCGGACCCGAGTTCGCGGAGCGCGAGCAGGGCGTGCTCGGCCTGGAGTCGCTCTACGGCCTCACCTTCAAGGAGTTCGTGCCCCTCGACGCCGGCGGGCCGCTGACGCTCGCCGCGCTCGAGAACGGCGACGTCGAGGTCGCGAACCTGTTCTCGACCGACTCGGCGATCACCACCAACGACCTCGTCACCCTCGAGGACACCAAGAAGCTGTTCCTCTCGGAGAACATCGTCCCGATCATCCGCGAGGACAAGTCGAGCGACACCGTCGAGGAGGCGCTGAACGGCGTCTCGGAGGCGCTCACCACCGAGAACCTCACCGAGTACCTCGCCATGGTGCAGGTCGACAAGCAGGACTCGGCGACCGTCGCCACCGCGTTCCTCACCGAGTACGACCTGCTGTAGCCAGCAGCTGAGCACGGCCGAGGCCCTTCCCGTCCGCGGGGAGGGCCTCTGCCGTGTGCGGCGGTGGTGGCGTCATTCAGGATGTTCGGTCCTGATCCGCGGGGAGGGCCTCTGCCGTGTGCGGCGGTGGTGGCGTCATTCAGGATGTTCGGTCCTGATCCGCGCGAGGGAGGGATCGAGCGTCCTGCATCGTGCACGGTTCAGGAGTCCCGGAGCCGAAGTTCCTGAACGAGGAGGCGTGGGTCGCGACGCGAGACCGATCTCACGGGTGAGCTGGTGGCGTCATTCAGGATGTTCGGTCCTGATCCGCGCGGGGGAGGGATCGAGCGTCCTGCATCGTGCACGGTTCAGGAACCTCGGAGTCGAAGTTCCTGAACGAGGAGGCGCGAGTCGGACGCGAGACCGGGATCCAGGAGCGGACCTCCTGAACGAGGAGGCGTGGGTCGCGACGCGAGACCGGGATCCAGGAGCGGACCTCCTGAACGAGGAGGCGAGGGTCCGGGCACGCGGAAAAGCCCCGCCCCGCAGATGCGGGACGGGGCTCCACCGGGAGCGTCGGGATGGTGAGGCCCGAAGCGGAGTCGCACCGTGAGGGGTCGGGGCCTACTCGGTGGCGACGGTGATCTTCGCGACGCCGACGAGCATGTCGTCCTGGACGGCGTCGGTCTTGAAGGTCTCGTTCAGCAGTGCTGCGGCGTCGGGGCTGATGTGGA
>Ga0265780_10005274_pt1 | contig 16416 bp, 16 predicted proteins | sample P1T30metagenome_FD_192432 | JGI IMG/M metagenome (GOLD analysis project Ga0265780, IMG submission 192432) | Plant litter microbial communities from East Loma Ridge, Irvine, California - P1 T30 | ecosystem: Environmental > Terrestrial > Plant litter > Unclassified | place: USA: California... | reverse complement strand
CAGAAACACCCATGCTCTTACCTGACCTGCACATCAAACATCTGCCACGCCTACTGCACCCGGCTGCACACCGGATTTTGTTCTGAATATAGCCATCAGAACTTGAGATAGATCCAGGCTCAGTACCTCTACACACAATCAATAGCTTGCATTCCCGGGAAACGAGTGTAACAGCGGAAAGGTATCGGTCCGCACAACAGTAATGCCGTACTAGAGGTAACGATATGGGGCATCTAGGCAACCAACTGAGAAGAGTGAAGATCTAGAACGTTCAAAAAATGACGTGGGATCTCCAACTTGGTCGGAACTCACGGTTCTCGCCATTCCTGTATGTTGTCTTGGTGTGCGCCACGTATTTGTCACAATACCCTGTTCGAATCGCCGATGCTCTCTAGAGTACACTCTATCGGCAGAACGACAGGATGGCTGTATCCGAATATCGACAAACCCGTTCGGGGGAATACAAATGGTGGCGGGCGCTTTTTCGCAGGCTTCCCCTTGTGATTGCTGAGACGCCAGACTTTGGACCTAGTGAAGACGATGACAGTTCGGCGAGGTCCATTCGCTTCTGCCATCCACGTCGTGCTTGACGTGAGGCCAGTTGTGATTTACGCCACCATGCCAGTCTCGGCATGACTTTGAACTCTGGCCGCGATCAACAACTAATCTGGATTGAGCTTTGGGTGAGCGCAATGCATGTCGAGCGACCAATAAGATCTACGATATTGATTGCAGGGAACAGTGCTGTTGTATCGACATGGGCTTAATCACCAGAGCCCTTGATTAATGGTCGAACATTGCGTGCAGCATGTCTGCGCATGTCCCAAGACGGGCATGCGGGTCAATGCCATGAGGCCGCGACGTGGATGTACTTGCTTTTCCGCTTCGTTGCGGTATAATCAGAAAGGGGGTTTGGTGGTACATAGATGTGGGGCTGGCCGATCCGATTCGGGCGCGGTCAGATCTCAACTCAACGGCTTCCTTCGCTGGCGCCGCACGTGAGCATGTGCGAGATGTGCACGCTAAGCATACGCAAGAGGTCAACGACGAGTCAGAAAACGCACTTCTTGATTTTGCGCGTACGGTCGGTGGTAGACTTGGACCCACGTCAAACAGGAGCGAAACAAGGAGCAGGTGCGACCCCCGTTAATCGTTCGGTGCAGAAGAAACGCTTTGCTGCCCAGAATAGCGCTGTCTGAAACACCCAGAGCGCGAAAGCATGGTGGTTTGGCCGCTGGTGTGCCGCTGTCAAATGTCGTGAGCCAGACGTCCACTTGTAGAACGTCAGTTCAACGTCCGGGATCCAGAGTGAGGCGGGTTGGCATCGCCAATAGGAGCCCTGGAGAAAGGGGCAGCCCGACGAGAAAAGCAAGCAACAGCTGATGCGAATAGACGGACAGTTTCACACTGATTAACACAGCCGGCGGCAGGCTATTGGCTCGGTGTAGATCACTCGTTAATCTGATCTGCAAGATCGAGGCAGGGGTTCCCTGCCAGGCGCCACACAAGATCACAATGGGACAGGCCGCAAACTCAAATGTTGCGGCGCGCTGCGAAGTCTTTCCGTTCGAGGGTCAAAGTGCTGTGTGGAAACGGAGTCGTGTTGGGCTTTGCCCAGTTCTCGCGAGACTTGCCCAGAAGTGATCTCTTCCGCTGACCCCAGTCGTGAGGCGGCGCACAGTTGGTGGAGACGGGAAGAACATGATATGAGCGTGCTACAAACCGTGGGCTTCGTGATCAGCAGGGCTCAACGTCGCCGACCTCTTCTGTCGCACGACACCTGATTCCATGATCAAGAAAACCGATACCTGTCCACCGGGCTCCTCGCGGCCCTTCTTGCGTACAGGCGTGGGCCGGTGGGTACTTTTGGCGTCGTGGAGGATCTGATACCCAGAAAATGGCAGGGGCAATCTTGTCGACTTGTGCTCATCCGTGGATCTGTTTCGTCTACCCTTCTCCCCGCGCAAATCTTGCTTTCTGTAGAAGCTGACTGAAGGGGAAACCATGCTAGGGGCGCCAACAGCAACACTCGATATTCCACGAGTCGCAACCTTGACAAATTAAAATCTGCGGGTAATGTGGAGCGGAAGGTTACCGCAGATGTGCAGGGGGCAGCAATCTGAGGTCGGAATCTCATGCAGCACAGACTCAACCCTACTGAGGCTGCTCGGGCCCGAGGAAGTTCGAGCGCTGCAAGACGATGAGTTGTGTCACGATGTGCACGGAACGTTGAGCATGGCAGTGGCATATCCAGAGACATGGCTGAATCATTATCTTGAAGACAAGACCTTAGAAGCGGACACAGCATGAGCCACAACTGAACTGCTGGGACGACCGTTGGTACCAGCTGACGGGATACTGCAGCAAGGGCTCCATGGCGGCCCTTCGAGAGTGCTTTTTCCTGTGCTGAGCGAAAAGCAGCGAACCACGGTCGCAGCGACAACAGGGATTCTGACCTCACCGACCAAGCAGAATGGCTGCAGCAGCTCCGGCGAACACGGACATTCAGTAAATTCGATGGATGACATGCTGCGGTACAGACTGGGAATGATGTTGAGCAGGGACAGGGCTGGCAAGGCCCACTGCAGGCGCCCACCGACAGCAATTCAACGGCCGCCGAATCCGAGAGCTGAGTGCTTGGCAAAGTCGCAATCGCTTTCTCCCTTGGACGCAGTGTGGTGGGGTGTGGTGCTGATTCAGTGGTTCAGGCCTGCCAGCCATCCTGAGTCACGACAGCGACGACGGGAAACAAAATAGAGCTGCTGTTCGCTTCCGGGCCAGCGAGGAAACAGCTGTGGCGACCGTTGGGAGTGGGAGCGATGGTGTTGACGACCAGCGCGAACGCGAAGAAGACGGCGAGGTGTCTAGATTGGTGCAAGGTTGCAGCTCCAATGACGAAACGCAGCACCGGAATCTCGCGTCCCGTTATTTCTAGACCTGACCACTGGGAGACACTATGCCCGCCTGGGTCTGCATCCAGAGCGTCGGAAATGCTTCAGCCACAAGCTACGCCGCAGCCATTGCGACAGGGCCTGGCGAGGTTTTCGGGGCACCCGGCGGCAGTTTCTGGCTGGCTGAGTGAGACCGACACATGTCGCGTGGGAGGACAGGGAGCAGAGGTGAGGCTTCTATTTTGCGTCCGACGTGGACAGCAGCGCACAAAGCGAAAGACGACGACTGCACGGGTGTAGCGCCTCGATGAGAGGCAGGTGCCAGTACCAAGTCCAAGTCAAGTACTGCGTACCATGGACCAGGCTGCGCAGACAACGGTTGCTGTACGGGGCGGTTGGCGCATCGAGATTTGCCCAAAACGTCTTCGCCGTCCCAAACTGGCCGAGGATTTGAAATAAACGGCACGCAGCTACACCCAGTTCGGTGTACAGCTCGCAGCTCGCTTTGGCCCGCCGCCGGCAGATGATCGCTGGGGGTCGACCAAAGTTCTCCGACAAGAGGCCGAACTGGAAGGATACCATAGGTACAAGAGAAATGAGAAATACTTCCTGCTTGCCAGAGTAAGCAGTTGCGTTCCCGCTGTTGGTGGTGTGGGCACGGCGCGTAGAGGAAACACCAGCTCCTCAGCCTGCGCGGTTGACTGTGGTGTGTGTGTGGGTGTGGAGCGCACGGTCCCCTCTTTCGGAAGAACCATACTCCTAGTCCCGCGAAATTGCCAAGTCCAACCTCGCCGTCCAAAATCGTGACGATCACCGCCCGGTCCCCATCCTTGCCTCAGCACCCGTTGTATGGATCGACGGCAGCGCTGACTGCAACGTGCATCGTGCTGCTGAGACGCAAGGTGTTCGCCCATGCAGAACCTGAGGAGACATGGGTTCTGGTGAGAGCGTCGTCAAACACCAGCAGATGCAGATGCAGAGGCAGATACCAACCTCAGCATGGGTGCTATATCTGGACTCCAGCAGGCAAGGGCGACTGGCGCGCTTCCCGCAGCCCGGATGCCCCCAGCCTAACCACAACTAACTCTGTGTACCTACCGGGATAGTGGAACACTGGGAGCATACTCCTACCTACAGCTCCTGTGGTTCGGCGACGAGCGTCCACCCAGCGCGCTGCGTGGAGCGAGCCCCGTCCGCAGAGGGCGACCTGAATGCTCGAATCCGCGAATCCGCGAATCCGCGAATCCGCACCCCGGCGAGGTGACAGGCGCGTGGTGCCTGGGGTTACGCTCGCTTTCGGCATGTTTGGTTTTACAGCACGCAGGGGACTGTGAATCCTTGAGCAGACTCGCGCTGAGTGGGGGTATCTTTGACTGTCTTCATGTGGTCGACAAAACGCGCTCCCTGTGCTGCAGGTGCACCGCCATGAATCGCCTGCGAAACGGCCAGGGCCCCCAGCAAACACTTCCACCTGAGGCGCGACCAGGGAGCCATTCACTAGCCGTGTACGGCTCCTTCCAGCATGCTATCGCGAAGCTGCGCGCGGGCTTTTGTTTTTCTGCCGCACCCAAGATGGCGTCGGGCGAGCGCCATACGCCATGCCACGATGTGATACAGGGTACTTGTCGACCCCGATGATCTGGTCCCCTTCCAGGTCCATCGCTGTTCGTTGCGTAGTCCAACAGCGATTACTTTAGCCCGCTGCTGCTCAGGGCCTAGCTAGTCGCTCAGTGCGCCGCATGACGCCCCAGCACTTTCCGACCACCATCTCACCAGGGCCTTAGCCGCCTTCTCAAAAGCAGAATCCTCGCACACATCCTGCCCGTCCCGAACAAGTCAATAACTCCTCGACCGCCTTGGCGTCTGTGTCCATTACACTACTGCTCCCCGCGCCCGCTCTGTTATATACCGGTCCTCGCGCTGGCACGTTACCGTTAGCACTGGTCCTCATCACGTCAAACCATACTCTCCGCCATCTATATCATCCTCCTAAAGTCCGTTCCCACCATCTGTCGTTCCATCTCAACGCCAATGTAAGTTCACGCATGTTCCTGTCCCACACCTGCACTCTCACCGCCGGTCGCTTTTTCAGCCCAACCTCATGAACACATGTGGTTGGTCGGCTGTCAGCCTTGCCCGGTTTTCTAACGATCCTATCATTGAGCACTGTTGTCACCATTGAACACCTTCCTCACTCCTATCATCATATCTGACCTTGCAACGCAGCTGTCTTAGAACAAGAACATCTTGTTTGACGCTGTAAACAACTACTGTCTTTTAGTTAGACAACTTCCTCCATATCACTCAAAATGGTTGCACATCGTCGCGGCCCGTGGTCGCAACATGAGGACCAGTGGCTCGTCAATCTTGTTGCTCGCAACGGCCCGCACAACTGGGTCCGCATCTCACAGGAAATCGGCTCGCGGTCACCCAAGCAATGCAGAGAACGATATCATCAGAATCTCAAACCATCACTAAACCACGATCCTATCACTCCTGAAGAGGGGGAGCTTATCGAGAAGATGGTAGCGGAAATGGGCAAGAGATGGGCTGAAATCGCAAGACGGCTCAAAGGACGCAGTGACAACGCAGTAAAGAACTGGTGGAATGGTGGCCAGAACCGACGGAAGCGCAACCCAGAGCGGCCTGAGACTCGATCCCGCGATCAAATGCTGCCTTCGCAAGGCGGCTACCACTACCCAGCAGCCCCTCACAGCCTTCACCATGAAGAACCTCAAGTACAGTCCTACCACAGCTCACGACAACCGTCGCTGAACCCTCCAACGCAAAGTCCTCACGCCATGAAGCTACCGCAACCACAGCGCTTCGAACCTTACCCAGGATCGCGACCACAACCGCTCGACATGTCTGCGTTCAATCACCCATCCGCTGCACGAGCAAGAGGTTTCGAGACGCCCATGCCCTCTCCTTCTGGCTACTCCATCGTCTCTGCTGATGGCGCTCCTTCGCTCATCACAGACACAGGCTCAGAGTCAAGATCACCCCGCGGTATCGCCTCACCCCTGGACATCACTCTTGCGCCTCTTGTTGGCAACAGGGACGAGCGCAAGCACTCAAGCACTCGCTACCTGCCCACAACAGGCTTTGCGCCCGAAGACGACTCATACCCACCTCACTTTGAGAGCTACAGGCGCCGTAGTTCATTCCAACTGCCACCTCTACACCGCAGTGAGGCGCCAGCACCAGCGCGGTCACCCGCCTTCCAAGAGCCTGGCTACGAGCGTCCTGAGCGACCACAATTGCTCACTCAGCCTGCGACGCAGCTGGTACATCACCACTCGCTCCCGCAGTCCGCGCCCCTAAGCGTCCAACAACGCGCACTCCCAGCTTTCCACTCTTTAGCTGAGCCAACTTTGTCAACTTCGTCCAGCGCTACAGCAAGCCCGTCCGCCAGGCAACTGCCATCGCCTTACGCACGGCCTGCCCTTCCGTCGGACATGAAGAGTGCCGCACCCGTCTCACCCAAAGACAAGATGAACCTCAAGAACATCATGTAGATGTTTCTCCACTCAAGTCATGTTTCACGTCATCTACAATACCCCTTCTTGTCTACATCTGACGCGTTTCAAACCAGCACTTCTATTAATGGTTGATCTTCTCCATGATCGACAGTTCGCTTGTCTCAGCCTTTCCATTCTATCCATGTATTCAATCGTTTCATCACCTAGTCGGAACAGGGCACAAAAAGGGCATAGGGCGAAATTTCACGGCCGTTCAAAGATACCCCCCATGTAAAAAGGATCTACGGAATCATTTCATTTCAGGCTACGAGGAACTTGCCTCATATTTTCATTCGCATTCGTATTCATTCAGTGTAATACCCAGCGTTACATCCATCATGTGAGCGCACTTTTATCATAGCGAGCGTTGCACCGCACAGCGAGTAGCATAATAATACCCAACAGTGCACAAAAGCACCACGCATTGCATTCAGCCATCAAATCAAAGTTTTTCAGCAACTCTCAACGCTTTCAACGCTCACTGTGCATGTGAAATGACGCTGCCCTTTCTGTAGCCCAATGACGGCCTCCCGACCCACTGAGCCAGCGCAGCGCCAGCGTAGTCCTCCCCATCCATCCGACAAGGCCCGCCCCTTCAGCTCGACTGCCCGATCCTCCAGCTCAACTGCCCGAACTTTCTCTCCCTGCCAATCGTGGGCGACTCGTCTGGACCGATCTGCACGCCATGACAGCGCCTTCATCTCGCCCACTGAGCTGTCCGTCTTGCGCGGACGCAGGCGGATTCCGATCTATGCAGCCGATTGGCAGTGTGAAGGACGCAGCGTTTCCCGTTGACACTAGCGAATTGCAACGCCTGGTGCGAATTTTCTCATTGGCTCCCCTTTTCGGCTCCGTGACAAGTGTCTGCGGCGTGACGACGAGGGCGGAAGAGTTGATCCACCTCCCTCTCGCTCCCCCCTCCATCGCTCTACAGTGAGGTGAATGAGGTTACGCATGAACTCGGTGGCACGTCAAACATCTTGGTACATGTTTCGCCACTGCCGGCCCAAACTCCCAGGCAACATCCCTTCACGCGGCCTCCAACTCACCGCTAAACTGACCTCACCTCCCACTTCACTGCCTCCCCCCAACGGCCCGATCCCAACGTCAACGCATGTGCAGTCGCCGACCTAGATCCGCACTACCCGCGCCCATCGATCACGCAGTCCATCCGTTTCCCATCCCACGCCGCGCCAGCCCGCATCCGGAAAACAGACTTTGTGATCACCTGCTAGCGTATATCTGGCCGCAGCTGCTTTGGGACTCGACGAAAACTGGGTGTGTGGGGACTAGTCAAGTCACTAGTCGCCCCGGCGCGGTCGTGACATTTGAAATACTTGCGTCCGGCATCCGGTAGACTAGCAGACGGATGAGGACCGCGGCTTACATGGCCGAGATAGTGTTTGCATATTACAAAAAGGCTGGGGGGTGTCAAGGTTTATTGACGTCTGGGAGTGGGACGTGGAAAATCGTATGATCGACGCAGGCTGTTTCGGCATGATCTGCAGGGTCACGAGCTGAGTTTGGTTGATAGATGGGGGAAGTTGGTGCGACATTTTTCTCCACGGCAACTGTGCTGGCGGACTGTTCCCTTCCCTAGCGGTGGAACGTGTCAGTTGTGAGCGTTTTTAACTTTGCGATGGCCATGTGTCGTTGAGTCGTTCGCATCGATGTCGCTGGAAACGTTTTATGCCGCACGTTTCTTTGGGGCTGGCTGAACGGGCGCGCGCGAACGTCTGGCGCTTGCGTGGAGGCTGCATGTGTGTGGTGCTAGAGTTTAGACCGTGCAGCGCTCGCCAAACGTGAACTGTTTGTTCGGGTGTCTGGAGCTGCTGGAGCCGTTTCGCTTGTGGCTGGACTGCGTTCATGCAGAGTGGAAGGTTCGGGGATTTGGCTTGTTGCTTTGGCTTTCCATGCACGCTCTCTTCGAACTATTGAATTTGTTTTACTTCAGAGTCATGTCACTGAGGCTGGAGGAGCTGAAGTCTGCTGTTGTTGCTGTGGTTGCAGAAATGTTATTTTTGGTGTGTGTAGAAGTCTATTCAGCGTTGTGGTAATGAACACCTTGATCTACGGGAGATGGCAAGTCAGTGGTCATCGGTATACCTTCACATCGTGTGAAGATAGGGGTATTCGATAAACCTAGAGTAAGGCCATGACTTCGTGCTTGAGAGACTACGATGATGTGCCGTTGTATCATTTCGGACATTTGAAGCCGCATCCTAGTGTTCGTATTGCTGCAACCGTGCTTGCGCTCCGGTCATTTTCTCAACGTCTTGCTAAAGGCCGTTGGATGAGAAGGAGTCTTGTCTGTCACGCCCCTGACGCGGGTCAGATTGTGATGTCCTGATGCACAAGCCGATAAACCAGTTTCCAACACATCAGTGACCGGTAGTGAGATGACGCCCATGCGATGTCCGTTCGTACCTGTCGCACTGTGTGGAATTGGAGCTTGTGGGATGGGGGCCACTGGCGACCCCAAACAGTGCTTGGTCAACAGGCTGCGCGGTTCCCATTAGGCTGGCTGGCCAACCTGGAACTGCTTCAGTGCAAAGTTCGACGAAACTCAACAGTCACCCTGATCGATCCAGACCCGGAGACCCATCGTTGCATACCTGCTTTCATCTACTTTCCCAATTCAGCCTCTGGACATCGACGCTGCGGACCTGCATCTTTTCACATGACTGAACCTCGGAACTTCTCACGATCTGGTCGTACAAATGCCGGTAAGACGACGTTCAAGGATTCTCGCTTAATGACACCGATGCCAGGTAACGGGAAAAGACAATGTGCGGACCCCAGCATTAACGGTCATCTTAATGCGTGGAGTAATCGTATCTGTAACCAGCCCTGAAGCCCGACTGCCACGGGAGGAGCTGTGCCGTGCGCGCACCGCAGACGCGGTATAAGCAACCTTCTTATAACATGGTACAGCACACGGGCGTAATGCAAACTGCTGGGATGAATTCCTGGCATTGGCATCGTGATTGTGAAATGTCACGATTCTGGGCCGTTATTGGTCGCCTTCATCATTAGCCGCTTCTGGATTGGTGGGATTATCTAGCGCAACACGTGACGTAATCTCTCCGAACAACTTCGTGATGGGGCGCCAACGTCAACCGTTTCATCAGCCTCATCACCACCGTCATCAGCATTATCGGTGTGTGTAAACCATCATCTATTCTTTGTACCGTCTCCCTTGCCTGCTCTGTCCTGGGTCTTTTAGCCGCACGCGAGGTGTGCGACTTTCCTCGCGCTTCAATGCGTGGAGCCGGGCATGTCCGGAAATAGTTTGTATGACCCTGATCAAAGCGCCCTCGATACTCGTTGGACACAGCCATGGAGTGAGGCTTTTCGAGTAAGTCACACATGGTGATGTCTCTGCCCTGTATCACATGGAGCTGTGTCGTTCAATGGCCCAAATCGAGTCCTGTACGACCCGATTTTGTCATTATCGTTTTCCGTTACGGGTCACACGTGGAGCCATGACCGACCATTACGCTGGGAGATACTAGCATTATGTCAGACGTTGGACTGGTCACAAACATTGCTTCCATGCTTTGCGGTGTTACGACAGGCGCCCTGATCACCGAAAGCAACCCGTGACCATGTTTGCATTCACTTGATTCGTGACTAACGAGCAATAGGCACAACGAGATGTCGGATTGCGCATACCTATCAATTTTCACACAGCGCCGGCAGTCTCATTGAGCCAAGCCTGCTTCTCTGACAACCAATACGAGCACAATGCGTTCCGAAAATGCTTTTCCAATCTCCTTGGCGTAGGGTTCCGCAGATTTGCTGTTGATGCTTACTGGGATGCGCTTCAATCGAGTTGGAGTCTCTGTCCAGTCGAACAACCCGGGCCGGAAGACGATGGTGCTGACGATGCCGTGTCAACGAGCTTCGGGTCTCTGGTCGTCGCATCGACTGATACCGTCAACGCGAAAATCCCTGATTCTACAGCTGTACCGCTCAACAGTCTGGCTTTTGATCGTCGCCAGGATGCGTCGTCCCTGGCAAGCTCTATGAGTCCGACATCTGCTTCGGCATCAACAAGCGCCAGGCCTACTGTGATCAACTTCCCAAGTACGAGTGGACCACCGTTGACACAGATCGGGCGGTACAACTGCACTACGCTGATGAGGCTGGACCTACTCACAGGAATCCTGGACAACTTCCTCGATTCCACATCTACAACAACTGGTGCTTCTTTCTTAGCACTTACGCTTGATGTCCATGCCGCATCTTCGATCCTCAACCCTAACGCGCCAGCCCCTGAGCTACCGACCACTCGACTGCCAGGTACCGGCACCTTGCTAAGTGATGTCATGAAAGGCAATATCTCATCAGTGACATACACTCCTGCACTTTTGCGAGAACAACGAAATGACTTGAATTCATCATGGTTCCATGTTCAACCACCTAGCCAGCCTCTGGATGGTTATTATGATATCAGATACAACTCTCAGGACAACAGATACACGATTGATGGCTGGCCGACGGAAGCATTTGTCGAGTTTCAGAGGTTCTACCGTCTTAGTATCGGATATGGAACAGTGGATCCGCAGATGCGTCTGTATAACATCGGGCCTGACCTGGACTTTATGTTTCCACCCGGGACTCTCGGCCGGGAGCAGACGCCATTGGTTTCTTCAAATGGTCAGCTATCCTCAGGATGCTTGTTTGACGCCTCTGACACAGGGGTGACCTCGCAAAGGAACTCTTCGTGGGCTGTCGCGACGTCACCAGCGCTCGATGTCAGCAGTCGTCCAGACCTCATGACGCCGCTTCTCTCTGTGAGCAACCTCACGTCTTGTGGCATTACACCTCTGCTCAACCAAACTCTGGGTGGAACAACGGCTGATAAGAATCCCTTGCCATACGCCGCGTATGTTCATTCTACACTGTGGACGTGGGCACCTGGAGAGCCTAAGAATATCACCTCTGGTGGCGATAGATCAGACAGTCGCTGTGCAGTCATGACAACATCTCCATACTCAGGTCGATGGCGCGTCACTGACTGCAAGGATCGGTACCGCGTCGCCTGCCGCGTCCCTGGTCAGATATACAATTGGCAGATATCTTCGGAGACCTCCAGCTACTTCGACGCTGCAGAAGCCTGCCGCGAGCCGTACGATTTCGACGTTCCGCACACCGCGCTCGAGAATGCACATCTCCTCGCTGCCATCGTGAGAGACGGTCGCGTAACACCAGACGAAGCGGTTTACATCGACCTGAACGCCCTCAACGTTCCCGAATGCTGGGTTTCAGGGCTGGACGGCACATGTCCTTATCTGGCGACAGACGACAACGATAGAATCAGGATTGTGGTTGTGCCTACCGTTGCGGCGGTAATAATATTTTTGCTCGCGGCGCTTACATTCTTCGTCAAGTGTGCGGCGAATAGGAGGGAAAATAAGAGGGGCAGCAGGCGGAGAATGGTCGGAGGCTGGGAGTATGAAGGTGTGCCTAGTTAAGAGCTGACTTTGTCTGGCTTGAGTTCTTAGGCGTAATAATCAAGGACTGTATTGCAGTGACGCGTTTATACTCTCAATTTTTCTGTATGCAATGTAGGTAATCGGTAGCCAACTGAAGAAGTTGAGACGCCCTACTACACTTTGAGCAGTGCGATCTCCGTTCGATTCATTCTCCTTCCCCGCCACCAATACAGTGTAGTGTAGCATCGTATGAATTGAATCTAAAGCCTCAGGAAGACATGCTGATGAACGATCTTCATCACCGTGAAAACACAAAGTCACGAACGTCTCACCCTATGTACTCGTTAGTACATGTTCTATACCCTGCAAAAGTACGTTGCAGCAGCATCTGTCTCAAAAGACTTTATACAGGCCTCCATTGAAGACTGACACTTGCTTTTTTTCATTGAGCAAGGAAACGGGCTTCTGGCAGATCTGGAATGCAGGGGCGACGATGGTAGATTGGGTGAAGGGTGAGCAGGGGATGAGGTCGATACAACACAATTGCGCATATCTCTGCTTCGTCTTGTTGCAAGGCTAGATGGACACGATAGTAATTGCGGTCAGGTCGCGCACGGTTAGTTTATGGACACACGAGTAGTTCTCCTTGTTAGAGGCGAAAGTGAATGTTGAGGATGTATCTTGCTGTAAGCTTGCCCTCTGTAGTTTGCGACGCTGCTTCTAATGTATGGGTGTGTATGCTTTGGTGGCATTTCGATGGTGACAGTATGCTAGGTGTCAACATTATATTGTCTGGGTGAAAGTTGCAATCAAAGGTATCGAGCCGGGTTCACTGCTTCGCACTTGTGCACAAACACGGTCCCACGAATGCACAATGCCGACAGGCTCCTATATCACTCAAACACCATCTGGCACCAAAAGTTCCCTCCCCTCAACCTACTACTCACAAACTCATCAACAAACCAACGGTTGATCTACTGCTCACTCTACTGAAGCGCCTCATCAAGAGAAACAGAGAAACTCAAAATCGTCTCAGTCGACATGACATGCAGAGAGGAACATTGCACACGCGATAGCATCGCCCCCATCCCACGCCTTCGACTCCAGCTCACTCTGATCGCCTACGACTACATGCGCAACCGCCAACAACGAATCGACAGGCTCAACGTCGCTATTAGAGCACACAAAGCATCCATCATCAAAACCAACCAAATGCGGCGGAAAGTTGACGCGTGGTTACGAGAAGTGGATCTTGTCGAGCATCAAGTTCTGAGCGTGATGGAGGATTGGGGCGTAGATCCGACTTCAGTCACAGCCCAGGACTGGGAGACCATGTTCAAAGGCCAGGATCGCAAGCTTGCGGTTGTACTTGGCGACATGGAACTAGGACCCTGGCCGGCAGGCGTACCGAGCTTGAATCTCATCGCGCTGGTTATGCATGAGGCTGTGCAGCGTGAAGCCCACGCAAAGAAGCGTCGCGAGAAGAAGAAGGCTCGGGAGGAGAAGGCTCACAAGAAAAACGAGGGTCGGGAAAAGAAGGCTCGCGAGAAGATCGAGGCTCATGAGAAGAAAGCTAGTAAGAAGAAATACCGCGACAAGGCTCGTGAGAAGAACGCTCGAACGCAGAAACGACTCCAGGCTTTTGCGCCGCCAATGAATGACTGTGAAGAGCTGGACGTGCCCATTAACTACAATGATCCCTCCGCTCCCGACAACGAATTTTCGACCGTCGATTTCCAGATCAAGCAGGCCAGAAAACAAGACGAATATCTGCGCAGGAGCCGCAGTGCGCCTTGGACTGTGTCGTATGTGCAGTGGTGCGAGGCGTGTAAGGGTACTGATGCGTTGGAGGAACATCCTCATGTTCGGAAATTTCACGAACTTGCTAGGCGTCGCGAAGCTGCGGAGAAGCTGGAAGAAGACGAGAGCGAAGATGATTGAGATTGCGAGGCCCTTAGGGTACTTGGATGAGCTGAAGATCGGCCTTGAACTGTATCGTGATGCTTATACTTTGGCTGTAACAGTCATTTGCGAGCTTATTCGTGTATGACAATATATGTTCCCGTGAACCATGGCACCTCGCAAGGCCCAGCAAAGCAAGACAATCCTACTCAAGATATAAACATAAACTGTACATGCTTCGTCAAAACCCGTGAACTCTTCATTCATCATATCATCATTGCCATATGTTGCTCACACTCGCACTCGCCTGACAGCTCGGCACACTATACGCCCTGTTCGGATCGCTCTCCCAGGTGGCCGTACCTCCGCTCGAGACTTTGACATACTTGTACTGCACCGCCGATCCTGCCGCCATGTTCAACGTGATAGTCCACACAGGGTTGCTCGAAGTGTAGGACGAGGCGGACATGGCAGGTGCATTGCTCGGGTTCCAATTCCCCAGCTGTGCAGTGTTGCCGACGATTTTGATGGTGTCGCCGGGCTGGGTAACGACGCGCTCGGTGAAAGATACCGAGACGGTGGCCAGGCATGAGCCTGTAGGAGCTGGGGCGGCTGAGGTGCGGAGCGTGGTGGGTGTGCTGCCGGCGCTGGTGGCCAGGAGAACGATGGGGTTTCCCTGGCTGACGGTAACGCAGACTTGGCCATTGCCGTCGGAGCTGATCACATTGCTGCTGCCGCTGAAGACGTCGGTCCAGCGTCCATTAGCCTTCTGGGTGTTGAAGCAATGCTGGGCGTTGGAGCTGCTGCCAGAGTTGGTGGTGAGGACGATGAGGTTGCCACCGGCGCGGGACCATGCGTATGCGGTGCTGGCGACGTAGACGTGGACATGGTCATTTCCTCCAAGCCCACCGGCAGCTTTGCGAGCAGCGGTCAGCTTCTTGATGGCTTGGTACATGTTTGTGTTTGTGTTGAAGCCACTGCGCCAGAGGTCTTCGCGGTTGGCTGGGTCGTTGCCGCCAGCGTAGGCTTGCTCAGTTCCGTAGTATAGAATGGGGATACCTCGAGATAGAATAACAAAAGCCAAAGCGTTCTTAAGCAGAGTTTGGTCGTTCTTGACGCTTAGCCATCGTGCGTTGTCGTGGTTGTCGATGAAAGTGCCAAGAGCGGATGGATCGGGGAAGGTATTAGCGACCGTGTTCATCATGTCGACTAAGTCTTGCGAACTTCCGGTCTGCTGATAAAAGCGATTCATTGGGTAGTAAGTAGCGTAGTTAAGCAGCCCGGGCATAAGCTTCGCATACTGGGCCAAGTAGGTCGGGTTACCGTCCCAGACTTCACCAATGCTGTAAACCCCAGCAGCCTTGGCAAAATCAGGCCAAAAATCCTGCTGGACGTGCTTAACAGTGTCAATGCGGACACCGTCGAACGAGTACTCTTTAACCAGCCATGTGATCCAAGTGTTCATAACGTTCTTGATCTCGCTGGATTGAGTGTTGAGATCTGGAAGCCTGGCGATGCGGCAAACTTCGATCGAGGTCTGGCTGGTGTAGTCGATGTCGCAGTCAGAGTGATAAGCTGAAGCCTGGTTGAGGGGTAAAGGCTTGTTATCGGAGATGGCCCCTTGGCCCATGTGGTTTGCTACCACATCGACCATCACATACATGCCCTGTTTGAAGTTAGACATATGAGTCGATTCCGAGCCGTGAAAAGTACCTTGGAGTGCGCAGTAGAGACAAGACTCTTCAAATCAGCGGCTGTGCCATAGTTCGAATTGATCGAGTACAAGTCCTGGGCCCAATAGCCATGGTATCCACCTGCTGAGTCTATCGTACATGTCAGCATCTGTAGGAAACTGGGTAGAAAAACACCTACTCGCAACAACAGGTGTGATCCAGATCGAGTCAAATCCCAAGTTTTGGATGTAGTCAAGCTTGGATTCAAGACCTTTGAATGTACCGCCGCAGTAGTTCCCAAGGTTGCCGCATGCACTTCCACCGGTATCACTGCTGCTACGAGCTATGCGATCGGTGAGAACGAAGTAGATGCTGCGGGACTTCCATGCATTGGTGTCTGCTGCGGAAACGAAAGAAATGAAGTATAGAAAGCAAGCGACGATGGACTGAAGTAACAACATGCTGAGCGATACGATGAGTGAGCGCCCCGATTGGTGAAGTCGAGTGCTGCTGTCGTGGTACTTCTGGTGAGGTTGTGAGATCGCTTTATACCCAGGCAGCTCCCCGACAATTATAGAATCTCTCCAGCTTTTGATGCTCGAAAAGGTATCGCTTGCACAGTGGGCGGATGTGTGGGAGACCGGAGTGCATTAATGTCACGCGTCGTTGTGCCGTCGCACCGAAGATTACGCTAGAAGTCGACGGTGGTGTTCTTGTGCCTGACGGACCGGCTAGTGTCCAGTAAGGAATGTCACCGTAGACCAGGCTTTGGTGGTGATGTACTGCTGGGTATGAAGGATCGCCAGTCGGACCGAGGACTGTGCCGGTAGATGGGCATGAAAGCAGGACCTCGTGGACGCGGAGCCGACGTGTGGGGTACAAGAAACGGTCGTACGTCCGAATTAGGAAGCTGGGAGAAAAAAGTATAGACGTCAACTCTTCCTGTCAAACACAATTGCTTAGTTACTTTCCAATTTCCGTGCAGCGC
>Ga0265780_10005273_pt1 | contig 16417 bp, 14 predicted proteins | sample P1T30metagenome_FD_192432 | JGI IMG/M metagenome (GOLD analysis project Ga0265780, IMG submission 192432) | Plant litter microbial communities from East Loma Ridge, Irvine, California - P1 T30 | ecosystem: Environmental > Terrestrial > Plant litter > Unclassified | place: USA: California... | reverse complement strand
CCGACTTCGAGCGACTACTCCTCGGACAGCCCAACAGCGCCGAGATGTGGGTGCGCTATATGATCTTCCAGCGTGAGCTGAACGAGATCGAGAAGGCCCGCCAGATTGCTCGTCGTGCGCTGTCTACCATAAACCCTCGTGAAGAGAAGGAGAAGCTCGATGTTTGGACCGCGCTGCTTCATCTCGAGAACGACTTCGCCAGTGATGACGCAATAGAAGCCACGTTCAAAGAAGCCTGTCTGCACAACGACTCGCGTGAGATCCACGAGCGCATGATCAAAATCTACATCTCTGCTAGCAAGCTCGAGGTAAGTTCGCAATCCACTTCAACGTTGACCTTAACACTAACAACCCAACAGAAAGCGGACAACCTCTACCAATCCATGATGAAGAACAAATCCTTCACACCCGACCCTAACTTCTGGCTCGGCTACGCCACGTTCCTGATGGACGTCCTCTCACCCCCCTCATCCGCCCGCGCCCGCGCACTCCTCCAACGCGCCACCCAATCCGTCCCATCCACCCAACACCGCCACCTCACGCAAAAATTCGCCGCGCTAGAATTCAAATCCGCCAACGGCGACGCCGAGCGCGGCCGCACAATCTTCGAAGGCCTCGTCTCGACATGGCCCAACAAGGGCGATGTCTGGGACGTGTACCTCAGCCTGGAATTGAGCCACGGCAGCGACGAGAACGTACGGGATCTGTTTGAGCGCATGAGTAAGGTGGGCAAGAAGAAAAGGGCGATGGGCGTGTTTAGGAAGTGGGCGGAGTGGGAGGAGGGCAAGGGCAATAAAAAGGGGGTTGAGAGGGTTCAGGCGCTGGAGCAGCAATGGAGAGAGGCAAGGGAGAAGGACGATGAGGAGTAGTGTGCTGATGTACATGTGCATTGCACGGCGTTTTTATCATGTGGATAGTTTAGTTAAAAGCACTTTCTTGCTCGTTCTGTGACTGCACTTATGAGCATGTGTACTGCATCAAGACTGACGTTTGGCTCTGTCTGTATTGAGTCAATCGCATGCGACATCAGATGAATGAGCCGAAAACTCGCGCATAGAGCTTCTTGGATAGCGATTTTTATCGCAGCTTACAGCTTGCTTCTCACATCGGAAGGAGTTTGGGCATTTTTGACCACATTCCGTCATCGACGGAGATCGAAGACAGCAAGAATAGATAACATAGAACGCCAGTCCTCTTTATTTTAGTGTTTCGTACCGCAAAGCTACTCCCCATGGCCGAGCTGCACACTCTTTTGAAAGAACCCAGCACATACACCCAGCCAGTATGTATTTTAGACAGTATACGAACAAATAGGCAATCTTTGGTCGATGTAGTTGTCGGGAGGAAAAAGAACACAGAGTCATATTATGTTGGTATCTTTTGTTTTTAAAGAATCAGGAGACGCTCAGTCCATACGGTTTGTCTTGGGCGTGTTTTGGTGAAAAGGCTTCTCATAGCGTGTGTTCATTGAACAGCACAAAAACACCGCGACCGCGCAGGATGTTTATACCTACATCGCGAGGAGTGGAGGCGCTGGATGCCGTCATATTTGGAGAAAGAGGCTTTGGGTCATAAAGCCTCTGTTGTTGACGTTTCGGACACAGACGTGACAATTCGCCCTAGTCAAATCGAACGATTGAAGAGGAAGGAGACGCTCAGTCCGTGACACAAGTTCAAAAGAGTTTTGAAGAAACCGTTTTTCGTGGTGTGTGTTGAAGGAGATAAAGACACCAAAAGCGCGGGAGGTATTTATATCAACATCGGGAGGAGTGGAGGAGAGTAAGACATCATGCTCGAGAAAACCGGCTTTTGGCCATCAGTGCCTCTAGCCATGATTTATCGAACGTGTGTCGATCTTAATTCCTTTTTTGTGTGTCCAGAGGCGAGCATGGATTGCGGTTCATGTGGTTTTGGACAGGAAAGAAGCCGCAGTCTCATATCCAGTATGGCAACGCTATTTTGAAAGTGGTTTTAGTAGAAGAACGGCATGTGTTGCCTATCCTCGCGCTTTTGGAGGCGGAGCAGAGGCAGGACATTGGTACGCGGTCTTGTCTTTTGCGGCATACGAAAATCGCTGGTGTGTTGGGAAGTAAAGAAGAAAAAAGATGGAAAGATTTATATATCACGCCTCGAGAGGTGGAGGCGCAGAAAGGCATGATCCGCTTTGAGAACGGATTTGAGGTCATGAAACAGAAGCCGCTGAGTTGTCGTATATAGATCATAAATGTCCGTGGGCGCGCTGACATAACACATACCATGGTATGTTTTCCTGTTTGGTGTTTTCCGGAGGGCGAGACATCGGTTGGCGCCATGGTGCTTTAGCACATAGAAGAGGTTGTGATTTCATTGACAAGCTGCAGGTACGTTCTTTGAGAAAGGTGGTTCTGGCCGAAGAAAAGCATACGGAGTTTTTTTTTGGAGGCAGAGAAAGGACAGGACATCTATGCGGGGATCAATAGATTTTTTAGCATCCCAGAAGCCTGTTGTCTTGGAGAGTAAAGAAGGGCAGGGACGAGGGGACCTATATAGCCATCGTGAGCCACGCGCATAGAATACCATGGGGTGGCGTTTGAAGTATTTCTATAGCCAGGAAAATGCATGTGGTATGCGCAAAAAGAGTTCACCCAGATGCAGAAGCAAAGCATGCCTGTGCCAGGTCTAGATTCTACAAAAGCTGGGCGAGGGGATCTCCAGGTGTTTCCGGGTTGGATTTTGTGCCGGACATGATGGAATGTCTTTACGAGGGACTTGAGCCTGCGCGGACGGCATGCACCAAGCGAGCCGCAATCAATTGGCTGCTCGAAACATAGTAGCAGGCTAGAGTCTTTTTTTTTGTTTTTGGGTGGTCCCGGAAGAAGCGGACATCAAGCCTCTCTGATCGATATTTTTGTAGATGAAAGCATATTGAATCGAAGTAAAGACATGGGAGAGGAGGCACGGCTGCAGAGCTTTTGTACTGCTCAGGAAGAGCCACGTCTTAGCGGCTCTCATTTAAAGGTATCGCTCAGGAAGTGCCCGAGAGACCGTATATTGCGCAGAATTTTGCTTTTGGTGCGACACTTTGGCTTAGGGAAGAGATGATCAACATGCGGGGCCTCTGCCGTGGTTTTTGGTTCGGGTTTCTGGTTTTTCGGAAGAAGCACGTATAAGATTCATGATGTCTGTTTTGGAGGTTGGTAAGGGGAAAAGTGACCAAAGCACGAAAGTGAACGCGTGCAAGCGTGGTGATTTGGACTTATCGAAAAGAGCCGAAGATCAAGCTGCTCCCAAGTAGAGTCTAGCTCATAGAAGTATTCAAAGCGCATGCAGGTAACCCCATGGTGGAGTTTGCTGCGTCCACGCGTTCAAACAGCGTACATTATTTCTGGAAAAAGTAGAATCATGCTACAAGTAGCAGATGCATACAACGCAGTAGAGTTATAACAGAAGGAGAAGACAGAATAGGCTATATACCCAGGACCTTAACAGAGTAATAAGCAGTAGGGAAGTTTTACAATAGGATAGAGTAGAAGTACACAACGGGTAGCAGCAGCAACTTTTAGTGCAAAATTTCGCAACGACAGAGCGATAGCAGCTTAAACGCTCGAAGGATCGCGTATCAGCCTTAAGCGGGCTTAGAGTTTAGATCGTCACGATGAGATTACGTGCCTGAAGCCTGCCTCCAGTTGTTAAATCTCGGCTCTTGAGCTGGGGTAAAGGTCTCCCATACACTGAACAGCAGTTCTGTGTCGGTGTGGGGTTATCTCGGATTTCCAAACAGTGGTTCACTTGCTGGGGTGGGGCCGGCCGGTAGGCAGAAATATGACTCCGTGAGCAATATTCCAGAGGCCACCTGGCAGCAAGGCGGGTGGCGACTATACTGCCAAACAGCGTACATTTCCTCAGTTGCATTTTAGTGCAAATTTCTCGCACAGAGAAGAGACTACAATTTGCAAGCCATTGCCCATGATATCCCGACGGAGGCCGGAAGGCTTTTCCAACATAGGCATATGGGTGGGCATCTTGAGTAAAGTTTCTCTGGCATTTTTATTCTGCATGCTGCAGACATTGTATGGTTCAGAGGGGATCTTGGAAACGTCATAAGGTGCGCAGAATGTTATTTAAGATGAATTTGGATTTCCAAACTCGAACAGATATTCATCCCGAGAGACTTATATTTCTACTCCTATCACTAGCGCTATACATAGCAGTCTCTACGCCTCAGAGAGGAGGAAAGTACTTAGCCTTCTTTGGAGAGAGCAGGGGTGAAACCCAAACAAAGCCACGACACTCTGACTTGAATCTTGCGAGCATGCTGGGCCCTTGGAGTGCAACTTGTGATCCCTTCATCCCACCCTTTGTCTTCAGCACTGGTAGCTCTTCTCCTCGCTTCAACCTTTCGACCTGATCATTCCCAATTCCGCAAATCAAACCGATGAGTACTTCTGCATTCTCGTAATCATTCAACTCTTCCGGAAGCACACCTCGATTGCTGATCAGAGCCCTTTTGTTCCTACTACACCAAATCATCTTGTTCCAATCTGATCCATGGATTACCTTGGCCTCTGAGAGAAAGCTTGAGGGAACTGCAATCGTCAAGACAGTTGCTTGCTCAGCTGGAACTCGTCGCTGCGCAAATTCTGCATATTCTCTCACCACCTCCCACTGTTTAGAGAAGTACAAGTCGTACCGGGTAGGATGGAAGTCGACAGGAGGTGTTGACACGATGTCAGTCAGGTCCAGAGATCCATCAGGGTTGAATATTGATATCAACCTTGACCAAGCACCCCCTTTGTGTAGCAACGTGCGTCCAGGAATGTCCTTGGGGGTCTCCGTCTCGATGGCGGTTTGGAGGGTGAGACTTCCCGAATGGAGAGTGGAAGACAAGGTAGCCGAAGACTTCACAGCTTTGGAAGGCTTTACCGAAGGGTCTGGCGACACTGAACGCATTTCATTCTCTTTCTTCACCCTCTCGACACGGCTATCCAGACCATCCAGAAATTCCCAAGACAGCTGAAGAGTGTCAAGAGCCCATTCAGAAGCTGAGCGAGACAAGCGAATGTTCTTGAAGTTGGGGTCCAAGATGCGCTGACGAGTCGAAGACTTGATACCCTGTTTTTTCAGAGCTCCTTCCCAGTCATCAGCCTCGCGCATTGCATCTCCCCCTCTTGACATGCTCTTGATGTACTCGCGTGCAAGTGCAACAACTGGTCTGCCATATCCGAGACTTCCAGGTCCGATCTCTTCGTTGTCGCGAGTCCAGTTGTGGTACAGCAAGTCGGCAATCTGTGTCTCAAAGCCACAAAACTGGAGGCTCTCTGAAGAGTTCAAGAAGTCTGGGACTTCGATTGTGTCATTGCTGTCATAGGAAGAGATTGTCCGAAGAGAAATGGTCCGGTACCCCTTCTGGACATTGGTTGAGTTGCCTACTTCGCTGAGGAAGCGAAGCGATGCTTCGGATATGACTCGAGTGGAAGACATGCTTGGTATTTTAGATATTTGAGAATAGCTTTGTTAGAATGGAAGAAGAGAGTTGTTGCGTTGTCCGCAACATTTATACTTGGTTCCAAAAGATCATGTTCCGAAAATCCAAAAACTTTGGTTCGTGATTCTTGGTACGGTACCGGACTGTACCATCCTAAAAATCCCAAAAGCACCCACAGACCAAGCAAATATCCTTTCTCCTTGTGGTATGCGCATAAATTCCCAGCCTGTGATGGGTTCCAATGATGCCCGCAGAGCATTGTCCACTCGGCGCATGAATTTTGAATAACGTTGAAAAGGTAAACGTATGTTTTGGAGGGTTTCGACATAGCCGAATATGTCTGACTACACCTAGTGTTTTGGAGAAAGACAGAAATCTAACATGAAGGGAGAGTCACGAGATGTTTTTGCAAACCAGAAATAGATTTGTGTCGTGGGGAAAAAGAGGAAGACTGAGAGTAGGCGGGACGTATAGCATAAACGTGATCGGTCTCCGAGAGAGAGAACACACATCGGCTTTTAGCTGCTTTTGTGGGCACGCCGCGATATCTCGTCCTAACATTGGTGTTCTGTGTCTTACACTTTGATAGCCACAGCACTTACAATACCCTAAGAAAGAACACAATCATAGCTGCGTGTACTCTTTCGACAGAACGACTCCATCATATCTGTATTCAACGAATTTTTAGGATGCTCGCAGAACACGACAGTACTATACGTGATCTTTGATAGTATGACGTGCTCTGGAAGAATTGCGCCACCAAGCAGCGGCAAAATTCGTGCACGCTCTACACCTGCACGACATGAGCTGATAGTCTTGTGGGTATGTGCATTATAAGCTTAGGGAAGCCTGTATATACAAGCAGCTCTAAGACACTCTAGCTAACTCCTCTAGAAATATTCGAATACATATAGGCCACTACTTCATCTCTTCTCGTTCAGAAAGGTGGTGGCGCGCAGGGAAACATGCGCCAGATCGCCATGGTTTTTTTTTAGAAAGACGGGAAATCTCAAATCGCAGTGGGCAGCGCGACGTTTGTCATAAAACAGAAACAGATTTGCGTTGTGAAGAAGCACAAGAGAAAGGGATACAGGAGGGCTTATATATCGTAAAGACAATCGTTGTCCTAGAGATAGAGAATAAGCTACGATCGCTCACACCATCGCCCTAATGTATCGTGGTTTTTGATAGCCGCAGTCTTCCCAACACCCTAGAAAACCTAGCATCTCGTGACCGGCCACAGTAATTTAGCTTCGCTACACCGGTTCTTAAATCGATGTCGTCGTCTCCACAGCTGCCCCAAAACCATCAACCTGTTCGAACTCGTTTCAATACGTTGCAGTATAAGTGTTTTAGACGAAGCGTGCACGGGAGAACATAAAACCATGATTGTCGGTCTTTTAGAGGAGCGCATCCCATACAAGAATCGCGACACAGTCTTTTAGGCTTGAGATAGAAACCATTTGTGTTGTGAGGAAGCAGGTAAGGAACCGAGAACAGGAGGGTATTTATACGCTCAAAGCAGTGAGTCAACCCCAAACCACCGGAAAAGGACATAAGTGTTGGATGTCTTGATTTGACAATCGCTCGTACCAACATGAGTACTGCATCTTCGCTTTTGAGAGCCGCAAAACCTTCACTCCTGGCAGGAGAAGGACATATCGCGCGGACCGCGTCGTTTTAGCGCAGCGGCTCCCAGGGAAGAAAGATTATTTCAAAGTTTCCAGGGGAGATCTGGAGGACATGTTTGACGGTCAGAGCTTTTGTGTTTTTTTTAAAAAAAAATGCACACGAGAAAACATACGGCTATGACTTCTAGATTTTGGAGAACCGCAGAACATCTCACATTTGGTCTTTTTTACTGGGTTTGGATTTTAGACAGAAAATCTTTAATATTGTGAGGAAGCGGGTGAGGAACTGAGAGCACGCGGATTTTATATCGTCAATGCGGTGAGTCAATCCGCAACCACTGGAGAAGTACATAAACGTAGGATGATGGGTTTTGATAGCCACAGCCTTTCAACTACAGCTCGGACAAGGACATATCGCTTGAATCGCGTTGTTTCGCCGCGCGGCCCCCATCACATTGATGTCATTCGAAAGTTTTCCAGTTGAGGTCTGGAAAACATCTATATTGGCGCAGCAGAACCTTTGAAGAAATGTGTTTTGGAAAAAGGCGACCAGAAAGACATCATGCAGAAAGCTAGCTGTGTTTTGTTGTGGAACAAACCGACTTTTAGGATAAGGAAGGAGGGAAAGCTGAGAGTGGAAGGGCTTATATATTGTAAAGGCGGTGAGAAGTGGGACTTGGTCTTAGTGACATGGAATTTCAATCGTGTTTTGTTTCGTGTTTGTTCATTACGTGGTCTTGTTCCCTTCCATACCTGTCTACTCAACCCTCAATCGTCTGATCGCTCCATCCACCGCATCCGCCGCCTTGATCGGGCCCTCGTCCTCACTTCCAACTACATCGTCCTTCCCCGTCAATACCCTCTTATCCGGCCCCGTGACCGTTTGTCCTTTCGCTTGAGCGAAGCCAGCCGAGCGTTCGTGTGCGGGGTTGGGGCTGTAGAATTCATCCACAATTGGGTGAATCATGACAGTTTGCTTGGAGATGGTGAGGGTACTGTTGGTCGGTACAGTGACCCAGTTATCTGCGCATATGAAGTTAGTAAGTTGACGATAAGATGTATGAGCAAGACCGACCTCTCTCAAACGTCAGCGGCTCCGACGCAACAAGGACGATATCACTGCCCTTATCCCGCCTCTCCATGACATAGTCTCTATCCGCGCCCTCACTCTGCTTGCCCGACTGCGACGCCGAATCCGACCTCAACTCCTTCCAACTCGTCCCACTGCTGAAAAACAAACTCGCCGCCTCATCTGTCTTGGAACTAACATAGCGCGAGCACACCACGCTCTCCCCATCGGTAACCGCGAAATTCAGCAGACTCCGACTATCCTCATTGCCCATTCCCTCGTCGCCGACTACCTCCTTGATAAACCCATTGATCCGCTCAATCGTCTTGAGAATCGCTTTGCGCAACACGGTATGTCCGAACCCGCCCTTTCCCGGCTCGGAGTTCGGCGAAATGCCCGCTTTGTCTAGGCAATCGAGGAAGGTCGCGAACGCCCATTCGCTGTCTGTAGAGCCCTGGACGAGCGTGAACCACTGCTCGTTCAAGCTCATGGCGAGCTGTCGCTTGATCTGCCGGAAACATCCGATGCCGCCGTTGTGCATGAACATCAGGCTCTTGTACGAGAACGGGTGGCAGTTGGAGTCGGACAGGTTGCCTTCGGTTGTGGCACGCACGTGTGCGAAGATGAGGGACGAGGTGGTTTTGGACGCGATGCGCGATAGGTTGATGCAATTCCATGCTGGGATCGTGGAGGTGAAGACGCAGGGCTCGGGGCCAAGGGAGGGCGAGGTATAGTATCCGATACCGAAGCCGTCGCCATTGTGTGGGCGGCGGCGGTCCTGGGGGTGGTGAGTCGCGTGCGCGTGAAGGATGTGGGTTGGAGCTTACGAGACGGAGACGCGAGTCGAAGGATTGTGTGAGGATGGAGTGCGAGGGGTTCAGGATCAGTTCGGAGAGGAGTATTTCATCCTTGCCTTTGTATACCTGTGCTTGTTAGTTCTGGAGGACGAGACGAAGTGTGACTCGGAAGCATGACGTACCATGAACCTGCACATTGTGGTTGTGCAAGCTCTGCAGCGGTTTTGCCCGTACTAAGGAATATGCGCACTGGAAGTAGAGTCGAGAGTCGGGTAGGCGGTGCTATGGAAGATGGCAACGATAGCAGTGCGTTGGCTGCAGTCAGGGCGGCGGTGTGATTGCGAGGATTGCGCCATCGGTCCAAGACATGATGGCGGGTGTCACGGAAAAGCAGACATATCTTTGAAGATGAACAAGCAAATATCTACCTGGTGCTATTCAATCTGCATGCACAAGTCGTAGTCAAATTGGAGACAAAAGCATTGGATACCCCCACGCCGTGCTCGCGCGGCGTGGTTCGCCCGGGCGGGGATGACGTTCGCGCATGACTAGCGCTGTGACTGGTCTGACGAAGCAACATCACGGTCATAGCAATTGCATGGGCAGGCATACCTTCTAAAGTGCCGATTGCACGGCTATACATTCAGCTATATGGCATGGCTGATACAGATGGTTTCTTGGGTGCGTTTTTGACGCTCGTGCACCCAGCTGTTTGGCTCCTAATCCGCCCAGAGCAGACTGCCTGCCCAACCTGACCCATCCTACACTTCCGCTGTTCAAAGAGAACACAAAGCAGCAGGCCAACCACTCAACGCCAGGGATATGATGCGGATAATAACATTGGGGGATTACAAGACGGTGTATCTTTCATGCTGCGTAGAGTCGTGGAAATGGGGCGGCCGAAACAAAGTAGCCAAGAGGAATTGATGGGGGTATTGCGAAGGAAAGCTTGGGTCTTGCTGCGCAGGATGGGGAAGTATGTCCAGAAATCGATGTTGAGCCAAGCAGTGGACACGGCCTCCTCGGATCAGGAGGCTTGGTGGATGCGTCTGTGTCGCGGGGAGGGGCCCGTTGCAGTATTGCAACGTGGAATCGGCGGGGATGACTTTTCTTGCGCAAGATTTTTACATGTCCATCGAGTCACCACCGTTGGCAAAGTTGAAGTTCTGTTGCTGTTGCTGGGTGTTGCCCGCGCCGAAGCCGAAGTGACCTTCCTGGTTGACCTGGGGCCCGGTCTCGCCCATGTTCTCGGCGTCACCCTCCTCGTCGGAGAAGTACTTCTCGATGATGTTGTATGCCTTCATGTAAATCTCCTCGTTGGCGTTGTTCTGGCACTCGTGGATCTTCTCCATGCCGCCAACCTCCTCGATGAACAGGGCGTAGCGGTTGATAGGCTCGCCACCAGATCCGTCCTGGCCAGCCTCCTTGTCCATGTCACCGACCTTGAGAATGTTCTCAAGACCGTCGAGAGCGACCTGGATAATCTTGTTGTCGGGGCAAACCAACAGGTCGCAAAGCGGCTTGATGCAGCCGCTCTGTACAAGGTAGCGGATCTGGGCGGGCTTCTGGAGACCACCTGATGTGGCGTTGGAAATGGCCCAGCAGGCCTCTTTCCTGGTCTTGAAGTCGCCGTTCTGCAGAAGGTGGATCAGAGGTGGGATAATGTTGGCGTCGATGACGGCTTGGATCTGCGTGGAGTTGCCAGCGGTCACGTTGGAGATGGTCCAGCACGCCTCCTTGCGGATACCATCCTTAGTGGAGCTCAGCAGCGAAAGCAGAGCGGGGAGCGATCCGCAGTTGATGATAACCTGGGTCTGGACGTCGTCACCGGTGACAATGTTGCCGACGGATCGGAGGGCGGGAGTCTGGACGGAAGTGGAGGCGTGCATCAGCAGCTCCACGAGACGGCGGGGGATGCCGGCCTCGATCACGGCCTGGATCTTGTCGTTGGAGCCATCCGAGAGGTAGGAAATGGCCCAGCAGGCGTCGATGAGCACCTCGTCATCGAGGGAGTATACGAGCTTAGCAAGGACGGGGAGGGCGGGTTGGATCTGGGGCAGTTAGCAGCTGTCAAGCTGTCACAGGTGTCCAAGTACGTACCGTCTGCCAGTCTGGCTGCGGGGTCTTGCCACGGCAGAAGTTGCTCAGGGTCCAAGTGGCATTTCGGAGCATGCTCAGCTTGCGGCTGTCGCCCAAGAGAGCCAGCAGCGGGCGCAAGGCGCCAGCCTGCAGCACAAAGTCGCGGCATGCGGGGCTGTCACCGGCGATGTTACCCAGGGCCCACACGGCCTGCTCCCGGACATCTGGCTCGTGGCTGCTGAGCAACTCGACGAAAATGGGGACGGCGCCGGCCTCGATGACGACCTGTGTCTGTTGTGCGGAGCCCGAGGCAATGTTGGTGAGCGCCCATGCGGCCTCAAACTGCACGAGCGTGTGCGGGGAGCGGAGGAACTCGACAAACCGGCTCACTACGCCCGTCTCGATAACGCGCTCAATGGGCGGGTTGCGCTCCTTGGACAAGAGCTTGCGGAATTTTGTAGTCGCCTGGATCTGCTCATCAATCTGCTCGGAAAAGACGCCCTTGACCATCTGAGGGAGCTCTTCGTTCAACTAGCACGCCATGTCAGCCTGGGGGCGCTCAAAGAAATGCCATGCACGGGGCACGAGATGGTGGGGTATGCGAACCTGGCTCTCGATGTTGCCGCCCTCATCGTCGCTGTCGGGCGCGGCTCCGAGCGAGGCGCCCGGCTGGTCTCTGCCAGAGATGCCACGGCGCTTTGCGAGGTTTTCCTCTCGCTTTGCCCGGCGGATCTCGACTTGCTGCTCCTCGCGGCGGCGGCGGAGTTCGTCCGGCTTAAAGGCGCTCTTGGCCTTGAAGGCGGTGCGGCGGTGCTCGGGGATATACTTGTCAGCCATGCTGGCGGCGACTCTGGTTGACAGGCGGGTGGAGAGAGTCTGGTGAGGAGGTGCAGCGGTGTTTGTTTGCACAGAGGGGATTTATCTTTCTAGGTCGTGGGGTGCAGGGAGGGAAGCGGCAAGGCGTCTGGCGCTAGTTTCTCTTAGCTCGCTGCCGCACGCGTCGACCTGAGCAACCACGCAACCACACAACCACACAACCACAGCGGTCAGCAGCTTGTCTTTTGTCCTGCTCTTTGAACATCAATTGTGTTTGACACGGAAAGGCGCCGATCTCAGGTTTCTAGGCAATTCCCGTCTAGCCTGCCCATTCGCACGCGCTGCACCGGGGCCATTTCATAGCTCCAACCTACGCTAGCCGCTTCGGGCCGGCACAATGCCCAATGGCTTCACACCCATCAGCGCCGCGACAGAGCCTGGCACCGTTGTCAGCTTGCTGGGAGTAATAGTCAGCATAAAAGAAGCACGGAAATCAAGAGGCACCGACTGGGTCCAGGAGTTTACCATACAAGATGATTTCGGCTCAGACGTCGTGGGAGGCCAGTCCAGCATCATCATCCGCATCTTCAGTCCAACAGTCGAAAAAATACCAAAGATCGCGGGCACCGGTGACGTTGCGATTGTGCGCGGCTTCAAGTTGAACTACTGGAATGGCCGTGTCGACGCAGTATCGAACAGATACGCCTCTTCGTATTTCATCTTTCCCTCTGCCACCATTCCCCGTCCGGAGCTCAGCCAGCCATACCAGGCGGGCACACTGAGTTTGCCACATTCAGATTCGGGGACCTTGGGCGCAAAAAGCCCATCCCGCGACGAGCAGATGGCTGTCATACGGCTTAAACAACAGGCCTCAGGATCTGCACAGCAAGTGAAGCAATTCGCCGCGAAGAACGCTCTCAAATCCACTGCCCAAGATAGATTGTCTCTTGTAAAAGATCTCGAATACGACAAGTTCAAGGATGTCCGGGCGCAGGTGGTCAATATCTACTACACCAATTTTGGAACTGTGGAATTAAAAGTGACAGACTACACCGAGAACAAGGATCTCTATCTCTACGTAGATCCTGATGACGAAGACTACCGATTCCAGAGGCAGGATTGGAAAGGGCCGTATGGACAATATACTATCAATGTCATATTGTACGGCAACAATGCGGTCTTTGCGCGTGAGCAGTTGGCAGTTGGCGACTATGTTTTCCTCAGGAATGTGCGGACGAAAATTTCACCGGCCAATAAACTGGAGGGTGCGCTGCATGAGGACAGGGTACGCCCAGAACAGGTTGACATAAGCAAGCTTACCAGCCGATCAGACATTGCAGAGATAAAGCAGCGCCAGGAAGCATACGAGAAGACCCGCACAAAAAAGTCGGCTTTTGAAAAGCTGCAGAGCGAGCCAACGAACGCTGCAGGCAAAGCACCTATCAACAAGAAGGCGGCGAAGAGAGCCAAGCAGCGTCAACAAAAGGAGCAAGAGCAGAAGGAGATAGCAGAAAAGGCCGAAGAATGGGAGGCGCAACGCAGCGGTGTGAATGTGAACAGTCAGTACCTTGACCATTCTTTCGAACTCACACTGACTGCTACAGTCCGAGCTGCCTTTCCAGAAGCGCAGCTCTCGACAATATCCGAAATCATTCACAACCCTCATCTGCACTCGCAGACGCCCAAGTACAACGACTTCGAATTCCCTTTCCTCAACAGCAGACATCGAAGTCGTGTGCGAGTTGTGGATTTCTTTCCGCCAGAGCTTGAGATGTTTGCGCATTGCTCAAGTGATCTTGCCTGGGACAAGCGAGCTAAAAATCAAGACCCCAGTAGCAGGAGCAAATGGGAATGGGGTTTCATCTTGCTTCTTGAGGACGCCAAAATCCCCCCGAACACGGTCTCGGAAAAGCTGCGCGTTGTCGTGGGGAATGATTCTGCGCAGTACCTGCTGAACATGAACGCTCAAGAGTGCGTATCTCTCCTTTGTTGGTTATAGTTGATCAGCTAACAATTGCCCAGCCTCAAAAGTAACAAACAGCTACGCAATAAGCTCGAAGAGAAGCTTTTCATCCTTTGGGGTAATCTACTCGAACTGAAGACGGAGCTGAGACTTCGAGGAAGTGACATGCCATTACCTCCTGGCGACAATAGGCTCCAAAACAAGTCGTTCGATGCCTGTATCGAGGAGTATGGCTTGGAAGTGCCAGTCACGGAAAAGAACCCGTCCGGGTATCAGCGCATGCACAAACTTGCGCAAACAAAGATCATGGGTGAGATCTAGACGTCTGGGTCTTCCCGATTCTATACATTTGCGGCTTGGCGAGGACTGGCCCCTCTCCATGGATCCCGCGCGTCTTTCACGATGACTGTGGCTCCCGCGCCACACCTGAAGTTTTTCTTTATGATACCCTTGTTTTCGTCCAAGTTTCTATTTCAATCTCTAGTAATGAGCACCAAGCTCGAAAAATGATATCATGGGACCCTTTCCACCTCCAGTGCTTGACACATCTTTATAGTCCGAGCGTTGGCACGTGGTCGTGCTTGCCCTTCCTGCGATGATGAGCTACGCGGCCTACCTTGTTCTCTTCCACTGCTTACGCATATTTATGCACGCTAACTCACACCTCGTACCTCGCCATCTCGCAGTCAGCCCACCATCACGGAGGACGTCGGCCAGGATCCCTCAAATTGTGTACAACATAGCCTAGTAGTGGGTGGCCTGCTCCGCATACGGACTGCACAGACTCACGTCGACGCCTTACAATACCTCAACATCATGAGCAATTGCATGACTACGTTATCATGCTTCGGGTCGTCATGCCGGGTCCGTCCAGCCAATCACTGTACGATACATTTAGCCTGGAAAATGTGATATTGAAGGAGGTAATTGGCTGGCCATTGAGCCGCGCGCACAAAGCTGGATACTAGGATCCGCATGGCTGCATGGCGCTAGGGTTTTCACGACTCCAGAGCCTGCGTGTTGCTCTGACCACACTCCAGGCGACCTTAGAAAGGGCTGTTCTGTTCTGTTTTGAGCGCACCTGTGCAGGACTATAATACCAAACAAGTAGCCTCATAAAACACAATGCAAAGCATATTGGGACGAAATCGCTGCTGAACAACAGCGTTTCACCGGAAAAGACCGCCAAGCTCAGCTGACTCCCACCAACACCACAACTGTATGCACCTATGGAATCTTGCCGCTTCCACTGGCTCTGGTGCTGCATGGGTGGCCATGTCAGCGGCACGGGACGTCGAGCCTGCAGCATCTGGAAGGTTGGCGAACTACGTTTGGATTGGGAGGCGAACACCGACAACCCTGCAGTGCAATCCTTCGACAACACAAGACACAATGGTTATCCGATATCATGCAAGATACGAAGGACCCTGTAACTCGAATGTCACCATGACTAGGGCACCTTCGCTATTGCGCACGATCATGTCTCGCTTTGTGAATGTTCGAGAAAGAAATGAGCAACCTGAACGCGCTCAGCAATGGACGCCACTTCTCTTTTTCCCGCCCTCACGTCAGCATCATCGCCAACGAATCACGCACTTTGCATCGACTGCTGATGCTTGGTAGGAAATTCACGACACAATTGGATGCATCAGAAAATTTGAGATTGCAGCTTGGAGCTTCTCCCGGACCATCGAATGCAGGAGAATTGTGTGACACCGCATCTTTATCCAACTAGCACGTACACATGGCCTATGCATATGTGCCTTGCATGGAAGATTGGATTTCCAAGAATTCTACGTTCCGTACGATCGACGCCAGGTCATGATATTCTAGGCCTCCGCTCTTGCATACCTATGTTCATGGGATACGAAAGTAGCATTGTGGCTTCTTGTACGCTAGAGGTTGCCTATATGTTACAACATATTGCAGGGAATTCTGGCGGCCGCCAATTTGAATGACCCCCTAGCGTGTGTGTGAGGCTCGCACGACGTATCTACTATATCAGATGGTCAGATGTGACGTCTGGTTCGAGGATGCCAGTGCAGAACAAGCGTCTCGGTTGCATGTATATCAAATATGGTCTAATGCCAAAAATGACATTTCAACTAGGTAAACAGCGGTGATCAAACCAATCGTTGCCAGCAAAGTTCTCAACCACAGCGCCCAGTCTCGAACTACGGCACGGTCATGGCTAAACTCCTTCACGCTCACTCTTAGGGCCATCACCAACAACATCATGCATCAGCTATTCGTATCGCTTACGTTGAGCATCAGGTCGGGAAGTACCCATTCCAGCATCACCACTAGGCGTCCGTGAGTGCGCGTCATTCGTGTCAGCAACATCGCATTCACGTCCCTCCCAATCGCCAACACCAGACTACTGCAGAACTATCACCAACCTAACCTCTCTCCCACTCCTCTCGAAGTATAAAGCCCCAGCCATTCCCCCATCTCAAACCTTATCCACACAAGCATCCCCCGCCCTACCTTCCAAACAAAACAACAATCTTCAATCTCACTTCTTCCACCCATCTCAACCACAACCATGCACTTCTCAACCCTCACCCCCCTCCTCCTCGCCGCCGCCGCCGCCACAGG
>Ga0265780_10005272_pt1 | contig 16418 bp, 18 predicted proteins | sample P1T30metagenome_FD_192432 | JGI IMG/M metagenome (GOLD analysis project Ga0265780, IMG submission 192432) | Plant litter microbial communities from East Loma Ridge, Irvine, California - P1 T30 | ecosystem: Environmental > Terrestrial > Plant litter > Unclassified | place: USA: California... | reverse complement strand
TTCCTGCTTCTTGCGCTTCATGCGCCGGCGCAGCTTGGTCATCTCGCTCGACAGCAGGGCGGTGGACAGCAGCGCCGCCGCCAGGTAGCCGAAGTTCATGGCCTCGACCGCGGGCGGGTGGCCCAGCGGGTCGGCGGCCTGCAGCCACCACATGACGGCGCCCAGGCCGCCCAGCGCGACGGCTGACAGGAATATGGTCTGGCGCGGGCGCAGGGCGACGGCGCAGAAGGCGACGATCACGACCGTCATGCATAGCAGCGCGGCGCGCATCGGTCCGGAGATCGCGTACGCCGCCATGCCGCAGCCGATCGCGAACAGCGACTGCAGCATCGCCAGCACGCCCGGCGCCAGGCCCAGCGCCGCGCTGAAGCGGATCAGCGCATACGAGACCAGGGTGCCGGCGGCGGCGGTTGCGCCCAGCAGCAGCGCCGGCTCGCGCGGCGTGTGGCCGGCCGCCACCTGGCAGGCCAGCAGCAGGATGGCCGCGACGTACAGCAGGGCGGTGGCGATCCAGTAATTGAGCATGCGCCGCAGCGTGGGCTCGGCGCCGAGCAGGACGCTGGTGGTGTCGCGCATCGGCTTCACGCCACCACCCCGTGGCTGTCCGCCAGCAGGCGCGCCAGCGCGGCGGCCGGCAGCGGGCGGCTGAACAGATAGCCCTGCATCTCGTCGCAATCGTTGGCGCGCAGGAAGTCGCGCTGCTGCTCGGTCTCGACGCCCTCGGCGATCACGCGCAGGTTCAGTTTATGGCCGAGCGAGATAACGGCCAGCGCGATCGCCTGGTCGTCGGCGCGGTCGGCCAGGTCGGCAACGAAAGACTTGTCGATCTTGAGGCGGCTGATCGGGAACGATTTCAGCGCAGACAGGCTGGAGTAGCCGGTGCCGAAATCGTCGATCGAGAGCGATACGCCCATGGCCTTCAGCTCGCGCATCTTGTCCACCGAACGGCCCATGTCGCGCATGATCAGGCTCTCGGTCACCTCGACCTCGAGGCCTTCGGGCGGCAGGCCGCTCGCGCGCAGGGCATCGGCGACGCGTTCGACCAGGCGCTTGTCCTCGAACTGGCGCGCCGAGACGTTGACCGACATGCTGACCGGCGGCAGGCCGGCGGCGCGCCAGGCGACGCTCTGGGCGCAGGCGGTGCGCAGCACCCATTCGCCGATCGGGACGATCAGGCCGCTCTCTTCGGCCAGGCCGATGAAGCGATCGGGTGGGACCAGGCCCTGTTCCGGATGGTGCCAGCGGATCAGCGCTTCGACGCCGAACAGGTGTCCCGAGCGCAGGTCGACCTTGGGCTGGTACAGCAGCTCGAACTGGCAGGGGCCCGCATCGTCGTCCACGCAGCTGTCCAGGGCTGCGCGCAAGCCTTCCAGCAGCACCAGCTTTTCGTCGATGCTGGCGTTCATCTCGCTGGCGTAGAACTGGACGTTGTCGTTGCCCAGCTCCTTGGCGCGGTACATGGCGACGTCGGCGTGCATCATGAGGGCGTTGGCGTCGACGCCGTCGCGCGGATAGAAGGTCACGCCGATGCTGCAGCTGACCTGCACTTCCTGGCCCTCGACCAGCACCGGCTCGGTGACTGCCTGGCGCACCCGTTCCAGCAGCGGCGCGATAGCCGCCGGCTCGTCCGGCAGGGCGGGCAGGAGGATCACGAATTCGTCGCCGCCGAAGCGCGCCAGCGTGTCTCCCGCGCCCAGGCAGCGCGCCATGCGCGCGCCGACCACCTTCAGCAGGGCGTCGCCGGCGTTGTGGCCGAGGGCGTCGTTGACCAGCTTGAAGCCGTCGAGGTCGATGAAGGCCAGGCCCACCGCGCCGCCGTCGCCGGCGGCAGTCGCGATCGCCGCGTCCAGGCGCTCGCGCAGCAGGCTGCGGTTGGGCAGGCCGGTGAGGTCATCGTGGTGGGCCAGGTGGAGGATGCGCTCTTCGGCCAGCTTGCGTTCGGTGATGTCGCGCACGATCACCACCACGCCGTCCTCGACCGCGACCGCCTGCCGGTACAGCCATCGCTCGCCCTGCGCCAGCCATTCGGTTTCGTGCGTGACGCCGCTCAGCGCCACCGCCGCCAGGTCGGCGAAGATGCCGGCGCTGAAGGCGCCGGGCAGCATCAGCGACATGCGCTGCCCGGCGAGCTGCTCCTTGCGCAGGCCAGTGAGCGGCTCGGCGCGGCTGTTGGTGGTGACGATGATGAAGTCGGCCACGCGTCCCTGCGGGTCCATGCTGCTGCGCAGGACGAAAAAGGCGTCCGGGCTCGCCTCGGATGCGGCGGCATAGGTTTCCTGGGCCTGGCGCTCGCGCCGGCGCGCCTTGGCCAGTTGCCACGACCAGGCGCTGACCAGGATCACCACCGCCACCAGCAGGGCGCTACCGGCCCCGGCGCCGAGCAGCCAGGCACGGCGCTGCTGATGGAAACGCGCCATCTGTTCGCTTTCCGACAGGCCGGCCACCGCCAGCAGCGGGAAGCCGGCCAGCGGGCGACTGGAGGTGTAGCGCGTCTCGCCATCGACGCGGCAGGCCCGCAGGCCGACCATGTCGGTGGGGCCGGGCGTATAGGACTGGCCCCAGGAGACCTGTTCGCCGATGCGCAGCGCGCGCACCACGCCGTCGATGCCAACCAGGCCGAGCAGGCCGCGTTCGCCCTGGCGTGAGCGTTCGTACGAGCTGGTGAAATAAGCCGGGTCGACCGCGACCACGGCCACGCCGGCGAAGCGGCCGGCGGCGTCGTCGATGCGCCGTGTGAAATGCAGGTGCGGTTCGGCGGCGCCGGGATGGACGATCGCCTGGCTCACGTAGGGCAGGTCTTGCCGGGTGTGGCGGTGGAATTCGAAGTAGCTGGCGCCGGAAAGGTCGCGCAGGCCAACGTCCGGATTGCTGGCCACCACGCGTCCGTGGCTGTCGGTGATCTCGACCTGGAACACCAGGCCGGGCGGCAGCAGCCCCTTGGCCGCCAACGCGGGCAGCGCGCCGGCCGGGCCGTTCTGCTCGATCGCGTATTTCAGCACGCGCAGGGTCTGGTCGATGTTGCTGAGGCTTCGCGCCATCTGCGCCTCGTAAGTGTCGAGCAGCTCGTGGGTGGCGTCGCGCGCCGCCGTCGTCGCGGTGCGGCGCTCGGCCTCGATCACGTGCAGGGTGCCGAACCATATGGCGCCGAGCAGGCACAGGGCGAACAGCGGCAGCGAAATGTGGGTCTCGAGCGCAAGGGCGAGCCAGCGCGTGGGCACGCGGGGCGCCCTGACCGGGGGCGTCGCGGCCGGCGCGGCGGTGGACGCGAGCGTGTTCATTGCTTTCTCACGGCAGCACCAGCACCGCGCGCACCGAGGCGTCGAGCGCATCGCGTTCGATGTAGCCGATCATTGCCGGATTCTCGGCCACCAGGCGGCGCACGCCGGCGTCGCCGCCGGCTTCGCGCGGCGGCTGGCCGCGGCCGGTGAACACCATCTTCGACCAGTGCGCCTTGAGCAGGGCCGGCGTCTTGCCGGTAAGTTCGCGGTAGAAGCTGTCGCGCTGGGGCGCCCCGAGCTGCTGGTCGACCGCGACCGCCTGGGTGCCGTCCGGGAAGCGGCTGGCATGGCCGAGGAAGATCGCGGCCACCTGGTCGGCATTGATGGCCGCCACCTGGCTGCGGCTGGAGACCACCACCACCAGTTCGGCGGACGCATTGGCGGCGGCCAGGCCGAGGGCGAGTGCCGCGAACAGGCGTCGCGGCGGGCTGGAGAGCGCGCGCATCAGAACACGAAGTCCAGGGCCACGCTGCCGACGTGCACCGCGCGGTCGGGACGCAGGTCGGGCTGGGCATTGATCAGGGTGCCACGCGAGCCATCGCGCGGACGCACCCGGTCGAGCTGCAGCTTGAGCGCGATATTGGTCGCCGCATCCCAGCGCAGGCCGGCGCTCCAGGTGGACTGGACCGGGATCGTCGCCAGGAAGCCGTTCAGGGCGGCGTTGATCTGGCCGGCTGCGGCGGCCAATGGGGGCGGCAGGCCATCCAGCGGCAGACCGGGATCGCGGGTGGGGACGTCGGCGCGTACCTGGGCGTAACCGGCATAGGGTGTCAGTGCCCCGCGGCGCAGGCCCGCGCCAACGTACATCGAAGAGGTGCCGCCCAGCAGCGAATTGGTGCGGGTGCGGCCGCACTCGAAGGTCACGAACCAGGCGCCCGGATCATAGCTCATGCCGGCGCTGACCATCGACACGCGTTTGTCGCTGATCTCGTAGCGGTCGGCCAGCGCCTCGCCAGCCGGCCCGAAGCCGCGCAGGACCGCGAACAGCTCATCGCCAATGGCAGTGTTCAGGCGCCCCCTGGAAGCGGACACGCGCGCGCTGACGGCGCCGCGTTCGATGCTGTGCGACAGGCCGACGATGTCCCCGGCCTTGATGCGCAGCCCGTTGCGCAGGTCCTGGTCGGTACGTCCGGCGAAGACCTGGGTGGCGTGCAGCACCGAGCCCGCGCTCCAGCGCCAGGTCGCGTCGAGGCCGTCGCTGCTGGAGATCGGCAGTGAACCGTAGACCTCGACCGGCGTGCGCACCCAGGGGATCGTGTAGCCGACCTTGCGCGATTCGGCGCCCAGGAAGACGGGCAGGGCGATACGGCCGGCGCGCACGGCCAGGTCGGGCGTGAGCTGGTATTTGACATTGGCCCATTCGACCTGGGGCGCATAGCTGCCGTCCAGCCGCTGCTCGCTGATCACCTGCAGCACGCCCGACCAGTCGCCAAGATCGAGGTCGAGCTGGGCGCCGAGGCGGCTGTCGACGTCCGGACTCCAGGCCCGCGTATGGCCGGCGCCATCGGCGCGCAGCACCGAGGCGGTGAAGTCGGCGCTGCGCGAGCTTGAGTACACCGCGCCCACCGTGCCGAAGCCGGACAACTTCAGCGCGGGCGTGGGCGTGGCCGGTTCGCCCGGCGCATCGGCGCTGCTGGCGGGGGAGGACAGGAAAGCGAGCGCGCACGTAGCGAACGCGGCGGACAGGCGCCTGGTATGTTGCTGAACCATGTGATGTAAGGGGCCGGAGGCGAGGGAAGCTTCGGGATGACGGCAATTCCGAGTGTGCAGACTGTATCGGAGCCGGCTCGCGAAGTCGAGTGACCGGTGGTTAGAAATTTACTTGAACGAAACGTTCGTTGTTGTTAAGCAACGATAAGGGTGGGTTGCAGTCGCCATGGGAATCAGGGGACGCGCTGCGCGAAAACAGGCTAGCATGACAGCATGGCATGTCGCCACGTCTTCCTGAAAGGTTGGAATGAAGCGTTCAGTCTTGTCGATCATCTTCGCAACCCTGGCCGGCTCGGTGGCCACACCCGCGCTGGCCGCCGATCCGGCGTTCTGCACGTCGATGTGCGCATCCGAGCAGCGCGAATGCCGCGCCAGCGCCCAGGCACTGCCGCTGGAACAGCGGCTGACCGGGTCCACCGCCGAATACCGCAACCCATTGGCGCGCACCGCCCAGGGCGCGGTACCGGGCCAGGCGACCCGCGCGCTCGATGCCGCCGGCGACAACGGACGCCGGATGGCGCGCCTTGGCGCCTGCGACACGGCGCTCCAGCGCTGCACACGCGCTTGCGCGGCGCAGCCGGATGGCGCCGACAGGTCGTCGCCCCATCGGCCACGGGTGTCGCCAGCGCAGTCGAGCTAGTCGCCGCTCCACAAGCGCTCGCCGGACAGGTCGAGCCAGGTCAGGTACAGGCGCACGTCGAACTCGAGCTGATGGTAATCCGGCTCCATCCAGCAGCACAATTTGTAGAACGCCTTGTCGTGTTCCTTTTCCTTCAGGTGCGCCAGTTCGTGCACGGCGATCATGCGCAGGAAGGGCAGCGGCGCGTCGCGAAAGAGGCTGGCGATGCGGATCTCGTGCTTGGCTTTCAGGCGTGAACCCTGGACCCGCGAAATGGCGGTGTGCAGGCCCAGCGCGTGCTGGATCACCTGGATCTTGCTGTCGAAGGCGACCTTCGAGACCGGCGCGGCCTGGCGCAGGTAGTCGTCCTTGAGATCTTGTACATAGTCGTACAGGGCGCGGTCGGTGCGGATGCCGTGCGGCTCGGGATAGCGGCGGCGCAGGCTGTCGCCAAGGCGGTTCTGTTCGATCAGCCCGCTGACCTGGGCTTGCAGGGTGTCCGGATAGGCGGTCAGGTATTTCAGGGTAGGCATAAGCCCGGCAATGTACCACAGGGACAGGCCCGCCGCGCGGGCCGCGCCGGGACCGCCCCCGTGAACAGCCAACAGCCGGCCGCGCTAGCTGTCTTCGCCCTGGCGGTTGCCTTTCTGCGCCGCGGCACCCGCCGCGGCAGCTGCCGCGCGCTGGGCGGATTGCCGGCTTTCGCCGCCCTTGCGGCCGATGTCGGCCATATGGGCCCGGTTGCGGCTCACGGCCTCGCCGCCTTTCTGGCCGGCGCGACGCGCTTCTTCGGAATCGAATTCGTGCGCCGTGCCTTTCTGGTGGGCCGCCTGCCCGCCCTTGCTGGCGATTTCGCGCTGCTGGTTCTGGTCCATCGCCGCGAAGCCGCGCTTGGCGGGCGGCCCATTCTTCTGGGCGTTGCCTTGACTGCTGCTGCTCTTTCCTCCGTTCTCCTTGCTGGTCGCCATGTCGATCTCCTTGTGCCCGTGGGGCTGTCAGTTGTAGAGGCCGTACGTTATGCATGAACGCACTTGGAGTCATCTCAGGCTGCGCTCGTGCGTTTAGAGAAACGTGGTGAGCGTTAGTTCCGCCCCGTCGCCATCCGGCGCCCTGGCCCGCTCAGGCGGGACGTTTCGCGGGCGCCGGAGCCAGCGCGGCTGCGTGGCCGAGGCCGGTCTGGGCTTCGGCCATCACGCCCATCAGGCCCTGCTGCCAGGCGCGCACGTGTTCGCCCAGCGGCTGCCAGCCGCGCATCGCGGTGGGGGCCAGTTGCAGGGGATCGGTGCAGGCGGCGAGCTGGCGGCCCGTGTCGAGCGCGGTCTCGACGAAGTGACGGGCCATCTGCAGGTTCAGTTCGTTCCAGCGCGCCAGCAGCTCATGGCTGCGCTGCGACAGCGTGGCCAGCTGGTTCGCTTGCGCGCCCAGCTGTGTCGCCAGTTGCGCGTTGAGCGGCGCGCCCGCCGGCATGTCGAATTGGCCCTGCAGCGCCGGGTTGGCGAAGAAACTCTCGAAAGGTGACAGCATGGCGGCTCCATGGAGGAAGGGCGAGGCGCCCTGACCTGTACGACCATGGAGCCGGCGACAAGTTCTAGTGTCCTGAATTGAAGATTCGTTGAATAAATGCGGCGACAATCGGCCCGATACTGCGTCGCAAATGCTCGCAAGGCCCCGGCCTTGCTGCGCTTTGCTCCTTGCCTCTGACCGATTTCGCCAAATTTATTATTCAGCGAACTTCCAATTCAGGACACTAGGCGTCGGCCACTTTCAGCACCAGCTTGCCGAGGTTGCGGCCTTCGAACAGCATCAGTAACGCTTGCGGGAACTGCTCGAAGCCATCGACCACGTATTCATGGCTCTGGATCGCGCCATCGTTGAGCCATTCGCCGAGTTGGGCCACGGCTTCGGGATAGCGCGCCGCATAGTCGAACACGACCATGCCTTCCATGCGCGCGCGGTTGACCAGCAGCGCCAGGTAGTTGGACGGACCCTTGACCGGTTCGGTCACGTTGTACTGCGAGATCGCGCCGCAGATCACGATGCGCGCCTTCATGTTGATGCGGGTGAGGACGGTGTCGAGGATCTCGCCGCCGACGTTGTCGAAATATACGTCGACACCCTTCGGGCAGTGCTGCTTGAGGGCGGCGCCGACATTGCCGGCCTTGTAGTCGATGCAGGCGTCGAAGCCGAGACGGTCGACGACGAAGGCGCATTTCTCGGCTCCGCCGGCGATGCCGACCACGCGGCAGCCCATCTGCCTGGCGACCTGGCCCACGGTCATGCCGACCGCGCCGGCCGCGCCCGACACCACCACCGTCTCCCCGGCCTTGGCCTGGCCGACTTCGCGCAGGCCGAAGTATGCCGTCATGCCGGGCATGCCCAAGAGGTTCAGCCAGGCGGTCAGTTGGCCAGGGGGATTACCAATGCGCGGATCGATCTTGGCCAGGTTGGCGGTCTTGTCGTCGGCCGGCCCGGACCAGTAGCGCTGCACGCCGGTGCCGCCCATCACGTGGTCGCCCACGTTGAGGCGCGCCGAACGCGAGGCCACCACCACGCCGACGCCGCCGGCGCGCATCACTTCGCCGATCGCTACCGGGCGGATATACGACTTGCCCTCGTTCATCCAGCCGCGCATGGCCGGGTCGAGCGACAGGTACAGGACCTTGACCACGACCTCGCCGTCGCCCGGTTCGGGCACGGCCTGTTCGTGGAACTGCCAGTCTTCGCGCTTGGGCAGCCCGACCGGGCGGGCGGCGAGCAGGAACTGCTGGTTCGGAGGGAAAGCATTGGTCATCGCGGTCTCCACATTCGGTAAGACGGCCAGTCTATACCGGCAGGGAACCCGGCAGTCGCCGCGCATGCGACAATAGCGGGTTTTCATCCACCAGCACCCACAAGCGCACGCAACAATGGCTATCAAAGCGACCATCTACAAGGCCGACCTGTCGATCGCCGACATGGACCGGAATTATTATCAGGAACACGCCCTGACCATCGCCCGGCATCCGTCCGAAACCGAAGAGCGCGTGATGATCCGTGTGCTGGCCTTCGCCCTGCACGCCGATCCGGCGCTCGCCTATGGCAAGGACTTGTTCGATGTCGAGGAACCGGCGCTGTGGCTGAAAGACCTGACCGGCGCCATCCAGACCTGGATCGAGGTCGGCCAGCCGGACGAGAAGCGCCTGCTGAAGGCGGCCGGCCGCGCCGAGAAGGTGGTGGTGTACAGCTATAGCGCGACCAGCAGCATCTGGTTCAAGGGCCTGGCCAACAAGATCGTGCGCGCGAAAAACGTCAGCGTGATCAACATCCCGTCCGAGATCAGCGCGCAGCTGGAAAAGATGGCGCAGCGCTCGATGCAGCTGCAGTGCACGATCCAGGACGGCCAGGTGTGGCTGACCGACGGCACGGACACCGTGCAGGTCGAGCGAGAAGTGCTGCGCGGCGCGCTTTAAGCGCCTATCCCGCTCAGTTCGGCGCGTCGCCCAGGCGGCGCGACTTGCCCGAGCCGGCGACCGAGCTGCGCAGTTTCGGGTCGCCATAGTACTTGACGTCGCCGGACCCGGCGATCGACATGCTCAACTCATTCCTGGCCCAGACCGTCACGTCGCCCGAGCCGGCGACGCTGACGCTGGCGCTGTCGGCCGCGACCTTGCCCAGGTCGACATTGCCCGAACCCCCGATCGACACCGACACGTCGCGCGCCTTGCCGCCGTCGGCGCGGAAGTCGCCGCTGCCGCCGACGCTGATCGACACCTTGTCGGCATCCATGCTCGCGACCCGGATCTTGCCCGAGCCGCCCAGGTTGACGCGCAGGGTCTGGGCGCGCAGCGCTTCGGCATCGATGGTGCCCGAGCCGCCCAGCGACAGGCGCTCGATCTGGCGCGCGTTGACGACGATCTTCATGGTGCGCGCACGCAGGTTCATGTTGCGCTTGCTCGGGCGGATGCGCAGCACGCCGTCGTCGACCTCGGTTTCGATCAGGCGCTGCAGATTGTCGTCGGTCTCGATCGTGATGCCTTCGGTATTGCCCATGCGCAGTTCGAGCTGGGCCGGCAATTCGAGCGCGATGCCGGTGAAGCGCTCGACCTGGCGCGCCTGGCGCGTCACGCTGCCGCTGCCTTCGACCTTCTCGCCGCCGAAGGGCCAGGCCATGGCCGGCGTCGGCGCGGCGACGCAGGCGAGGGTGGCGGCCAGCAGCAGGGTGCGTGCAGTAATGGAAGAGGATGGCTTGACGGCTGGCATGGATGGACTCCGCGATTCGTTGGTATGGCAGCCATCGTAGCGAGCCGGGCGTATCCGCAGAAGCCGTTTGCGACGAATTGCAGCCTTTCGGGGATGAAATGCACGAGCACGGGACCGGGCGTGCCGACGCGTCGGCGCGGAATGCACTAAAATCGTGCGTTTTTTTTGCCTGGACTACGTAGATGAACCTGATTTTATTGGCGGCGGCATTCTGCATCGGCATCGCGATGTCGGCGCAGGCCGCGGTGAACAGCCAACTGGCCCATTCGATCGGGGCCAATTCGATCATGGCCGCGCTGATCTCGTTCAGCTGCGGCACGGTGGCGCTGCTGGTGATGGCGCTGGCCAAGGGCGGCATGTCCGGACTGGGCGCGACCCTGGCGGCGCTGCCGTCGCAGCCGGCCTGGAAATTCCTGGGCGGCTTCATGGGCGCGGCCTTCGTGCTCGGCACCGTGTTCCTGGCCCCGCGCATCGGCCTGTTGACCCTGGTGGTGCTGGTGATTGCCGGTCAATTGCTCAGCTCGATGGCGATCGACCATTTTGGCCTGATCAATATGGTAAAGCGCGAGGTATCGCCGGTGCGCCTGAGCGGTGCGCTGGTGGTGGCTCTGGGCGTAACCATTACGATATTCGGCGACCGCATTGTTGCGAGTTTGTCACGCTGACGATATTTTTACTCTGGTGCAACATTCCAGTTCTATAATGACTGGAACTTGTTATTACTCCAGCACCAGATGGAACATCACCAGTCCTCGCAGATCCCGACCCTCTCGTACATCGAAAACGAAGACCATCCGGTGTTCGAGACCCTGGTGCAGCAAATCCTGCACCTGCTCAATTCGAAGCTGGTGTTCTCGGACATCATCATCCACCAGAACAGCCCGCTGATGCTGCGCCAGCCGAAAGGCCTGGTGGCGGTGACCGATTCGCCGATCACGAAAGAAGAGCTGGAAGAATTCTTCGACGTGATCGAGCCGAACTGGCCGCAGCGCATCGCCTCGCGCGCCTTCGACCGCTCGATCGATTTGCATACGGCCCGCATTCGCGCCAATTGCTTCCGCTTCCAGGGCGGCAAGCGCATCGGGTGCGTGATTCGGCGCTTTCCGAAGGAACCGCTCGCATTGTCCGACCTGGGACTGTGGGATGACGAGCGCGAGTTTGCGCGGCTGACCAGCGGGCTGGTGCTCATTATCGGCGACACCTGCCAGGGCAAGTCGACCACCATCGCCTCGATCCTGGACGAGATCAATCGCCAGCGTTCGGGGCACATCATCACCATCGAAGATCCTGTCGAGACCCTGATCCCGCAGCGCAAGTGCATCATCACGCAGCGCGAGGTGGGGGAGGATGGCGACGTCGAGAGCTATTACCTGGGTGCGCTGGATGCGCTGCGCGAGCGGCCGGACGTCATCGTGATCGGCGAGATTCGCGATGCGCAGACGGCGCAGGAGGCGCTGGCGCTGGCCGAGTCGGGGCCGCTGGTGCTGGCGACCCTGCATGCGCGCTCGACCGAGCTCGGGCTGCAGAAAATGTTGCGCTTGCTGGGTAACTCGGAGGCGCAGGCGCAGGCATTTGCGCATGCCTTGCGTGGGATCCTGTGTCAGGCGCTGCTGCCGTCGGTCGAGGGCAATCGCTACTATCTGGCGACCGAGTGCCTGACGCCGAGTCCGGCGGTTGTGCGCATGCTCGAGGCGGGCGACCTGGGCGGCATTCGCGCTCAGATGAACAAGGGGATCGATGCCGGCTGCCACACGATGAATGCATCGCTCGAGGGTCTGCTGGCTTCCCATAAGGTGCGGGTCGAGGATGCGCGTAATGCGACGACGGACCGGGTGGCGTTCGCGGACATGGTTTAGGAAATTCTCGGAGATGGCATGGAATTCCCGATCGTAGCGTTAGTCCTCCTGATCGTTGCGATCGCGCTGATCGGGGCGTTGTTCAAAGTGCCCGGCCCGGCAGGCAGGTATAAAGCACGTCGGTTGATGACGGAGAATGAAGCCGAGTTCTTCGGTCGGTTAGTGGTAGCGCTGCCGGACCACTACATCTTCCCTCAGGTTGCCATGACTGCCCTGATCGAGGCAGCGAGCAGCAACAAAAAAACGGCCCATAGCGACCGGCTGCGAATCGCTCAGCAGCGTGCGGATTTCGTCGTATGCGACCGAAGCTGTAGGGTAGTGGCCGTAGTCGAACTCGATGACAGGACGCACTCGCGCAGCAAGGACGAGATTCGCGATGGGCGATTGCAGCAGGCCGGAATTCAGACCGTGCGTTTTCAGTCGACGAGCAAGCCAGGCGTGGGGGCGGTTCGCACGGCAGTGCTCGCCGCGGTCGCTGTCGAGGACGGATCCACGCCAGGTTTCGCCGTTTCAGCGTCAGCAGAAAAGGTCGGCCAACCGCAGTCGGTCGAAAGAATTCTCACTGCGGAGGCTGGCCGTTGGAAGCCATCAGTCCCGCGTCCACCGGCAGATTCACACCAGTAATCAGCCGCGCATCCTCGCTCGCCAGGAATGCCATCGCCGCCGCCACGCCTTCCGGATCTTCCGGCGCCCCGAGCGGCATGCGTTCATTGAACTTGGCGACCAGTTCGGGATCGTTCACCATGTCCTCGGTCATCCCGGTTTTGGTGAAGCTCGGATTGACGGCGTTCACCCGCACGCCGTGCTTTGCCATATCCATCGCCATCGCCCGCACCATATTGCTGACGGCGCCTTTCGAGGTGTTGTAGGCAAATAAATTCCAGTCTCCGCCAAGCCCGGAGACGGAAGATGTCATGACGATCGAGCCGCGCGCTTTAATCAGCTCGGGCATCGCCGCCTTGGCCATGTGATAGTAGCCGCCGACATTGACCGCCATGACGCGCTCGAAGTCTTCTTCGCTCGTCTGCGTGATGTCGCCTTCGGTGGCCATGCCGGCGTTGTTGATGAGGATATGCAGGCCGCCGAAACGGTCCACGGACGCCTTGACGGCGGAAGTCGCGGTCTCCTTGTCGGCGGTATCGCCGACCTGCACGAGGACGCGGTCCTGGGGCAGGGTTGAAGCAGCTTTCGTCAACGTGTCGCCATCGATGTCGAGCATCACCACGCGGGCGCCTTCGTCGAGGAAGCGGCGGGCGACCGCCAGGCCGATGCCGGAAGCGGCGCCGGTGACCAGCACGGTTTTTTCATTGAAACGGGTCATGCTAATCCTTTCGGGAGTTTGGTCACGACGATAGCATGGCCACACTTGCACAGCCGTTCGGTTCTGGCCGGCAAGGGCGGGGCATGTCGCTACCCGCTTCAGTCTCCCGTCACCGCCCGGTACCGGTTCACCTCGACCGCAGTCACAGGCGGCGCCGCATTGCCCCAGCTGTTACGAATCCAGCTCAGCACCGCCGCCACCTGGGCATCGTTCAGTTCATGGCCGAACGGCGGCATGCCATACGGGCGGGGATTGCCCCTGGTCCCGGGCGGGAAGCCGCCGTTGACCGTCATGCGGATCGCGTTCACGGCCGGCGTCAGGGTCAGGGCGCGATTACCCGCCAGCGGCGGATAGGCGGGCAGCTTGCCCCGTCCATCGTCGCCATGGCATTGCGCGCAGTTGGCCTGGTAGATGCGGCGCCCTTCGAGCAGCACCTGTTCGCCCGCCGGCGGCACGCGGGCCAAGCGCTGCGCGGGTGTCGCCGGCAGCGACTGCAGATAGCTCGCCATCGCCCCCAGATCGTCCGGCGTCAGGTGCTGCAGGCTGCGCGCCACCACTTCGGCCATTGGCCCGGTGGCCGAGCCGCGCGGCGAGATGCCGGTTCCGAGCAGCGCCACGATGTGTTCCTTGTCCCAGTCCCTCAGGCCGGCCTCACTGCCGGACGTGAGCGACGGCGCATACCAGCCCAGCGTGGGAATCAGGCCGCCATCGAGTCCTTCCTTGTTCGCGCCGAACCGGTTGCGCGTGCTGTGGCAGGCGCTGCAATGTCCCAGGCCCTCGACCAGGTAGGCGCCGCGATTCCACTCGACGCCGCGCGCCGGCTGCGCCTGGTGCACGCCGGGACGGAAGTACAGCAGGCGCCAGCCGGCCAGCAGCGCCTGGCTGTCGTAGGGGAAGCCCAGTTCATGCGGCCGGTTCGGCTGGCGCTGCGGCGCCAGGCTGCGGAAGTAGGCGAACAGGGCGTCCGAATCGTCGCGCGTGACCTTCGTGTAGTTCGTGTAGGGGAAGGCTGGGTAGAGCAGGCGGCCATCCTTGGCGATGCCGTTGTGCAGGGCGTTCCAGAAGTCGTCCGCGCTCCAGTCGCCGATGCCGGTCTCGACGTCGGGCGTGAGATTCGGGCCATAGAAGCGCCCGAACGGCGTCTCGAGCGCACGGCCGCCGGCATACGCCACGCCACCGCGCGCCGTGTGGCAGGCGATGCAGTCGCCGGCCCGCGCCAGGTAGGCGCCGCGTTCGATATTGGCCGTGTTCAAGGCATGGGCCGCCGGCGAGCGCGATGGAATATGCTCGGTGCGCGGCCACGCCAGCGCCACCGCGCCCAGGATGACAAGGACGATGACGAGGAGGACTATCCGAAAAGTCTTCATCGCACCTCCGGATCGCTGCCGCAGGCCAGCGGCAAGGGGTGCGCGATGGCGTCGGCCGGGCGCGGGTCAAGCGGCATCGGCTGCGCCGCCAGCCAGCCCGAGACGGCGGCGACGTCCTCCAGCGACAGGCGCGCGGTGATGTCGGCCATGCAGTCCGGCGCATGCGCGCGCCGCACCTTGTTGCGCCAGGCGCCGAATTGCGCGTTGACGTAGTCGCGCGGCAGGCCGAGCAAGCCCGGGATGTTCGGTTGCACGCCGGTCAGGCGCGCGCCGTGGCAGGCGATGCAGGCCGGGATCTTGCGCGCCGCGTCGCCGTCGACCACGAGCCGGCGCCCACGTTCGAGCACGGCGGCCGGTAGGCCGGAAGGCTGCGCCGGCAGCACGGTCGGCGGCAGGGCTGCGAAGTGTTGGGCAATCTCGCGCAGGTAAGCGTCGGGCAGGTGGTCGACCAGGTAGGTCATCAGCGGATACTGGCGCCGGCCGTCGCGAAAGTTCAGCAACTGGTGGTACAGGTAGCCGGCCGGCTTGCCCTGTAATCGCGGATAGAAGCTGTCGTTGACCGGGTTGCCGCGCGCATCGACCCGCGCATGGCAGGTGGCGCAGGCCCGCAGGCGCTGGTCCAGGGTGTCGGGGACGGTTTGCGGCGCCGCCGTGGCTGTACAGGAGAGCAGGCCGAACAGGGAAGCGAGGGACAGGCACAGGCGACGTGAAATCATGAGCTCCCACCGGCATCGACGATGTGGGAATGATATCGCGAATTGCTGAGCCGGCACTCCCTCTTTTGGTGCGCAGTCACCCGCCAAGGGTCAGGCCGGCGGATTCGCCTTCCAGTGGCGGTAGATCTTCAAGGCCGCGTGCGCATCGTCGGCCGCGTACTGCAGCTGCTTGTCGGACAGCCGGGGCAGGGCCCAGTTGGTGGTGGTGATGCGCTTGGACTTTTGCAGGCGCTGGCCAAGGAAGCGCTCGACGGCGCTCCTCGCGCCGAGCGGATTCCTTTCGCCGCGCCGGCGCAGGGCCGTCGACAGGTCGAGTACATTGCGCAGTTCAATGCCGAACTTGGATTTCAGGCGCCGCACGTCGTCGCCCAGGCCGAAGCCGACCTTCAGCACGCGCTCGTCCTCGAGCACGGGTTTCAGGACGGTGACGGCCAGCGCATTGCCGGCCGGGGTCGCGGTCTGGAACAGCCAGGCCGTTTCCAGGGTCGCGAGCTGCACCAGGTGCGGCCCGGTCGAGACTTCGCCCTTGGCGAAGGTCGGCTTGGATTCGGTGTCGAAGCCGATCACGTCGCTGCCCAGCAAGTCGGCCAGCGCCTCGCGCGCGTCCTGTTCGCTGCGCACCAGGCGCACATTGGCCAGGTCGATGCCGACGTAGGCCGGCAAGTCGTCCTCGAGGATATCGGGCTCCGCGCTCAATTCTTGGAGAACTTGGAGGCCAGCGCCTGCAGTTTTTCCTGGCGCTTGCGGTTGTTTTCTTCTTCTTGCGCGGCGTCGCGTTCGGCCTTCTTGCGTTCGGCTTCCTTCTTGAAGCGCTGTTGCAGCTGCTCCTTGGCGTGCAGGCGGTGCGCCTCGGGCACTTCGGCGCCGGCGGTGCCGTCCAGGTCATGGCGCACTTTCGCCTTTTCCATCGCGCGCAGGTAGCGCATCGAACCGGTATGGATGCCGAGCGCGGCGCGCATGACTTTCTTGTCCAGGCCAGGCATGCGGGCCAGCAGCTGCTTGTCGATGCCGATCGACAGCGGCAGGCAGTCGCGGAAGGCGGGATACTCCTGCTGGAGTTGCTTGAGCAGCGAACGTGCCGACAGGCCTTGTGCCGGCGCGGCTGCCGGCGCTGCTGCGGCCGGCGCCGCCTCTTGCGGCTGCTGCGCTTCCGGGGTGACCGCTGGGGTTCCCGATGCGGCGTTGGTGTCGACGGACTCTGCAGGGGTATTGGTATTCATTGACTTCATGGTAAGAACAGGATTGCGAAGGATAGCACGGCGCCACGGCGCGCATTGTACTAGTACTGATGCCAATTATAAATGTTGGGAAA
>Ga0265780_10005271_pt1 | contig 16418 bp, 14 predicted proteins | sample P1T30metagenome_FD_192432 | JGI IMG/M metagenome (GOLD analysis project Ga0265780, IMG submission 192432) | Plant litter microbial communities from East Loma Ridge, Irvine, California - P1 T30 | ecosystem: Environmental > Terrestrial > Plant litter > Unclassified | place: USA: California... | reverse complement strand
GGATTGGGAAGCTACGTGTTGTTATGGCGGGCAAATCTCGCCGTTGCTCTCAGGGACCTTCGGTGTGGGGTTCTAGGCGAATCAAGCTAGACGTCACCACCGCCTTCCAGACTCCTTCACCACACTCAACTCAACACACACACACACACACACACACGCGACAGTCGGTGCGACCATCGAGCTTCACGTGTCAACCGCTGATATAGTGCCGCCTGCCTCGAACTGTGGTTCCCATCACGGCACACATGCTATGACAAGCCATTCTGTAGGTTACGTTGGCTGTAACCATTTCAATCTTTGTTCAGGTGCATCGTAGGCTTTAGGCATGTCTTCATCACTGCTATTCTCCCTTTTGCACGTCCATGAAGCTAGCTACCTACCTTTATATAGAAACTCGAAAGTGTCTCCGAATCTTTTTGACATGCGACAACGCCTAAGTGCCGTCCCTGTCAGGGGTTAGTGGACACCTCGACTACGCCGCGGACGTGCATTAGCTTGCCGCCTTGCTTGCAGTTTGAGGAAAGACCCGTCCGCATGTCTTTAGCCGCAAACCCCAATGCGGCAATTACGTCCAGAGTCGGTAGACACAAAGCATCCTTCGCATCCCTTGCCAGACGGCGCATCAACAATTCTTTGACCCGTGCCAGTAGGATTCGCTATCTTAACCCAGGCATTGAGCCTTACCAGATGTCGAGCAGTCAACACTGACAGCAGACTTGCCTCTCGTTGGCACAGTCGTGGCTGAAGGAGGTAGATCACGGTATTTTGGGCAGAATGACAAAACTACGCTCCTTAATCAGGCAAGAGGATTGGAAACCATCTGTGAAACATGATACTGACAGAACACAGTTCCTCGATGTCAAGGACTTCCTCAACAAGATGGCTAGTGATGAGCAGTTGATGGCGTCTGCAAAGAAAGTCAAAGGGAGATCCAATTCGGCCGCCTGAGCGCAAGCATGATTCTGGATGCTCGCCATCGTTACTAAAGCTATGGGAGTCCCTTCCACCAAAGCCGTACTGTGACAAGCTGATCTCCAAATACTTCCAGTATTTTGAGCGTACCATGCGCGTTCTACACCGTCCCACTTTCATGCGTCAGTATCAAAGACTGTGGCTTGACAGCGGATCTGGGCTTGATTTTACATCCAGCATCCTCGCACTGCTCACGAGCGTTATGACTAGGGCTTACTTGCTCGACGATACGGCCAAAACCAATGAAGCAGACGATTACAGAGCCTATTTGCGGGGTGCAGCTATCAACCACATCCAGGCATGGCTCGGGGAACTTGGACGAAAGCAGCGAACGGAGCTATCAACTCTCCAAGTCGAATTACTTGTGCTACTGTCTGGTAGCGTTAGCCACTCTGACCCAGATAGAATTTGGAGCCGCAGCGGTGCCATAATGCGGTCAGCTATGACCATGGGTTTGCACATAGATCCTGCGAAGATAAAGCATCTTTCGCCGTACCAGATGGAGATGCGAAAGCGGCTATGGGCGTCTGTTTTGGAAACGGAAGTACAAGTATCTATCATGACGGGTATGCCCTTGGTAATCCCAGAGCTCGGATCTTACTGTCCGGTACCGGCAAATCTCTATGACGAGGACTTTGACGAGTCTTCATCGAAGCTACCTCCTCCCCGCCCGCTTTGCGATCTGACTGACAGTCTCTACCAGATATATCTTGCTATGTCTCTTCCGCATCGAATCAGGGCTTCCTCGCTTGTACATCGCTCAATCCCTGATGTGGGCGAGGCGATTGAAATAGGGCGTGAAATCCAAAGATCTTGTTGCTCTCTACCGTTGACCCTCAGCCTGCAACACAGCCAGCCAGCAACCGGCGATCGAGGTGGATTTCTGCATCGCATTCTCCTAGACTTTTACCTTCGACGATCGCTATTGTGCTTATACAGACCACTCCTCTTCGACTATCAGGATTATCAAGGTAAATTAGCCCCCGCGGATACTTTGTAAGATGTCTAGCTGACCTATAATCAGTACGTGTTTTCTTAGCTATTACGCAGACGATGAAATCTTGAACGCAGAATTCGTCGAACGTTCTTCCAAGAATTAGGGGTCTCCTATCTTCCTCTGGGGTAAAGTTTGTGCTAACAACTTGATAGCAAGAAGTCGCAGAGGCCTGGGTACAATGTGTCGATTCATCGGTGGCCATACTCTCTTATTCAAACTTCCATTACCCTCAAGCGCTTGAAGATACGTCACCGTCATAGGAGGATCTTTACTTCTGGTTGTGCAAAAAAGATATCCTGTGGTCTGCTCTCACAGTATGCCAACGCATCAAGCATCTCCGCCAGGCCAGCTCGCATGGCCAACACCTAGAGCAACAGATGTCTGGACACAACGAACATGTACTCGTCGCAAAGATAGAGCAGACTATCAACTACCTCATCGCGAGACTGGGTCGTGGCGAAGCAGATGATCTCAAAGATATCATCTTCCTTTCGTTGGCGCTAAAATGCGTACAGCTCCCTGAATCATCCCCAGGACGACTTTACGAGCTCCATTCTACCACTAGGAGAACAATGGCTGCCTGCATGGAGCAGCTGTTGCCACCCAAGCTTACCGCCAGCGGTCATCAGCATGAACGAGACGACGCTGAGTCACTAGCTAAGCGCACGAAATCGTCCTCAATACGCCCACCTCCAAAAGTTACGCCTACATGGCCTGTCAGTTCGAAGCAAACGCCCAACCCGCTTCCAGCAACTCATGGGCCAGGAATCCGTGGAGAGACTGCCGAGCAATACCTCAACGACTTTGCTGGGCTCGCCGCCGAGTTTGCCGATTGCCAGACTGATTCGTTTAGTCTCCACGCTGCTTTCGGTGGTGGCGTGGTGCAAGACTGGAATTGCGAACACCTCTGGCAGTGATGGCTGCAATGTTACTTTCTGAGCTGCGCAACTGTGTTCCGTTAGAGGAGTCCTACATAGATCTGGTCGTTATAAACACGCCTGTTCCCTGTTTGAGGTGGTGCAAGATACAAAATACGATCTTCATCTATCAGTCTGATGTCCCCACGTTTCTTTTCCAAACAATGCATGGATGACGTTTCGTCATATACAAGCCCCCTTCCTCCTCACAACTTACTCACTCAAACCTGGAACACTCCCCAATATACCCATGGTATGTTTCCAAACCCTGTCCCTCGTGTCACTCTGCCTCAGCTTGGCATAACTAACTTGCTTTTTCTCATCACCCCTCTGCCCCACCGTATATGCACCTCCTCCCCTCTCCCGTGTACTACTAAACGCCACATCAGCCACCGTCTTCCCTCCCTCGCCCTCTTTGACCCATACACCGACGTCCCTTGCGGGATACCTGCCCATACCCAGAAACACCATGACCTCACCACACACCGTTGGACTCGTCATGTACCATGCCATCAACACCTTAGCTATGCGCCACAGCACGCGAAACCACAGTGGATTCACTTTACTAAGGAACGTTGGACCGTCAACCAACCCCGGATAAATGTGTATGAAAGCGATTTTGCCAGCGTGTTCTTCGGCTAGGGCCTCGAACATGAAGGTCTTCATGAAAGCGACGTGCGTGCGGACCGATGTGACGCCGTGCTTTCCAGGCGTTGGTGGGCCGATTGGAAGGGCAGACGGGGAGATGGGATCTTCGATCGTGCCTGCAAAGACGGAGATGACGTGGGCGCCGCTTGGATTTTGAGAGCGCAGAAGAAGGGGTGTAAGGGCGAGGATAAAGCGGATGCGGGAGTAGTATAGGAGGGAGACTTGGGTGTCGAGGCCTTCTTTTGTTGCTGGTGAGGTTGGTTAGTTGGGGTGATGGGGAGGGTGGTTTTCTCGGCCCACTTCTTGCTGGAAGCGAATGCAGATGGGAAAGACTTACGCGGCGATGGTGCAAGTGGTGACTCTGCTTGGGTCATGTATAGCATATCTATCCTCGGTTCTCCCCCGTTCAATGGGTCTTCTTCATACTTCTTGATTTGCGCACATATGGCGTCGACATCGCTCATCAGCGCCAAGTCATGGGCCTTTATGAATCGCCATTCTGAACTTGGGCTTGTGGAGCGCACTTCTGCAAGCAAAGTTTCTGCGCGCGAGGCGTTGCGGCCGACAATATAGACGCGTAGTTTGGATTTCGAGTTGTGGTAAACCGAGGCGAAGGCTTTGGCAATGTAGGATCCGATGCCTGAGGTTCCGCCTATGATAGCGATGACGAGAGGGGGGCCGGTGGTCAGGCTGGCGATGGTGGTGTGGATTGTTGAATGGGGTGGCATTGCTTCAGGAGATATTGGAAAATGGAATAGCTGGGAAATTGACATGAAGAATTCGACTGAGGTGCAAGGGGAGAAACATATATACGCAAACGTTGCTCGATGTTCCTCTTCCCATTCTATCATCAAGGCTGATGTCCTCGTTGTGATAATGGAGATGTCTGAATTAGGAAAATCATGCGCCAAGCGATACACCTTCTGGGCTTAGACTCGACGAGGCGTCCATTCTCCCAGGTGCCTTCCAATAATATCGCGCCGTGTAGATACAATCGGAGGTTGATTGCGCCGAGGCTGTAGTTTGCCTTGCTCCGACCCTGAGGAGTATTGGCTATCTCAAGTTGTTCACGTATGAGGTAGTATTTGCGCCAAGTCCGTACCGTTACGTAGACGCGTTCATAAGTAGATATTGATCATCAGGCCAACCCTTTACACCATAGCACACTCAACCATGCTTGTTCGGATTGTAAAAGACTATGCAGGAATCGCAGATGAACTGATGAGAATAGGAAGGAGCGCGAACACTACCCTGATCTATGGACCGAGAAATGGAAGCATGGCGATCTTCTAGCACATGCAGGTCAAACAGATGATGGAAATTGGCCTTCGCAAGTAACGAATTCAGACTTTGAACGTGGAAAGTCGTGGACAGACGTTAAATTTATCGGGGTGAATCGCCCTAGTTGCCTGTGTGGGCGATGTGAAACATGGTCCGGCTTACCATTGAAGCTTGGCTTGCTGCAGTCGGTGATATTTGGTTAACATAGACATGAGAACGTGCTGAGATGTATTGCGCGGCGTGGTGCATGCAGGCCAATACTGTGACTGCAGAGACGTGACGTGGTACATGAGGTATGCAGCAGACGGGAGGCTGGGTGGCTGCGCGTGTTGACAGTCGAGCCAGAGAAGTCGAGGCTGCTAGAGTCTGGTAGGATGACTTGACGCTGACGCGGCGCCGAATGCACGGCGGGATTAGATTCGCTCAATGGCGCGGGGTAGGAGCGAGTGGTGAGCACAACATGTCTTATCAGCCGGGGACCGATGGCGATCTTGATCTGGTGTTTGTGTTTCACCACGGCGGTCAGATCGCTACAAGGGCGTTGGATGTCGCGCATGCCCAGGCTGAGACACGACCTCGAATGAGCAGGTGGGAGTGAGTGAAAAAGTTGCAAAGACGAAGGCGACTTTGAGGCTATGCGGCGTTGAATGCAGACTAAATGGGTTAAAGTAGGTCGCTCCAGATTCCACGGTGGAGCCGTTTGCGGTAGCGGCTGACACGAGGAGCTAGGAATAGAACATGGAAGGAACGCGGACAAGACGTCCATGGCAGTTGCAGGCAGCGGAGACGACAGCAGACGAGGTGCAAGGCGTGCAGGATGAGCAGGGGATTAAAGGGAGGATACCAGAGAGGCTTCGCGGCAATAAACGTGAAAGGTCCAACTGATATGGGAAATTGCCTCTGGCTCCACCCTAGCACTTGCCGTTGTGGATGGGGCTTCCCGCGGCTGCGCCAAGGCCTCACTGCAACTGCTTGTTCTGGTTGAGGGCATATCGCTCTTGCCTGCATTGGGCGCACAGGCAGGCGCGAGGGAACACAGCGCAGGAAGAGGCAGGCACGAGGGAGATCGTGATATGGACGAGGCCGGCGTGGACGCCAGAAGGGCCATTGTCGGGGGGAAAAGGCGGGCAGTCGGTATAGGCGTTATCTTGTCGCAAAACCTGTTGAGTGTGTTTGGGGCTGGTGCATTGGCGGAGACGTCACAGTGGGTTCCGTGGTGGTTTCCTGGGTGAATTAGCGGGCTAGCGCATCGCGCAGTCGCAGCCGTCAGCCTCTGTCGTGCCAGCGCCGTGTTACCCGCCTAACACACCTGCATCATCTCGGCCACTGCACGACTCCGACTTTCTCTCCACCACTGCGACCGCGCCTGCGCCTCTGCGAAACGCTGCCTCTGCATTATCTTTTCCGCTCGTTCTGCCCGGATCCCTGCGAGGTCCCACGCCGTGAAGAACAAACCACCCAGCCAACCGTGTTCCGCGCCGCAAACACTAGCCAGGCCCAGCGATAGTCCGCCTCCATTCGATCCGCAGAGCGGCGCGCCGCCGTCCGCTACCTCCACCAAGCGTTGCCCGCGCAGGTTGTTTTCGCCTCTGCACGCGAGGTGTGTAGCAAAACCTCGAACAAGCACTCACAATGGCTTTCCAGCAACCCCAGGCCTGGCCATTAGGACAGCAGCACGACGCCCTCCCGTCCGACGACAATCCGCCGCCTCCGCCAGCCCATCGCACTCCCGTAGGCCTCCACGCCCAGCGCCAGTATACCGACCCCAATAACTACTCCGACTACTCGACCCCAGGCGTCACCCCCGGCTCAGACAACATGGGCGAGACGGCTCCGGGCGGCGGCATCAACGGCATCGCCAGCGGCGTCGCTGGCTCCCACCCACGCGAGAGCGGCCTGCACGCTGCACGAGGCATGGCTGGCCCAGGACGGCCCATGGGCGTCCCCAACAGGAACTCGCAGTCATCACCCTTCAATGACCCCAATGGTCACGACCAGCCCATGGTTCCACGCCCAATGTACTCGCAACGCTCCTACGGTTCCGGCGCACCACTCGTCGGCGGCATGTACTCGAGTGACAGCTCCATGTACAGCATGCCACACTCCCCGCACAGCGGCGTCCCCTACGCCGACACGCCCTACAACCGCTACTCTTCGTCCGCTCAGAACCTCGCGCCGCAGATGGGCCAGATCAACCCGCTCGATGTCGACAACGATGACGACTGGGGAATGGGCCCAGACCACAACTCTCCACAAAACAAGCGACGCTCTTTCGTGCCATTCGGTGGCTCGCGGGACGGCAGCAGTCGCAATGGCTCGCCAGGGTCATCGATAAACAACGGAGGCGTTGCTGCCGCAGCGGGCGCTGGTGCTTTTGCTGCCTCACGCGACGGTACCAAGTACGACGCCGTACCCATGGTCAACGGAAGTGGAGAGCTTGTCCCAGAAAAGGTTGCAAGTTGGAAAGCAGAAGACGACTTGAAGAAGAGGAAGAAGCGCATGTGGATCGCCATTGCCATCATCACCCTCATCCTCGCAGGTGCAATTCTGGGCGGTGTCCTCGGTGCTACTGTCGGAAAGGGTGGCGGTGCAAAGGACGGCGCTGCTAAGTCTGCTCAATCTGCTGACGATATCGCCAAAGACAACAAGGAGGACCTCGGCAAGGACTCTTCCGAGATCAAGGCTTTGATGAACAACGCCGATTTGCATAAGGTGTTTCCCGGCATGGACTACACTCCTCTGAACACACAGTACCCAGACTGTCTCCACGTCGGACCATCGCAGAACAACATCACCCGAGACTTGGCCGTCATGTCGCAACTGACCAACTCAGTCCGCTTGTACGGAACCGACTGCAACCAAACACAGATGCTTATCCACGCCATCAACCAACTGGAGATCAAGGACACCATGAAGATCTGGCTTGGTGTATGGCTCGACAAGAACGACACTACAACGGAGCGACAGATTTCCCAAACATGGGACATTCTCGATGACTATGGCTGCGACTACTTCAAGGGTATCATCATTGGTAACGAGGTGCTTTACCGCAAGGACCTGTCTGAGACCGAGCTGCTGGGACACATTTCCGACTTCCGCAAGAACATCTCGGACCACAGCTGCCAGCTGCCTGTCGCAATGGCTGATCTGGGTGACAACTGGACTGGCGACATGGCCACCAAGGTCGACATTGTCATGTCAAACGTTCACCCCTTCTTTGCCGGTGTTGATGTCAAGGAAGCGGCTGCCTGGACCTGGAACTTCTGGCAAACCCACGACGTGTCGTTGACCGCAACCCAGAATGACATCCACCAGGTAATCGCCGAGGTTGGCTGGCCATCTGGAGGCGGCACCGACTGTGGTGCAGCTGACACTTGCGCCGGAGGCTCTGTTGCCGGTATTGACGAAATGAACCAATTCATGGAAGACTGGGTTTGCCCAAGTCTAACTAACGGGACAGAGTACTTTTGGTAAGTCTCCCTGTGATCCAGCCTCGATAGACTGCCGCTAATACTTCCCTAGGTTCTCAGCCTTTGACGAGCCATGGAAGATCCAGTATAACGAAAAGGGCAAAGAGTGGGAAGACAAGTGGGGTCTCATGGACGTCAACCGCAAACTGAAGCCCGGGCTTAAGATCCCCGATTGCGGCGGCAAATCGTTACCCTCGACGTACGACAACTAGATACGATACGAGCGCGTATAGCATCCCTTCTCATACGAGTTCTTGCATGACGGCATGGCGTTGGCGGGCGTTCTTCATCTTCGGCATCATCGCGGCGACTCTTTCCGACCGCTCCATCGATCTCTTTCCGCGAATTGTATACTCGGGGCACAGTTCTGCCCTTTTTCTTTTGCTCCCTCCTTTTGTGGGCTTGAATGCCACACCAGTGTTCTGGGAATGGATTCGTCTGGATGAGCCTATATCGAGACATGTTAGGTACTTTACATTGGATAATCTCAGGAGGGAAGGAGCCCTCTACTTGTGTATATATATGATTACCGGGATGTGATGAAACCGGCTGGCTATTGTGTGTGTGGATTTGTCAAGGTCTGAAGGTCTTGTGCTGCGTTTTCCTCCGCGCTTTGTAAGCTACGGAGACGAAAATATGTGAAGAGCATTGTAGATAGGGCATGTACGGGAATATAAATGCAAGAGACGTATCGTTTTGGCTTTTAAGTCTGTCGAGTTTACGTTACCTGGCCGCGTCATGGAGTTGCGTCAAAGTTTGCTCCACGGCGGGTATGTGCTCATGTGGGTATGGAAGATGGCGTCAACTGGACCCACCGGGGATGATTACTACATGCCCGTCACTCGCAGGTAATGAGAAGGAGAATCCATGGAGCGAGGATCACGGCAACTTAGTAAAGGTACGTGCTTCATGTGTGATAACGACTATGTTTCCAGCCGAGAAGTCATTGTACATTCTCCCAACCACTATTAGCATTACTTACTATCATCTCCCCCATCTCTTCGAAAAGGTATTGACTAGAAAACACAGCTCTTACAACCTCTATGTCTATGCACCAGACACCTGAAGCATCAAACATCTCTTCATCTCCATCCCACATCGCCAACATCCACGTCACGGTCCACCTCCGCAAGAACTTTAGACCATGAGCGCAGCAGCCAATCCACCAAACACACCAACGATAACACCGCTAATCATGTTCGCCGACGCCGCACCAGTGAACTCCGGCATCATTCCTGTACCTGTGGCGCTACCCATCATGCCTGTTCCGTAGCCAGGCATGGTGACAATGCTGGGCTTGGTCTCGTTGGCGCCGGCGGCGCAAGATGGTACGGCAACGGCGGAGCGCGTAACCATGACATCGGCGGGTGCGGCGGAGGGGCAGCCGGGCTTGGCGGTCAGGGTGGTTGTAACGGCTGGGGCTTCGCTATAAGGAGTGTTAGTTTGAGTGAGCTTAGGTTGGGCAGAGGGGATAAAGGTGGGAGTGGTAGGGATAAAGGTTGACTTACGCAGCAGAGACAGTGCTGGCAAGCAAGACGGCAGCGCCGACGAAAGAGGTAGAGAACTTCATTGTGTAGGTGATGTGGTGTTGAAGGTAGGAGACGTTTGAGTTTTTTTGTTTCGATCGGGAAGGACTGAAGTATGATTATATGTCAACTCTGAGGGAAGCGAGGGAGAAGCGAAAGGAATCCGAAAAGGAACGACCTTCGACACCCTTCTTTGTACTCCATCCCGTTACCTATCGCCTTCGAGCACGCGCACAGTTCACCTCCCTAGTTTTCTTAATTTCAATTGCGACCTAAGGACATATCGAAACGCGGCAGTTATCACTGGCGTACACCAACCAATACTCCGCATACGGCCTCGTCCGTTCTCCAAACAAGCTACCAGTCACATCCACAACTTACCAACTAGTCCACCTCCATTCCAAACACAAGTGGCAACCCTCGAGCCGAAAACCCGGTCGATGAATTCAACTCTGATCGGATCAAACGTCTTCCGAGTAAACAGTTGATCACGTTCCCGCGCCTATTTCCCGCTGCATCGGCCATATATCCCGCGAAAAGAGTGTTGATCAGCAGGCAAACAAGTTAGCAAGGGTGCAGCGACAACAAACATCACGGCAGCTAGACCAAACTAATCTGAACTTAAGGCGTCACTAACGGGTTAAAGTACGGAGACAGACTTTACCGTCGACAGAAGGCGGCTAGATATTAGATCAACGCATGGTCTGTACCTGGCTAGGCCAGGGTAATTGGCATGGAAGAATGTGGAGGTGGGAAGTTCCGCTCGTGATGTTTGGAGGCGTTTGTACTAACGGTGGTGATTCCGGGGTCACGGTCTTGGATACCTTTCCAGATAGGAATTTCCGCAGAGAAAGAACCGTTATTGGAATAATGAGCTGACCTATCAGCGACTCTTTGAACGATGACATTCCTAGAAAAGACAACGAAAGCAGAAGGCGCATTCAGTTCGCAGCCTCTAGCAATTGGGCTCCTCTGTACAGCTCACATCACGTAACAACCCACCTCTCCATCCCGTCCACCAAGTCATTCCCACCGACATTGCCCCTCGGAAGCTCACCTTTCCATAGCACCATCACAACCTCCCCTGTCTATCTCTCGTAGATCTGCATCTCACACAAGCCACGCTCGCCGCGAGCGAAGGAAGAAAAACCTTCCGCAGAACATGTAGTCAAAAGATGACAATTGTACAACCTACTCCCCTGACTAAAAAGGTCAAGATTACCTAGGCACTAGGTCGGCATTGGTATGGTTTCGCAGTAGCGCGACGTCATTTCTGAGCTTAACCGCGCTAGCGTCTGTCCGGAAGGTGAAGGTTCCGTGGTACACAAACATGACTAAACGACTTACCGCGACTTTCTGCGGGGAACATCGCCCTTGGACCCTTGTTACTTGTTCACTCTCCCTCATTCCACACTAACAGCCCTTGCTGCAGTGCTCGATCAGGTAATACTGATCGTTGGTCTCGGCCTGATTTGGGATTGACGGCGGCCTTACTTGGAGTCATTCAGGTTAGACTGATCGGGGGTGCTGGCAGCTTGGGCTGTGAGATCTCGACTGGCGCCGGATGGAAGCATGTCCGTCTACGGGATGTATTGTGCCTAGCCTATAGGTTTTGGGAGATGAGATGATGAGGTGGTGCGGGCGAACGCTGGAAGAGGGGTAGTAAGCTTTGTGATGGAGGTGGTTACGGGAGATTGAGGCGGAGACAAAGAGGCCTGGAGTAACTGACACGGGAGGTATAAGACAGGATTGGTGCCCCTGGATTAGAAGAAGCATCTCACAGTTCACCAAGTTCACTACTCTGAGCATCTACAGTCTTTCCTCACACTCGAATCACTCGGTTTTAATTACTCAACTCCATCATCACCATGAAGTCTACCATCGCTGCCATCGCTGCTCTTGCGGCTGTCTCCACCGCATCCCCCATCAAGCGTGCTGATGGCGTAACTGACGGTGTCATCCTCAACTACGCGCTCACTCTCGAGCACCTCGAGGACACCTTCTACCGCGAGGCCCTCGCCAAGTTCACTGTCGAGGACTTCAAGGCTGCCAACTTCTCCGAGGAGGCCTACAACCGCATCAAGACCATCTCTTCCGATGAGGAGACCCACGTCTCCTTCTTGACCGGTGCGCTCAGCGCTGCTGGAGCCAAGCCCGTCGAGGCCTGCACCTACGACTTCGGCTACAAGGACGTTGCGTCCTTCCTTGCCACTGCCAGTGTCCTCGAGGGCGTTGGTGTCAGCGCCTACCTCGGTGCCGCCGCCGACATCATGTCCAAGACCTACCTCACTGCCGCTGGCTCCATCCTCACTGTTGAGGCCCGCCACTCGGCATACATCCGCAACACCGTCGGTGCTTCGCCTTTCCCCGCTCCCTTCGACAACCCGTTGAGCTACAACGAGGTCTACACCCTCGCTGCGCAGTTCATCAAGTCCTGCCCCGAGACCAACGCTCCCCTCCCCGTCAAGGCGTTCCCCACTCTTGCTGCCTCCGCTTCTGACGGTAGCATGATGATCAAGGCTGGCAGCAAAGTCATGCTCGCCACCTCCGGCTACAAGGTCGACGGCAAGGTCTACGCCGCTTTCATCACCGTTACCGGCCCCGTCTTCGTTGAGGCTACCATGGTCGAGGGTGGCTTCGAGGTTACCGTCCCCGAGAAGGGCATTGCCGGTCAGAGCTACGTTGTCCTTACCAGCTGCAACACTGCCGCTACTGATGACACCATCATCGCTGGCCCCGCCGTTGTTGAGGTCATGTAAAGACTGTTACTGCATCGAGAGAACTGGTGACTTGTAATGGCAGCTCTAATACCTAGTAGCAGCTATAGTAGTAGTACTTCTAAATTGTAATTTTTAGTCTTCATTTGCTTTTACCTTTGACATCGTGAGAGACAAGATAAACTGATACACAATGAGATTGTTTGACAGTCTTACTACATAAGAAATGATACATCGCACGACGTTACTGACAATCTGCATGCACGGTCATCATCGAAACCCGACCCGGGAAGTGTTCATACAGATACAGAATGTAATCGCAGCTCTACTGCGACGGAAGAGCCTGCTCTTAGACTGAGGCCGAAGCCAAAGCCGAAGTGAACATAACCGAAAAGAGCAACAGAACCATCAATGCAGATAGCAGAGCATATCCATGCTCACACCAGACTAAACCAACGATAACATCTAAGAGTCAAACACCGCGCCATATGCAGCACCATTCTTTGCCTTGATCCCCTCAACAATTTCCCTCGTAACCGTCGGGTTGCTTACTACCATCACAGCTTCTATCCCACAATGCTCTTTCATAAACTCAGCTTCGAACGCTAGATCCGGTCTCCCCTCGCGCGAGTCGAAGATCTTAGGCTCGGGATCCACTTTACGGATGATATCCTGGACGAACTGCCAATGCGCAGCATCGGGATCGTACACGCACCACATGACCCTAACCTGTCTGCCCTGTTCGCGCATCTTCGCAATCGCAGGTGAGCATAATAGTGAGAGCAATGGGCCAATCCCTGCGCCTGTAGCCACGAGCAACAGGGAGTTGAAGAGTGGAGCGAAAGAGAGGAAGTTCTTGGCGGCGGGTTTGCGAAGCCACATGTGTGTGGGTGGAGATTTGATCATTGCCTTTGTCCAGTCGCCGGCTTGAGAGATGACAATGTATGCGAAAGGGTCGTCAGGAGACGGTGAGCACGGGACGGTGGCGAAGGCGTGCCATTCGAGGACGGGGCTTAGCGAGAAGCGTGTGGTGGACGTGTAGGGCATGTCTTTGTACGGGAAGGTAACCTTGACTTCGCGGCTAGAAACGGGTTCGGTAGTTATCGGTACTTGCCGTATACGCGTCCATGGGAGGATTATGAGGAAAGTCGTGGCGGCTAGCAGCCAGAGAGCGGCGTTTGCGTAAAGGGGTGGGCTGCCGGGGTTGCGACTCGACACACCTGCGTTGAGCCACAGTACCAACAACGCTGTCCATCCACCAAAGCGATGAGTCTTTTCGAAGGCGTCATGAAACTTTACGCGCAGGTGTGGATGCGCTAGTACGCAGATGCACAAGATGGCTGTGAGGAAGGCGTAGCAGGTGATGATGTCGGCCCACATCCAGCCAGAAGCCTTGCGCTGCCCGAAGTGATCGAGGAAGTGGTTGGTGTCCAAGAAGACAAAGTAGCAGTACCATAGAAGTGATGATATAGAGCAGCCGATGTGTAGTCCGCCGTAGTGGTGGAAGTCTGCGATTATCTTCCGGAGCCATAATGGTAGGCTTACTGGCGTTCTGGCTACAAAGGAGAAGGAGACGTTGATAAGATCTTCCTGGCGTACGAAAATGGCGGCGAAGATATTGGCGGCGGCAGCAATCAGGGGTCCAGAGAGGCCGAGATGGTCGTGACGGTTCCCTCTGACCATGACAGCGAACACTGCGATGTTTACAGCGAAGGTGAGCCCGATGAGTATTCGGTATGCTGTAAACCAATGGAGACAGATGTCCCGCACTCGATGTCGAAATGTGATCTTTGGCTTAGAGAGCATCGATGACGACAATTGCGAAGACATTGTAACTGTTGTCACAACACCGATATCTTTCTCGTCCAACTGCTTCGTCAGTGGCGCTGTATAGTTCTCTGCGTATTCTGCTGGAGGAGAATGTTCTTGAAGCGGCGCTGATCGATTGCATGGCTGATTCGAAGGACTCAAAGGATCGAGAGTATCTTCGCGACTGCGTATGTAGGTTTTCGCGTCGCTATCAAGTGGCGGTTGAGATGTCTCTTGAGATGTGTCGGGTTGGTAATCGATGGGTATATGTTGAGTGATAGCGAGATTCTTGTTGATGTACCCATCTTCGCACACGCTCGATACAGAGGAGCTGGAAGGAGATTGGTTGAGCGAGCCTTTGAGCAAGTTAGGTGATGCGTTAGACTGCTCAATTGCGTGGACCGTTGGACGCATTGACTGATCACTCGTGTTATTAGTGGGTGGCGATTGCGTGCTTTCCCGGCAGCATTTGACCAAGTGACGTAGGGTTGCAAGAGTATTGGTAAAGGAAAGAGATGAAGTACGGGACGAAGTGGCTGGAGGAGGAGAGGCGGTCATTTCTGCGCGGTAGTGAAAGTTCTGTGCACACAACAATGCCCTCCGCCCGTCCCGTTCTCTTATACACTGCAATCCCTTCCATCCTGCCGTCTGTTCATTCATAAGGAGACAAGTGTGATCCTGCACGTTGATGCTCGATGATATGCTAAGCGCACCTGGTAAGAATAGGCTCTAGCGCCGAGTCAGCACTGCCGCGAGCTGCATGCGAGATCAGGGGAATCGGATACCCACGCCACCTGCCTGCAGTTAAGCGATCGTAGACGTACTCACTTCTAGCTTGAGCAGCTAAATACAATGTCATTGTGCAGCCTTTTTCAAATCCTCTCGCTCAACAAACCGCAAAGGCCGTCTTTGCCGTTGATGCAATGCATATGTACCTTCCGTCTTCTTGAGAATAGAAGCTCACGTATGTACTTACTGTGGAGAAGTTGTGAAATTTAGACTGGTATTCAGCCTGATTTTCTTCCTTCCGATTGCTGCGATGGAGTACTGATGTTGCAGCACTTAACTCTGTTTGCGACGATAGTGGATTTTGACTGCGACGAAGCTTTGGAATACTGCACATCACGAGTCTTTCGAGTCGTGCTGAACTACGAACCTGACTGCCGGCCTCGGTTCGGGTAACGGCGAGTAAACGGGCGGCAACTCTAGCCGACCGAAGATGAGAAGGAATTGCGGCGGAGCGGCGTAGCAGCCTCAACAAGATGGTCATCTCTGATCTGAAACGGAAGGAACCCCTTTGTTGGTGGCTTGAATCGGATTTTAAATATGTGGACGATCGGGAGCCGCATAATTGATAAGTTGGGAGAATCGCATATTCCGTCAAGCGTCGTATACGCCGCAGCTGCAATTGACTTAAAGATAGCGAACGAACCCCAATATCGCTTCAACGACTCTCTTCGGCTGTTCTTGTTGGGGCCAGTGTCCTGCGTTGTCGATCAAGTGGATCCCTCGAAAGTCTGAACATGACTCGGGATAGGCCTCGAGGGCCCCAGGCTGCTGATAATTGCCCCAATCCGTCGCGCCTGAGATAAAGGTACTTGGACATTCGATCTTCTTGCCCGCAAATAGCTCGAGATCTTTTTGAAGAAGTGGATCGGTGGTGACTCGGTAGTAATTGAGACCGCCCTGGAAGCCTGTCCTTGACCATTCCTGGACGTAGATATCAAGGTCTTGGTCAGGCATCCATCTTTCAGTCGCCGAGCTATCTTGGTTGGCCATCATGTCAGCAATAGTATCGGGCATTGACTGGTGCAGCGGCATAATGTAGTAATTGGGTACTTTGGCCATCTCTTCGGCCGTCCAGCTCTTGAGAGGGTGTGGTGAGTTGTCTTCCCAGTCGGCTGACTTGACATGAAGATAGCCCCTAAGAAAGGCATGCAGCCCTTGGCTTGGATTGATCCAATCGGCCCCGGCTGTACTAGTGCTGTTATACCACTTGTAATGCTTCCTTGGCACGGGCAGCTTTGCCAACTCAGCGTGAATGTCAGGCGATGGCGCAGGTTCGCGAGCGCCACCGTGGG
>Ga0265780_10005270_pt1 | contig 16419 bp, 15 predicted proteins | sample P1T30metagenome_FD_192432 | JGI IMG/M metagenome (GOLD analysis project Ga0265780, IMG submission 192432) | Plant litter microbial communities from East Loma Ridge, Irvine, California - P1 T30 | ecosystem: Environmental > Terrestrial > Plant litter > Unclassified | place: USA: California... | reverse complement strand
TATAAAATCTGTTGATGAAAGCGTAACGCTTACAGAGGCAGAAACAGTTACTAAAGACTTTAACCTTTCTGAAAGCCAGCAAGAACTAAACGAGGTGGTAATCGAAGCAAATTCTAACAGGTATGCCAAAAAAGAAAGCGCTACTGTTGGGCGCCTTCCGCTAAAAAATCTTGAAAATGCCCAGGTTTACAACGTTGTTACTAAAGAGCTAATGACAGACCAGCTTGTTACTAATCAGGACGATGCATTAAAAAATGTACCGGGACTTTATCAGTTATGGGGATCTACAGGCCGTGCAGGTGATGGTGGTTCTTACTTTGCATCAAGAGGTTTTGTAACACAGGCGTTAGTAAGAAATGGCGTAGTAGGGACTGTTATTGCTAATAACGATGTGGCCAATATTGAAACTATTGAGGCTATTAAAGGTCCATCTGCAACATTATTCGGAAACATCCTTACATCATACGGTGGTTTAATAAACCGTGTTACTAAAAAACCTTTTGAAACATTTGGTGGCGAAGTTAGCTACCTTACAGGAAGTTTTGGCTATAACCGTGTTACTGCAGATATTAACACACCTGTTAACGAAGACAAAACAGCTTTATTCAGGTTAAACACTGCTGCTACAAAAAACGAAACTTTCCAGGATTATGGAATGAACAAAAGTTTTTTCTTTGCTCCTTCATTCACATATAAATTTAGCGAAAAGCTAACTGCTACCATAGAAGCTGAGTTTTTTAACCAGGATGCTACAGGTATGCACCTTATTTACCTTGACTGGATGACATCGCCATCTGTAATAGGTATTAACAATGCTAAAGACCTTAACTACAACTTTAAACGTTCTCTTTTAGGAAGTGACTTTGTTACCGAAACAAAAAGCCAGAATATTTTTGCAACAGTAGATTACAAAATATCTGACAGTTGGAAATCACAGTCGGTATTAACTACAGCAAATAATTCTGCTGATGGACCCGGCGCATGGCTGTACCTTCTTAATAACACCCAGATTTCACGTAATGCATGGGGCTTCCAGGGATCATCTAACGCTATTGAATTCCAGCAGAATTTTACAGGCGATTTTAACATTGGCAGTATGAGAAACCGTCTTGTTGTTGGTGGAGACATCTACCAGTCTAAAGGCTACACAAACATTACTTACCTTGCTAACGGAGGCTACCTTTTTGATATTGTAGATTACAATGGAGCGATACCTACATACAACGCTTTTAATCAAAACGCAATTAAAGATCAGCTTGCAGGTTCTCCTTATGTTTACAATAGCAGAACAGACGTAAGTACTCATAGTGCTTATATCTCTGATGTTTTAAACATTACACCAAAATTATTACTATCTGCGGGTGTTCGTTTCGACAATTTTGAGAACAGGGGTAGCTATGATGCAACTACAAATACAACTACAGGAGGATTTTCACAAAACGCATTTTCACCTAAATTTGGCGCTGTATACCAAATCCTAGAGGATGAAATATCTATTTTTGCCAACTACCAAAACAGCTTTAAAAATGTTTTAAATCCTACTCAGGGAAGTAGTGCAGAAGGTGTAAACGGAGCTACATTTAAACCGGAGCAGGCTAACCAGTTTGAGGCAGGTATTAAACTTAACACGTTTAACAACAAATTATCGGCAACTGCCAGCTACTACAACATTAAAGTTGACGACGTTGTAAGATCTGTAGCTGTTGGTGCTGTAAATACATCTATACAGGATGGTACTCAAAAAAGTAAAGGTTTTGAATTAGGAATAAATGCAAACCCAATTGAAGGATTAAACATTGTTGCAGGTTATGCTTATAATGACAGCAGACTTGAAAAAGCTGATGCAAGCGTAAATGGGCTTCGCCCTACAACTGCTGGCCCACAAAATCTTGCAAACCTTTGGATAAGCTACAGGCTGCCTGTTGCAACTATTGAAGGCCTTGGTATTGGTTTTGGTGGTAACTACGGTAGCGAAAGTGTTATCTATAATCAGGTTGCTCCTACAACATCTGTAAGAGAAACTTTTGTCCTGCCATCTTACACTGTACTTAATGCATCGTTATTCTATGATCAGCCTAAATACAGGTTATCGCTAAAAGTAAACAACCTTACAGACGAGCTTTACTTTAACGGATATACTACTATAAATGTACAGGCACCAAGAAACTTTATGGGCAGCGTTACATATAAATTTTAATTATCATAAACCTAAAGCATCTTTCCTTAAAGGGGAAGATGCTTTAATTTTATACCGGTTAAAAAAACATTTTAAGCAGCATGCTACTATAGCAATCAGGAAAATTAAATGTCGATGACAAAAACAAAACCCAAGAAGAAAAAAACATTTAAACAATGGATAGGTGTTGCTCACCTTTGGCTCGGACTTACATCCGGGCTTATTGTTTTATTCCTGAGTATCACCGGGTGTATTTATGTGTTTAGTGTAGAGATACAGGACTGGCAGCGTGAAGATGCTATTTATGTTCCGCAGGTTAAGGAAAGTCGGATTCCGTTAAGCACCATATGGAAAGGTACTAAGAAAGCCCTTGGTGATACCATTGTGATGAATGATGTGCATGTATACAAGGATCAGGCAAAGTCGTTAGAATTTCATTGCTATAAAGCCAGTGAGAACAAAGACGCTTTTTGGTATGCCGATGCGATAGATTATTACTATAAAGTATATGTAGACCCATATACCGGAAAAGTATTAGCCATATATGATGAGGAAAGAGATTTTTTTAACATCGTAAAAATGCTGCACTGGAGCTTTATGATCAACCATCCTATAGGACAACAGATAACAGGCTGGGCAACCTTTATTTTTGTTATTATGCTTATTACAGGTGTCATTTTATGGTGGCCTAAAAATAAGGCAGCCAGAAAACAGCGCTTTTGGTTTCAGTGGAAGGACAGTACTAAATGGAGGAGAAAAAACTACGACCTGCACAACATATTTGGCTTTTATGTAGCCTCTGTAGCTATTATAATGGCATTTACAGGTATGGTATGGGCCTTTACCTGGTTTCAGTCGCTTGTATATGTTGTAGGGTCGCAAAGTATTACGCCGCCTGTTGCTTTAGCCGAAAAATCTAAAATTACAGATGGCAGTAAAGATGCAGCTTTTGATAAGGCAGCCGAATTTACAAAACTAAATTATAAAGATGCTGATGCCTTTAGTATTGGTAAACCCGCAGATACTGCCACTACAGGCGTTATTGATGTTTATATCCAGCAATATCCGGGTAAATACTATGTATACCACAGTGCACAATTTGACCAGTATACCGGCAAGCTGCTTAAAAAAAGAATGCATAATGAAAAGAATTTTGGAGAGAAGCTAATTACTGCAAATTATGATATACATGTGGGTGCCATCTTAGGCATTCCGGGTAAGATACTGGTATTTATTGCCAGTTTTATATGTATGCTGCTGCCAATATCGGGCTTCCTGATATGGTGGGGAAGAAAGAAAAAGACTAAAAAACAATAATTTTTAAATAAAAAAAGGCTGCAAGTTTTAACTTACAGCCTTTTCCAAATAAATAATGTATTACTATTTATTTACTACCACAGCGTCCTGAGACCATTTTTTAACCTCAGCAATTCTGCTGTCGGCAAAACTAACCTCATTCAGGGTTGCGCCCGTCCAGAAAAACCACTTCCCGGCTTTCATTCCGTTTGCATATTCTCCCATTGATTGTTTTGTACCGTCTTCGTTAAAAGAAGTCCAGCTACCGTGCAGTTTACCATCTTTGTAAAAGCCCTCCTGTTTAACGTTACCGTTATCGTAATAATAAGTTGCTTTTACTATATTGTTTTCTACAGAAAATTTATGATCGTTTGTTTGAGCTTGGGCAGATAACACACCTGCTGACAGCAGTAATCCGGCAAATAATATCTTTTTCATATCAGTTTTTGTGTTTTAAAATTGTAATTAGTATCAATCTCTATAACAAATGTATAGAATTAAATTTACACAGAAGATACAATTACATAACAATTTGGTAACATACATGAAAGCTTAACATTGGAAAAACATAAAATCTGCGAAAACACTAATAATTAAAGGCAATTGCAACGATATGCTCAAAATGTCAATTTTTAAAGAATACACTTTTTTTGATAGCGAAAACGTTATTCCTTAACCGTATATAAACAAAAAACCACGCTAAAGCGTGGCTTGGTAACATTAAATTAACATTGCATTATTTCTTAAGTAATTCGTCCAGTTGCACTTGAAGCTCAGGGTCTGACGGTCTTTTAGCATCTGCATCTACAATTTTGCCATCAGGGCCTATAATTATAAAACGTGGTATAGAATTAATACCGTAGGCTTTTATAAAATCAGAGTCCCAGTCTTTATCGGCAAATAGCTGTATACCACCCATTGATTTCTCTGAAACCATTTTTTTCCATTTCTCAAGATCTTTTTTCTTATCTACAGAAATACTTACAAACTCTATCTTTTTACCTTGGTACTTCTCCTCTACTTTTTGCAGGTGCGGAATCTCCATTTTGCATGGCCCACACCAGGTAGCCCACACATCTATGTAAACATACTTTCCTTTAAAATCTTTAAGCTTAGAAGTACCACCTTTAAAGTTTTCAAAAACAAACTGTGCCGATGGTGTACCGTTAAGCTTTTTAAGGGCTTGACGCGCTTCCCTGTTTTTTGCAGCAGCATCTTTATCACCCTCTACTGTTTGTTTAATATTGCGTGAAAATCTTTATCCAGAGAAAGGTACATCATACCCATTTTGGTAGCAAGCTGCGTATCGGTTGGGTCTACGTCCTGAGATGCCATTAGTAAAAAGCTATTTTCTTTTTCGCCTTTACCTTTAAAGGAAAGCGTTTTAGAAAAATCCTTAGCATCAACGTCTATAGTAAGATCATAACCGTCTTTTAAAAATAGTGCGGTACCATCTTCGCCATAATACAGTTCGTACAGCCCGGGTTCAGTTAAATCAACCGTTTCTTTAAAAGCGCCCTGTGCATTAACCAAAATCGCTTTTTTAGAAGTTTCAGACCTTACATAAAGCGTATCTTTAGTAGCATTTTTTATTACGCCACTAATAGTAACCTGCCCCGCCTGCGCATAAATAGCACAAACAGAAAGCAATAATAATACAGTATATAATTTTTTCATATTATTTAAGCAATGTATCCAGCTGGGCAGTAAGTTCAGGATCTGAAGGACGTTTAGCATTAGCATCTATAACTTTACCATCAGGGCCTATAAGTATAAACCTTGGTATAGAGTTAACGCCAAATGCCTGCGCAAAAGAAGAGCTCCAGTCTTTATCTGCGAATAACTGAACTCCGCCAAGGGTTTTATCAGTAACCATTTTTTTCCATTTTTCATGATCTTTCGCCTGATCAATAGAAATACTCACAAACTCTATTTTTTTACCGTGAAATTTTTCTTCTACTTTCTGTAAAAAAGGAATTTCCTGACGGCATGGCCCACACCATGTAGCCCACATATCTATATAAACATATTTACCTTTAAAATCTTCCAGTTTGGTAGTACCACCCTTAAAATTTTCGTAAGCAAACGTTGGCGATGGCTTACCTATCATATTTGCAGCTTTTGCAGCCTGTTCTGCCTCTTCAGCCATTTGCTGTTTTTGCGTTGTTAATTGCATGATAAGCGTTGTACGGAAGGTTAAGTCCAGTTCAGGATCTTTAAGTTCATTTTCACTTTTAGCAAGGAAATCACTTATCATTTTAGTCTGCTCTGCCGGATCGGTAACTTTAGTCATTTTTTCACCAAAAGCCTCCTGGTCAAGTGCCATTTTAGCTAAAAAATTATTCTCCTTTTCGCCCTTACCTTTATATTTAATTGTTTCGTCAAACATTTTTGCGTCCATCGTCATCGCAAGATCAAAACCCGGTTTTAGGTAAATCGATGTTGTTTCGGCACCGTCAAACAACTGATAGAAACCAGGAGCTGCAGGAAACTCACCCTTAAATTCGCCTTTGGCATTAGACGCCATTACTTTAATAATATTGCGCTGACCGCGTATTTTTAGGGTGTCGCTGTTACGGTTTTGAATTTTAGCCGTGAATTTTACATCTTGTGCGTAAGCCCCTCCTGCAAAAACAAGTAGAAGCAATAATGCGATTTTTTTCATGTTTTAGGTTTTTATTGATGGCATAAAGATATTCAATACCATTAAAACTATAACACGCGGTTATTATTTTAACAATAGGCTTAAAAAATATAAATGTGGCAGGCTCTTTGTGCATTTATCCGTAAATTGCTGTGCATGCCACAACTTTGTAATCAGAATAAAGCATTATTATGAAAACACTGCCTTACTATTATAATAAAGGACAAGCAATCCTACTTGTCTTAACCCTATTACTACTGGTTTCCTGCAAAGGAAAGGTGCAGACCGTAAATATTGATAACAGATACAGCCTTGATGTGCCCAACGACTTTAAACAGGTAAAAGACCTTAATGAAGAAGCATCATTACAATACCAGAATACCTTAAAGGAATTATACCTTATAGTTATAGACGAGCCAAAATCGGCATTTACTAAAGCTGTAAAAGAGAACAATCTTCAGGATACTTACAGCAATACGCTTAAAGGGTACTCTCAATTAATTACAGATGGTATGGACAGCTCCATAGCGGTTAAAAAAATGCCCGATTTTCAGGAAAAAACTATTGCCGGGTTAAAAGCAAGGGAACTTTCTTTTGATGGGCTTTCATCCGGCAACCATGTATACTGGAAACTTGCTTTTATAGAGGGCAACAACACGTATTACCAGATTATGGTTTGGACACTTGCCGATAATCATAAGAAGCATGAAAAAGAAATGCAGGCCATAATAAACTCCTTTAAAGAGCTTTAAAGAGACCGATAAAAGCAAAAAATGATACTATGCAATGTTTTTTATGCTTTGTAAACATTAGTTGCTAAATTTGCAATTCAAAATTTTATCAAGTAATGTATAGAAGCCATAATTGTGGAGAGCTTAGGACTTCACATCTCAAGAACGATTCAACTGAAGTAGAAGTTATTTTAGCGGGATGGGTACATAAAGTAAGAGACTTAGGTCCTTTCATTTTTGTTGATTTACGTGACAGATATGGGATTACTCAATTACAAATAATACCGAAGGAATATTACAAGAAGTATGATGGAATTACTGACTTACTAGTTTCTATTCAAGAAGTCAAAAAAGATGTCTTGAAAAAATTAAGTAGGGAAAATGTAATTCAAATTAAGGGAATTCTACAACTACGTGAAAACGTAAATCTAAAGCTTCCTACAGGACATATTGAAGTTTTTGTAAACTCAGAAGATTTAATTTTACTAAACGAAAGTAATACTCCACCTTTTACTATAGAAGACGAAACCGATGGTGGTGAAGATATCCGTATGAAATACCGTTATCTTGATATTCGCCGTAACCCGGTAAAAAACAGTCTGATTTTCCGTCATAAAGTAGCAATGGAGGTAAGAAACTATCTTTCAGCACAAGGCTTTATAGAGGTAGAAACACCTGTACTTATTAAATCTACACCGGAAGGGGCGCGTGACTTCGTGGTACCTTCGCGCATGAACCCGGGCCAGTTTTACGCGTTACCACAATCACCACAAACTTTTAAGCAGTTGCTTATGGTAGGTGGTATGGATAAATATTTCCAGATCGTGAAATGTTTCCGTGATGAGGATTTACGTGCAGACCGCCAGCCGGAATTTACACAAATTGACTGTGAAATGGCTTTTGTAGAGCAGGAAGATATAATCAATACATTTGAGGGACTTGCCAGCCACCTGCTTAAAGAAATGAAAGGTATTGACACCGGAAAATTTCCAAGAATGACTTATGATGAAGCCATGAAAAAATATGGTAACGACAAACCGGACATTCGTTTTGGGATGGAATTTGGAGAACTTAATGAAGTAACACAACACAAAGAATTTGCTGTATTTAATACATCAGAGCTTGTTGTTGGTATTGCAGTACCGGGCGCAGCGTCGTACACCCGTAAGGAGATAGACGGACTTATAGAATGGGTAAAACGCCCACAGGTAGGTGCCAGCGGTATGGTATATGCAAAATATGAGGCTGATGGCTCAATAAAATCATCGGTAGATAAATTTTACGATCAGGAAGATCTTAAAAAATGGGCAGAGATTACAGGTGCTCAGCCGGGCGACCTTATAGTAGTTCTTAGTGGCGATGCACACAAAACACGTACACGCCTTAGTGCACTGCGTATGGAACTTGCTACACGCCTTGGATTAAGAAACCCTGAGGTATTCGCACCGCTTTGGGTTGTAGACTTCCCTCTTTTAGAGTGGGATGATAATAGCCAAAGATATCATGCTATGCACCATCCATTTACTTCTCCTAAATCATTAGATACTCAGCAAGAGGTAGTAACAATAAATCAAGCAAACATTCTGAGTGAAGTATCAGTACTTCTTGGCGAGCGCAATCCAATCATTGATGATTTAAGAGCTAATGCTTATGATTTAGTTTTAAATGGAAATGAAATTGGGGGAGGCTCTATTAGAATTCATGATAAATCATTACAAAGTAAAATGTTTAAACTATTAGGCTTTACCGAAGAACAGGCTAAAGCACAGTTTGGTTTCTTAATGGAAGCTTTTGAATACGGTGCGCCGCCACATGGAGGTCTTGCTTTTGGTCTTGACAGGCTTGTAGCCATACTTGGAGGCCAGGAAACCATTCGTGACTTTATTGCATTCCCTAAAAACAATAGTGGCCGTGACGTAATGATTGATGCGCCATCTACTATAGATGACGCTCAGCTTACAGAACTTAGCATAAAAACTAATATAGTGCAGTAACAACTGCTGCATACTTCTACAAAAGGGACTTTATATTTTATAGAGTCCCTTTTGCTTTATATCATTTTCCTTAATTCGTAAAATAGTAATACTTTCGCACCATAATTCAATCAATCTTAATCAAATGAAGAAATTATTACTTACGCTCGCACTTTCAGTATCGCTATTTGCTACTGCACAAAACAATGCGAAATTTGGTGTTAATGCCGGAGCTACGCTATCTGATATTAGAGGAAATGACGGACTGGACGTTTACAAAAATGCGCTTGATTATCTTGTAGGCCTATCTTTTGAGCTTCCTCTAAATGATAACCTTTCGGTATTTGCCAATGTAAACTACGAGAGAAAAAGTTTTGTACAAAAAATAAGGTTTGAACCAGGAGATTTTGATCCGGTAATAAATCCTGATAATATTGACAAAGCCAATCTAAGGGTTACGCTTCAGTATATATCAGTTCCTGTAAATATTAAATACTACTTTGGCGCAAAGAAAAACTTCTACGTGCACGGCGGACCTTATGCGGCTGTATTTATAGACGATAAATTTAAATTTGACGGTAAAGAGATTGCAGAAATATCTGGTGGTAGCGATTTCAAGACTTTAGACTTTGGAATTACAGCCGGAGCCGGAGCGCAATTTAGCCTTGACCCAAAGCATAATTTAAGCGTTGGGGTACGAAACAACTTTGGCATAGCTAACGTTAGCAAAATGGGAGCAGATGTAAGAACAAATTCGCTTAATCTTGTACTTACTTTTGAATCGATTCTCTAAGCCTTTACTTTAAAACATTCAGCCTCGCAGTAGCGGGGCTTTTTTTGCTATCTTCACAACTTACATAACGATTATATAACTTAATCGTTTATCAAACAACCACTAAACCAACTCTATATGAAAAAACTTTTACTCCTTTTACTTGTATTACCCTCACTGGCCGTTGCGCAGTCTATTACCATTACCGGAAAGATAACCGACATTATTACCAATGAGCCGGTGGATATGGCCACCATAAGCGCAGAAGGATCTAACATTGCAAGCATATCTAACGAGGAAGGTAATTTCAGGATGACGATACCCTCAGATACAAAAAACCTGTTGTTTAGCCACCTTAACTATAAAAGTTATTCCCTACCCTTAAAAGGAAAAAGCGACACCATAGAAGCGTCACTTGAAACCAACCAGGTAGTGCTGGAAGAAGTTGTAATTACCAATAAACCGCTAAGAGACATACTTAAAGAAGTTTATGAGGCGTCTAAAGGAAAGCTGGAAAAATCGCTGGTGCTTAATACCTATTACAGGGAATTTGCCAAAGCGAACGATCATTACCTGAAGTTTGCCGACGGGCTGCTGGATTACAACATTAAACGCAAAAGCGGTGCCGCCGACCTGTATGTACAGCAAAGCCGAGCTAAAAAACTGGTAGATAACGGCGTGAAGATTTTTAAAAAACTAAATAACGACCAAAACGAAGACTTAAGTACTATTAACCTGTATGATGTGCGCGATGCGGTATCTAACGCGTCTAACTTTAAGGCAGTAAAGGTTATAATGGACGAAGATAAATATGATTATGAGCTAAGGCTACGCAAAAACAGTGAAGGCAGGGATATTGAAATTATAAAATTTGCCCCAAAACCCGAAGTGGAAGAAATGTTGTATGAAGGGCAGATAACCTACGAAGCCGATAGTAAGCTTATACTGGAAATTGATATTAAAATGGCAGAATCGCATAAAAAATATTCAAAACTGATAAACATACTTATCCTGAAGCTGCAATTGCTGGATAACGCCAAACGGGTAATATTTAAACACGAGAATGACAAATACATTTTGGCCTACTGCCAGAACAGGCTTAAATTTTATGTAGTAAACAAGAATAAGTTTGATGATACTTTTGATTTTATGAGCGACGTGGTAACAATAAATTACAAGGAAGGGGAATTTGAATTTGACAGGAACAAACGCTACAAACACAAAGACCTGTTTGCTGCAGGAAATAATTTTACTACCGAATACTGGAAAACAAGCAACATGCTATTGCTTACTAAAGAAGAAGAGCAAATTTTAAAATCTTTTGAATGATTCGTAAAAAAATACGAATACAACTCAATTAAGTAATTATTATTGCGCTTATATTAAAAATTTTAACGCATAATTTTGTGATGTCATAATTAATTTTATCTTTGAAATATTATTAATTATTTTTTACCAATACAAAATGCGAACAGGCAAAGTTAAATTTTACATTGAATCTAAAGGTTTTGGATTCATTACTGACGACGAAACAGGAAAAGACATTTTCGTTCATGCAACAGGTCTTAAAGCAGAAAATCTGCGTGAAGGCGATTCTGTTAGTTTTGTAGAAGAAGAAGGAAAAAAAGGTAAAGTAGCCGCTCAGGTAGCAGCACTATAAGCTAATATATATTTATTACCAACCAACCTTTTACGCCAAATCAAACCACCCAACAGGGTGGTTTTTTAGTAGAAAATCATTCCAAAATTGATTTTTTTACATGTTTTTATAAGATATTCTTAACAATATAAAAATTATCGGGTCAGTTATTCAGCAGTATGACAATTATTGCGAAATACAAATTTATTTAGAACCAGTAAAAATTAAGGTTTTATTCTTTTTCTATCAAATAAACGTTGAGTTTCTTCAGCTATGACGTGTATATTTGTGAATTGTTTTAAATTAAACACTAGTTATGCAGACAAATCAGGCAGATTATTTTCCAATATTAATGCAAACGATTCTTGCAATTGGATTTGTGGCCGGCACAATATTCGTGTCAGGCAAACTGGGCCCTAAACGAAATTCACTTAACAAAGACAAAAACTTTGAGTGTGGTATAGAATCGGTAGGTAATGCACGTATTCCCTTTTCGGTAAAATACTTTCTGGTAGCTATACTTTTCGTACTATTTGATGTTGAAGTAATATTCATGTATCCCTGGGCGGTTAACTTCCGCGGCATGGGTGTTGAAGGACTTATAAAAATGGGAATCTTTATGCTTCTTCTAGTGGTAGGTTTTTTCTACGTGATGAAGAAAAAAGGTTTGGAGTGGGAATAAATGAAGGAGGAACGGGTATGGTTTTTGAAACTACTACCCTGATAATCAAAAACTAATTACAATGAGCAATTCATCAGACATAAAAATGGCCGACGCTCCTGAAGGATTTACAGGCGAAGGCTTTTTTGCTACAAAACTGGATACAGTTGTAGGTATGGCACGTGCCAATTCGCTTTGGCCATTGCCTTTTGCAACTTCATGCTGTGGTATAGAATTCATGGCAACAATGGCATCGCATTATGATGTGGCGCGTTTCGGATCGGAACGTATGAGCTTTTCTCCCCGCCAGGCAGATATGCTTTTGGTTATGGGAACCATCGCTAAAAAAATGGCCCCTATTTTACGCCAGGTATATGAGCAGATGGCTGAGCCACGCTGGGTTATCGCAGTAGGCGCATGTGCATCTTCGGGAGGTATTTTTGATACGTACTCTGTACTACAGGGTATCGACAAAATAATACCGGTAGATGTTTATGTACCGGGATGCCCACCAAGGCCTGAGCAGATTCTTGATGGTATCATGAAACTTCAGGATATTGTAAGATCAGAATCAGTTAGAAGAAGAAGCTCACCGGAATACCAGGAATTATTGGCTTCTTATAATATTTCATAAGTTAAAAATGGCTTTAGAAACAACAGTAATACAGGATAAGCTTACCAATAAATTTGGGGAACATGTTACCGGTTTTATCCAGCTACACGATATATTTTCTTTTGAAGCAGCTCCGGACGCTATGTCTGAAGTTATGGGTTTCCTTAAAAACGACCCTTTACTTCGCTTTAATTTTCTTACCGATATTTGCGGGGTACACTACCCTGACAATGAATTAGACCGACAGTTTGCAGTGGTTTACCACATGCACAACTGGATGGATAATGTAAGGATTCGCTTTAAATGTTTCCTTAACGGAGACACCCCGGAAATCGCTACAGCTACAGAACATTTTTTAGGAGCCAACTGGCAGGAGCGCGAAACGTATGATTTCTTCGGGATTATATTTAAGGGCCACCCGCAGCTAAAAAGAATCCTGAATATGGACGAAATGACCTCTTTCCCTATGCGTAAGGAATTTCCAATGGAAGATGGCGGAAGAACCGACAAAGACGACCGTTTCTTTGGCCGTACGCAAGACAATTGTTAATAATGAACAAGGAACAAATTTTTATATAAAATGTCAGACCTGTTATTACCACCCGAGCATCGCTATGCCAAGTTGATCGAACAGAAGCAGAATGAAGACGGCAGCGAGCTTTCTATACTTAACCTTGGGCCTACACACCCTGCAACTCACGGTATCTTTCAGAACATCCTGTTAATGGATGGCGAAAGGATTGTTGATGGCGAAGGAACTGTTGGCTACATTCACCGTGCATTTGAAAAAATTGCCGAAAACAGGCCTTTTTACCAGGTTACCCCTCTTACCGACAGGATGAACTATTGTTCATCTCCTATCAATAACATGGGATGGTGGATGACTCTGGAAAAAGTACTTGACATTGAAGTGCCTAAAAGAGTACAATACCTAAGGGTTATTATAATGGAACTGGCACGTATTGCCGACCATATTATATGTAACTCGGTACTTGGTGTAGATACAGGTGCACTTACAGGTTTCCTTTACGTGTTCCAGTACAGGGAAAAAATATACGAGATATACGAAGAGATATGCGGAGCCCGCCTTACTACTAACATGGGAAGGATTGGCGGTTTTGAAAGAGACTGGAGCCCTGCTGCCTTTAAAAAAATAAATGATTTTCTTGAGGAATTCCCGAAGATATGGATGGAATTTGAAAACCTGCTTTCAAGAAACAGGATTTTCATGGACCGTACTATAGACGTTGGGCCTATATCTGCCGAAAGAGCGATGAGCTATGGCTTTACAGGACCTAACCTTCGTGCTGCCGGTGTAGATTATGACGTTCGCGTTATGCAGCCCTACAGCTCTTATGAAGATTTTGAATTTAATATTCCTGTTGGAAAATCTGGCGATACGTATGACAGGTTCTGCGTTCGTAATGCCGAAGTTTGGGAAAGTTTAAGCATCATCAAACAGGCGCTTGCAAAACTTCCTGAAGGCCCTTTTCACGCTAACGTGCCGGATTATTACCTTCCTCCAAAAGAAGAAGTGTACACCAACATGGAAGCACTTATTTATCACTTTAAAATTGTAATGGGCGAAGTGCCGGTACCAAAAACCGAAGTATACCATGCGGTAGAAGGCGGCAACGGAGAACTTGGCTTTTACCTTATAACAGACGGAAGCCGTACTGCTTACAGGCTACACTTCCGCAGGCCATGTTTTATTTATTACCAGGCCTTTAACGAAATGGTGAAAGGACAAATGCTTTCTGATGCCATTGCAACATTATCAAGCCTGAACGTTATTGCAGGCGAATTAGACGCTTAAGATTATGGAAATTTCACACGCAAAACAGGTTATAAATATAGACGCTAAGCTTACTGAACGTATCGCTGAGCTTATCAGTCACTATCCTGAAGATAAAAGAAAATCGGCATTGCTGCCTGTACTTCACGAAGTGCAGGATGCACACGACAACTGGCTGAGCATTGAGCTTCAGGACAGGGTTGCCGAAATTTTAAATATAAAACCTATTGAGGTATACGAGGTTGTATCGTTTTATACCATGTATAACCAAAAGCCTATTGGCAAATATATGTTTGAGTTTTGCAGGACATCATGTTGCGCTATTCGCGGAGCAGAAAACCTGATGGACTATACCTGTGACAAACTGGGCATTAATGAAGGTGAAACAACGCCGGATGGCATGTTTACCGTTGTTGGTGTTGAGTGCCTTGGGGCGTGTGGTTATGCACCTATGCTTCAGCTTGGCGACTACTACAGGGAGAACCTGACAAAAGAGAAAGTGGATGCGCTTATTGACGAGTGCAAAAACGGACAGGTTAATTTACACTAATTTAGAGACCATTACCAAGTAACAATGGCTATGAAAATACTATTAGAACACGCAAACGTACCGGGGATAAAAACCTATGAAGTGTATCGCCAGAACGGCGGCTACCGATCGGTAGAGAAAGCACTTAAGGCAATGACCCCTGATGAAGTGGTTGAAGAAGTTAAAACTTCAGGACTAAGAGGCCGTGGTGGAGCAGGTTTCCCTACGGGCATGAAATGGAGTTTTATCGACAAGAAATCGGGTAAGCCAAGACACCTGGTTTGCAACGCCGATGAGTCTGAACCGGGCACGTTTAAAGACCGTTACCTTATGGAATACATTCCTCACCTTTTGATTGAGGGAATGATTACATCTAGCTACGCTCTTGGCGCAAACTTGTCATACATATACATCCGTGGTGAATATATGTGGGTATACCGCATATTAGAGAAAGCCATTAAAGAGGCGTATGCTGCAGGATGGTTAGGTAAAAACATATTAGGTTCTGGTTTCGACCTTGAACTTCACGTTCATTGTGGTGCTGGTGCTTACATTTGTGGCGAAGAAACTGCACTTATTGAATCACTTGAAGGCAAAAGAGGTAACCCAAGGATTAAGCCCCCATTCCCTGCTATCAGCGGACTGTGGACCAACCCTACCGTGGTAAATAACGTAGAGTCTATCTCTGCTGTGCCATGGATTGTGAACAACAGCGGCGAAGAGTATGCTAAAGTGGGTATAGGGCGTTCTACAGGAACGAAACTGATATCGGCTTCAGGCCATATTAAAAACCCCGGTGTTTACGAAATTGAAATGGGACTTACTGTAGAAGAATTCATGAATTCTGACCAGTACCTTGGCGGAATGATTGACGACAGGCCTTTGAAAGGGTTAATCCCCGGAGGTTCTTCAGTGCCAATTCTTCCTGCACACCTTATTTATAAAACAGCAGCAGGCGAAGATCGCCTTATGTCATATGAATCGTTAGCCGACGGTGGTTTTGCTACCGGGTCGTCTATGGGTTCAGGAGGTTTTATCGTGTATAACGACACTACCTGTGTAGTGCGTAACACATGGAACTTTTCACGTTTCTATCATCACGAAAGCTGTGGGCAGTGCTCACCCTGCCGTGAAGGTACAGGATGGATGGAAAAAGTACTGCACCGTATAGAGAACGGCCACGGCCGTGAGGAAGATATTGACCTTCTTTGGGATATACAGCGCAAGATCGAAGGTAATACGATATGCCCGCTTGGCGATGCAGCAGCATGGCCGGTGGCAGCAGCAATACGCCACTTTAGGGACGAGTTTGAATACCACGTTCGTTTCCCTGAAAAAATAAAGAACAGAGACCACTTTGTTGCAGAGCCTTTTGAAAAGGTAAAACACCTGGTGGCCAAACAAGTAGTTTAAGGATTCATAAAGTTAAAAGTCGAAAGTTATAAAAGCTAAACGCTTTATAGCTTTCCAACAGCATAAAGATGAAAGTATCAATAGACGGACAGGAGATAGACGTAGAACCGGGGACCACCATCCTGCAGGCTGCGCGAATGATAGGCGGGGAATCTGTACCGCCCGCAATGTGCTACT
>Ga0265780_10005269_pt1 | contig 16419 bp, 18 predicted proteins | sample P1T30metagenome_FD_192432 | JGI IMG/M metagenome (GOLD analysis project Ga0265780, IMG submission 192432) | Plant litter microbial communities from East Loma Ridge, Irvine, California - P1 T30 | ecosystem: Environmental > Terrestrial > Plant litter > Unclassified | place: USA: California... | reverse complement strand
CCCGGGCGTGCTCGGCCGCGTTCTCGAGAAGCGGCGCACCCCGTGGGTCGCGATCCTCGTCACGACCGCCGTGGCGATGCTGCTCACCACGATCAGCGACGTCGGCACGCTCGCCGAGACCGTCGTGCTGCTGCTCCTCTTCGTGTTCATCAGCACGAACGTGGCCGTGCTCGTGCTGCGCCGTGACCGGGTGGAGCACCAGCACTTCCGGGTCTGGACCGTCGTGCCCGTGCTGGGCACCGCCTCCTGCGTCCTGCTCCTCACGCAGCAGAGCGGGCAGGTGTGGCTGTTCGGGCTGCTGATGCTCACGGTCGGCGTCGTGCTGTTCCTCGTCGCGAAGGCGGCGGACGGCCGTCGTCCGCGAGTCGCCGCGGACGACGCCGGCGACGAGGCCGACCGTCGGCCGTGAGACACCCTCACCGGCCGTCGCGCCCGTGAGCCAGCCGTGCATCCCCGCGACGCGAGCCGTGCATCGGACGCCGCCGGGGGAGCAGGGTGGGCGCATCCGCCTCACCGCCCCGGCCCCGCCCGGGCACCACGACAGGAGCAGACCATGACCGACGACACGACCACCCGCGACGACGACGTCCAGACCCTCGCTAAGCTGCTGAAGGGGTTCGACTTCGCGATGCTCACCACCATCGACGAGAAGGGCAAGCTCGTCGGCCATCCGATGACCGTGCAGGAGGCCGAGTTCGACGGCGACCTCTGGTTCATCGTCGGCAAGGACTCGACCGCCGTCGCCCACATCGGCCGCGACGACACCGTCGGCGTCACCCTCAGCTCGAACGACTCGTGGGTCTCGCTCGCGGGCTCGGCCGTCGTCGTCGACGACCACGCCAAGCTCGAGTCGCTCTGGAACAGCCGGGTCGAGGCCTGGTTCCCGGACGGCCCGTCCGACCCGTCGGTCGGCCTCGTCAAGTTCTCGGCCGACAGCGCCGAGTACTGGGACACCCCCGGCGGCAAGGTCGCCTCGGCCCTCTCGTTCGTCAAGTCGAAGGTCACCGGCGACGCCCTCGACGCCCCGAACGCCAAGATCGAGCTCTAGCGAGCGTCCCGCTCGCCCGACGGGTGTCCACGAACCGTCGCCTCCTCTTGCGAGGGGCGACGGATCGTGGACACCCGTCGGCGTCTCGGGAGACAGAAGGCGACAGAAGGCGACAGATGTCGTTCGGAGCGTCCGGGGCGGGAACACCGGGGCGGCCCGACGACTTGGGCCCTGCATGAGCATCATCGACACGACCGACATCGACGCCCGAGACCGCACCGCCCCCGCCCGCACCGCCCTCGTCGTCGGGGCCTCCGGCATCACGGGCTCCGCGCTGGTGGCCCGGCTGGTCTCGGAGGGGTGGGCGGTCGTCGCCCTCTCACGCCGCGCCTCCTCGTCGGAGGGGGTGCGCGGCGTCGCCGCCGACCTGCGCGACGCCGACAGCCTCGCGGCCGCCCTCGCCGACGAGCACCCGACCCACGTCTTCTTCACGGCGTGGCAGCGCCAGGCGACCGAGGCCGAGAACATCGCCGTCAACGGCGGCATGGTGCGCGACCTGCTCGCGGCCCTCGCGCACGCGCCGCTCGAGCACGTCGCGCTCGTCACCGGGCTCAAGCACTACCTCGGCCCGTTCGAGGCCTACGCCGCGGGGGAGATGCCCGACACCCCCTTCCACGAGGAGGAGCCGCGCCTCGACACCCCGAACTTCTACTACGCGCAGGAGGACGAGCTCTTCGCCGCCGCCGAGCGCCAGGGCTTCACCTGGTCGGTGCACCGCTCGCACACCGTCATCGGCCACGCGGTCGGCAACGCCATGAACATGGGCCTGACCCTCGCCGTGCAGGCCGCGCTCGTGAAGGAGCTCGACCTCGACTTCGTCTTCCCGGGCAGCGAGGCGCAGTGGAACGGCCTCACCGACATGACCGACTCGGGCGTGCTCGCCGAGCAGATGATCTGGGCGTCGACCGACCCGGCGGGCGCCGACGAGGCGTTCAACATCGTCAACGGCGACGTCTTCCGCTGGCGCTGGATGTGGCCGCGCCTCGCCGCCCACCTCGGCGTCGACCCGGCCCGCGTCGTGGGGTTCCGGCAGGAGGCGCGCCCCCTCGAGGTGCAGATGGCGCCCCACGAGGCGGCCTGGCCCCGCATCGCGGAGGCGCACGGCCTCGTCGAGCCCGACATCACCCGGCTCGCGTCGTGGTGGCACACGGACGCCGACCTCGGCCGCGAGATGGAGGTCGTCACCGACATGGGCAAGAGCCGCGACGCCGGGTTCCTCGCCTACCGCCGCACCGAGCAGGCGTTCGCCGACCTGTTCGCGCGGTACCGCGCGGAGCGGCTCGTCCCGTAGGGGAGCAGACTGGGGGGCAACAGCCGACACCCGTCGCCCAACGACTCGTCGGCGTCCGCCACGAGACGAGGAGAGACGCCATGAAGGCGCTGCGCTACACCACCATCGGACAGGCCCCCGAGGTCGTCGAGATCGACAAGCCCGTCCCCGGTCCGGGCGAGGTGCTGCTCAAGGTCACCGCCGCCGGCGTCTGCCACTCGGACGACTACGTCATGAGCCTGCCCGAGCAGGACTACCTCGACCAGCAGTACCCGCTGCCGCTCACGCTCGGGCACGAGGGCGCCGGCGTCATCGAGGAGTTCGGCCCCGGCGTCGAGACCGGCCTGCAGATCGGCGAGGCCGTGGCCGTCTACGGCCCGTGGGGCTGCGGCCACTGCCTCAACTGCTCGAAGGGCTGGGAGAACTACTGCACGAACGCCGCGGCCGAGGGCATCCGCCCGCCCGGGCTCGGCGCCCAGGGCTCCATGGCCGAGTACATGATCGTCGACGACGTGCGCCACCTCGTGCCGATCGGCGACCTCGACCCGGTCGAGAACGTGTCGCTGACCGACGCCGGCCTCACGCCGTACCACGCGATCAAGCGCAGCCTGCCGAAGCTCGGCGCGGGCACGTTCGCCGTCGTCATCGGCTCGGGCGGCCTCGGGCACGTCGGCATCCAGATGCTCAAGGCGCTCTCGGGCACGACGGTGATCGTGCTCGACGTCAGCGACGAGAAGCTCGAGCTCGCGAAGCACGTCGGGGCCGACCACACGCTGATCAGCGACGAGTCGGCAGCCGACGCGATCCGCGAGATCACGGGCGGGCTCGGCGCCGACGCGGTCTTCGACTTCGTCGGGGCGGCCCCGACCATCGCGATCGCGACGTCGGTCGCGGCGATCGACTCCGACGTGACCATCGTCGGCATCGGCGGCGGCACGGCCGAGGTCGGCTTCGGCTCGATCGCCTACGACGCCGCGGTCCGCGTGCCGTACTGGGGCTCGCGCAGCGAGCTGATCGAGGTCTTCGCGCTCGCCGCCGCGGGCAAGATCGACGTCGCCGTGCAGCGCTACTCGCTCGACGACGCCCCCTCGGCGTACCGCGACCTGCACGCCGGGACGGTCCGCGGGCGCGCGGTCATCGTCCCGTAGCGCTCGCGCGTCCGCGTGCTCGCGAGTGTCCACGTTCTGTCGCCTCAGCCCTGCGCTGGCGACGATCCGTGGACACTCGTCATCCCGTCCCCCGGGAGGCGCGGGGCGGGTGTCCATGATCCGTCGCCTCCGCCACGGGCTGGCGACGAGTCGTGGACACTCGTGGGGCGGCGGGCGCGTCAGCGCTTGCGGCCGAGGTAGAGCACGAGGGCGGCGACGGCTCCGGCGACGATCACGACGATCGACGCGATGATGAGCAGGTGGGCGGCGGAGACGTTCTCGAACATCCGTCGAGGCTAGCGGCCCCGCTGCGCGGGCGATCCCGTTGCGCGGGCGGGCCCGTCGCGCGGGGCGACCCCGCTGCGCGGGCGACCCCGCTGCGCGGGCGGCCCCGCTGCGCGGGCGGCTCCGCTGCGCGGGCGGCCCCGCTGCGCGGGCGGCCCCGTTGCGCGGGCGGCCCCGCTGCGCGGGCGGCCCTGCTGCGCGGGCGGCCCCGTCGCGCGGGCGGGCCCGTTGCGCGGGTGGGCCCGCTCAGGGCGCGAGCACGCGGTCGACGACGCTCCCGTCGTCGAAGGCGAGCCGCACGGCGACCTCGTCCGCGGGCGCGGCACCGTCGGGCAGGTCGAGCGACCACGACGTCGGCCCGTAGTCGGCCGTGCAGACCTCCCCTCCGATCTGCTGCATCGCGACCACCACGACGTCGTCGTCGACGTCGACGGCCGTCGGCGCCGACGGGCAGCTCGACGAGCCGTAGGTCGTGACGAAGAAGCTCCGACCGGTCTCGACCCAGCCGACGGCCGGGGTCGTGTCGCCGGGACCGTCGAGGGACAACGCGTCCGGCACGGCACCGTCGTAGCGATCGCCGACGACGGTGGGCCCACTCGTGCAGCCGGTGACGAGGGCGACGGCGCCCAGGCCGACGACGACCCGTGCGACGACGTGCCCGACGCGACGCCCGGGCGCGGGCCCGCATCGACGGCGGGGTGCCTGCCCGGTCACGCCGCGGGCGGAGCCGGGGGCACGGGCGGCCCCGCCGGGCCGGAGGGCGCGGGAGGCGCGGTCGGCCCGCCCGTCCCGGGGCCTGCACCGGGCCCCTCGGGGCCGCGCGGGTCGGTCGGTCCCGACCCGTCGGGGTCGTCGCCGGCGAGCAGCAGGTCGAGGCGCAGCTCGCGCTCGCGGACGTAGATCGTCAGGGCGCGGATGACCCAGAGCAGGGTCCTGACCAGCAGCACGCCGAGCACGATCGCGAAGCCGATGAGCACGACGTAGACCGTGAGGCCGAGCACGCCGGCGAGTCCGATGCCTGAGGAGTACATCCCGACACCGTAGCCACGGGTGCCCCGCCGTGGCCATCCCCCGCGCGACGGGCGTCGCCCTCGGGTACAGCCGAGGGCGGCCCCCAGCGTCGCCGGGGCACCCCGCGCGTAGGTTCGGCCGATGGACGCCGACCCGACCGCCGCCGCCGACGCTGGCCCCGACACGGGCGCCGCCGACGCTGGCCCCGACGCGCGCACCGCCGCCGACCCGGGTCCGCGACGCGTGCGCCTGGTGCTGCCAGGGCAGTGGGGCCCGCTGTTCGACACCGACTCGGGCGCCGCGGCCGGTGCCGCCGCCGGTGCGGGCGCCGACGCCGCGCCTCCCCGCGTCCTGGTCGTCGAGGCGACCGAGACGTTCTCGGCGCGTCCGATGCACCGGGCGAAGGCCCACCTCTGGCTCTCGGCGCTGCGGCACCGCGTCGCCGAGCTCGGCGACCGGGCCGAGCACGTCCGCACGACGACCGTCGCCGAGGCGCTCGCCGGTCGCGACGACCTCGAGGTCGTCGACCCGCCGACGCGCACGCTCCGGGAGCTCGTGCGGTCGGCCTCGCCGGCGGTGCGCATCCTGCCCAGCCGGGGGTTCGTCACGGACGAGGCCGACTTCGCCGCCTGGGTCGCCGGCCGGAAGGGCCGCCTGCTCATGGAGGACTTCTACGAGGGCGTCCGGAGGCGCGAGGACTGGCTCATGGACGGCCCCGGCCCCGCGGGCGGTCGCTTCAGCCTCGACGACGAGAACCGCAACCCGCCGCCGAAGGGCGCCACGACGCTGGGCCTGCCCGACCCGGTCTGGCCCGACGAGGACGAGATCGACGACGAGGTGCGCCGCCAGCTCGACGCGTGGGAGGCCGACGGCACCGTGCGCTTCGTCGGCGAGGACGACCGGCGGCGCTTCGCCGTGACCGCCGCCGAGGCCGAGGCCGCCCTCGAGGACTTCGTCGAGACGCGCCTCGGGGACTTCGGCCCGTTCGAGGACGCCATGCTCGCGAACGACTGGACCATGGCGCACTCGCTGCTCAGCGTGCCGATGAACCTCGGCGTGCTCGACCCGCGCCACGTGGTCGAGCGCGTGCTGCGCGCCCACGCCGAGGGCGACGCGCCCCTGGCGAGCGTCGAGGGCTTCGTGCGGCAGGTGGCCGGCTGGCGCGACTACGTCTGGCACCTCTACTGGCACCTCGGCCCCGCCTACGTCACCGACAACGACGCCCTCGGCGCCCACGAGGAGCTGCCCGCCTGGTGGACCTCCCTCGACGCGTCGGAGGTCGAGGCGGCCTGCCTGTCGGAGTCGCTGGACGCCGTGCGGCGGCACGGGTGGACGCACCACATCCAGCGCCTGATGGTGCTGGGCAACTGGTCGCTGCAGCGCGGCTACCGGCCCGACCAGCTGACGGAGTGGTTCACCGACGTCTTCGTCGACGGCACCGACTGGGTCATGCCCGCGAACATCGTCGGCATGTCGCAGCACGCCGACGGCGGCGTCGTCGCCACGAAGCCGTACGCGTCGGGCGGCCGGTACATCGACAAGATGAGCGACCACTGCGGCTCGTGCCGCTACTCGCCGACCGTGCGGGTCGGCGAGGACGCGTGCCCGTTCACCGCGGGGTACTGGGCCTTCCTCGCACGGGCCGAGCCGGCGCTGCGCGACAACGGGCGGATGCGCTGGCCCCTGCGGCAGATGCGCGACCTCGCCGACCTCGACGAGGTCGTGGCGCAGGAGGCGGCGCGGCGGATGCCCTGAGCGGAGCGCCGGCCGGCTTCGGGCGGCCGGGCCGCGCCTCCTACGCGTCGACCGGGCGGCGGGCCGCGACGAGGCCGAAGAGGTCCTTCGGGTCGTCGGGCTGGGCGACGAGGTCGAGCGTCGTGGCGAACTCGGTGCCGGCCACGTCGTCGCGCAGGTACTTCAGGGCCGTGACGTCCTCGATCGCGAAGCCGACCGAGTCGAAGAGCGTGACCTGGTCGTCGCTCGTGCGGCCGGGCAGCTCGCCGGCGACCACCCGCCAGAGCTCGGTCACGGGCGAGCCGGGCGGCTGGTTCTGGATCTCGCCCTCGACGCGCGTCTGCTCGGGGAACTCGACGAAGACGTCCGCCCGCGCCACCGTCGCCGGGTCGAGCTCGGTCTTGCCGGGGCAGTCGCCGCCGATCGCGTTGAGGTGCATCCCGGGCTGCACGGCCTCGTCGGGCAGCACCACGGCGTTCTGCTTGTCGGCGGTGCAGGTCGTGACCACGTCGGCCCCGCGGGCGGCCTCGGCGGCGCTGTCGCAGACCGTCACGTCGAAGCCGAGGGGCGCGAGGTTGCGCACGAGCTTCGCGGTCGCCAGAGGGTCGACGTCGAAGACCCGCAGGGTCTCGATGCCGAGGGAGGCGCGCATCGCCAGCGACTGGAACTCCGCCTGCGATCCCGCCCCGACGAGCGCCATCACCTGCGAGTCGGCGCGCGCGAGCCGCTTGGCCGCCATCGCGCTCGTCGCGGCGGTGCGGAGCGCGGTGAGCAGCGTCATCTCGGCCAGGAAGGTCGGGTAGCCGTTGTGGACGTCGGCGAGCACGCCGAACGCCGTCACGGTCTGGAAGCCGCGCGCCGGGTTCGACGGGTGGCCGTTGACGTACTTGAAACCGTAGGTCTCGCTGTCGCTCGTCGGCATCAGCTCGATCACGCCGAGCGGCGAGTGCGACGCGACGCGGGCGCTCTTGTCGAACGACCGCCAGCGGGCGAAGTCGCGCTCGAGGGCCGTCACCATGCCGGCGGTGATCGGGCCGACCCCGCGGGCGGTCACCCAGCGGATCATGTTCTGCACGTCGACGAACTGCACCATGCGACGACTCTAGGAACCGGCGGAGCGCACCGGCAAGGGCGAGAACGCCTGACTTCTGCGCGGTGGTCGAGCAGTGTGCTCAGGCCGGGCGTGCACTCTGCGCTCGCGGTGCCTCGGGAGGTCGACCCGCGCCTCCGGCACGCCCTCGGGCCGCCGTGCCCCGACGGCCTCAGCGCCCCCGGTGCGTGTCGCGGCGGAGCGTGTCGCGCGGGTACTCGCCGAACTCGGCGGCGTACGACGCCGAGAAGCGCCCGGCGTGGGCGAAGCCCCAGGTCAGCGCCACGTCGGCGACCGAGGTCGAGCTCGGCTCGGAGTTCAGCAGCTCGTCGCGGATGCGCGCGAGGCGCACCTGGCGGATGTAGCCGTGCGGCGTCACGTCGAACAGCCGCTGGAACGCCTGCTGCAGCCCCCGGGCGCTGAGCCCTGCGGCCTCGGCCACGTCGACCGGCGTGAGCGGCAGGTGCGCGTTCTCGTGGATGTGCTCGACCGCGGCCCGGAGGCGCGCGTTCTTCGGCAGCAGCAGCTCGGGCGGCAGGGGCGTCTCGTCCTGCGGGTAGAGCTCGAGCAGCGACAGCCCGGCGAGGCGGCCCATCTCGGCCTGCAGCAGAGGGCTCGCGTTCTGGTCGAGGACGCTGCGCGAGATGAGGCTGATGCTGTTGCGCCAGACCTGCATGGCCTTCGGGTCGGGGTCGGTGCGGTGGTCGAGCGTGAGGCTGTGCGGGGCGACGCCGCGCTCCTCCGCGAGATTCTCGACGAAGCGCCGGTTCATCTGGACCAGGCGCTGGTCGTAGTCGCGGAAGGCGAAGCGGAACGAGCCCTGCGGCCACATGCGCGCGTGCCCGGTCTTCAGCTCGATCTCGGCGTCCCCGACGTCGAGCGTGCCCGTGCCCCGCGTGAGCCACTGGACGACGATGTCGTCGCCGGCCACCATCTCGCCGCTGAGGCTGCCCTCGAACTGCACGTGGCGGAGGGTCATGGCGTCGTCGCCGGCGGCCGCGTAGTGGAACGAGAAGTCGTTCTCGCCGAGGTCCGCCTGCCACTCGACGCCCCCGTAGGCAGCGGCGAGCACCGCGCGGGCGGCCTCGAGGTCGGTGCCTCGTTCGTCCACGCGGATGCGTTGCGGTCTGCCCTCATCCACTGGCGCCAACTCTGGCACGGCGACGGCGCCGGGACGGCCGATCATCCGGTTTGCGCAGCAGATCCGACCGGGGAGGCGCGGCGCGGCCTCCTAGGACGCGGCAGTCGGCTCGTACACCGCGATGAGCATCGCCGCGGCGGTGCGGGCGGCCCGCACCGGGTGCGGTCGGTCGCGCACCTTGGAGGTCATGGCGGCGCCTTCGACGAGCAGCACGACGGCGTCGCCGACGACGCGGGGCAGGCCCGCCTCCTCGCAGAGCTCGGCGATGAACTGCTCGACCTCGACGAGGTGGCCGACGGCGAGGGCCTCGACGACGTGCTGACCCGTGCCGACGGTGTCGGCGCACGGGCAGCAGCCCGTCTCGTCGGACTCGAGGTAGGTGAACACCTCGAGAACGCGGTCGCGCGGCTCGTCGACGGCGCGGACCGCGGCGCGGAGGTCGGCGAACCACCGGTGGTGACGCTCGACGCAGATCGCCTCGACGAGGTCCCGGCGGGCGGGGAAGGCCTCGCGCACGTCGTCGACGGTGACCCCCGCGGCCTTCGCGACCGTCGCGTGCGAGAGCTTCGCGAAGGTGCCCGTCCCGACGGCGGCGTCGGCGGCGGCGAGGAGGGCCGCGCGGTCGGGGACCACGGGGGAGGGAAGGGGCACAGGAGCTCAGATCGTCAGGACCACGCAGGAGGTGGTGGCCTCACTGTAGGCGCAGCCCGCACCGGGTCGACCACACCTGTCCCCGAACCGTGGAAGCCCGTCCGCGCTGTCCCCGATGCGCTGTGCCGGCTCGGGCGCCGGTGCGTCGGGGCGCGCCTTCTGGCCACTTGTCGTGGGACCACGCGCATTGTGTCTGCCCGGATTGCCCGCCCCCGCCGGGGCTGGCATCGTCAGGGTCGTGGGCGGACAGCCCCTGAGCACGAGCCGCCGGGGCCACCCGGTCGGCGGAGACACGAGTCACCATGAACACCCTCCCCACGACTACCGGCGCCTACGACCTCGCGCCGACGGAACCGATCGACATCGCCGCACTCCTGAAGGAGATGACGTCTTGACCATCGAGAACCTCAGCCGCATGCCCCACGAGCAGCTCGTGACCCACGTCCAGGGCCGGGTCACCGGACGTCTCGCCTCCCGGGTCGCCCACGAGTCCCGCCTCGACGCCGACGCGGAGGACGGGTCACGCGACAGCAGCTACGTCCGCCTGACGAGCGTGCCCTCGGCCCGCATCGAGACCTACCCCCGCCGCCGCCGCACCCTCCGGGGCGCGGCCGTCGCCCGCCTCGCGGCCTGGCCCGTCGACGGCTCGACCCTCGTGCGGCCCGTGGCCGGCGAGGTGCGGTACGCCGACTTCTTCCGCCTCGACGAGCGCGAGCACGTCGTCGCCTGACGACCCCGCACCACCGACAGCGCCCCGCGGCGTCGTCCCGGCCTCGGCCGGGGGACGCGCGGGGCGCTGTCGTCGTCAGGGCGCCGTGTCGGTCGACACGTGGTCGGCACGACACCGCCGTCTGCAGCGGGCCGTGCCGGTCGAGAGGCCTGCGCCGCGGCGGTGCCGGTCAGAACGTCTGCAGGGCGCCGACCGAGAGCTGCGAGGCAGAGGTGCTGCTGCACGCGTCGACGAGCGAGCCGCCGGCCGCCACGAAGATCGACTCGACCGACCCGGGCGGATAGACGCGGAACCCGTCGGCCGTGACCGGCCGGCAGTCGGCGTCGTCGTAGTTCGCGGCCTGGGCGACGGTGAGGATCGCCTGCACCTCGTCCTGCGGGGCGAGCGTGAGCGCGGGGTGCGCGGACGAGCGGTCGAGCGTCGCCGAGGCGCCGATCTGCGTGCCGTCGCCGTCGCCGACGAACGAGACGCCGGGCCAGCCCTGCAGGGTGCAGCTGCGGCTGCCCGTGTTCGTGAAGATGAAGGCGATGCCGACGCTGCCGGCCGCGCCGCCTCCGCCGTCCGCGATGTCGACGCTCAGCTCGGACACGGTGCAGCGGTCGGACGCCGTGCCCGTGCTGCCCTCGCCGAGGTCGCCGCCGCCGCCCGAGGCGCCGTCGGGGCCGGGCGTGGCCGTGGGGGCGGTCGAGGGGCTCGCGTTCGTGCTCGTGCCGGGCGATGCGGTCACGGTCTGCGTCGCGGTCACCGTCGGGTCCGGTGCGGGCCCTCCCGAGCTGCAGGCCGCGAGCACCGCGACGAGGGGGAGGGCGAGCAGGGCGGACGTGAGTTTCCGGTTCGAGATGGACACGCCCCGAGCCAAGCACCGGCGCGACGGCCCGGGCCCCGCGGTGTGCGTCCCGGGGACAGCAGGAGGCGCGGGGTGCGTGACCGCACACCGCGCCTCCTCGTGGGGTCGCCTAGTGCCCGCGGGGCTCGTGGTCGTCGGACGTGGCGTGAGTCACGGGCTCGCCCTCGACGCGGTCGCGACGGTTCTTCTCGGCGTCGCCGCGGGTCTTCGCGAGGCTGGCGATCGTCGCGACGGCGATCGTCGCGCCGATGAAGGTGAGCGAGAACCAGATCGGGATCTCGGGCACCCAGAGCAGGGGCTCGCCGCCGTTGATGAAGGGCACCTCGTTGACGTGCAGGGCGTGGAAGACGAGCTTCACGCCGATGAAGGCGAGGATCACCGCGAGGCCCTGCGACAGGTACACGAGGCGCTCGAGCAGGCCGCCGATGAGGAAGTAGAGCTGGCGCAGGCCCATCAGCGCGAACGCGTTCGCGGTGAAGACGATGTACGCCTCGTTCGTCAGGCCGTAGATCGCGGGGATCGAGTCGAGCGCGAAGACGAGGTCGACGAAGCCGATGGCGATGACGCAGAGCAGCAGGGGCGTGACGAAGCGCTTGCCGCTGATCTTGACCGTGAACTTGTCGTCGTGGAACTCGTCGTGCACCGGGAGGATGCGTCGCGCGATCTTGACGAAGGCGTTGTCGGCGGCGTTCCCGCCGTGGCTGCCCTTGATCTGCTGGTACGCCAGCACGAAGAGCAGGGCACCGAAGAGGTAGAAGACCCAGGAGAAGTTCTCGATGAGGGCCGCGCCGGCGGCGATGAAGCCTCCGCGCATGATCAGGGCGATGACGATGCCGATCATCAGCACCTTCTGCTGGTAGGCCCGCGGCACGGCGAAGCCCGACATGATCAGCAGGAAGACGAAGAGGTTGTCGATCGACAGGGCCTTCTCGGTCAGGTACCCGGCGAAGTACTCGCCGCCGTAGCCCCAGCCGTTCGTGACGCCGATGCCGACGCCGAAGAGCAGCGCGAGGCCGATGTAGAACGCCGACCAGCGAGCGGACTCGCCGATGGTGGGCTCGTGCGGCTTCCGCACGTGCGTGAAGAACTCGTAGACGAAGAAGGCGATGGTGACGCCGATCGTGATGAGCCAGGTGGTGGTCGAGACGTTCACGGTGCTCCGCGGGGTGGGTCGGGGTTCGGGTGGAGGGCGGCGAGGCGGGGCCTGCGTCGTCGTGCCCGCGACCGCCTCAGGAGGAAGTGAATACAGGGACGCCGCTCACTGGCTGTGAAGCTGCAGTGCCTGCACGGAACGGACGCGCCCCGTGCGCCACGCCGGACGTGCGACACCCCCGATCCGGCGACGCACCGTCAGTTCTGAGGGTGTTTCGCCGGATCGGGGGTGTTCGGGGTGCGTGTGCGTGCGCCGCGGGGCGCGCTACGCGTCGCCGCGGACGGCGGTTCGCGCCTCGTCGATGACCTGCATCACGCCGACCACGTCGTCGTGGGTGTGGACGGGCGACTCGACCCGGCCCTCGGCCACGTACGACGCGAAGGCCGTCGCCTGGTCGCTGAGGCCCTCGTGCAGCGACGCGAAGCGGTCGTCGGTCCAGGTCGCCGACCGCTCGTCGTCCCCGCCGCCGAGCGTGAGCGTGATGCTCGACGGGCCGAAGAACGGGCTGCCGACGTCGACGCGCCCCTCCGACCCGACGACCGAGGCACGCACCGGCAGGTGCGACGACAACGACGTCGAGAGCAGGGCCCGCGCGCCCGACCCGTACGAGAGCATCAGGTCGGCGCGCACGTCGACGCCGCCGGGACCGGACTCGCCCTCCGCCACCACGCGGTCGGGAGCCCCGAGCACCGAGGCCGCGAACGAGATCGGGTAGACGCCCGCGTCGAGCAGGGCCCCGCCGCCGAGGGCCGGGTCCCACAGGCGGTGCGTCGGGTCGTACGGCAGGGCGAAGCCGAAGTCGGCGGTGACGAGGTGGACGTCGCCGATCGTGCTCGCGGCGAGCACCTGGCGCAGCACGTCGGACTGCGGCAGGTACCTCGTCCACATCGCCTCCATGACGAGGACGCCGGCGGCGCGGCCCGCGGCCGTGACCTCCCGCGCCTCGTCGGCCGACATCGCGATCGGCTTCTCGACGAGGACGTGCTTGCCCGCCGCGATCGCGGCGAGGGCCTGCTCGCGGTGGAGCGTGTGCGGGGTCGACACGTAGACGACGTCGACCTCGGGGTCGGAGACGAGGGCCTCGACGCTCGGCAGCACGCGGTCGACCCCGTGCCGGGCCGCGAAGGCGGCGGTCTTCTCCGGGTCGCGCGCCGTCACGGCGACGGCGCGCTGCGTGGTGTGGGCGTGCAGGGCGGCCACGAAGCGGTCGGCGATGCTCGTGCCGACGACGCCCCACCGCAGGGCCGGCACCGAGCCCGCGTCGACGACGCGCGGGGCGGGCAGCTCGAGCGTCATCGGGCGTCCCCCTCGAACCAGCCGAGCGGGTGGAGGTCGGCGGTCAGCTCGCGGCGGGGCTGCGTCGGGCGGGCCCAGCGGACGCCGTTCGCGAGCACCCGCCGGATCTCGGCCTGGTGGTACACGGGGTACTCCTGGTCGCCGGGCGAGAAGTAGAAGAGCTTGCCGAGGCCGCGGCGCCAGGTCGCGCCCGAGCGGAACACCTCGCCACCGGTGAACGTCGAGAGGAAGATCAGCTCGTCGGGCGTCGGGACGTCGAAGTACTCGCCGTACGTCTCTTGTTCGGGGATGACCAGCGGGTCGGGCACGCCCTCGGCGATGGGGTGCGTCGGCGCGACGGTCCAGACGAGCTCGCGCTCGGCGGCGTTCCGCCACCGCAGCGAGCAGGTGGTGCCGAGGAGGCGCGTGAACGGCTTCGAGTAGTGGCCCGAGTGCAGCACGATGATGCCCATGCCCGACTGCACGTGCCGGACCACGCGCTCGACGACCTCGTCGCTCACCTGATCGTGCGCGATGTGCCCCCACCAGAGCAGCACGTCGGTCTCGGCGAGGCGCTCCTCGGTGAGGCCGTGCTCGGGCTCGGCGAGCGTCGCCGTCGACACGTCGACCTCGTCGCCGAGGAGCTCGCGGAGCCCGGCGGCGACCACCGCGTGGATGCCGTCGGGGTAGTGGGCCAGCACGGTCTCGTCGCCGCGGGTCTCGTGCACGAACTCGTTCCAGACGACGACCCGCGTCGGGCGGGTCGGCTGCTGCGGGGCGTCGGTCATCGGGTGGTCTCCTCGGTGCGGCCGGCGGCGCCGGTCGGGGGCGTGACGGTGGTGGTGGGCGTGGTGGCGCGGTCGCCGCTCGCAGGGTCGTCCTGGGGCACCTCGATCTCGCGGCCCTGCTCCGCCGAGGCGTAGATCGCGTCGACGACCCGGCTGCGGTGGAGCGCGTACTCGCCGTACCGGCCCGGGTAGCGGGGGGTCGTGTCGGGGGAGGCCGCGCCTCCGGGAGCCTGGCCCGCCTGGACCGAGGCGATGAACCCCTCGATGACGGTGCGGTGGTGGCCCGAGGGCACGTGCACGACCGGGCGCGTCACGGCGGGCTGCCCGAGCACGTCGGAGTAGAGCGTCAGGGTGCCGTCGGTCGCGTAGTCGTCGACGTGCAGGCGCGCGCCGCCGGTGGCGCCGAGCAGCTCGACCTCGATGTCTTCGTGCACCTTCGAGTACGAGGCCCAGGAGGCCTGCAGCTGCAGGCTGCCGCCGTCGTCGAAGCGGAGCAGGGCGCTCGAGAAGTCCTCGACGTCGAAGGCGGCCCCGGTCGGGGTCGACGAGACGCCGTAGACGCGTCCGCCTCGTCCGGCCGCGCCGAGAACGCCGTACGCGACGGCCGAGACGCTCGTGACGCGGGGCTCGCCGAGGAGGTGCAGGGCGATGTCGAGCACGTGCGAGCCGAGGTCGATCATCGGCCCGCCGCCGGAGGCCGACTTGTTCGTGAACCACGAGCCCATGCCGGGCACGCCGGCCCGCCGCATCCAGCTCGCGCGCGCGTGGTAGACGTCGCCGATCGGGTCGTCGGCGAGCCAGTCGGCGAGGAACGCGACGTCGGCCCGGCGGCGGTGGTTGTACGCCACCTCGAGCACGCGGTCGGCGTCGCGCGCGGCCGCGACCATCTCGGCGGCGAGGTCGCCCGTCGTGGCGAGGGGCTTCTCGCAGAACACGTGCTTGCCGCTCTGCAGGGCGGCCATGGCGATGGGGTGGTGCAGCGCGTTCGGGACGCCGATCGAGATGACGTCGAGGTCGTCCATGGCGACGACGTCCTGCCAGTCGGCGACGAGGCGCTCGACCCCGGAGGCCGAGCCGAGCTCGTGCAGGCGGGCCTCCTCCTGCCCGGCCAGGGCGACGACCGTGGCGCCGGGCAGCGACGAGAACGCCTCGAGGTGGGTCGACCCGGCGAAGCCGAGGCCGATCACGCCGACGCGGAGGTCGCGGGGAGTCGTGCTGGTGCTCACGTCGGCGTCGCCGGCGGTCGCGGGATCGTGATCGAACGTCATCGTTTCCTCTCGAGGGGGGCCGTCGGGGTCGCCGACGCAGTCCGACGAGCGTATCGACGGGGGAGGGGGGCCTGTCGAGCCCGGGCGGGCGTCAGTGCGCCCCGGGGCCCGACGACGGGGCTGGGGAGGGATCACCGGCGGGGCCGGCTGCGGCTGCTGTGCGGCGAGACCGCGAGACCGAGACGCCGGCGGCGGCGATCGCGACGACGACCGCGGCGAAGCTCGTCCACCAGAGGGGCACCGCTCCCGGAGCGTGGTCGCCGCCGGTCGTCAGGAACCCGTCGGCGAGCTGCATCCCAGGGGTGAACGACACGAGCGCGAGAGCCGGGGCCCCGGCGGCCAGGACGAGCGAGAACTCGATGACGACGTGCAGCGGCGACAGGTCGCGCGAGCGCAGGGCGGTGACGAGCAGCCAGCCGGCGATCGCGACGCCCGCCACGCCGAAGAGCAGCGGCGGCACCGGCGAGAACGACTGCCCCACCCGGTCGAGCTCGGCGTGGATCTCGGCGAGCGAGCGGCCGGGCACCGTCGCGAGCGGGTTCCAGACCAGCACCTGCAGCACCCCGACGACGGCGTACGCCGTGACGAGAACGGCGCCGACGACCGCGACGAGACGGCCGGAGGCGCGGTGTCGGCGAGGCATCCCGCCACCGTACCCGGGCCGGTCCCGCCGCCCCTGCCGGCCCGGCCGGCTCGGCCGCCCCTGCCGGGACCGGCCCTGCCAGCCCGGCACGCCTCGAACCGCGTTCCGAGCGATGAACCGCGAAGCTTCGCGGTTCATCGCTCGGAACGCGGTTCATCGCGAGGGCCCGCCGGGACCGGTCGGATTCTGCCTCCCCGCCCCCCGCCTCCCCGGCTACCGGCTCTCGGAACCCCGTTCCGTTCAAAGAACCACGAAGCTTCGTGGTTCTTTGAACGGAACGGGGTTCATTGGGCTCGGGCTCGGGCTCGGGCTCGGGTCCATCGCGGGCGCAGCGGCC
>Ga0265780_10005268_pt1 | contig 16426 bp, 12 predicted proteins | sample P1T30metagenome_FD_192432 | JGI IMG/M metagenome (GOLD analysis project Ga0265780, IMG submission 192432) | Plant litter microbial communities from East Loma Ridge, Irvine, California - P1 T30 | ecosystem: Environmental > Terrestrial > Plant litter > Unclassified | place: USA: California... | reverse complement strand
TATAACATTTTAACTTTTCCGTTCGAATGTCTGATCAATGCCGCCACACTTTCTTCGAATGTCAGGATCGCGTAGTGGTACGCTACAATCGGTGGCGAGCCCCTTGAAAGAAGCGCCATGCCTGCCACTCCCTCTTCACTGTTTCCACCCATCCTGCCCGTACGCCACGGGATGCTGAAAGTCGATGGACGCCACACCCTGTATTGGGAAGAAGTCGGCAATCCAAAAGGCATTCCGGTCCTGTTCCTGCACGGCGGTCCGGGCGCCGGCCTGTCGCCCCAGCACCGGCGCTTTTTCGATCCGCAAGCCTACCGCATCATCCTGTTCGACCAGCGCGGTGCCGGGAAATCCACGCCCCTGGGCGAGTGGCGCGACAACACCACCGACCTGCTGATCGAGGACATCGAACGGCTGCGCGTGAAGTTCGATATCGAGCAGTGGCTGGTGTTCGGCGGTTCGTGGGGTTCGACGCTGGCGCTGGCATACGGCGAGGCGCATCCGACGCGTTGCCTCGGCTTCGTCCTGCGCGGAATCTTCCTGTGCACGGCCGCTGAAATCGATTTTTTCCTGAATGGCATCCGCTGGTTCTATCCCGAGCTGTACGCGGACTTCATCGCACCCATTCCCGTGGCCGAGCGCGGCGATTTGCTGAAGGCCTACACGCGCCGCCTGCTGTGCGACGATCCCGAATTGTACTGGCCGGCCGCACGGGCCTGGAGCCGCTTTGAAGGGCGCCGCGTGTTCCTGATGCCGCAGCCGGAAGAGCAGGGTTCCGACACCCTCGACCTGGGCGTGGGCCGCCTCGAATCGCACTACATGGCCAATGGCGCATTTTTGGCCGAGGACCAGCTGGTACACAACCTGGGCCGCATTGCCCACCTGCCGGCCGTGATCGTGCAGGGCCGTTACGACGTCATCTGTCCGCCATTGTCGGCCTGGCGCCTGCACCAGGCCTGGCCGGGCTCGCGCCTGGACATGATCCCGGACGCCGGCCACGGTGCGCTCGAGACCGGCATTGCGGCGGCGCTGGTGCGTGCAACCGAGCAGTTCAAGCGCTCGCGCAGTTTCGACTGAGCCATGCGGGCTGATACACTAGCGTCATAACAACATCGTAACGACATCACTGCCCATGAATATTCAAGTGAGCGACATCGGCCACATCATCCAGCTGGCCATCGCCCCGGTTTTCCTGCTGACTGGCGTGGCCACCAAACTGGCTGTGCTGATCAATCGCCTGGCCCGCATCATCGATCGCACCCGTGTACTCGAAGACCGCCTGCTGGTGGCCAATAACGACCGCTATACGGAGGAACTCTCCGAGATGTACAAGCGTTCGCACCTGATCAATTATGCGATTACCTCCAGCACCGCCTGCGGTTTGCTGATTTGCCTCGTGATTGCGATGCTGTTTATCGGCGACACGCTGAACATCAAGCTGGACCGCTACATTGCGCTGTTTTTCGTCGTGGCCATGCTGGCGCTGATCAACAGTTTTGTGCTGTTCCTGCTTGAGATCCGGATCGCCGCGCGCCATATGCGCATGCGCCATCTGAAAAGCCTGCCGAATACGCACTGAATCGCATCACTTACCGAATCGAGCTGCATATGCATGACTACCAACGCCCTCCGACCCTGTACCGCTACGGCCGCCGCGCCGAGCTCGAGCAGGCGCTGGCCAGCGGCCAGCTGCGCCTGGTCCCGGCAAATAACTGCCTGACCTATTCGCTGTCGCAAGCCTGGGACCGGAATTTGTTCGATACCTTCGATGCCGACGCCTGCCTGGTCATCCACAACACCGAAGAATTCGGCGAACGCCTGCACAAGGCGGTGCAGCGCACACTGCCGAACTGGGCCGGCATCGATGGCGCCGTCGAATACGGCGTGCGCGCCGCGCTCGGCACTGCGTTCACCAAAACCGTCGCGGAAGAGCACGAGCAGGAATGGCAATTTGCCTGGCGTTCGCTGTCGCCGCAAGCCACATTAAACCCCGTCACCGTACGTATCGGCAGCCTGGAGCAATATGCCGAATTGCGTACGCCGGACAGTTATTCGTCGTGAGGCAGAATGATCGATTCGCCCGTCACGGCGCCGCGCGCGGCAAGTTGATGGCGTCGATCTCGTCTTTCAGAAAAACCTGGCCGCCCTTGTACGAGTAATACATCAGCATCTGGCTCTGCGCCAGCAGAACGCGGTGCGATGCGAGGAAATCGCGGCCGAGGATCATCCCGTGCTGTTTTCGGCCGCGGTAGTTTTCCGCGTCGTCCATGATGGCGATGCGCGGATGCTGCACCACTTCATCGCCGATCGCGAAGCTGTCGAACGTCATATGCCACAGCTTCCGCTTGCCGCTGCCGATGCCTCCCGCCTTGCCACCGGTGACGACACCCGGCGCGTCAATCGACAGCCCGAGTTTGCGCACGGTGTCCAGGTCCACCACCGAGCGGAACGCGCCGGTATCGATCAGCGCCCAGACCGGTACCCCGTTGATTTTCACCTGGACGCGCGGCCTCGATGAATCGGCCATGAATTCCATGGGTACGGTCAGGGCATCGCTGTCCCAATACGCCAGCGCCTTGTCCTGGCAATGATCGGCACGAAAAAGTTTGACGCGATGCTCGGCCAGGTTCAGTTCCACGTCATATTGCAGCAGGAAGTCGACGCCGATAATACCGGCCACGCCGGTATCTTCCAATGACTCCAGCACCGGAAAGCGCATGTTTTTCGCGTGGGCGCCACCAATGGCGATGTCCTTGATGTTGACCGTGAAAATGGACGCATTGCCGCCCACGCCCTGGACCTGGCTCCGGGTGCGCACGGGATGCAGGCTTTGCCTGTCGGCTTCGCTGCGCATCATGAAGGTCGCGTAAGCACCCGTATCGATCGCCAGTTTGACCGGCTGGCCATTGATTTCTCCGTCCACCGTTGGAAATTTGGATCGACCGGGCGGTACGATCGCCAGGTCCGCTTGTTCGATGTAATGACAGGCGCTGCCGGCCCGGGCGACATGGAACGGCGCCGATAAAAGCAGGAAAGCAAAAACAGTAAAACCGAGGAAAGGATGCTTGTTGGCGCGCTTCATGGGGTACCTGGCAGGGAATAGGAAAAAAATAAGCGAATGGCACGCGGTAATATACCTAGAATTGCTTCAAAAATTATCATCCGGTATCGCAATTTACAAAATCCATCAGGCCGTGCGGGAGCCGATTGATGAGCGGCGATTAGTAACACGCCTCCAGCCAATTGCGGTGTAATGCCGGAATCGTTTTGATTGGCTGCCCATGTCCACTTTTCCTCATCTGCTGGCCCCCCTCGACCTTGGTTTCACGACGCTGCGCAACCGCGTCATCATGGGCTCGATGCACACCGGCCTGGAAGACCGCTTTTATCACTACGGCAAATTGGCGGCGTTTTACCGTGAGCGGGCCAGGGGCGGTGTCGGCCTGATTGTGACGGGCGGCATATCGCCAAACCGGCAAGGGTGGCTGCTGCCGTTTGGCGGCACACTGAACTTCGCCGGCGATGTGCTGAACCACCGGCGCGTGACGCGCGCGGTGCATGAAGAAGGCGGCAAGATACTGCTGCAGATCTTGCACGCGGGGCGTTATGGCTACCAGCCGCTGGTCGTGTCGGCATCCAGCGGCAAGTCGCCGATTTCCCCGTTCAAGCCGCGCGCGCTCACGGTCGCCGGCATCGAATCGACCATCAAGGCCTACGTGCGCTGCGCCAGGCTGGCGCGTCTGGCCGGCTACGACGGCATCGAGGTGATGGGCAGCGAAGGCTACCTGCTGAACCAGTTCCTGTGCGCGCGCACCAACCGCCGGACCGACGAGTGGGGCGGCCCCATCGAAAACCGCATGCGCCTGCCCGTGGAGATCGTGCGCCGCATCCGCGCGGCGGTGGGGCGTGACTTCATCATCATGTACCGCCATTCGGTGCTCGACCTGGTCGATGGCGGCAATACCTGGGACGACGTCGTGCAGGTGGCGCGGGCGCTCGAGGCAGCTGGCGTGACGATCCTCAATACCGGCTACGGCTGGCACGAGGCGCGCGTGCCGACCATCGTGACGTCCGTGCCGCGCGCAGCGTTTGCCAGCATTGCCGGCAAGCTGCGCGGCGCCGTGGGCATCCCGGTGGTGGCGTCGAACCGCATCAATATGCCGGCCGAGGCGGACGATATCCTGGCGCGCGGCGACGCCGACCTGGTATCGATGGCGCGTCCCTTCCTGGCCGATGCCGCGTTTGTCGCCAAGGCCGCCAGCGGGCGCGCCGACGAAATCAATACCTGCATCGGCTGCAACCAGGCTTGCCTGGACCATACGTTTGCCAACCAGCGCGCCAGCTGCCTTGTCAACCCGCGCGCCTGCCATGAGACGGAATTGACGTATCGACCGGCGGCCTTCAAGCGCAAGGTGGCGGTGGTGGGCGCCGGACCGGCGGGTTTGTCGGCGGCGACCGTGGCGGCAGAATGCGGGCATGACGTCACCTTGTTCGAATCGAGCGCGGACCTCGGCGGCCAGTTCCGCATTGCCATGCAAATCCCCGGCAAGGAGGAGTTTGCCGAAACCATCCGCTACTTCAAGCGCAAGCTGGACACCACCGGCGTCAGCGTGCGCCTTGGCGAACGCGTCACGCGCGCGCAGTTGCTAGCAGGCGGCTTCGACCATGTCATCGTCGCCACCGGCATCGCGGTGCGCATGCCGCGCATCGCCGGCATCGATCACCCGAAAGTGCTGTCCTACCTGGACGTGTTGCGCGACAAGGCGCCGGTGGGAAAACGCGTGGCGATCATCGGCGCGGGCGGCATCGGCTTCGACATGGGGGAGTTCTTGTTGCATGATCCAGCGCACCCGCTGCCGGTACCGGTGGCCGACTGGGCGGCGGAGTGGGGCGTCGACCTGGCCGTGCGCCATGCCGGCGGCTTGATGGCGCCGGCGCCGGTGACACCGGTGCGCGAGTTGTTCCTGCTGCAGCGGAAGACCAGCAAGCCGGGCGCAGGGCTCGGTAAAACGTCAGGCTGGGTGCACCGGGCCACGCTGCTGCGCCATGGCGTGACGATGCTCGCGGGCGTGCAATATGACCGGATCGATGACGCCGGCCTGCACATCACCGTGGGCGGCGCAGCGCGGCTGCTGGAGGTGGATAACGTGGTCATTTGCGCGGGGCAGGACAGCCTCGACGAGCTGATGCCGCCGGAGGGAACGCAGGGCGGGCCGCGTTTCCACAAGATCGGCGGCGCTGCGCTGGCGGCGGAGCTGGATGCGAAGCGGGCGATTCGGGAAGGCGCGGTGCTGGCGGCGGGGTTGTAGATGCATCTGCAACCCCGCCTTGATGGCGGAGCTGCTTACAGCTTGCGCACCACCACGCAGCCGATCGAATAGCCCGCACCAAACGAACAGATCACGCCCAGCGTGCCGGCCGCCAGGTCGTCCTGGTACTTGTGGAACGCGATGATCGACCCGGCCGACGACGTATTGGCGTAGGTGTCGAGAATCACCGGCGCTTCATCCGGCGTGGCATCGCGGCCGAGCAGCAGGCGGATGATCAGCAGGTTCATGTTCAGGTTGGCCTGGTGCAGCCAGTAACGCGCGACCTGCTCCACTTCCAGCCCGGCAGCGGTGACGGTCTCGCGGATCATGTCGGCGGCCATCGGGCACACTTCCTTGAACACCTTGCGGCCCTGCTGGCGGAACAGCTTGTCGGCGCCGCCGGCATTGTCTTCGTCAAAGCGGTTCATGAAGCCGAAGTTGTTGCGGATGTTGTTCGAGAAGCTGGTCTTCAGTTTCGATTCGAGGATTTCGAAGCAGTGCGCGCCGACCGCGGTTTCCTTGGCTTCGATGACAATCGCGGTGCACGCGTCGCCGAAAATGAAATGGCTGTCGCGGTCGCGGAAGTTCAAGTGGCCGCTGGTGATTTCCGGGTTCAGCACCAGCACGGCGCGGGCCTGGCCGGTCTGCACGGCCGCCATCGCGGTCTGGATGCCGAAGGTGGCGGACGAGCAGGCCACGTTCATGTCGAAACCGAAGCCGGCGATGCCAAGCGCATCCTGGACTTCGACGGCCATCGCAGGGTAGGCGCGCTGCATGTTCGAGCACGCCACCAGCACCATGTCGATGTCGGCAGCGGTGCGGCCGGCGCGGGCCAGCGCATCGTTTGCCGCGGCCACGCACATTTCGGCCTGCAGCGAGATCTGGTCGTCGGGGCGATCGTCCAGGCGCGGCGTCATGCGGCGTGGGTCGAGGATGCCGGCCTTTTCCATCACGTAGCGCGACTTGATGCCCGAGGCTTTCTCGATGAAGCCAGGGCTGGAGCGTTCCAGCGCCGTCACGCTGCCGGCGGCAATGGCGTCCGCGTGTTCGGCATTGAAGGCATCGGCGTGCGCATTGAAGGCGTCGACCAGTTCTTCGTTGGAGATCGAATGCGGTGGAGTAAACAGGCCGGTGCCGCTGATGACGACAGGTTTCATGATGGTCTTTCGAATCGATTTTGGCCGGTCCAGCCGGCAGATGGCGCCGATTCTACACAATCGGGCGGGGCGTGGGAATTGTCGGTTCGACCAATGGGCGGCGCTAACGCACCAGCGCCGCCGGCGTGGTGGACAGCTGCACCTGCTGCCCTTTCAGGTGGCGGATCGCCTGGGCCAGCTGGAAGTCGTCCGGGCTGCCGAACTCAAGAGGTTTGCGGGCCAGTTCGCGCACATATAAACGGGTTTCGGCTTCGAGGTCGTCGGCGCGCACGCCGGCTTCCTTGTTGCGGTCGTTCGACAGATGGTGGTCGAGGTCGGCCTCGCGCATGCGCAGCGGATTCATGCCGTCGCTGTCGCTGTATTCGCTCACGCGCAGATCCGGCACGATGCCGCTGGCCTGGATCGAGCGCCCCGACGGCGTGTAGTAGCGCGCCGTGGTGAGTTTCACGGCGGCGTCCTTGCCCACCGGGCGGATGGTCTGCACCGAGCCCTTGCCGAAGGTCTGGCTGCCGATGACGGTGGCGCGCTTGTAGTCCTGCAGCGCGCCGGCGACGATTTCCGATGCCGATGCCGAGCCGGTGTTCACCAGCACCACCATCGGCACCGATTTGAGGCCGGCCGGCAGGGTCGCCAGCGCGTCGCCGTTCTTCAGCATGTAGTCCTGTGGCGTGCCATAAAAACGCTGGCGCGAATCGGCGCGCTGGCCGTTGGTCGAGACGATTTCCGCGCCCTTCGGCAAAAACGCCGCGGCGGCGCCGACCGCGCCCTGCAGCAGTCCGCCGGGGTCGTTGCGCAGGTCCAGCACCAGGCCCTTGATGTGCGGATCCTGGCGGTACAGGGCGGCGATCTTGCTGGCCAGGTCGTCCAGCGTCGGTTCCTGGAACTGGGCGATGCGCAGCCACGCGTAGCCCGGTTCGACCAGCGCGCCCTTGACGCTTTTCTGCACGATTTCCGCGCGCGTGATCGTGAACTTCAACGGCGCCGGAGCAGCGGTGCGCAACACCGTCAACGTGACCTGCGTACCTGGCTCGCCGCGCATGCGCCGCACGGCATCGTCGATGGGCGCGCCACGCACGGCAATGCCGTCGACATGGGTCACCAGGTCGCCCGGCTTGATGCCGGCCAGCGCTGCGGGCGAATCCTCGATCGGCGCAACGATGCGCACATAGCCTTCGTCGCTTTGCGAAATTTCGATGCCCAGGCCGACGAATTTACCGGCCGTCCCTTCGCGCAGCGCGCGGTAGGATTTGCGGTCGAGGAACGCCGAATGCGGATCGAGGCTGGCGACCATGCCGCTGGTGGCTTCCTGCAGCAGCGCTTTATCGTCAGCGACGGGGTCGACGTAATCGGCCTTGATGACGCCGTAGGCATCGGACAGCTGGCGCAGCGCGTCCAGCGGGAGGGCCGGCTCGACCGGTTTCTGGGCGAGCGCCGAAAACTGCATCGTGATCGCCACGCCAAGGACGGCGCCGACGGCGATCAGGCCGGTCTGTTGAATGCGTTGAAGTGTGGAAGCCATGGTCGTGCCAGTATAAACGGCTCGCGCCGCGTCTGGACGAATGTAAATCGAGGTAGGGATTTTTTCCGCTGCCGTAAAGATTTGTAATTTTGTCCTGTTGACAATGGCAATCCCCTATTCTTGATGCCGGTTTCTCTCTTTACTTCTCGTGAAGTGGTCTTTGCCCACGGTTCAGGCCGTGGGCTTTTTTTGTTGAAAGCCGATATGACCCACCTTTCTTTCGCCCGCCAGAGCGGCGTCAAACTGGCAATGGCATGCGCCCTGGCGCTCGGCGCCGCGCCGTCGTTCGCCGTACCGGTGTATGCGATCCACGCCGAGGAATTGATTGCGATGGCCCCGGACCTGCGCAAATCGCTGTCCCTGAACGCCAACCAGCAAACCTTGTGGGGGCAGGTCGATGGCCGCAGCCGCGCCATCCTGCGCGAACGCGCCGCGCGCCGCGAACGCTTGCAGAAGCAGGCCAGAACCGTCGTCACCACCCCGTCGCCGGAGTTGCGCACGCTGGGCGCCGCGCTTGACGCGGACGATGCCGCCGTGCAGGCCGAAGACAAGCAGCTGCGCGAGATGTGGCTGACGGTCAATGATGCCCTGGACGACAAACAGCGCGCGCAGGTCGCCCAGTTCGTGGCCGAACAGCTCGAGCGTGTCGAAGACGCGCCGCGCCGCAGCGAACCGAAAGAGCGCGACAGTGGCGAGAAACGTCCGCGCGGGGGTGGCAGGGGAGGGATGGGCGGCGGGGGCGGTAACGGTGGCATCAATCTCGGCAGCGGGATGGGCCAGTAATTGAAGCCAGCGACTGAGGCCAGTCACTGAGACCAGTCACTGAGGCCAGTCACCGCGGTGCCTTGTATCAAAAAGTAAAAATCCTTTCCGTGGCTCAGTTGGCATCTTGCGTGCCGCTAGAATAATCCGCTGCGGGTGCACGGCACCCGCACGCGGGCACCCGTATCGATGGCTTGCGCGCGTGGACATATGTTACATTTTGCCCACCGGCACCAGACCGGACCTTTATTCAGCAAGCAACTGAGGACCACTTTCGTGAAACGACATCTTTTGAGCACCCTTGCCCTGTCCATGACTGCTGCCTTTGCCAGCATGTCGGCGACCGCGCAGCAAGCCGGCACCGCTTCCGGTATCGACACCCAGTTCATCGACCCGGGCGTGCGCGCGCAGGACGATTTCTTTACTTACCTGAACGGCAAGTGGCTCAAAACCACGGACATCCCCTCCGACAAAGCCAGCTGGGGCACCTTCATGCAATTGCGCGACGAGACCCAGCCGCAGTTGCGCTCGCTGATCGAGAAAGACGCCAGCGACAAAAACAAGAAGGCCGGCACCGACGAGCAAAAGATCGGCGACCTGTACACCAGTTTCATGGACGAAAAGCACCTGGAAACGCTGGGCTACAAGCCGCTCGCCGGTGAACTGAACAAGATCCGCACGCTGCGCGACAAGAAGGGCATTCCGGCCCTGGCGGCGCACCTGGCGCAAATCGGCGTGGCGACGCCCTACAGCGTGTATGTCGGCCAGGACCAGCGCGCATCGACCCGATACGCCGCCTACATCGGCCAGAGCGGCCTGGGCATGCCGGACCGCGATTACTACCTGAAGCTCGACGACAAGCGCATGGCCGACACGCGCACCAAGTACGAAGCGCATGTGGCAAAAATCCTGTCCCTGGCGGGCGAGAAGGATGCCGGCGCGAAGGCGAAGGAGATCGTTGCATTTGAAACGGCCCTGGCCGAAGTGCAGTGGACCAAGGTGGAAAACCGCGATCCGGTCAAGCGCTACAACAAGGTCGCCGTGAATAAACTGGGTGAACTGACCCCGGGCTACGACTGGAACGCCGCACTGGCCGCGGCCGGCATCGCCGGCAAGACCGATTACGTCATCGTGGCCCAGCCGAGCTACCTGAAAGGCATGAGCGAGATCCTCGCCAAGACCGACCTGGCCACGGTCAAGTCGTACTTCGAATGGCAGCTGCTGCGCGCTTATTCCGACTACCTGTCGAAAGATTTCGTCGACGCCGACTTCGCCTTTTACGGCACCGTGCTGACCGGCGTGACGGAAAACCGTCCGCGCTGGAAGATCGGCGTATCGACGGTCGAAGGCTCGATCGGCGAGGCGCTGGGCCGCCAATACGTGCAGAATTATTTCCCGGCCGAGAAAAAAGCGCGCATGCAGGAACTGGTCAAGAACATCCTGGAAGCGTACCGGGAGAGCATCGATACGCTCGACTGGATGAGCCCGGCTACCAAGAAAGAAGCGCAAGCCAAGCTGGCGAAATTCACGCCGAAAATCGCGTATCCGGACAAGTGGCGCGACTACACGGCGTTGACGGTCAAGCCGAACGATTTGGTCGGCAATATCATGCGTGCCCGCACCTACGCGTACAACCGCAACAAGAACAAGCTGGGCCAGCCGATCGATCGCAGCGAGTGGGGCATGACGCCGCAAACCGTCAATGCCTATTACAACAGCTCGATGAACGAAATCGTGTTCCCGGCCTCGATCCTGCAAAAGCCGTTCTTCGACGCCAGCGCCGACGACGCAGTCAACTATGGCGCTATCGGCGCTGTGATCGGCCACGAAATCAGCCACGGTTTCGACGACAAGGGCAGCCAGTCCGATGGCGACGGCAATTTGCGCGACTGGTGGACCGCCGAGGACAAGGCCAAATTCAAGGCCAAGACCGACGCGCTGGTGAAACAGTACGGCAGCTTCAGCCCGCTGCCTGGCTATCCGGTCAATGGCGAATTGACGCTGGGCGAAAACATCGGCGACAACTCCGGTGTCGCGATTGCGTACAAGGCGTACAAGATCTCGCTGCACGGCAAACCGGCGCCGGTGATCGACGGCTTGACCGGCGACCAGCGCTTCTTCATGGGCTTCGGCCAGGTATGGCGCTCGAAGATGCGTGAAGCCCAGCAGATCGTGCAAGTGAAAACCGATCCGCACTCGCCCGGCCAGTTCCGCGCGAATGGTACGATGATGAACCAGCCGGCGTTTTACGAAGCCTTTGGTGTAAAGGAAGGCGACAAGATGTACCTGGCGCCGAAAGACCGCGTCACGATCTGGTAAGACCGCAGCGAGCCATCATAAAAACAGGCCGGTCCCACGAGTGCCGGCCGCACATTCCACCACCGACGGAGATGAATACATGAATCGTTATCTACTGAGCGCACTGACCCTGGGCCTGCTGGCCAGCGTGGCGCACGGCGCCGACAGCGCCAAGCATCCGAAAGCCAACAAGGTGCTGAGCGCCGGCGTCGCCACCGAATACATCGACCCAAGCGTGCGCGCCCAGGACGATTTTTTCACTTACCTGAACGGCAAGTGGATCAAGAGCACGGAAATCCCGGCAGACAAGTCGAGCTGGGGTTCGTTCGCCAAGCTGCGTGACGACACGCAGCCGATCCTGCGCGCGATCATCGAAAAAGCGGCAGCCAGCAAGGCGGCCGCCGGCACCGATTCCCAGCGCATCGGCGACTTCTACGCCAGCTTCATGAACGAGCCGCAGCTGGAACAGCTGGGCTTGACTCCGTTGAACGCCGAGCTGGCAAAAATTGCCGCCATCAAGGACAAATCGGAATTGCCGGCCGTGCTGGCGCACCTGGGCCAGCTGGGCGTGACGGTACCGTTCGACTTCGGCATCCACCAGGACGCCAAGGATTCGACCAAGTACGTGGCCGACATCGGCCAGGGCGGCCTGGGCATGCCCGACCGCGATTACTACCTCAAGGCTGACGACAAGAAGCTGGCCGACGCGCGCGCCAAGTACGAGATCCATGTCGCGAAGATGCTGACGCTGGCTGGCGCAAAAGACGCCGCCGCCAAGGCCAAGGCCATCGTGGCCTTCGAAACCGAGCTGGCCAAGGTGCAGTGGTCGAAGGTCGAAAACCGCGACCCGGTCAAAACCTACAACAAGGTCATGCTGGCCGACATGGCCAAGATGGCCCCGGGCTTCAACTGGCAGGCCTGGCTCGACGCCGCTGCCATTGCGCCAAAAACCACCTACGTCATCGTGTCGCAGCCAAGCTACCTGAAATCGTTCACTGGCGTGGCCGAGCAGACCTCGCTCGACACCTGGAAAGCGTACCTGCAGCTGCATCTGATCGAGGGCTATGCCTCGTACCTGTCGAAAGCGTTCGTCGACGAGCGCTTTTCGTTCTACGGCACCACCCTGTCGGGCGTGACGGAAATGGAACCGCGCTGGAAGCGTGGCGTGGGCGCCGTCGAGCGTTCGCTGGGCGAGACCGTCGGCAAGCTGTACGTCGAGCAGAACTTCCCTGCCGAGCGCAAGGCGCGCATGGAAGCGCTGGTCAAGAACCTGCTGGCTGCCTACAAGGACAGCATCAACAAGCTTGACTGGATGAGCCCGGCCACCAAGAAAGAGGCGCAAGCCAAGCTGGCCAAGTTCACGCCGAAGATCGGCTATCCGAACAAGTGGAAGGATTATTCGGCGCTGACGGTGTCGCGCGACGACCTGGTCGGCAACGTGATGCGTTCGCGCGTGGTGGAATCGAATCGCGAGCTCAACAAGCTGGGCAAGCCGATCGACCGCGACGAATGGGGCATGACGCCGCAAACGGTCAACGCGTACTACAACCCGGAGCTGAACGAAATCGTGTTCCCGGCCTCGATCCTGCAGCCGCCATTCTTTGACGCGAATGCCGACGACGCCGTGAACTACGGCGGCATCGGCGCGGTCATCGGCCACGAAATCAGCCACGGTTTCGACGACCAGGGCGCGCAATACGACGGCGACGGCAACCTGCGCGACTGGTGGACCGCAGCCGACCACACCAACTTTGCAGCCAAGACCAAGATGCTCGTCAACCAGTACAACGGCTACAGCCCGCTGCCTGGCTATAACGTCAACGGCGAACTGACGCTGGGCGAGAACATTGCCGACAACTCGGGCCTGGCCATTGCTTACAAGGCATACCAGATCTCGCTGAAGGGCAAGAAAGCCCCCGTCATCAATGGCCTGACCGGCGACCAGCGCTTCTACATGGGCTGGGGCCAGGTCTGGCGCGTCAAGATGCGTGAAGCGCAGCAGGTCGTGCAAGTGAAAACCGACCCGCACTCACCTGGCCAGTTCCGCGCCAACGGCACCCTGATGAACCAGCCGGCGTTCTATTCGGCGTTTGGCGTGAAGCAGGGCGACAAGATGTACCTGGCGCCGAACGAGCGCGTCATCATCTGGTAAGCATCCACCGCTGCACCGAAAACCGCCCGCCGCAAGCCGGGCGGTTTTTTTATGTGCCGCCGTTGTGTTGTTTTCAGCGTCTTCCTGCTGCGTTGCAATATTGATATGACTTGCGGCCTGTGCTACCTTGGATCGACGCGTCTGGCGCTGTCCGGGCAGGAGGCCATGCATGGATACGCAGTCGGCGACATCGATTCCCTACCTGGACGGCTGGCGCGGCGTCGCGATTCTTCTGGTACTGTATTCGCATTTTTTCATCGGGGCCGGCGGGGAACTGGGCGTGGCCCTGTTTTTCGTGCTGTCGGGTTACCTGGTCAGCGATCTGCTGTTCCAGCGCCAGACCGGCATCGCCACCTTTTTCTGGCGCCGGGCCACCCGCATCCTGCCCACGTTCTGGTTGTACCTTGCCGTGATGGCGATCTACACGGCAACACTGCAACAGGTGCCCTACACGGTGCAGGTCGGCGAAGCGCTCGCCACGCTCGCTTTCCTGCGCACGTATTTTCCGTCGGACCAGTCGATCTGGTCCGGGCACTGGCCGATCGGCCATCTGTGGTCGCTCAACGTCGAAGAACATGCTTACCTGGCACTGGGCCTGGTCGCGGCATTGCTGCGCGTAACCGGTGCACGCCTGCTGCTCCGCGCCGTGATGCTGGCGTGCGTCGGCGCCATGTGCCTGACGATTGCCCATTACGCGCGTTCGCCGCCGGCGGGAGCGTCACCCTGGGTGCTGCGCACCGAGTGCGCCGCGTTGGGCTTGATGGCCTCGGCCTGGATCCATGCCAGCCGGCCTCTCTCATCCCGGCCCTTGCTCCGCGATGGTCACTGGAGCATCACGCCGGTGGCGCTGGGCACAGGCTTGCTCTGCTATGCGCCCGGGGCGCCGTATCTGGCCGCGCCCGGACTGGCACCGCTGTTGCTGGCGGTGGCGGTCAATTACCTCGACTGCGCGCCGGCCTGGCTGTTGCGCGCGCTGTCCTGGCCGGCACTACGCTGGTTTGGCTTGTGCTCGTATTCGCTATACATGTGGCAGCAGCCGTTTTACAAGGCGATGACTTCCCATGGCCTGCCCGCCGGAGCGGCGCTGGCGCTGGCGCTGATGGCAGGCGCGGGCGCGTTTTATCTGTTCGAAAACCCGCTGCGCCGTTATCTGAATCGCGCATGGGCGGCCAGGAAACGCCGGTTCAACCTCGCTTGATTGGATCCGCATTTTCATGCCTTACCACCGGTGCACATGGAATATACAAGCAGCCCATTGCTCACCCGCGTGTCAAGGTCATCCGAAACTCCGGCGTGTAGATTGGCGCGCCTGCCGGCCGTGCGGCTTTGCGGCGGTCTGGATAGAGCGCTTTGGCTGCCCGAACCCGCCGATGATTGTTGCCGATCATGATATTGAACGTCCTTGGGCTCCACTGCATGGCCAGTTCGTACGCGGCGATGACGATGCTTGTCACGATTACCGGTGTGGCCATCCAGTAAATGGGAAACGGAATGTCGGGCAGGTATTTGTTATAGGTCATCGAGACCAGCAGCAGCACAGGTGCGTGCGCGAGAAACAAAAAATAGCTGTACTTGCTCATTTTTGACAGCCATGCACCGCCAGCGGTGGTGACCAGCAGGGAAGCGGCCGGCCAGATGAACAGCGGTGCCGTCAGCTGCAGATAAGTCGTGTTTGCGATCTGGAAGTAGACGATGCAGGCACATATGCCGAGGAAAAGGGCCAGCAATGCCGGTGCGTACTCATCCAGGCTGCGCAAATCCCATTTCAGGACGGCCGCCATGCCGCCAACGTAGAACACCGGCAGCATCGCATTGCGCAGGATGAAAGAGCCGTCGAGGTTGAATTGGAACACCAGCAAGACCAGGATCAGTCCTGGCCACGGAGCCCGGCGCAGGAACCATCCCATGAGCGGCGCGAGCATGAATACCGGGATCAGGTCACGCAAAAAATTCAGTGGATAATTGAGCGGCTCGGCAGTGAGTCCCAACGTGGCGTCGAGCCATTCACCGGTGGTATCGAGGGGGGTGCTGCCGACGCTGACGCCGGTGTACGCGCGGATCAACAGGAAAGCCGCTACCAGGGACAGGTTAAAGACGAGAAAGGGGATGACGATCGAATTGAATTTTTTTTGCAGCAGCCGGAGCGGCTCGCGGTCAAGCGAAGCGCGAAAGAGCAGATAGCCGGATATGCAGGTCAATACCGGCACGGTGGTCCGGAAAACCGCATGCTGAAAAAACGCGACGATCAGGTCAAATGGCGCCGAACCAATTGCGGTAATAGGGACGTAAGGCGGGGTGTGCAGGATGACGACACCGAAAATCATCAAGGATCGCAGTAAATCGATACGATCCTCAGTCATATTCTTGCTAAGCATGCAACCCTCCCCAATGCGCGCAACAACATTGCAATTTTAGTATGCAATTGTCGCACAAATTGTGACGTGTTTGATATATCACAGCGTGCTGGCGCAAAATACATGCATTGCCGTCAATTGTATTGACGGCTTGGCCGGGTTTTCAGGGTAATGAAATACGGGATGCGCCAGAATTTCTCCTGGCATCGAATACGCGATCCAGTCAGATTTGCGCGAATACCGGAGGCGGTGTCTGGGTGGCGCGCCTGCAGAGGGAAAAAGGTCGTTCGAAGGACAAAAACAAGGCTGCGGCGGGACGCAGCGTGAGTCCGGAGATCAAGGGAAGCGCGAGAGGGCGACCAGGGCGTTGGTCTCGAAGGTCAGTGCTGGCTCATCATCAGCATGACCTTGGCGCGCAATGCTTTATGTAAGACGATTTCCGCTCACAAACATCGCAAACCGATCGGACCGTGACAGGTACATCAGCAGCACGATCAGGAAGGCAAAAGGGCAGAAAGGCAGGATAGCGCTGGTGAATTTCACGGAGGCAAAACGCCAACCCTGCCGTGGGTGGCAGGATCGACTGGCTGCGCACGCGATAAAGTCGGGGAGACGCTACTGTTTGATCAAGCGCGCTTGTAGATATCCTCGAAACGCACGATGTCGTCTTCGCCCAGATAGCTGCCGGACTGCACTTCAATGATGTGCAATGGCAGCTTGCCCGGGTTTTCCAAGCGATGGTTCATGCCGATCGGGATGTAGGTCGATTCATTCTCGCTCAGCAAGGTGATCGATTCGCCGCAGGTCACGCGGGCGGTACCGCTGACCACGACCCAGTGTTCGGCGCGGTGATGGTGCATCTGCAGCGACAGTTTTTC
>Ga0265780_10005267_pt1 | contig 16427 bp, 14 predicted proteins | sample P1T30metagenome_FD_192432 | JGI IMG/M metagenome (GOLD analysis project Ga0265780, IMG submission 192432) | Plant litter microbial communities from East Loma Ridge, Irvine, California - P1 T30 | ecosystem: Environmental > Terrestrial > Plant litter > Unclassified | place: USA: California... | reverse complement strand
CCGCGCGGAAGGCGTTGAGCATGTTGATTGTTCGTGGGATCTAATGTCGTTGTTAGTGGTAGGTGTCGGGTTGAAGGGAAAGGAGGACATACACCATTGAAGCCTATACACTTCAACCCAATTTCTCGCATGAATTCGGCTATTTGCACGCCCTCATTTTGCGGGCGTGACGCGCTTGTGGAGTTGTACAGGGCGATCATGGACTCGGGCGAGTTCATGGTCATTGTTGCGGCGGTGGAGATGCCGAGCCATGATGGGCGGCCTAGCTTTCGCTCGGTGGCTTCTTCTTGTATGCGCTGGTATACGGCTTGGATGCGTGGTGGTGCTGGCACGGGGCCTGGTCTTGAGTGTGCGGCGTTGATGAGCTGTTTGAGTGCGGGCGATAGCTTCGACATGGCGGCGAGCTTGTGACGCTATTCGAGGTTTGCGAGCAATTGTATCGGAGCAGAATGGCACAAACAACTTCAATGGCTTCTGCGCTTGTACTATAGACGCGACAATGCGTTTATGTATAGGAAGTGGTACAATCAAGAATCAAGAATGATGCCAGAATGCGCCGTTCCGAGGCAATTCCGCGCCCATCGGCTTCACTAATCCGTTTCCTGATCCAAGTCATCCACATACGAAAATCTCTACATGACCCGCATGTCTCCATCTACAAGACGAGCATCCCGACCAGACTGCTTGCCGCGACCGCAATCCACGCGCCCATGACAAGCCCGCCATGCGCGAAGAACGCAGACGCATGCATACTGCTCGCCGCGCCCTTTGAGCCTGAACTTGCGCCCGCAGTACCGCCACCGCCCTTGCCCGTCGCAGTCGGCGGTGTTCCACTGCCATTGCTTCCCACCGCACTCAGCAGCGGCACGCAAGTGCTCGCCGTCTGCGCACTCTGCACCGTAGCCTTTCCGCCGAAGCTACACGCGCTGCTCGCCTTGTTCTGGCCAAGGTAATACTGGTTCGCTACAAATGCGAGCTGGTCCTTGGGGTCGCAGCCCGAGTAGCCGCCGAATTTGCCCGTCGTGGCGTTGCGCGCGATGCCGTCGCAGTACTTGCTGTTGGCGGCGCAGATGTAGTCGAACGTGTCCTTGTACGAGTCTTGGTCGGTGGATTTGATGTTGCACTGCAGGCCCGCGACCATACATTGGCAGAGCTGCGGGTTGACAGGCGGAGGCAGCGGGGAGGCTTGGGCGGCCCATGAACCACCCACCGAGGGGCAGGCGGGTGCCGAGTTGGCGGGCGTGTATGCACTGCGTTGGGTCATGGTGGGTGAGACCTTGGCGAGCTGGCTCTGGAGCGAGGTGAAGTCTGGGTAGGGTGAGGCGGTGGCGCTGTTGACGAGGGACACAAGTCCATAGTCGTTGGCGCCCATGAACCACTCGTAGACAATGCCGCCGGAGAAGACGTTGGTCATGTTGCCGTAGAGGACCTCGACTTCGGTGAAGGGGCGGCTGGTGGGGTCGGACAATCCCTTGATGCAGCCATACTCTGCGAAGAAGACGGGAACAGGGTAGTCGGAGAAGAAGTCGACGCGCTCGCCGTAGGACGATGTCGCATAGTTGCTGTCGCCACACCACGAGTAGACGTTGTAGCCCCAGAAGTCGATGGACGTCTTGTTGCCCTCGTTGCCGGGCTCGCAGGCAAAGTAGTGCGCGAGCTCGTTGCGGCTGGGCACATCGGCCGTCGCATACCCCACGCCCAGCGTCTTGCGGTAGTTCTGGTTGGCCATGTAGGCCTTGGTGTCGCGGACTGCGGCCTTGACAAAAGCCGCCGCAGCCGTCTGGTTGTTCGCGCTGACGTTCTCGTTTCCAGCAAAGAAGCCAATGACGTTCTTGTACTTTGACAGTGCGTCGACCACGCCCGTGTATCGCTGGTAGAGCGTCACGTCCCACTCCGGGTCGTCGGAGATGATGGACGTCGAAGGCTCGCCCAAGTCGGCAATCACGTAGATGCCGGCGCTCGCCAGTTGCGACATGCAGTCGTCGTGGTTCTTGCTCGGGTCGATCGCATACACGCGGATGACGTTGGTGAAGATCTGCTGCATCAGCGGAATGTCGCGCTTGCAGGCATTACTGTCAGCAAGCGGATCCGTGTATGTCGCCGTCGAGCTGGCGGTGCCATTTGGCTGATAGTTTTGCTGGTAGGCGACGCCCTTGAGGTAGCTGCGACACGGTCAGTTTATATTACCCCACAATTTACTCCAGGATCGGCGCAGGCATACAATTGCGACCCATTGTTTGTGTAGAAGAAGTGCTGCCCGTAGACCTCAATCTCTGGGATGTCGTCGTAGCTTGCCGCCGCCGACCCGCTGACGAGCGCTGCTGCAACGCACGCCCAGCGTCCGAATGCCTTCATCGTGTTGCTGAGATAACGAGTGTACGCACGGATAGCGAGTCGAGGTCGAAGCTTCGCAGCTCGATGCTTGGTACACGGGTGAAAGCTTGGCTAACGAGAGTGTAACAGAGCAAACCTGGAGGTCAACGGAATCCCCGGTATTTGGAGAGTCGCACCATTTAGCTTGGACGCGTGTTTCTCACGGGTTGCTGCAGGTACTCCCAATCAAGCGTATCCATCGTGGCTATGCTGACAGTTTCCGGCCCCAGTGGCGTGCGTTTGCCCCCACCTGGATCCCACACCACCACGCTGCTGGAATGCACTATCGACGCATCCTCCGCCTAGGCTGCTTTGAGCCAAGCCTGGCTTATTTCTGTCCACATTTACGACGACTTCACATGCATATGTAGTTTCATTGTACACTAAAGGTCTCGAACAACTCCCATGCCATGTATCCAGACTCCAATGTCTCTCTCAGAGACCATGAAATCTCTCAACACATCATCTTGACCACAAATTGCCAGTGGCGCACGCGGCACTACATCCACCTCAGCCACATCCATCCTCCATACCACCCCCTTCAAATCACCACCATAACACCTACACTTCTCTCATCCCCATCACGCCCCCACCCTACACAACTTCCCATCCTCACTACTCGCCCCATCCGCCCTCTCAACCCCCCACCCCTCACTCCCAACCGCCCGACTCGCCCAAAACACATCCCTCGGATCCATCTCCCTCTTAATCGCCCTCAACCTCTCATACCCGTCCCCCCAAAAACTGCGCTGCCAATCCGGCTCCACGCGATCCGCCTCATTGACATACGCCCCACTGCCCGGGCTGACGTCGCGCCACGCCTTCATTGTGCCGTTTGTAAACGCCGTCCGCACAGCATTCAGAGTGGATGCTGGGGCCGTGGGATCAATAACCCGGCTGACGATGACTTGGTACACCGAGTTGCGGAACGCGGGATTCACGGCGTTGCCAGGGTTCGAGCCACGAGTGGCCATGTTGAACGCGATGAGCGTGTGGTTTGCTTCGACGGTTTTGCGCAGCACGGCGAAGGTGGTGTTGCGGCCTGTATCGCTGGCGAAGTTGGAGCGCGGGAGGAGCCGCGAACTTATGATGGCATTACTGCCTGACGACGGCTCGAGGGGGAATTCGGCCTGCCACGCTGGGTAAAAGGATTTGTACTCTGTGATTTTGGGCGAGAAGGGGATGTTGAGGGCTGTCATTTTGGAGAGATATGGGGCGAGGAGAGTATTGAGTTGAGCAGAGGTTTTGTTCGGCGCGAAGAAGGGCTGCATGGTCAGGGTGAATTCTGTGCCGGTTGGAGCGAGGAGGAAGTAGGCATATGTCCCCGCGTCGGCGTTGTCGGTTGCGCGGTCGAAGAATGCCTTTGTGGCAGCCCAGAATTTGTCTTTGCCGATTTTCGAGCTAGAAAGGGTCCATGATGCGGCGGAGACGGGCATGTCTTTGTAGACTTTGACTGTGACGGACGTCACTACTCCGAATGTACCTCCTCCTCCACCTCTTAGAGCCCAGAAGAGATCCTGATTGCTGGTCGAATTTGCGGTTACAAAGTCTCCCAGCGGTGTGACGACCTCAAAGCCAAGAACGTGGTCTGCTGCCATGCCGTATATCGAGCTGAGAGGCGAGTGTCCACCTCCTTGGATATAGCCTCCAAATATGCCAACAGTCTGTCTCTCATCAGAATTGCCTCACTGCTCAAACGACGCTCACATACCTGTCCTTCGCCTGCCACCGCCACAACACCCTTCTGATCCGCAAACTTGTAGAGCTCAAACGCTTGTACCCCAGCTCCTGCCTTAATCGCCGGCCCCTTGTACCCCGAGTCATCAACATAGTTATCAAAGTACTGTATGTCCTTGAGTCCATGCATCCAAATACTAAACGCTCCATGGCCCGTACTCTTGCCCGAAAAGTCGTGTCCCGTGTTCTTCACCACCAAGCGCAGAAAATCGTTCCGGCAGAAATTCACGACGGATTGTATATCCGACACTGTCTTCGCAGCAATGACATACGACGGCGATCCCCCGAGGGTGCAATTCTTGCTGTCGTACATCGATGGTGGTTGGCACGTTAGACCTTGGTAGAGCGGCGAAAGCACTTCAATTGGGTCGTCAATGTGGTTGTATGAGTTTGTCCAGGTTTGCGTCATTGCCTGACATTGCGCGTCATTCTTGGTGGTGCCATAGCACGCCGATGCTTGCGGTACCGGCACGATCAATGCGCCTTCTGAGCTCAGCTGCTTCTTCAACTTGTTCAAGGCTTTTGTTGACGGCCATCTCCTGTCTAAAGGATCGTATCGACACCGCTTGTCTGTGTTGTTGACCGCTTCTGCTTCGAAAATCTGATCTTCGAATGCGAAGAGAAGTGCATCTTCTTCTGGTAACGATGCGACATATTCGCGTGTAAGTATTACCTGTTCGAATGGAAATAGCGTTCTTGAATGCGATGATATCAGCAGTAGCGCTGCTGCAAAGAGCACTGAAACGAATGAAGGTGCCATGGTGGGAACGAAAGGGTCGATCCGAGTCTGTCAGGATATCATCGCGAAATCGCTGGTCGTTTACAGCGGAAAAGGTTTGGTAGAGGCGTGAAGACCCTTGCTGTCGGTAAAAGACCTACCTAAATCGACGCAATTAAAGATTGATGACACAGGTCTATGCGGCTCTATATGACCGACGCGACCGCATCTTTCTACACTTGTCAGTAAAAGCCTTGTGGCCGATGGCAAAGCCGCATGGTATCATATATACATGAGCTTATGTTGATCCATCTCAATGGCGCCTCGCAAATTGCGTAGCATCCGGCTAATTGGCTGCGGAGATTATACGACCCCAGGTTTCTAAGGACACGTTGGAACAGGGCGTCATAACAGCCGCATCGTATTTACGCGCCCCTAGCTCCCGCCTGTTCCCCTGCTTCCTTCGGTCGACATGTCTGCATAGAGTCGAGATGCTGGAATATATGATAATCGACTCATCTCAGCTGGTAGAAGTTCATAACACCTGGTGCAGTTGTCTAGTGATAGTGTAAATTTGGTGATCAAATGTTTGCTGATTTGGGGTATACCAAAAGAAATGCGCCAGACTCCAAATCCAATGCCGCCTGCGAAAACAGTACACACTCTACCAGTTCCACGTGCGGCTGGCCGCGGAGAATACAGGAGGCTTCCAGATCAATCGATCAGGATCAATTGTTCTTTTCCCCTTTACTTTCTCTTTCGTCTTTTGTCGCTCTCTTGCCGCAATGACCGAATCGGTAAGTACAACGACGTGTTGGTTTTTGCTGTACCGTAGCATGTTCAGATTCTGCAATGTGTGCAGTACGTCGTTTGTTGTCATTGCGGTCGCTGCGCCAAGGTCTTCGATGTTCGCCTCGGTCTTACCAGGCTCCAAGAGTAGATCCACCAATATCTCTTGCCAGTAAGCACGATAACCGAGAAGACCCAGATCGGATAGTGGCTTTTCGGGTGATCCGAGCTTCCCTTCGCGTTTGGAGAGGAGGTATGAGAAGTCGATGAGGAGTTTTCCGAAGCCCTTCCTTTGGTACTGCGGAAGAGTGAGGATACAGGCGACGTTGTATCCTTCCGCCGACTCTTTTTCTTTGGAGAAGTAGCCGACAAAGTGGCAGCCATACTCGTCTCGTGTGCACATGCAGTAGAAAAGGAAGGGGTCGACGTCATAGTACAAGGTCTTGTGGTCCAGGAACAGCTTCGAGAGCAAGCATAGGTTACGACACCACGTTCGTTGCCGCCGCCCGTCGATCTCAAAGAAGGAGACATAGTCGTCGCGGTAGATTTCGTTGCCTGGTGGGTGCAGCAGCGTGCACTTGGCGCGATGGCGCTCGAATTGCGTGACTTCGCCAAAGTATGAGAGACAGAACTCGCAGATGTGAACGACGTCGGAGTCGACAAAGTCGATGGGGTAGGGTGAGAAGTACCAGGGCTCAACCTCAAACCTGCCCATCTGGATCTTCTCCAGATTACGCACGCGCGAGATCTCCGTCTGATTTTGCGTCATGGAACCTGATGTGCGCAGCTTCTCGATCTCATCTTCTCGCGAGTACTCGTGATCCGGCACAGCTTTGGCTGCTGCTGCCAGGTCTTGCACGTCGACCAGATCCATCTCCTCATCCTCGGGCTTCGGGGTGCCATCAGTGACTTCGCTCGTCACCAAGAGCTCCTGGTTCTCTTTTCCACCAGCTTTCGACGGGCGTTGTGCTTTGCCCGGAATGTTGCTGGACGTCGATTCCGGAGTTCCTGAGATTTCACGGTCCAGCTTGCTACGCGACCGCTTCAGGTTCTTCTGGTCAGATTTTGAGGGCGCTTTGTCATTCTTGGATGCGGCCACCTTCTTCTTCTCGGGCTTCTCCGGTGCAGGCCATTCCACTTCCTTGGCGAGGTTGATGCGTTCTGCTGGGATCCACTCGTCCAGACGCTTGTTGAACTCTTCATAATGGACGTAAAACTTGGGTTTTCCCTGGCGTGTTTGAATCGAGAGAATTTCGGCCTTGCGCAGGCTGCCTTCCTGTAATGTGTTAATCTTGGTGTTCTGGTGTTTTGATTTTGCTGCGACAGGCGCGCGTAGGATGGCGAGTCCCCAGCTACTCACACCCACCTTCTCAGCCATGACTTTCACGCCGACTCTGCACGCAACGCATCAGCATCCATCTCCAAACGTATCGAAGTCGTCTCGCACATACCTCAGCTGCGCAAGAGTGGCAATGCCCTTTTCCACCGGCACAGGCGTGCCGGAGGGCTCGTGAGAGTTTTCGCGAGGCGCCATGACGATGCGCAAGTGCGGTGTCAATTATCGCAAGTATTCAGTCGCGATGTGGTGGTGCAGGTCGTGATGATGGTTTGATGCTGCGTTCTTTGTCGCGACGTTGCCGCCTGTTGCCGCCTGCTCTTGCGCGGCCATGTCCCGCCGCCGATTGGCCGCGTCACTAGCGCGCATCGAACATTTCTTGCGAACAAGTGCACCAACCACTCACAACACGCAACGCCAGACCGCTATGCTTCGCAGGTGACATCAAGATGGCTCCAATAGAGCTCAGTAGTTTGTCGTCCAACTGGAAGAAGCTTCAAGCTTCTCTGCAGTCCTCAAAACCCGCCGAGTCCTCGAAACACAAAAAGCTCGACCAAGACACGCAGCAGTCGCTCAAGCGAAAAAGGCCCCAGACCAATGGATCTAGTGCGCATGCGCCCCCAAAAGCAGTGAACGGCAACGGCATAAACACACCGCGAAAACCGCCCGCTTCACGGAAGCGACAAAAGATGGAGGAGCCCACGTCTGTTGGCGCATCAGCCAGGCACCATGACACCAAGTCCCTCCAACGGAGCATCTCAATGCCGTCGCTCAAGAAGAGGCCTCTGCTCGCAAACCCCACCGAACTCGTCGAACCCGTCTCTGTCCTCGAGCCCCACCCCGACTTCCCCGACATGGAGAATGAAGGCGTCTCCGAGACTGCATTGCCTGGCAAATACGTCGCTGTAGATTGCGAAATGGTGGGAATTGGCCCTGAGCCCAATCGCGACTCGGCGCTGGCAAGAGTGTCGCTAGTGAACTTCCACGGCCACCAAGTCTACGATTCATACGTCCAGATACCGCGCAGGATCGAAGTCACAGACTACCGAACAGCTGTGTCTGGCATCGAACCGAGACACCTGCGGCCCGACGTTGCGCGATCGTTCGAAGAGGTCAGGGAGGATCTGAAGATCCTGTTGACTGGACGCATACTGGTTGGACACGCAGTCAAGAACGATCTGGACGTGCTGATCCTAAAGCACGAGCCTAAGTTCATACGAGACACGTCCAAGTTCTCCAAGTTCCGCCAACTCGCGCTGAGACCCGGACATACGCCTGGACTCAAGCTCCTTGCCGACAAGCTACTGGGTGTGCAAATTCAAGTCGGCGCACATAGCTCAGTTGAGGATGCGAGGGCTACCATGGCACTGTACCGCCTGGAAAAGGCCGAATTCGAGGATGAGATCAGGCAAAAGTACGGCAACATCCGCCTTGACACAGCAGAGGTCGTCAAGGATGATGGCGACGAGGAAAAGAAGAAGAGGAATAGGAAGAAGTCGAAGAAAAAGAAGAAGCACTAGTGGCCGCTGATGGCAGTGGATTTTGATGTTCATCTTATCTTGATATATGGATGCATTTGCGGGAGTTTTGCGGCGTGGCATGGATACCCAAAAGTATGCACATTACGGGAATGATTTAGGTGTTGTCATCATCATGCATCGGCGGTTGGGTTTGATAGTATCTGAATCTCATATATATCATAAACTATCCTGATTGAAACCAAAACTTGCCAAATGTCTTGTTTCCTTCACCTTTGAATTGTATGTCGGCCCAGTACGCAGGGTGCATGAATATTGCCGACTTTCTGCCGTGCCTATGTCCGATCGAACGCACCAACCACAGCTCTGTGGAATCCCTCGCCTCGCCTCACATTCGCTATGCCCAATTTGAGTGAAGCATTTGCGACACCAGAACTGAACTCGCGCATTAAGAAAAGGTCCGAATATGGTCTACTGAGTCCGCCACGGCGGAGCTAAGCGGACATAACTCACCAAGACCCCACATTCCGCCGTGATGCCCCCCAGAACGCCATCCGACTATCCTCGGTATGTTACCGAGACGAGCATTGCGGACGAATGTGAAGAGCTGGGCCCTGAAACATGCGGCCCTACACGTCACTGGCACGAAAAATGTCTAGCTAGGTACTCGGCCAAATTGTATAAGACAGCATGACGCTGCTTTGCATCGTAGCTTCCTGCTTCAGAACAACACACTGTTCACTACCACACCAATCCTCTCAAAACTACCCAATTGATTTTTCAACATGTCTGGTGCCTTCGGTAAAGCTCCCGTCGCAAAGTCGCTCCTCGACTTCCAGCGCGTTCTTTCGCCCAACGCCGGCGTGCGTGTGTCGCCTCTATGCCTTGGCACGATGAACTTCGGTGACGCGTGGGAAGAAATGATGGGCAAGTGCGACAAAAAGACCACATTCGAGATCTTGGACTACTTCTACGAGCAAGGCGGAAACTTCATCGACACGTGCGTTCCCCTCAATTCTCACGAGCCAATTGCTAGATACTAAGAAGATGTGCAGCGCGAATAGCTACCAAAACGAAGAGTCTGAGACCTGGCTCGGCGAGTGGATGGCAGCACGCAAGAACCGCAATGACATTGTCATGGCGACCAAGTTTACGAGTCTGTATCCTGACCCTGCGACAAGGCCGCGTATGGCTGCCAACTATACGGGTAACAGCTCGAAGTCGCTTCGTGTGTCGCTCGAGGCGTCGCTCAAGAAGTTGCAGACGGACTACATTGACTTGCTCTACGTGCATTGGTGGGACTTCAGCACATCTATTCCAGGTCCGTTGCTCATACCACGATTTATGTGTAAGCCGTTGCTGACTCCCTTCGCAGAACTGATGCAGAGCTTGAACGCCATGGTAACCTCTGGAAAGGTCCTGTACCTTGGTGTCAGCGACACCCCAGCATGGGTTGTCAGTAAGGCCAATGAATGTACGTCGTAATCATCCATTCCGATCAGCATATGTGCACCTGCTAACCTCCACCCCAGACGCTCGCAACCACGCTCTCCGCCCCTTCTCCGTCTACCAAGGCCGCTGGTCCGCGGCCTCCCGCGACTTCGAGCGCGAAATTATTCCCATGGCGCGCGACGAAGGCTTGGCCTTGTGTCCGTGGGGCGCCCTGGGCGGCGGGAAATTCACAACCGAGCAGAAGCGCAGGGAAAATGACAGTGGCCGCGGTGGCATGTTCGGAGTTCCAACCGAGAACGATATCAAAGTGGCCAAGAAGCTCGAAGAGATTGCGAACAAGAAGAACTCACAGATCACGGGCATTGCGCTGGCTTATGTCCGTGCTAAATACCCATACGTGTACCCGATCGTAGGAGGCAGGAAGATCGATCATTTGAAGGGCAATATTGAGGCTCTAAGTATCGATCTGAGCGACGAGGAAGTTGACGAGATTGACGGCGCTATCGATTTCGACATCGGCTTCCCGATGAACTTCCTCTTCGAATTTGGAAACGCCTCGAAGTACAAGAGTACCATGACGACCGCAAACGTCGGACTGCTCAACTTCGCTGGCAATATAGACTCGCCAGAGCATCTCAGGGGCCCAAAGCCTCACGGCCTCAAGGGCTTCGGAAAGAACCCCGCTTAGATAGCTAAAGCTGAACAATCTTGAATTGAACCATCTACACCAAAGCTCCAAATAAACCAACTATCCCACCCATCCCCATCAAACCGGCCCGAACCCCGTTCATCTTGCCAAAGCTCTCCAACAATCCTCTAACGTCCTGATCCTGACTCTTACTACTCTCTCTCCTCGTCCGCTCCTGCGGCCCACTCCAGTCCCACCACTGACTCACGTCATCGTCCCCATTAACGCTCTCATCTGCGCCCCTAGGCCACTCCCCGGCCATTTGCTGCTCGTACTTTTCTTCGCGGTAGACAGCTGACGCCGCGCTGCGCGTACCGCCGAGCGCCTCATTCATCTTGATGAGTTTGACGTTCGTCGGCAGCATGAAGTGCGTGAAGGGTCCAATTGAAATTGTCAGTGCCGCTGCGGCAACATACAACCCAATCCTGGCCTTGGCAACATGTTTCATCAGTCCCGCAAATGATCGGCTGGCGGGTGGGAGGGCCGAGTAAGCCAGGTATGCGAATCCAGACGAGGAGAACAGCGCGGCGGTTGGGAAGATGTGCGAGCCCCGCGAGAAGAGCCAGCGCGTTAGCGGGAGGGACCGGGATGCGGGTTGGGATTTTAGCAGGGGAACGGAGAAAAGGGACAGCGAGGCTATGCCGCCCGAGGCGAGGAGGGCGGTGGATATGCTGAGAATTTGTAGGGCACGTGTTGAGGCCATTGTTGAGGATTTTCTTGAAGCAAGAGTTGCAGGTGAAGCGTTAATGGGGGAGACTATGGTTTCTAGACGGGAGAGGACTTTGTGTTGATGTTGATGTTGATTAGGATTGAAGTATATAAGTTTCTCAACATCAGGATACGTGGGGTCCATTAGCCAAACTTCACTAACGTTAGCGCAAAAATACCCTGGTGACATCACGCTTGGCACTTTCATCCCCCCAAACTCCTTCACGCGCGTCGGACGCGGTGTTCGCAATCGCCGACATCTACTCCGTCCTCTTGTGTACCCTAGGCAGTGCAAACCAACACGCCATCATCACCCCGTACATGCCCAAACAAACCGGATGAAGCACCCAAGTTCCCGTCGCCTGCGCAAGTATACCCGTCGTGAACGGCGCAACCGCGCCTCCAGAACTCCCTGCCCCGCCGATGAAGCCAATCGCAGTATTCTGCAGGTTGCGCGGTAAAGTGCGCGAGAAAATAGTTTGCGCGCAGGGATAGACAGGGCCGAGTAGGAGACCTAAGAGACACACCGCAACGGCGTTTCCGATGACGTTGGGAACAAGCCAGGCGAGGAGCTGGAGCGCGAACGTGCCGATGGTGAGCATGACGACGTATTTCTTCTCGCCGATCCTGGGCGCCGCATGCGTGAGGACGAAGCGACCGAGCGTGATGCCGCCCTGGTGAATTATTAACATCGAATCATGTGTTTGCAGAGAGCGTACATACCCAGAAACCAGCAGTGACATATCCAACCTTCTTCGGATCTCCATCTCGATAATTGATCAGATACGAGATAATCCATCCCGATATCGAGACCTCAGCGCCTTGGTACGCAAAGATGAAGAGCGCGCCGAAAATGGTGGTTTTGCTCTTCAACGCAAGCTTCAACTCCTTGAACTTGTTCGCTGCATCTTCGGTGGCTGTCTGTCTGCTAGGCGTAGGCTCAAGCGTAGCCATAAGAGGCGAGTCCGTCTCTTCTTTGTACGACCAGAACGCCCATCCTGCGAAGCCGATGCAGCAGATTCGCAGACCAACGGCGAGGAAGTAGAACCGTGACCAGAGGATGCCGTTTGAGACAAGCGCGGTTCCGGCGATGGGAGCGACAATGCCTCCTATGCCATAGGATCCATGAGCCATGCCGAGAATGACGCTTGAAGGGTGAGTGTTGGCGCAGTAGACATTATTGAGGGCGAGGTTCATTGCTGCACCGTAGCCAAGCAGGAAGAACCTGCGGCCGTTAGACAGACTCGGTGCGAATAAGGAACTCACTTACGAAAAGACGACTAGCGGGTACGGAGGCGTGCAGACGAGAATGATGTACGCGCAAAGTTGAAGCATATCCCCAAGCACAAGCGTCTTCGCCCGACCGATTTTGCTGAGAATCGTGTCCGTGAAGAATGCCGCGATAATGAAGCCAACTGCGTTCCCTACAAAGACAAGAGACATGATGGAGTACGAGATGTGGTACCACGACTCCACGTATGGGATCAAAGCTCCGACGACCGAATCGTTCATCCCATTGGCAAAGTAGATAACGCAGCAACACAAGATCCTCCACTTGGTCATGGGCTCATCGTTCCATGTCCTCATCAGCCCCACAGCGTCGTCTCTTCGAGGTGTCGGTGGTCTGCTCATTTCAAGCTCATTGGGTGACCTTGGTGTTTGCGCGCCATTTGGCGTCTCCTGGCCTGGCGTCCGTTGACCTTTGCTAGTGGCGAAATGGTCGAGTTCGATATCTGGTAAGATAGCAACATCTTGGAGACTTTGCGGTGCCTGTTTGGAGCTCTTTTGGTATATTGGCGCAGGAGTGGCAACGTTGGGTCTCGACTGGATGTCGAAGAGGTTGTGCAGTGGGGTCGACATGTTTAGTTCGTGTTCGCAACGCTGCGGTGTTGCGGGTTCTCAAGAGGTATGTCGTGGAAGCAATGGCGGTTCTCACTCCTAGAGGTGTTCAAAAACTTTGAGACAAGACTAGCGAAGGACCGATAACATTAGAAGCGCGGAATCGATTGTGGGGATGCGACCTTTCATAGAGAATTTGACGAGGTATGCGACGATCTGGCATTCGCAATATTTTGAGCGTCATTGTCGAACTGCGACCATGATTACCAATTTGCAATATGCATCCAGCTTCTCGCCGACTGCGAGCCTATCACCGGTGCTTCTCTGCCCAAACGACGGCATTGCGATATCATGGCACATTGAACGGTGGACCCTGAGATTATGAAAAGCGGAGTTTTGGCCGCCGTTGAGGTTGTGGCTTCAAGTGACCCAAAGACCGCCCTTTCGAACAAGGTAACTTAGCCGCACCAGCTCAACACAATTGGTCGAACCCTGAGAATGCGAAATCTTGCCCCAGGGAGCCATACCGAGAGAGTGCGCAAAGTGCGAGTTCCAGATCGGTGCGGGCAAAATTACCCACCTCGGCTCCGCAGCCTTTGCCTATCCGGAAATTTTGCCAACCCCACCAAACTTGCATCACCGAAGATATAGTTGATACCCTCGTGTAGACTATCGATATCGATTCGTCAGCATGCCGCGACCAAAGCGCAACCTCCTCGCGACCATCGATTCGACCATCACACCGCCCGATGCGCTGGCACCCGGTCACTGCATTGCGCGCATCACCACAGCCGCGGGGAACAACCTCTACAACGCGGAGCTTCCAGACGGCAAGGCTGTCCTCGCTGAGCTTGAGGCTAAGTTCCGCTCGACGGTATGGATCAAGCGAGGCAGCTATGTTGTCATCAATACGTCAGCCCTGGCAGATCGCGACAACAAGCTCGATGGAGAGATTGTGAATGTTGTCCGCGATGAGAAGGCGTGGAGGAAGATGCCATACTGGTACTTCAACTCATGTCAATGCGTCAATTAGGGATGCTAACAGCGAATCATTAGGCCAAAAGAATTCGTCAAAAAGTCCACTTATGTTAAAGATAGCGACGAGGAGGAATCGACTGTCGGGAAGATGCCGCCCACTGACTCGGACGAAGAATGAGCCTACCGGATGAGATCGAACACCACTACAAGTATGGCTTCGGTTTCTGAGCACCCAGAGGAAATTTGGACCTCGCCTTTGTCTCCACGGTCGTCTGCTTGATCCGACTGATGCTGCAAGTTGCATCCATGCCTAGCGAAGTTGGAAGTGCTGTCGTCCGAGGCCGCGATGCCACGAGGCTGGCGGCACAGAGTTTGGACAGCAGAGAAGCAGATGCAGACAATACAACGAGGCGTTTCACTCGCTGTCAAGGGAATCATCTTGCATATTCTATCTAGTCCAGTCAGCCGTCGTAAAGTACACCAGAGGGATGAGTGAGTCGACGCAATACGGGTCTGGCGCAGTGTAGTACATGTACTGTTTGGTACGCGAATTGACTAGCGAAAGCTAGACGGAACTAGTACCGCGTCGATGCGGGCGCTTACATGTCTACTGGAGATACGTAGATCGCATGTCTTGCCAAAGCCTCGGTGATGGCGTCGGGAAGCTTGACTTTTCACTTTGGCTCGACGACTGAGACATCATGCAGTGTGTGGAAGGATCTCCGAAAGCGAAAGACATGGAATTAAACTCAAGGTGAGGTGTATTGTAGAACGCGCAAACAAATTCCCGTCCACTCATCTCCCTCAATCTGCCCCAACTCACTTCACCCAACTCTTCCCTTTCCCCTTCGCCTTTCCTTTGCCCTTCGCCTTTCCTTTGCCCTTTGCCTTCCTACCCAAACACCACACATCTCTCCAATCCACACCCTCAATCGCAGTGATATCCTCCTCAATCAAATCAGACGCCTAATCATACACCGTCTCGTTGTCGCCCACTCTTCGCTTACCGGCGCTCATCCAACTCATGCCTTCCCTTTGTAGCGCTTCCAGATTGCGGACCTTCACCTCAGCCATGTATTCCATTTGTTCAACTGACATGGGCTTGGGCTGGTTGGGGTCGTAACCGAAGCCGAATGCGCTGTGAATTGCGAAGCCCATGCAGACGAGGAAGCTAGCCGCGAGCATAATAAGCAAGATGATGATCGAAGGAGGTAGCGTGAAGCCCATGTTTTCGTCGCGGCGGGAGAGGTGGTGCATTACTGGCATTGGTGCCATCGCTGCGAGTTGTTCTTTGTATTGGTTGCCGATGGCGGGTGTGCTTGTGTGAGGTATTGTGGTGTGAAGCTTTAAGGGTCGATGCTCAACAAAACGACTGGCGGACTTGGAAATATATTATGCGCTTTGCTAAAGATAGTGAGCGATGTAGAAATGCTCCGAAAGAATGCGTGAGATTGCAGTATGGCCGTGAAACGAATGCCGTGGAGAGAGAAGCGTGAAGAAGGATGTTAGGACAGCAAAGAGGAAGACGCTTGCAGGATATACCTTCCTCCCCGATACTCACTCTCCTTCTCTACTCCCTGATCAACAACCAACACGCATTTCTTGATCCTACCGGCGCACAGGCCAGGTTTCGTACATTACCGCTTCCGCTCTGGCGTCTCGCCGAGTGAGCAACGCGATTGGACGCATCAGCGCATGTAAGAAAACGTAGCCCCACCAGTTCCCGAATTAGCATGTCGCCGAGTATCCGCTGCACGTGATTATTGCGAACTAGCCAATAGAAGTCAGCAACGATTTGTAGGCCACTATCGTTTGAGTTAGCATAGTTTGTATAATATTAGCTAGTGCGATAAAGAAGCTTACAGCAGTTCTTGCGCAATTATTTAGTATACTTCTAAGGCTGTAGTAGTATAGCTAAGTATGCTATACAGAAGCTAAATAAGAGCCTAACGCCTAGGTCTAATTTAATAACTGCTACTGCTACTATACTTAAATTTTTTCTAATTTCTCTTCTTCTACTCTATATATTAGATCTATAGTATTCTATAGTATTATAGTATTCTATAGTATATTGCAATATTACTTAGTTTCTAGAGTATAGCAAAAAAAGATTTATATTTATTTAACTTAGAATTTTTTTTAAAAAAAAAAAAGTTATATTTTTGCTATTCTATATAGTATAATATACTGTTGCATAAAGAAGAGAAATAGAAGCTTTCTTAGAGTCTACTTAAGGGGAAGACAGTATAGAACAGAGGACTTACTATCTACTAAACACTTATACTTTAATTTACTGCTATTCTATTGCAATAAAGACTAATTTAGTCTTTA
>Ga0265780_10005266_pt1 | contig 16429 bp, 17 predicted proteins | sample P1T30metagenome_FD_192432 | JGI IMG/M metagenome (GOLD analysis project Ga0265780, IMG submission 192432) | Plant litter microbial communities from East Loma Ridge, Irvine, California - P1 T30 | ecosystem: Environmental > Terrestrial > Plant litter > Unclassified | place: USA: California... | reverse complement strand
ATGTTCTCCTCGATCGCACTCCGCACTGCCTCATCTGCGATCGAACCGCTGAAGTCAGTCGCAACGAACCCCGGAGACACCTCGGTCACCCTGATGCTGGTGCTCTCCTGCCGAAGAGCCTCGCTTAGGGTACGGACGGCGTTCTTCGTCGCGGCATAGACGCCCATGGTCGGTGAGATCCTCAGGCCCGCGGTCGAGACGATGTTCACCACGTGCCCGCTGCCCTGGCGCTGGAAGACGGGCAGAGCCGCCCCTATGCCGTAGAGAGTGCCGCGTAGGTTGACGTCTATCATCGCCTCCCAATCGTCGACGCAGAGGCTGTCGAAGCGCGAGAGGGGACCGATCCCTGCATTGTTGACGATCACGTCGAGCCTGCCGAACCGCTCAACTGCCTCCGACACGAACCGCTCGACATCCTCGCGCTCGCTGACATCCACCTGTGCAACAGCAACCGCCCCACCGGTCGCCGCGATCTGTTCGGCAACCTGCGTCAGTCGATCTTCCCGGCGCGCACCCAGCATTACCAACGCACCTTGCTGCGCCAGACGGATCGCCGTTGCCCGGCCGATGCCACTGCTCGCTCCGGTGATCGCCACCACCTTATCCTTGATAGCCATGAAAGTTCCTTTCTGCTGATTGGCAGATAGGCCCAGCCCAAAGATGGTCTATGTTCGTGCCGCCATGGTTTTGTCGAGTTCGTCTACAATCGCGTTCGACCCGCTCTCCAGCGTTCTGGCCGTACTTGAAGCGAGGGCGGCGGGTCTCAGCTTTTTGGAGGCCGGAGGCGATTGGGCCCTGCACTTCCCTGCTGCCAGGAGATTGAAGTTCGTCGCGGTGCTGGAAGGCGCATGCCTTTTCCAGGCGAATGGCGCGACATCACACCAGCTTGGCGCGGGCGACATCGTCCTGATCGGAGATGCACCCTATAAGGTGGCGAGCAGTGATGCCGTCAGGCCACAGGATGGCGCCAGGCTCTATCGTGAGCAAGGTAGCTCCCTGCGCCTTGGCGATCCCGATACCGTGTTAATCGGCGGAAGTGTGGATCTCGGCGCGAACGCCGCCTTCTTCCTCCTGCGGCTGCTGCCCGACCTGATGATCGTAAGGAGACAGCACGAAGGTGCCTCGACGATCGCGACGATCCTGCGCCTGCTCGACCGTGAGGCGAAGGCGGACCGGATCGGCAAGGAGGCGATCATGCATCGCCTAGCCGAGTTTCTGGTGGTCGAAGGACTGCGTCAGTACGCAGAGATCGGCTCGCACCATCGGCCCGGATGGCTCGCCGCACTTGCGGACGCTCGCATTCTCAGGACGCTGCAGGGCTTTCACGGCGATGTGGCCGGCTCATGGACGGTGGAGCGGCTCGCGGGCGTCGCCGGCATGTCGCGAGCCTCGTTCGCGGCCACCTTCTCGCAGCTTATGGGCATGCCGCCCCTTGCCTACGTCCGGCTCTGGCGTTTGACGCTCGCGCGTCAGAAGCTCTCGCGGGGCGCCGCTGTGGCGCATGTGGCGCACCAGGTCGGTTATGGGTCTCAGAGCGCGTTTGGCCATGCCTACAGGCGGCTGTTCGGGACTAGCCCCGGCGACCAGCGCGTTTCCGAACCCGAGGGCTGAAGAGACCACCGGCGCATGGCTCCGGCTCAACGCCACCATTTTCATTGAACGCGACACGCAGCCGGCAGCAAGAAGCATTTTGCGTCTCACGAGTGAGACGGATTGTCCAATCAAGCCGTCTATTTGAATCATCTCGGATCGCTACTTTGGGACACAGCCAAACGGCTCAACCAAGGAGTGACCCCGATGACCATTCTCGTGACCGGCGCGACCGGCAATGTCGGCCGCAACGTCGTTGCCCAGCTCGTGACCCGCGGCGCCGACGTCCGCGCCCTCGTGCGCGATCCCGCCAAGGCCAGCTTCCCGGCCGGCGTCGAGGTGGTGCAGGGCGACCTGCTCGACGTGGACTCGCTTCGCGCCGCCATGTCCGGCGTGTCGACGTTGTTCCTCCTGAACGGCGTCGTCGCCGACGAGTTCACCCAGGCGGTGATCGCGCTCAACGTGGCGCGCGAAGCCGGGATCGAGCGGATCGTGTACCTGTCTGTGATCCACAGCGACGTGTACGTGAACGTGCCCCATTTCGCCGGCAAGTTCGGCGTCGAGCGGATGATCGACGCGATGGGCATTCCCGCCACGATCCTGCGGCCGGCCTACTACATGGACAACGAGGTCACGGTGAAGGACGTGATCACCGGGTACGGCATCTATCCCATGCCGATCGGCGACAAGGGCCTCGCAATGGTCGACGCCCGCGACGTCGGCGAGGTCGCCGCGATCGAGCTCATCCGCCGCGAGCAGTCGCGCGAGCCGCTGCCGACTGTCCGCATCAACCTGGTCGGGCCCGACACGCTGACCGGCGCCGATGCCGCCGCCATCTGGTCCGACGTGCTCGGCCGCACGATCGCCTTTCCCGGCAACGACACCGCCGGCTTCGAGCAGAACCTCCGGGCGTTCATGCCGAGCTGGATGGCCTACGACATGCGGCAGATGGCGGAGCGTTTCCAAAGCGACGGCATGATCCCCGAAGCCGGCGACGTCGACCGGTTGACCGCGCTGCTCGGCCGTCCCCTGCACTCCTATCGCGAATACGTCGCCCAGATCGCCGGCTGACCGGCGCAACATTTCGCACAAGGACATCCGACATGATCTACTCGACCGCTACCGTCCTGGTGAACCCGGAAGGTGAAACCCGACTGACCCGCGATCAGGTGTGGAAGGGGCTGGAGCGCAAGGCGCGCGACGCGCGTCTGTTCCTGCCGCCCGGCCTGTGCACCCGCTGCGATGTCACCGAGGAGAGCGCCACCCACTTCGTGCGCGAGGCCACCATCGCGGGTCAGGACCTGCGCGAGATCATCGTTCTCGAGAATGGCGCCAAGGTCACCTTCTTCCAGGCGACCGGCCCGCGCGAGGGCGCGATCGTCAACGAGCTGTTCAAGGACGAGAAAGGCGAGCTGCAGCTGAAGTTCTACTGCTACCTCGGTCTGCGCGGCCAAGAGCCAGGCGGGCCGGAAGAGCAGGCCGAGCAGACTCAGTTCGACAGTGACAAGGGCTACAAGGCCGCGCTGCTCTCGACGCTGAAGCGCACCCGCGAGTTGCTGGCGGACGGCTCGCTGTAGCTGCGAGCCAGGCTCCCGGCATGAGCGCCTCTTGCAAACGGAACGTTGTTCCGTATCTAGAGCGCGATCGTATGGCTGTGACGCCGACGATAAGGAGACATCAATGCCTGCACATCCCAACCCGACCGTCCGGTCGAGCGCCATGGACCTCGCACCCGCGCTGTCCATGGGCCCTCTCTCACTCCCCCTCGAGGGGCGCGGCGAGGACATGACCTACCGCGTCACCGCACCGGTCGACGGCGACAAGCTGCCGGTCATCCTGTTCTCACACGGGAACGGCCAGTCGCTTTATACCTACGGTCCGCTCGTCAATTACTGGGCGTCGAACGGCTTCGTGGTCATCAACCCGACGCACCTCGACTCCCGCATGGTCGCGCTCGGCCCGGACGATACGCGTCGTCCGCAGCTCTGGCGGCACCGCGAGCAGGACATTCTCGCGCTGCTCGACAATCTCGATGTGATCGAGGCGGCCGTGCCGTTCATCAAGGGCCGGATCGACCGTGAGCGCATTGCGGTGGCCGGTCACTCCTGGGGGGCGCAGACCGCGAGCATGTTCCTGGGCGCGACCCATCCCGATCCCGACGACGGCTCGACCGTGTCGCTGCGCGACAAGCGCGTGAAGGCCGGCGTGCTGTTCACGGTTCCCGGCACGGGCGGCGACAATCTGAGCGAGTTCGCCGCACGCAACTTCCCGTTCATGCATCCGGATTTCTCGGGACTCGCCACGCCGACCCTGGTGGTCGCAGGCGACAACGACAACGGCGCGATGACCGTACGCGGGCCGGACTGGTGGCGAGAGGCCTACGACCTCAGCCCCGGCGCCAAGGCGTTGTTCGAGGTCAGAGGCGGCGAGCATTCGCTCGGCGGCATTCCGAACTACGAGGCGCGGGAGACCACCGACGAGGATCCGGCGCGCGTCGTAGCGGTCCAGAGCCTGTCGACTGCGTTCCTGCTCAGCGCCTTGTCGGGCTCGCAAAAGGCATGGCGCGCGGCGGTCGCAGAGGTCACCAATGTGTCCGTGTCGCAGGGCACGATCGAGGAGAAGTGATCCTCTTCCTGCCCGGCGCAGCATGATAGGCACTGCGGGTGGACGGCGAACCCCTCAGTCCACCCGCAACCCGTCGATGAGGACTTCCAGCATTCGCTGCCCAAGCCCGGTGTCCTCCGGAGCCACGAGCCGTGCGACCGCCTTGACGAGGTCGTCTGCCGTCACCCCTTCCCTCAGCACTCCGGCCTCTCGCGCGTCCGCCAGGAGCTCGTCGAGCGCGGGATAGAGCCGCTCCTCGAAGTGGCGAGGTAACCCCGCGTAGGCCGGATCGCCCGAGTGCAGCGCGGTCGAAAAGCCGCGCTTGGTCGTGATGAAGGCCGCGAACCGTCGCAGCCAGCCGGCGAGCGCCTCGAACGGCGGCCGGCTTCCCCTGAGCTCGTCGGACGCGGATGCACATGCGTCGATCTCTTGGCGGAACACCGCTGCGATGAGGTCGGCGCGGGTCGGGAACCGTCGATAAAGCGTACCCACCCCCACGCCCGCTACCTGCGCGATCGTCCGGTTGGGCACGTCTATCCCAACGGCTGCGAAGAGATCGCGTGCCGCCACGATAATGGCGTCTTGGCTGCGCTGCGCATCCGCACGCAGCCGGGTCGAAGGCGTCATGGCTTGAGGCCGCTCCTATCTGCTTACCGCAGCCGCGAACTCGGCTGGCGTGGGCGAGACCTCGAATGTGGGTATCGCCTCATCGATCTTAAGCCATGCCTGCTTGCGGCGGGTCCAGATGTGCAGGGCGGGCTTGACCTCGTCGCTCTTGTCGAGTGTGCCTACCCGCAACACGATCATATTCGGCAGGGCCGGGTTCCTGTTGGCGATGCGGGTAAGGCAGGCCGCGCACCCGATGTGGTCGGAAGGCATCGCCTCCTGGCCGTCCGGGAGCCGGAATTCGTGCAGGTTTCCACGCATCGAGAGCGCGTCGTCGCTCGAAATCGCGTGGAGGGTGAACGCGCTGCCGCTCCATGTCTGGCAGTCCAGACAATGGCACGCATAGGTCAACGGCAGATCGGCGGTGGCAAGTTCGTACCGCACGGCCTCGCAGCGGCAGCCACCTTCCATGGACATGTCCAACCCTCCCGATGTCTCACCTGCGAGACGCTGTGTGCCAAACGAGCTACTTATTGCTCCCGGTTCGGACGGCTATCTCCAACTCAGAGAGACGGAACAGCATTCCGGATCCACCCATGAAGGAGAAGCGCCATGAAGAACAGCGGCAACACCATCATCATCACCGGCGGCGGCTCGGGCATCGGTCGGCTGTTGGCGCAGCAGCTGCATGATACAGGCAACACCGTCATCATCGCGGGCCGCGACGCCGCGAAGCTGGCCAACACGACGAAGGGCTACGCGAATATGCACGCGCTGCCGCTCGACCAGACCGATTCAGCCAGCATCGATGCCTTCGCCGCACGCATCACGAGCGAATTTCCTCAGGTGAATGTGCTCATCAACAACGCCGGCATCATGCGCATGGAAGGCACACTCGCCTCCAAGCGCGATCTTGCCGACGCCGAGGAGTCGGTCACCAACAACCTGTTGGGCCCGATTCGTCTCACCGATGCGCTGATCGATCACTTGGTCGCGCAGCCTGACGCGGTGCTGGTCAACGTGACCTCGGGGCTGGCGTTCGTGCCGCTCGTGATCGCGCCGACCTACTCAGCGATCAAGGCGGGCATCCACAACTATACGGTCTCGCTCCGGGCGGTGCTCAAAGGCAAGGTTGAGGTGATCGAGATCGCGCCCCCCGCGCTCCGCACCACGCTAACGCCCGGCCAGGAGAACAATGAGCGCTTCGTGCCGCCCGAGATTTTCGTCGAGCAGGTCATGGAGCAAATCCAGCGCGACGTGACGCCGGCCGAGGTGCTGGTCGAGGAGGTCGACTTCATGCGCCGAGCAGAGAAGGAGGATCGCTTCGAGGAGACCGTCGCCGCGATCAACCCATTCCTCGCCAAGTGAAAGCCGTCATCCAGTAGTTCGTGTGACCGGGCGGCCCTGCGCCGCCCGGCCTGTTCGCATTCGCACGCCCCGAAGACGTTGGACATTGACTGTTCCGGGGATGGGGCAGAGGATTGCTCGGACCCTTTGACCGTCCTTCCGGTGAAACATGGATCTCGTAGCGCTCGCCGACTTCAACCTTGTCGCCCGCCACGGCGGGTTCGGCAAGGCCGCCCGCGCCGCCAATCGCCCCAAGGCGACGCTGTCCCGCCGTGTGGCAGAGTTCGAGGCGGGGCTCGGTCTGCGCCTGTTCGAGCGCGGCGGCCGTGATCTGAAGCTCACCGAAGAAGGTCGTGCGCTGCACGAGCGTAGCGCAAAGCTCCTGACCGACCTCGACGAGACGGTCGCGGCGATCGCCTCGGGCGGCGAGACGCCGCGGGGGCACATGAAGATCAGTGCGCCGCTGCTGTTCTGCCAAATCGCGATGGGCGAGGTCGCGGCCCGGTTCCGCGCCGCCTATCCGCAGGTCCAGCTTGAGATCACCACCGAGGACCGGGCGGTGAACATGGTCGAGGAAGGCATCGACCTCGTCATCCGGATCAATCCCGCGGCCGACGACAACCTCGTTGGCCGCGTGTTCCTTCGCGACTACCAGGTCGTCGTCGCCCGCCCCGGATTGGCGCGCGCCTCGTCACGCAAGATCGTACCGGCAATCGTGCGCGGCGCCGACTGGAAGCAGAACAGCTGGCGTCTGCGACATGGTGGCGATGGGATCGAAAGATTGGAGATCGAACCGGTCCTCTCGCTGTCGTCGCTGATCATGGTGCGGGACGCCCTGAGCGACACCGACGCAGCAGCCGCCCTGCCCTACTCGCTTGTCCATCGCGAGGTGGAGCGAGGCAATCTGATCCTCTGGGGGGAGCTCGACGCGCCCGGCACCGAACTGTGGGCGCTATATCCCTCACGCCGCCTCCTCAGCTCACGCGTCTCGGCGTTCCTCGATCACCTCAAGGTGACCTTCCCGACCGGATCGCCCGACGAACTGGCGGCCTTCGTGCGCTGACCATCTCGGTCTCGCTGGCGAGACGGCGCGTCCAAAATGATGCTTTGCTCGCCGAGGCAGCGGAACGCTACCTCCGGTGGCAGAGACCAACCGAAGGATCGCATCATGAGCATCATCCATCACGACGAGGCATTCCGGGACCGCGCCGCCATGCTGGCGATGCGAGCGATGATCGCGCTGTCCGGCAGCTTCTCAATCGAACCCAGCGCTCGCAAGGATTACGATCTGTTGATCGCTCGCACCAAGATCGCCGAGGGCATCGAAACCTCGCAAGCCATTGTCGCCGGCGTCAGTGGTTGGTGGGTCACGCCTGCCGGCGCGCGCGCCGAAGACGGCGCCGTTCTTTACGTCCATGGCGGCGGGTATGTTCTTGGCAGCGCCGAGGCCTATCGCGGGCTGGCCAGTCAGATCGCCTCGCGGGCCGGTCGCCCGGTCTTCGTCATCGACTACGCGCTCGCGCCTGAGAAGCCGTTCCCGGCCGCCTATGACGACGTGAGCAAGGCCTATGCCGAGCTTGCGAGCGCGACCAGCGGGAGGGTCGCGCTTATGGGCGACTCCGCGGGGGGCGGGGCGGTGCTGTCGGTTGCGATGAACCGCGCCGATGCGGTCCCTGCGCCCCTAGCCATCGTTGCTTACTCGCCGTGGGTCGATCCCGCGCTTGAAGGCGAGAGCATGGTGACGCGGGGCGATGTGGACCCGATCCTCAACCGCCAGTCGCTCGCCGACGGAGCGCGGCAGTACCTCGTTGGCGCGGGTGTCAGTGACCCACGCGTCAATGCGCTGAAGGCCGACTTCGCGAAGCTCCCGCCCGTGCGGATCGATGTTGGTGACGACGAGATCCTGCTCGACGACTCGCTTCGGTTCGAGGCGCTGGCAGGCGAGGCAGGGCGGCAGGTGGAAGCTCATGTCTGGAAGGGCATGGTCCACGTCTTCCCGACCAACGTCGCCATGCTGAAGGCATCGGCTCAGGCCCTTGATGGAACTGCGGAGTTCCTCAAGCGCCACTTCTGACCGAGCTAAGCAGGCCCGATCGTCTGTGAAGTCCACTCTCAGATTGGCGCGGACAGGGCGCGATATAAAGTGGCGTAGTGGCAGTTGAGCAGCTTGGAAGCCTCACGGACTGACTTTCCTGCGCTGACCAACTCCCTTCCCAGGGCAACCTGATCCGGGGTTAGCTTGGGCGGGCGGCCGAAGCGTACGCCCCTTGCCTTCGCAGCTATTCGACCGCTGCTTGTGCGCTGATGAATGAGCTCACGCTCGAACTCCGCAATACCAGCGAACACGGTCAGTACCATCCGACCAGCAGGTGACGTTGTGTCCGCCCATGGCTCGGCAAGCGAACGAAGCCCAGCTCCCGCCTCCTTCAGCTTCTCCGCGATATCGAGCAGGTCACGGGTTGACCGTGCAAGCCGGTCGAGGCGGGTCACAATCAAAACGTCGTCGTCGCGGATTTGGTCGAGCATTCGTGCGAGCTCAGCGCGGTCGCGCTTCGCACCCGAGACCTTCTCCTCGAAAACGCGCTTGCAGCCGGCTTCCTTCAACGCCGCGCGTTGAAGCCGGAGGTCTTGGTCATCAGTCGAGACGCGTGCATAGCCGATCAGCATGTTGCGAATATGCCTCGAAACTAAAAAGATTTGCAACAGACATTCGCAACACAGGTGCTCGAGGCAGAAACCTGCGTCCGACTGCTGTTGCAAAACTTAGCACTTCCGCGACAAGACAATGTCCGCTCCCGCCCACACCCGGACTTTGGGGATGGCGATCCGGGCTCCCGAGACCGGCCATTCGTTAAGCGCGATCTTTCCCGTTTCTCGGTCTCCGACAGGCCATTTCGGAAAAGAGCAATCGGGAACAGATTTTGGGAAACGGGGTGCCTTTGGACGCTCTCGCCGTGATCGCCCCGGCGACTGTTCCGCTATGGGTTCTTTTGAGAGAAAAGCTGCGCCCCGCCGGCGACGCTGCCCATGCGGAACTCTAATTCCAGCAATGGCTTATCTGCTCGTTCACCTGCCATGCAGCGACAAGCCGTTATCTAAGCAAGACCAGACGATTGCAGCGTGCCACATCGCCGGTTTCTAGAGAGATGGAAATGATCCTTGCCAAACAGCCGTTCGCCCTTGTTGCCGCAGGTGCGATCGGACTGATGATGTCCGGTGTCGCCTTTGCGCAGCAAGGAGGAACCCAAACACAGCGCACCGGGAATATGCAGGCGACGACTGCGCTTCATACCCGCATCGATGCGACCCAGGCTCGGATCGAGAGCGCGCGGATCACCCACAAGATTGCGCGTGCGCGCGCGACGACGTTGCAGCGTCAGATCGCGCAGACCCGGCAGAGCATGACCCGCCTCGGCAAGCAGCAGGGCTTCGTCAGCGCTGCGGAACTCGCCTCGTACAATCGTACGCTCGGCACGATCGACACCGAACTCGATCGGCGCGACGTTGAGCGCAGCTACGGCAAGGACATGCTGCCTGCCGCACCTAGCGGCCGCCACTAAGCATACGCGGATGGGAGCAGCCATGCGGCTCCCGTCTTCTTAATTCTACCACGTCACTTCTGGATCAGATCGACCATGTTTCTGTCCAGCCGACAAAAGTCGAACATTCCCGGAAAAGCATCCCATTGGGAATGCCCCGACCGTCTCGCCGGCCGTTCGTTTGCGGGCAGGATTAGGTGACCGCTGCGGCCATCTCCGCGAGCTTCGCGACGGTGTTCATGTTTCGCGCCGTTCCGTGCTTCTCGCTGGGTATGCGAAGCCGGGTGTTCGCCATTCCGTCCGGGTAGAGGACGAACAACTCGCGCTTTCCTAAGCGCACCTGTTCGTTCTTGACCCCGGTCACGCCGTCGAGCGGATCGGCCGGAAGCGCTCCATCTACAAACAGCGCCATGACACGGTTGCCCGGCGCGTCCACGAATGGGTTGCGAGCAAACGTAGCGACTATTTCCGCGGCGGTTCGCACGATCACGCCGACGCTCTTGCCGGCATATGCATGGAGCTGGCGCTCCATCGCGGATCGCACCTGATCTTCTGATCCCTCGGCTTGAAAGACGACGTTGCCGCTGGCGATATAGGTTTTCACCTTCTTGAACCCGACCGCTTCACACATCTGTGCCAGCGCCGTCATCGGCAGTTTGCCAGTGCCACCGACATTCACGGCGCGAAGTAGGACTGCATACCCGGTCAACTTCGCACCCCCTGTCCTACCATGATCGCCGCAATAAGACGTGACCGGTAATTCTCAAAATACCATCCTTTTTGGAAAAGCGGCAGCCGCGCAATGGCGGCTATTGCCACCCGCCTTTCCGTAAGCCGCCCTTCCGTTAACCATCATTATGGCCTTGAAGCAGCCGAGTGTGCGACAAACAGGTGATTCCGCACGGCAGCCTATTGATCGGTGTGAAACGCCGTCGGGAACCCCAATTGGCGACTATCGTGTGTTTTCAGATATGACCGCCCGCACTCCTACTGTTGCTGGCGTAACTATCTATGAGAGAAGATCAGCGAAAATACTAAGAACTTCCAATATCAGTTAAGGTAACCGACCGATTCGATGACGCGCGCAGGCAGTTAGAGCCCAAGGGGTCGCAATTCTCTTACCAGGTCAATTAACAACTTAAGCCCGGTCGGGACCTGTCGTCTGCTGGAGTAGTAGATGTAATAGCCCGGCCCCATTGAGGACCAGTTCTCAAGCGCCACTCGTAACTCGCCGCGGCTTACATAAGGCGCGAAGCTGGCTTCGAGACCGTACATCAGACCTGCGCCGGCGAGCGCCATAGAAATCATCGCACGCCCCTCATCGACGATGGTCTTGCTTGGTACGCTGACAGCGATCTCTCCTTCTGCGCCCTCGAACTCCCATCGGTAGATGCGATCATTCCCAAGCCGCACGCCAAGGCAATTGTGATGCTGAAGATCTTCTGGCGTCTCAGGCGTACCGAACTTGTCCAGATAGGTTGGCGAGCCTGCCACCACCCAGCGCAGGTCTGCTGAGAGCCGCTGCGCGATCATGTCTTCAGGAACAGTTCCGCCGTGGCGAATGCCCGCATCGTAGCCTCCATCGACGACATCGACCATTTGATCGCGTGCCGCAATATCGACTTCGATGTCCGGATAACGCTCGTTGAAAACCGTCAAAACCGGCGCCAACAGCAGGGCGGCCGCTTCGGCGACAACATTCAGTCGAATACGACCAGTGGGCGCGTCACGATAACGGTTCAATCCCTCTACCGCCTGATCGATCTTGCCGAACGGCTGCGCGATCTCGTCGCGCAGTTCCTCGCCAGCGGCAGTGAGAGTCACGCTCCGGTTGGTACGGTTCAGGAGGCGCACCCCGAGGCGCCCCTCCAGACCCTTCAGCGCGTGGCTGAGCGCAGACGCGCTGACGCCAAGTTCCAAACCTGCAAGGCGAAAACTGCGATGACGTGCAATCGACAGGAAATATGTCAGGTCGGCAAGATTGGATCTGATGTTTGACATTGATGAGCAGCGTGCATCCTCAACAGTTCTCAAGCAACCTTTTGTCGCTTAGCTTGCCGGCCCCCGATACTGCACTGCCGTCACCGGCTCGAGCCAGTCGACGGGTTTTCCGTTGAGCGTTTCGCTGATTGCCAGATGGCTCATCCCTTGTCTGTTCGTCGCGCCATGCCAGTGTTTCGCACCCGGTCGCGCATGGATGGTATCGCCAGTGCAAATGCGGGCGGCCGCGCTGCCCTCCTCTTGATACCAGCCACAACCCTGCGTCACGTAGAGGATCTGTCCGGCGGGATGCGTGTGCCAATTGGTTCGTGCGCCGGGCTGGAAGGTCACCAGTGCGGTGTTTGCCTGCCCAGGAGCGATTGCCGCAGCCGTCCTACGAACGGTCACTGCACCGGTAAATGTCTCGGCCGGTCCGGGACTGGCTAACGCCTCTTGCGCCCGGACGATTGTCTGCGCGTGAGCCGCGGGTGCCGCGCATAGGATCAGCGCCATACCGTGAAAAGATTTCATGAAATGCTCCCGGTTTCGTTAACGGTGATATTGTTCGTCGCTGACAGGCTCGAGCCAGTCGACAGGCCGCCCATCTAGGGATTCCTGCACGGCGATATGGGTCATAGCGGTCGTCGCGGTCGCGCCATGCCAATGCTTGTGTCCTGGTGGACACCAGATGACGTCACCGGCTCGGATCTCGACGACGTTCTCGCCTTCGCACTGTGTCCATCCATAGCCGGCGGTTACAATCAGGGTCTGGCCAAGCGGGTGAGTATGCCAGTTGGTCCGTGCGCCCGGCTCGAACGTCACTGCGGCACAGCTATGGCGCGCTGGCTCAGGCGGGCTGTTCAGCGGATCGATGCGGACGGTGCCGGTGAACCATTCGGCCGGCCCCACTTGGGAGGGTTGCGATCCTGCAGGTTTCAAATCCATGTATCTTCTCCTTGTCGGTCTATTGTTCGAAAGAGGCTGTATGAAAGATCGTCGCGCGACCACCTGGTGTGCCGTCGCTTGTGACGATGACCAGCTCGCGGGTCGCGGGCTGGAACGCCATGCTGGTTGTGTTCAGGTTGCGCCCCTTGTCCCGGCCAGGAAGGAGGATGTGCCCGAACGGCAGACCGCTCGGCGAGAATGCGAGAACGCGGCCCTGCCCGTATAGCGCGACATAGACATTACCTGCCCCGTCAACGCGCATGGAGTCCGGGGCCGATCCGATGAAGTGATATGCGGTCGTGGCTCCGAAGGGCGCCGGCGTGATCGCATCCTTAAGGTCGATCCGGTACAGTCGTCCCAAAGCGAACTCCCCAATCCACAAGCGCTTGCCATCAGGGCTCAAGGCGAGTCCGTTGGCCACCGCGAGGTGCTGGACGACCGGCACCGCTGCAGCGCCACTCGAAGCGACGTACCAGACGCCGCCCGTCGGCTCGCCGATCGAGCCCCGCGCGTCGGTAAAGTAGAACCCGCCCCTGGCGTCGAACACGATGTCGTTCGGCGCGAAACCAGCGCTCTCCGGAACGATCGTCTGCTGCTGGCTACCATCGGTCCGCATCGCGATGATCGCGCCGCCCCCTATGTCGTTTGCCGCCGCAATGAAAACGCGGCCATCGGGGCCGAGCGCCATGCCGCCCGGCATGAGGCGGTTCAGCGATACGACCTTTGTAATCCGTTCGCGCGCATCGAGGGACAGCACGCGCCGGCCCTGAACATCCGAAAACAGGAGATCCCCGTTCGGGAGAAACACCGGTCCTTCGAGGTCGAGGGTGATGCCGGGTACGGGCACGGGCCGACCGGCGACAATCGTTTTCAAGGCTCGTTCCGCTGGGGGAATAGGAACAGCACTGCCAGGCGTCTCAGCCGCGGCGACCTGAGCGACCGCCGCGGTCGACACCATGCAAGGCGAAAGCACGAAAGCGGCGCAGAGTTGCCGGAACGGCAGGCGCGTGACCGCTATGTGACGGCTTTTCATGCGAGCTCCGGCAACCCGTCCATGTGCTTGTCGAGCGTGACCGGGTATTCCCTCACCCGGACGCCGGTCGCGTTGTAGACGGCGTTGGCGATCGCCGGGGCAACACCCGACAGTCCCAGCTCACCGACGCCCTTTGCCTTCACCGGCGACATCGTGGCGTCGACCTCGTCGATGAAGTGGACATCGAGATGCGGAACATCGGCGTGGACGGGTACCTCATAGCCGGCGAGATCGTGATTCACGAAGAAGCCGAAGCGGGTATCCACCGCCATCTCCTCCATCAGCGCGGCGCCGATGCCCATCGTCATGCCGCCAATCACCTGGCTACGGGCCGTCAGGGGATTGAGGATGCGACCCGCCGCACATACCGCCAGCATCCGGCGTACGCGCACCTCGCCCGTGTAGCGGTCGACCCCAACTTCGGCGAAATGCGCGCCGAAGGTCTGCTGGGCGAAGCGTTCCTTGAGGTCACCAAACTCCATCGTGTCTTCCGCAACGACATCGCTGGTCCGCGCGGCATCGGCGAGCGGCACGGAGCGGCCGGCGGACCGAACCTGACCGTCCGCGAACGCCACATCTGCCGTGTTAAAGCCAAGGCGCTGCGCGACCAGGTCCCGCAAGCTCGCGCAGGCTGCGTACACGCCCGCGGTGACTGACGCCGCGCCTTGCTGACCACCCGACCCGGGCGTTTCTGGAAAGCTGGAATCGCCGAGCTTCGCCGTCACGCGATCCAGCGGAACGCCCATCATCTCGGCCGCGGTCTGTGCCACGATCGTGTAACTGCCCGTGCCGATGTCAGTCATGTCGGTCTCGACCGTGATCCGCCCGTCACGACCGAGCCGCACGCGCGCTCCGGCCTTGGAGATCGGTGCGCCGCGGATCGCGCTCGCCATGCCCATCCCGACCAGCCAGCGACCTTCATTTCTGCTGGCCGGCTTCATTGGCCGCTTGTCCCAACCGAACCGCTCCGCGCCGGTGCGCAGGCATTCGACGAACGGTCGTGTCGAGAAGCGGCGCTTGGGCTTTTCGGGATCGACCTGTGTGTCGTTGGCAATCCGCAGCTCGACTGCATCCATGCCGAGCTTCTCGGCCAGTTCGTCCATAGCGATTTCGAGCGCCATCATGCCCGGCGCCTCACCGGGCGCGCGCATGGCATTGCCTTCCGCTAGATCGAGTGTCGCAAAATAGCGGCGGAGCTGCCGGTTCTCACCAGCGTACAGCAAGCGGGTCGGCAGCGTCGCAGGCTCTGTACGCCCGCCGGGGAGGTTCCCCGACCAGCTGTCGTGACCGATCGCGACAATGCGTCCGTCGCGAGCCGCGCCGAGGCGGACGCGCTGGATCGTCTTGGGTCGATGGATGGTGTTGTTGAACATGAGCTGCCGTTGCAGCACCAGCTTGACCGGTCGGCCGCTGACACGCGCGGCGATCGCGGCAAGTGCCAGATCGCTTTGGGTCGTGCCCTTCCCGCCAAAGCCCCCGCCTACAAAGGCGGAATGCAGCCGGATGTTCTCCTTGGGTGTGCCGATGATGAGGCCGAGGTCGCGCGCGCCCCAGTTGAGCTGCTGGATCGACGTCCAGCAGGTTAGCTGATCGCCATCCCACCGTGCGATCGTCGCATGCGGCTCCATCATGGCGTGTGCCTGATCGGGAACCGTGTAGCTCTCGTCCACCTTTACGGCCGCACCGGCAAAGGCCGCTGCGAAGTCGCCGATCATGATCTCGGTAGGACCGCCAAATTCCTCCTTCGGCGCAATCGGTGCTGTTGGTTTCTTCGCCGCAAGATCGAAACTGCCCTTGCCGCGCGTGTAATCGACCCGGATCAGCGATGCCGCAGCCCGCGCCTGCTCGAAGCTATCGGCGACGACCACGGCGACTGCCTGATGATAGTGGTCGATCGTCGGCCCGGCGAGGACACGCTGTACGTAAAATTTGCCCTTGCCGATCGGCCCGGCATTCTCATGCGTGACGATCGCCCGAACGCCCGGCGCAGCGAGCGCTTCAACGGCATCGATGCGCCCGATGCGGTCTTTGGCGATCGCCGCACCTAGGATGTAGCCGTAGGCTGTGTTCGGCGCGACCTTATGGTGCTCGGCGGCATAGCGCGCCGTGCCGGTCGTCTTGAACTTGCCCTCGACGCGGGGATGCGCGCGACCGACCACGGTGAGGCGGTCGATCGGTGTTGCGCCTGCCGGCGTGTCGAACTTCATGCGACCCCCTTCATTTCAGCCAAGAAGGCGTCGTGGGTCATCGGCCGCGAGAACATCGGAAAATTTTTCGTGACCGCCGCCTGCTGCTCTTCGGCGCTGAGCGTCGCCGTGCAATCGGTCAGCGTCACCACCCGAAAGCCGCGCTCGTAGGCCGAGCGCATGGTCGACTCGACGCAGCAGTTGGTCAGGAAGCCGGCGATGGCGAGATCGGTGATGCCGCGCTGACGCAGGATGAAATCGAGGTTTGTGCTAGCGAAGCAATCGAGCCCGCGCTTTCCCTCGATGACGATATCGCCTTCCAGGGGCGTCATCTCGGGGGCGAATTCTACACCCCAATCTCCCTTGCGGAACGCTCGCGCCGCGACGATTCCGGCAAGAATTCCGTAAGGGTCTGCGGGTATCTCGGGATAGCCGTCGGCAAAGCTGATCGCTGCGTGCATCACCGTCACCCCGCGTGCTCGCGCCTGCTCGACGACCGTGCGGCTGTGGGCGAGCATGTCGGTTTCCGTCATGACCGCCCGCACTGCCTCATACTGGGCGCCGCCCTCGCTTACGAAGTCGTTCTGGTACTCGATCAG
>Ga0265780_10005265_pt1 | contig 16429 bp, 17 predicted proteins | sample P1T30metagenome_FD_192432 | JGI IMG/M metagenome (GOLD analysis project Ga0265780, IMG submission 192432) | Plant litter microbial communities from East Loma Ridge, Irvine, California - P1 T30 | ecosystem: Environmental > Terrestrial > Plant litter > Unclassified | place: USA: California... | reverse complement strand
TTGGCGAGACGAGCAAAGGTCTTGCGGAAAGGCTCGCCGAGGGGAGTTCGCAGGAAAGAGAGCATGTATCCGTTGGTTTCTCTGCTGATACCCTGGGCGCTGAGGTGGGCTTGCTGTTCTTTAGAAAGTACGCGGTCGGTGCCCCACTCGAGGGCTCGTTTGGCACGAGGTGTAAGAGGGTTATGGGCGTTGGGACTTTGACCGACTGATCTGGCGAAGTTGCCGACATTTTGAGAGAAAGAAGAAGACTGCTTGGCAAAGACCTCGCCGTCTGATACGCCTCGGTTTGCGATGCTTGGTAGGCCCATGGGTTCAGCTTGCGGGTGGCCGATGAGGAGTTCTTGCTGCTTGCGGGCGAGCTCCTCAGCAGCCATCTTTGCGCGGCCTTCTGCGGGGTCTTGCGAGACTCTGATGCGGTCACGGATGGCTTCGACCTCACTGAGACAAGCCGTGCTCGTCTGTGTCCAGGTGCTACCAGTCTTGCGGTCAACTTCCGTGAAGATAGACCTTCGGCGGTCGGAGAACTGAGTGCAAATAAGGTAGAGCTCCCAGAATGCGAACGTCTTGGGTACCTCCTTCTTGCTCTTCAAACCATTTAGAAGAGAGCCATTGGGGTCGGGAGATTTGGCGCTGTAGGAGCCAGTGTTCTCTTTGATCTCGCTAGTCAAAGGGCTGGCTTTTTTGAGGGGTGGCTGGGCGACGTAGAGCGTAAAGACCGCGTTGCTCAATTCCCAGAGGAAAACCATCATGAAAGAAGAGCTGGCTCCTTGCCAGACGAGTGCTGAGGTATGGATGATCCCAGCCGGTGGTGCATTCTTTGGCAGATTGCGGAAGAAGATTCGCCCAAAGAAGTATGTCCAAGACCAGGCGGTACCGCGCAGACATGGGTAGTAGATGAGAGGTAATGAGGCGAGTCCCATGACAGTAATATTGAAGGACCGCTGCGCTAAGCCAGCAGCATCCCTCTGCAACTTTTCCATGGGTATCACTGGCTTCGCCTCTGCCTGGGAACCCTGTTTCTTCACATCTCTAACTTCCAGAAGCTCCACCGTGTCACGTTCGCTGTAGAGGTGCAGGCAAGTTTGTCCGAAAGCCAAGTACATGTACAGGCTCCTGAGCACAATAGGGTTCTCGTTCAGCCTCGGTCTCTCGTACGACCTTCCTGGATCAACCCAGCCCAGGTGCGCATTGTTCCCTCTTGACCAGATGTAAACCTCCCCGAACACGAAAGCAGACACTAGGTACCACCACAGCGTGTTGTATGTTCTCGGTGATGTAAGATGTTGATAGACTGTCTCGAATCCAGATGCAGTGTTCCTCGCGCCGACGTGCAAGTTCGCCAAGCGGATGATGAACACGCTCAAGACAGACAGGAAGAGGAGCATCGTGCGAAGTCCTGGGCGGCCGAAGATGAAGAGGCGCCAAAAGAGATTGCCGTCTGACATGAGAACGGCTTCCGCGTAGCAGAGAATTAACGCGGCTGTGGTTGCGCTGGTGAAGCGACGATGCATTGCTGGAGTGAGGAAATCCTTGTAGGATCTGGCCCTGGGCTCGGGCTTGGGAGACGACATGTTTGCGGCGGTCCTCGAGGTCGCGAATGTGCTGCTCGATCCTAGGGTAGTAGTTGTTGTTCGAGTCCGGGTTGCCATGGGAGAAAGAAGGAAAGAAAGAGAGCGAGGCGCCTTTGAGTAGAAGCCTTCTAAGAGCTCATGCCCAACGACAGAATGTCAATCGTAGTATGTTGGCGGGCGGGGGGAATGAAAAGAGCGTGGGTGATGGATGGGCCGGTCAAGTCGAGGTGTGCAGGTTGATCAATCACAAAAGTTGCGCGCTGTCACATGTTGGCAGAATCTTGAAGCTGTGCTCCAGTCGTTTCCAAGAGCAACAACCTCCAGACGTCATGCGAGCGCAGCACGGCTAGGCACCATTCACTTACGTCCACTTACACCTATACACTCTACGCCTCACATACACCCAGCCCGTCTCACTCCATAGCTGTGAACAGTGTCGCAAGTAGAAGCGACACACTCTCCCAGTCTATCTCCAATACCCTGTCCACAATTGTCTTCGCGACCTCGACCGCCTCCCACCATGTCCTTCCAAGATAACCCAGCGCTCGAATGTACACACATCCACCCCCACTCATAGACCCAGCAGAACTCCCACTAACACCCTCCCAGCCCAACCAACAACATGGCGCCGCTCCGATGACCCCCAATACGCCGACGACCCCGAGTTCCAAGCCCTCACAACCTCCCTCTCGGACCAACTCTTCACCCTCACATCCTCCATCTCGCGCCTCAACAACCAAATCTCCCTCCTCGGCACGCGGCGCGAAACCGACCGCGTGCGCGAGCGCGTGCAAAGCCTACTACAGGAAACAGGCGACAGCTTCAAGGAAATCGGCGAAGGGCTGAAGCGCGTCTCCAACTGGGAAGACCTGGGCCCGAGCCAGAAGTACACGCAGGGCAAGCTCAACCAGGAGTTCCGCGCCAGCCTGACCGAGTTCCAGGTGCTGCAGAGGCACGCGATCGAGAAGCAGCGCGCGAGTGCGACCGCGGCCAGGAGTGCGCTGGACCAGGAGGGCGAGGCTGCGTCTGCGCAAAGCGCTGGTGGCCAGCAGCAGCAGCAACAGCAGCAGTTGCAGCAGCAGGAGCCGCGCCTTGCTGAGCAGTCTGAGGTTGACTTCCAGGAGACTTTGATTATTGAGCGGGAGTCGGAGATTCGCAACATTGAGCAGTCGGTTGGCGAGCTGAACGAGCTGTTCAGAGATGTGGCGCATATGGTTCACGAGCAAGGCCAGACGCTTGATATCATTTCGGACAACGTGACGCAGACGCGCGACGACACTAGGAATGCGGATCAGCAGCTGAGGACTGCAAGTCGGCATCAGAAGAGCGCGAGAGGCAAGGCTTGTTGCCTGTTGTTGATTCTGGTGATTGTGTTGACTGTCGTACTTGTGGCTGCTTTGGCATAGATCTTGCATTTGGCCTCATGTACTGTCACTGTACTAGAACAGATGGAGTTGATTGCTATAGCTTGGGATGGCTGCTTGACTGGATTTCCTGCTGTTATATACCTTTCGCTTCGTCACATCTTTAACGATAACTGTATAGGGAGTTGCTTCACAAAATTGTGCAATCCAATCCAGTACCCTGGTGTTCTTCAATTCTCGCCGTATTCGTGAACCTGGTCGGCCTGACTGTTCTTACCACGACAGGGTAATCCTGCGCATGCATGAAATTCACAACTACCTCGCAGCAACGCAATCTTCGAAATGTGCTCACTTTTGCTAGCCAGCTCTGCTTTCCCCAAGTCTTTCGAATTCAATACCCAGCCGAAACATCGATCCAGATGTGGACTCAAAACCACCATCCGGCCGTTCCAGCGAAACATGCTCGTCGTCATCATTATCGTAATCGTCGTGTTCCACGCCAAACGCCGTTGTCTTGGGAAGACCTTCTTTCGCCTCCGTTTTTCCTTGTCTTTGTTCACAACTTCCAGCTTCAGACAGCTCCCTCGCTCCAGATCGTGGTTCGGAGCGAAGGCTTCAAGACTGCTGGCGGCAAAATCAAGAAGCACTCCTGCGTGGCCGTCTGGGCTGGCACCTGCACCGAGACGGCGCGATATAAATTCCATCGGCGGATCTAAAGAGTTCTCGCCGAAATTGTTCGTGTGCGCATCATCTCGATTGATTGTTGGGCGAGCGTCTCTTTCCATTGACGTTCACGCCCGATCTCGCACTTGGACTCCAATTTTCGCGCCTTTGCCAGCCCTCCCACTTGCTCCAAGCCTTGTCGGCGGCAGCGATTTCATCTGGACTCGCGTCTTCGAGCGGCTTCATGAAAGGCGGCGTCTCGTCTCCGCTCGCATACAGCTCCTGGCATGAACGCCAACCGTTTTGCTTTGCGGCGAAAAGATAGTTGCGCCGCTCACAATCCAGGTGGGGAGAGATACCGGTTTTGTACGAATCGCCGAAGAAGCCGTGTAGGATTGGCGGTTTGTCGAATCCGGTGATGATCAAGCGGCGGATGTAGGGGATCAGAGAGACGAAGGCTGGTGATTGCGCTTGCGCATGGGCAGGTTCGTGGCCGTTTTGGCGTGAATAGGGCGGCTTGAAGGTGAATTGGCCATTGGCCGGAGACGGGGCTGTTGGGGAGGAAGAAAGAACGGGATTTGAGAGCCATTGGCATGGGAGGCGGATGTTGATTAAAGCGCATAGAGCTTGAGTACCTGGTTCGTGCTGAGCATGGTCCAAGAAGTAGCGCTGACAGCTCTGGTAGGCCGGGTGCCAGTCTATGATGTCGAAGTTCGGGTCGCTGGTGAGAGGCGCAGGTGCTGATGGAAGAGTTGGTGGCGGTAGGGAAACAGGCGTGTCGTCAAGCAGACCGTCCATGTTGTTGGGTTTCCGGGGCGGCGGCCTAGCTGTACTAGATGACGACGCAGAAGGAGGACTTGGGTAGTGATTGAGAGAGGAGTTGCCTGGGTATTGATTCTGGGGTGACTGAGAGGGCCCTTGGTATTGACTCTGAGAGGAGGAGCCTGGGTATTGGGGGAAAGAGGGTAGAGGCTGCTGGCTCGAAGGATTGCTATTGTATGGCGGGCGGTAGCTAGAGCTGGAGCCTGAGCCTGAGCCTGAGCCCGAGGCGAAGTTGTTGTAGTTGTAGCTATCCATGATAGGCGTAGCGTGTTGGTAGAGTAGATTCGCGAGGGTCAAGATTGGGTTTGGCTGCAAGGTACGATCTCAAGATGCGTGTTCGAAGTCATGAAGTCATTGAAGTCGGAGCATCGTGGCTGGGATCGGACGCCTGCAGCATGCATGAGATGGACACGATAGACGGCGAGCTAAGGCGTGGGCGCAGTGCTACCAACACGGAGGTGAGGTGAGACGAGATGGGAGCAACAACAGCGAGACTGCAGGCTTGGCACAGGCCTGGTATAAAGTGGTATTTCGCTGACGACGGTTGGTTTGCCACCAACAAGTCCACAACATCTGCACGACTCGGTGAAATGCCCGAAGAGGAAAGTGCACAGCGTCTTGTGGTTGAAAAGCGGCGAGCTGCATGTCAAACGGTACCCTCTTTTCACATGACGCGCCAGAGAAAATTCAATGCACAGAGAGGGTTCGAAGACCTGTGCAAGGCCAACGTACTTCGTACCATGAACTCTCTCAATCTCTCTGGACAACTCCAAAGAAACAAGCGGCATTCTCGGAGACAGCAGCTGATGATGTTTGCTCTCGCAATGCCTCATCACTTACACGTAGCTCCGCCGGACGTGAATGCAAGTCACAACAAAACCAGCTATCGACGTCATATTGATGAAAATGGAACCCCTCAACTTCATGCCATTATTGTTGATACATACATCTTACTACTCACCATAAAGTAGCTTTCGTTTTCTACTAAATTGTTCAATTTGAAATAATCTACATGTCACTTAAAATGGCCTCTCAAGCATTCTCACTCACCACTCGCAAAACTCTCCCCAACACCCAAAACCTCTCGATCCCTCACATCCACCTCGGAGTCTACCTCACAAGCGGCAAAGAGACTAGCACAGCCGTACGCTATGCCCTCGAAGCAGGATACCGCGCCTTTGACAGCGCCCAGATGTACCACAACGAGCGCGAGGTCGGTTCGACTATCTCATCTTACCTGCAAAAACACCCGGAACTCAAAAGGGAAGACATCCACTACACAAGTAAGCTGGCTAGTAATGCGAGCTACGAGGCTGTAAGGAAAAGTATCACCAAGTCCGTCAAAGAGTGCGGGCTGGGTTACATTGATCTCTTCTTGCTGCACAGTCCTTATGGCGGCAAGGAAGCTCGGCTGAGCAGCTGGAAGGCTCTCGAGGACGCTGTGATGGATGGCGAGGTGCGGATCCCAGGTGTTAGCAATTATGGCGAGAAACATGTAAGTCGAGTTTTATGCTGAGTAGGCATAGAGCGAAAAGCACACTTCGAATATAGAGTCTAATCGACCAACAGATCGCCGAACTCCTTTCCTCCTCGCCTCGCATCCTCCCCGCCATCAACCAGGTCGAAATTCACCCCTTCAACACTCACACCAAGCTGACACAGTACTGCCACGACCAAGGAATTGTCATCGAGGCCTACGCACCACTTGCTCGGGCCTACAAGATGAAGGACCCGACGATTGTGGAGTTGGCGAAGAAGTACGACTGCACGCCGGCGCAGTTGCTGGTGAGATGGAGTCTGCAGCACGGATACGTGCCTCTGCCCAAGAGCGTGAAGAAAGAACGCATTGTGGAAAATGCAGGTGTGGAAGGTTTTGTTATTGAGGAGGCGGATATTGAGAAGATGGATGCTTTGGATGAGTATCTTGTCACTGGTGAGTTGACATGGCGTGATGAGACGACACTTTGATCTTTTGCTGACTGTATGATTTGTGCAGACTGGGACCCGCTTGATGCCGAGTAAGGGTGACTTTTGAGAGGGCTTCCGGAGGATTTAAGAGCTGCCCGGATTCTTTGCATACCGCATGCTCAGTGTTGCAATCACGAATGATACGAATCACCCCTGTACATGCCAAAATTTGTTGAGTGTGGCATCTCACTGGTGCAGCGTTTCCATGATCTACGGAAACGGCTGATCCTACCTCTGGCCTATTCACAATATTAACCTTCGAGTTTCATCAGTACCTCGTCGGCACAAGAACTTTTCCGGCAAATAGGAGTTGCTGAAACTACTACGTACAACCAAACTTTAGCATGATTTGGAGCAGTAGCGATCTGGATCTTCTTCACTTCCTCAGCACTGTACAGAGGGGCCTCCACAAACGGAGAGCACGTATAATGTCTTGCTTGTCGAATTGTATCGTATACGTTTCCACTATCGAGCTAATAGTGACACAAAGCTACAGTGGGAGCGCGGCTATGTACCTATAAGAGGACTACTCTCAAATGTGTCGACGCGCGAGTCTGAAATACGAGTCCCAGATTGCGTGTGTAATTCTCCTTCAGCCCACTGAAGGCCCTTGGCAGTATGCTGTGAGGGTCTCAAGGGTAGACATGTAGGAACCACTTCAACTTATGACTACCTCACTTACACCGAGCACGGAAGAAAGGGCCACGGCTCGCAATCGCCGAGATCGGCACGGGGTATCGCTGGCCGAGCAGGGTTTGGCGTCTTTGGCGAGTTCGGCGGCAACCGACAAGCCACTGAGTGAACCGGCCACCGAGAACATGCGGGGATACCCACACGCCCCGAGGCCATTGACCACTCTGAGCGGTCCAGCATAGGCAGGTGTGGCAGGCAAGTCGCCGTTGCATCGGACCGTGTCACGCATGTGAGTGTGACAGTGTCAGCAGTCATAAAGGTGTCTTTACCGACAGCCGTTAACTATAACCTCATCGCCGTTCATCTTCTTTGTTTCGCTCGCCGAGTAACTTACCAATTTTCGCCGCAAAAGCTTTAATCCAGCGCGCGACTTGCGCCCCGTCTTTTGACGCCATTAACCTTGTCCACACCGCGAACTTAGAGGCCAGCGCCTACAGCAGACAGACATCATGCGTTGGGGACTAGGGAGGAGCGAGAAAGGCTCCACCTCTTCCAATGACGATGTCCAATACGTCCAGAACTATCCTGGCGCAAACGAAGCTCTCGCGGGAGAATACGATCCGAACAACGTGCAATGCCCAGCTCATACGACAGAACGCAAACTGCTCAGGCGCATCGATCTGCACGTAATTCCATGGCTGGTGCTCCTATACTGGTTGGCGTTTCTCGACAGGTATGTTCTCCGATGTCGAGTCCGGAGGTTGTGAAGTGTGAAACTCACAGCCCTGCAGAGTCAACATCTCCAATGCGAACGTCTTCGGCCTGTCAAAAGATCTTGGGCTTGAGAAGCTCCAATACAACACCGCCCTCGTGATTTTCTTCGTGCCAGTAAGTTTTCAAGCATCATGATGGGCATGATAGCAATATACTAATTAGTTTGCAGTATGTATGTGTCTCTTGTCTGCGGATGGGAAAATTCCGCAAAAGCATACCCAGTCTGCTGACTCTGCTAGGTTTTGTTTGAAATTCCGGCAAACGTCTTGATGAAGGTGAGCTGCAAGCGAGATCTCCAGCCGTCTGCTGGTACTGACCGAAATGCAGAAATTCACGCCGCATGCGTGGCTCGCAGGAAACATGGTGCTCTTTGGATTTGCCACGATAATGCAAGGCCTGGTAAAGAGTTACTCGGGACTTCTCGCCACTCGTTTCTTCTTGGGTGTATTCGGTACGTTTCCATGTCCACTTCGGGAAGGCTCTGTCACTCAAGCAATCTGAGCTCCTGACCTCTCAAATCCTGTGAATATTTTCAACTGACAGAATAATTGCAGAGGCGGGCATGGTGAGCATCTGATGTATCGGCAGTACCGCCCTACTATCGTCGCTAACGCCGCTTAGTTTCCGGGATGTTTTTACCTCATCGGCATGTACTATCGAAGGAGCGAAGCCCAGAAGAGGTTTTCGTTCTTCTTCTCTTCGACCACACTCGCGGGCGGCTTTGGTGGCTTGATCGCTGCTGGAATTGGTAAGATGGATGGCGTTCGTGGTATCAGAGATTGGCGATGGGTAAGCCGTTGATGCGCTCATGCTCGAAAGAGCGCTTTGCTAACTGGCCTTCCAGCTGTTCATCATTGAAGGGGCTTTCACAGTGCTTATGGCTCTAGCTGTCTTCTTCTGCCTGTCGGACTTCCCAGAAGAGGCGAAGTGGCTGAAGCCTGACGAGAAGGCCTTCATCATTGCACGTCTTCGTGCCGACCAAGGAAATTCAGCTCGCGATGCCAAAGTCACACTGAAGGGAGTCGGAAGCATTCTCAGCGAATTCAGGGTGTTCATCGCTGGAGTCATGTACTTCGGCTTGATCGTCCCTGCATACTCTTATGCGTACTTCAGCCCGACCATCATCAAAAGCTTCGGCTACACGCCAATCCAAACGCAGCTGCACTCTGTGCCGCCCTGGGCTGCAGCCTTCGGTTGGTCGATGATCATGGCAACCTTCTCGGACATGAGTCGCCACCGTTTCGGGTTCATTGCATTCGGCATCTGCATTGCCATCTCAGCGTTCGCAATCCTCATCTCAGTCCAGAACAATAGCGACGTTCAGTATGCCGCGTTGTTCCTGGTTGCAATGGGATGTTATAGCACTATGCCATTCATGGTATGTTGGTTCAATATGAACATCGGAAGCCACGCAAGGAGATCTGTTGCATCTGCATGGCAGGTCGGATTCGGCAACATTGGCGGTATCATCGCCGTCTTCTCTTTCTTCGATTCGGATGCGCCGGGGTACAAGACAGGGTACAGCATCTGCATCGCGTTCGCTTGCTTGGCAATGGTCGCCACTGTGCTGTATGGTTTCTCATGCATCAGCACAAACCGGAAGCGAGATAAGATGCCTACGGACTTGAATTTGACGGAGCAGCAGAAGGATGAATTGGGTGATAACAACCCTGAATACCGGTTCTTGCTGTAGGCAAGGATTTAGCGGTCTCTTGTCGATGGATTTGATCGGCCTCGAAAAGCGTGCAGGACTTGCCAAGATGCGGTTCGTTAATGTATTCCAGAAGTGTTATACGATCATGTCAGAAAAATGTGTCAGCAGTTGCATCAACCAACATTGTTGTACTTCATCGATCCGCGTAGGCTGTCCCCACAGCACAGCTGAAAGCCATGCGAGAATGTTCGAAAGGTCCTTTTTGAATCATCGTTAGCTCTCTTGAGACAAGGTACAGAAAATTTGAATTGCGAGCAATAAGCCTGTGCCTCATCTGACACACGTGAGATTTTATAGTGTTCCAGCAAGTGATGTCGAGGCAGAGGTGATGTTGTGTGAGGCAGTCGTGACGGCTGTTTGATTGGCGGGAAGTTTCCCGAGTCGAGTCAAGCCTCAGGCTCCACGCCAAGCCCAGCCAGGCGCACGCGAATCGAATTTGAAGTCTCTCGGACTTTGCCAATTCGACGACAGTGACGAAGCGACCCTCACGACGACCCATCGACATATCGCAATACCGGTGAGTCTACCCATATCACCAGCACCAGCGCATCACGAATCCCTGCGACACCTCGAACGAACCCGATTGTCCGCCGTCCAGTCCACCCGCACGCACCATCACCGAGATTTCGCACAACTTCGCGCCACCGCCGACCGGAAATACAAGGAACGTCAATACTAACGACTTTGTCCAGCAAACATGGGTAAAGGACAACCGAGAGGTCTTTTGGCTGCGCGCAAGCTCCGCAACACCCGCCGTGAGGGCAGATGGGCCGACCTCCACTACAAGAAGAGACTCTTGGGCACGGCCTTCAAGTCTTCCCCCTTCGGTGTACGTACTCACCACCTGGAACCCTTTGTCGACGGAATGAAAGAGAATGGAGAATGGAGTAGATGGCATTGAAGTCGAAGGGGACATGATGGATATTGAAGATGGAAGCTAACATCCACCAAAGGGTTCTTCCCACGCCAAGGGTATCGTCCTCGAGAAGGTCGGTGTTGAGGCCAAGCAGCCCAACTCTGCCATTCGCAAGTGTGTGCGTGTGCAGCTCATCAAGAACGGCAAGAAGGTCACCGCTTTCGGTACGCTACAACACCAAAATTCGCAAATACACCGGGCAGCCCGCTAACAAATCATGCAGTCCCCAACGACGGTTGCTTGAACTTCGTTGACGAGAACGACGAGGTCCTCCTCTCTGGATTCGGTCGCAAGGGCAAGGCCAAGGGTGATATTCCCGGTGTGCGCTTCAAGGTCGTCAAGGTTTCCGGTGTCGGTCTTTCCGCTCTGTGGAAGGAGAAGAAGGAGAAGCCCCGTTCGTAGAGGAATGAGAGTGCGTGGATGAAGGCGTTTCTATCATGGGCTCTTGATACATTCCTCAGGACAGCCTGGCTTACAGGCGTGGCGGGCGCCGTGAGATGCTGAAATGTGAACAAGCGATCCTCTGCGTTTCTTGCGGATACCTCCCACGGCTTCAGTTTCTTTCTGTATTCATGAACGTGTCCACGAGCCAGGCTTCACTTAAGACATTGTGTTTGTGCATAGCAGAGACGGATATACACATTCGTAGCAGTGGTACTACACATAGCCACGTCCGATAAAATACACCAACGGCCGAATCGATTCGCCTTCTAATGCCTAAAAGACGCAGCACGTCTAAGTATGAAATGCACCGCGCTACAGTGACGTCGGCAACGTTTGCCACTTGCCTTCATTCCAGATGGAAAGAACCTCCTGCGTTCCTGCCGTCTGTGGACATAAACAATGTATACATCTCATCCTCCTCTTATTTCCAACCACGCCCTCGCCACCATCATTATAAACCGCTCCAATATGGTCGCGCCCGGCACCACGCTTGACGCGACCGTCATCAACTCTCTTCCAGCGCAAGACTCAAGCCGCACGCCACTTCTTCAGATGAGATGGAGACGCACATAACAATAACAGTACACAGCAGAGATCTCTATAAGACGGCGAACAGCAGCAGCAATACCTACCGAACAGAGTACGCTCCAGAAGCAATACACGCAACCATGAAGCGGCTGACTGCGAGATAAGGGTGGCAACATCATCTTTTGTTTCCCATAACATTGAGCTACCACTATCTGTACATGCGCACACGCGGTCACTGGGCGTTTACACGGTCGAGCAAAAAACTCAACCGATAACTCGCCTCGACCGACAAGAAGAACCCAGCACAAAAGTATACGGCTCCTTTGGCAGCGCCTTGCCATACGGCATCCAAAACCCGTCCCCAAATTGTACAGCCTGTCCTCTGAAGGAAGTGTGAGGGAACGCCTTTTCCTTTTCCCTTTTCGCCTTTTTCCCTTCCCTTCCTTCCATTTCTTTCCCCTTTCCATTGACCAATTCCATTCCAGTCGCTCTCGCGGAGGCTCTCGCCGGTTTTTGTGAGAAGCATTCCGATACAGCGAAGAAAAAACAAAAAGGCTTTTTTTCGAATGAAATGCAAACCTGGCGGAGCGCTCGCAACGGCGTCTCTACACCATGTTATTTTTGCCGTGGGATCGTAAAAGTCATAATCGTTATAATAAACATGCATCATCACCGGTCGTGTGTGTGGCGGCGAAGAATGACAGAAACAACAAATGCAATCGTCCTCATCGACGGACGCTGAAAGCAGAACGGCCAAGCAGCGAGGCTGGGTCGGTGAATAGCTTCAAAAAGCTCGGTCTTCGAGAGGGTCGCCGTTGCACCCTGGCGTACTGGACCATGGGACCTACGATGTCGGATTCGTCGATCTTGGGGAACTTTGATGGCTGTTGAGGGTCGTTCAACGAAGGCATCTTGGACAAGGGCGCGGTCTCGGCCAATGCTTGGTACACTGGACTTCGGGCTGAGCCGCCTGCTTGGGCGGTGGCGAGCTCATGGTTGGCACGCCATACGGCATCTAATTCTGCCCATTTGCGTTCCGCCAGCTTGAAGGTGCGGGAGGTCGGTCCGTAGTGCTCACTGATAGGAGTGGCCTGGCGCATGTAATCGATGCGCGCGGACTCCCAGTCTTCCAGTAGACGCTTGCAAGAGTCGGCGTTACAGTGATCGGGGAAGTACGGCTCAGGTGAGATGTGGAAGTTGGCGTGACCTAACCTGACCGCCCACGGGTCGTTGTCGTCACTGAGAGGCATTGCCGGGATTTCTGAAGCGGCAAGACTCTGCTCTGTTGCTGACCTGTGGAAGGAAGCAATTGATGCTTTGGTCGACAGTGGCGGAGTGGGGATGCCACGAAGGTTGGGTGTCGATCTTGGCGTGTTGGCGAACGTACCATCGCTCTCCGCGATGGTCGGCGATTGGAGGGGTGAGTGTACCTGGCTGCGCCTTGATTCGAGGTTAGACTCCATCATCGGCGGCAGGAGAGGGGTCGAAGCAAGGTCGCGGTGGCTGATCGGATCCAGCATCTCGGACCCTTGAATATCCATAGGTGGCGAAGAGATCCTTGACGTGCTGGACGACTTCACATCATACAAAGTTGGCTCCACTGGACTGAATGGTGGCGTGCGAGATTCGCTGTGAGTTCCGAAAGCATGCTTCATGCTACTCATTCGCAGAGACGATGTTCGGGATGCTGGTGCACTTCTGACCGACGATTCCAAGACTGAGTTTGTGGGTTGGTCTTTCCAACGCTTTGAGATCGATGGGAAACGACGGCTCATGCGTGACGCCAAAGATTCACTGCTACGATCCTTGGACCTTCGTCGCTTCACGGAATGCTGGGGTGAGATGTCGAACTCATCACCTGGAGTCCATTCGGGGTTAGGAGTCACTATGCTCGATCGCGACTCTTGACCGGTTTGGTGAGCACAGAACGGAGTATCACCTATGACGAGGTCAGCAATGTACACGGCCATCCGAGTCGAGAAAACATACAAATGCACAGAGGGCCATCGTTGGACTCTGTGTCCTGGCGCTCTACGGGATGACCAAAGGAGCCGTCGTCTCTCTCCTCCGGGTCCTCGAGTAAATCATGCAGTGGCGATTTGGTTAGATTGACGGGCGATTCTGGTGTCGTTCCAAAAGAAGAGTTCGAATTTTGCCACAGGCCATGACTCCGATTGGAAAAGGTTGGTGTGATCGGGGTAGATGAAGTGGAAGCGCCAGAGGATTCGCGCGAATGCGACGTTTCGAACTGAAACGGCGACACAGGTCCAGACATGGCATCGACTGGCATTGTCGAAGATCGGGTCTTCGACGGCGGAAACGAGGGCAATCTGCTGAAGTTGTATGCGATGGTTGCTCGCTTGCGGTCGAAATCAGCGTGACAGTCCGGGCATCATCGAAAACAAAGGACAATTGCGGAACATGCACGCGCGTTCGCTTGTAGCTTGTGGCTCTCAAGGAGGAGGTTTCAAGGTGCCACGGAGTCGTCAGGCCGAGGTGCAGTCAGTGAGCTGGCACAAGTTGTGCGCGAGACACAGATTGTCTGACGGGAGAGGCCGAGGAGTAAAAGGTGGGCGGGTGGAACCAGGGATCTGGAACAGTCTGATGCGGGAACGAGTGTCTGGCGCGTGGCAGTAGCGGCGGCGGGGAGGGACGTGTATATGGAGACGGCGGCGAAGGGTGAGTTAAAGGAAACGCTGTTGTTGGCGAAGAATGCGACAACAATGGGTGAATGGCTGCGAGGGCCGCAGAGGGCGGACGACAATGACGGCAATGACGGATTGATGCTCTGATGCCGGCGGCGGAGGGTGGTGGATGGGCGGGCGCAACGACGGATATGTGGATTCTCAGACTGCCAGAGAGCGTTCGGCGCAGCTCTAGCGCAATGGGAAGAAGCAGACGCTTTGGACTGTGCCTGACGCTAAACCCGCGGCGCCGGGGCTAACATTCAATTGACATGCAGCCAGTAATATTTCGATCTGTCCAGTCTGGCAAAATAGATTGCCTGCATCCCAGCATCATCGTTATCAACGTCACCGTCGCTCCAACACTCGCACCCTCCATCACATGCCCGGCGGCTGGACTCTTCGATCGGCAGCGCGAAACGCAAGGCGCTCCCAGGAACTCGGTTTGCGTCTGGGGCTGACCGGCGCGTGTCACCGCCCTCTGTACTCTCGGCGTTTCATGGTAGCGAGAGCAGCACTACATGGCCACTGAGTACCTGTAGGTCGTCTTCACAGAGCGAAACCTGAGGTTGCAGTGGTGCTGCTGCTGCGGCCGAGGTCAGAGGACCGATTGTGGCCCTTTCTTCGGGGCCAGGAGAGGACCTCGCTGCCCGCATTACACATGCATCGGGCCAATCACCAAATTGCAGGGGGCCCACCGAAGCCGCAGGATTGGCGAGTATTGAAGTGGTGGGAAAACAAAATGCGGATGCAAAAGGAAGAAGACAGAAATGCCATATGTCCAGACTCCAGCCTCGCCGGCAAAAGAAGTGAGCACATGCAGCCGAGCACCTTCCTGTTTGGTGGCGCCTGCCGGCGGCCATCGTTGAAGCACGCGGGCGCCCGTCACAACGCTTTTGCAGCGAGCTTCGCCGTCAATCGCTGTCGCTCGTCAAACAAGCCGTTGTAGACATCACAGCCAGCACGCTGTCTGACAGTGCACCTCTGCGCATCTCTGCGTTTGTACAGGCGCCCTGTGCGACCACCCACGGTTGCATCCCTATTGGGCTGCTGACCACGATCCCTTGCTCGTTGTCAAATGCTGCTCTCTTCCGTGCCTATCTACACACAGTTGTGCACCAATCGTCCGGACCTTTGTCACTCGACCTTCAGCGCCACACGGCACTCCGCACACCCTCATCAGCTTGTTTTTGTTGCCGCCTCTCAAACCAAAACTCTATGCAAACCTGCAGCTCTTGTCTCTGCTGCCGCCTAAAAGGCAGAGGCAGGAGAGGACGTAATGCTTGCGTCTAACAGCTCCCCCATGTAAGAAGTACACTTACACGTGGGCTTTTGTGAACTGCCGAAGTCCATCACCAACGATAGCAATATCACAAGTCCGTCGGTCGGCCTAAACGATCGGACTTGTCGTCCGCGGACAGGTATATCGACAGGCATTCTTGCAGGCAAGCAATTCTGACAAACCTGCTAAAAAAAACGCCTTCCCCCAAGTTCCCAACGCGGGACCGTTTGCCCACATCCGCCGGGAGGCCTAGGCCGGCGCTCGCACAACGGACTTTTGTCGAGAGGAAAAAAAAGGGTTTTCATGGTGGTTTTGAGAGCAAAAAGTCAAGGCGGGGCTGGCGGCAACCACCAAACTTAGGAGAATTGGCCTTCCCCTCCCGGTCCGTCGCCCGGTCGTGATGCCTAAGGGGGGGATAAAATACACATTTGTGGGCTTGTTTTTGTTAGCCTATGTGGAAGTGGAAAGGAAGTTTGGAGCCGGGGAGACGCGTCAGCTCGTTTGCTTCCTGCTTCTGCGATTGTCGTGATTCATTGTTGACGTCGTGAGGAGTCCAGACTTTCGCGCAAGCAAATCGGCTTACTAAATTCCTCGCCATTATCGTTGCACATCGGCAGAACAATGGAGCATAGAATGGAAAAAAATCATGGCGCTTTCGCGATTATCGATTATCGCAGAATCCAACGGTCACTCTGCAGAAGGATTTTCAGAGCCACGTTTCGTCTCATGATCGGTCAGCGAAGCTAAGAGGTGTTCGCCTTCTGCAGGAACGGAGACGAACCAAACGGCTGACCTGCAGGCCGAACAAGTCATGTAGCTCAGAGCTTTTTATCCAACCGGTGTGTATACATGTATACATGTAGCCAAGTAGATGATGGGAACAGACAAGACGCAGGTGGCTGGGAAAAGCTTCCCATTCATCTATACATCCAATAGTCGGGATGGCGGTAGGGACATGGTTCCACGATCGATCAGCCTCGCGAGGGCAGGGGTGCTGTGACATCGCGTTCTGCCTTTTCGTGCGGAATTCGGGGTCTTTGCTGTGACTATTAGTAGCAACTCACAA
>Ga0265780_10005263_pt1 | contig 16432 bp, 7 predicted proteins | sample P1T30metagenome_FD_192432 | JGI IMG/M metagenome (GOLD analysis project Ga0265780, IMG submission 192432) | Plant litter microbial communities from East Loma Ridge, Irvine, California - P1 T30 | ecosystem: Environmental > Terrestrial > Plant litter > Unclassified | place: USA: California... | reverse complement strand
CCCCCTCTTAAAGCCTCCGCCCGATTCCTCCCCAGGAATCGGGCTTTTTTTTTGACTTATATAATTTTCCGACGATGACCTTGCACCTGCTCGCCCGCCCCCACCATCCTGCCACGCCCGCTTCGGCCGGCGTCTGGAAAATGCTGTTCGACCGCCAGCAGGCGCTGCTGCATCGGCGGGCGCACCCCGCCTTTGCGGCCGGGGTGGCGGCCCTGGGTTTGCGCCGCGACGAGGTGCCCACCATTGGGCGGCTGAGCCAACTGGTGTACCAGCGCACCGGCTGGACGCTACGCCCGGCCGGCGGCCCGCTGCCCGAAGCCGAGTATTACGCCGCCCTGGCCCAGCGCGAGCTCCCGCTGGTAACGCGCCTGCGCACCTTCGCTGAGTTTGACCAGCCCGCCCACGGCGTGGACCTGTTTTCGGAAGTCCTCGGGCGGCTGCCGCTGCTGCTCGAGCCCGGCTACGCCCAGGCCCTCGAAGCGCTGGGCCAGGCTTGGGCGCTGGCCACTACGCCGGCTGCGGCCGCGCTGCTCCGGCGCTTCAGCCGCGCCACGTTTGAGTTGGGCTTGCTGGCGCCGGCTGGTGGGAAGCCGCAGTTTTACGGAGCCACGCTGCTGACCTCGGCCCGCCACTTGCACGCCGCAGCCGCCGCTGACTCAGCCACTGTGCAGCCCTTGGCCGGCGTGGCCCGGCAACTCCGGTTACTGGCGGTGCCCACTGCAGGCCTTGCCCCCGATGCTGGCCCGCAACCCTACTTCGTGGCCCGCGACTGGGCCGAGTTGCTAGAAGAAATAGCCCAGCTGCGCGCCGAACTGACGCAGGCCCAGCGCCCGGCCCCTGGTCCGCACGCCCTGCCCGCATCGGTGGAGGCGGGTAGCCGCGCCGGCAGCTTTGCCCAGCGCACGGCGGCTTTGCGGCAGGTGGGGTAGCCATTTGTCGGAAGGGTAGTCTGTGATTTAGGAATACATAGAGAAATCATTTAGTCATGCAGCGCGCAGCGAAGCATTTCGCTCAGACTGTTGCTTACGCAAGAATTTACTGCGCTACACGAAATGCTTCGCTGCGCGCTGCATGACTTAAACGAACGCTAGCGATTACAATCAAAAAGGCCTGCTCCACTGGAGCAGGCCTTTTTGATTGTAATCGCTAGCGTATTGCTGATGGTCTGTTTACGCTTTGAGCCGGGCCTTGAGATAGGTCAGCGCCCGTTGGTGCGCGTCTTCAGCCAAGGCTTGGTCGTACTTGGGGTTAGAGGGGTTGGCGAAGGCGTGCACGGCGGGGTACTCCTTCACGGTTACCTTTTTGCCAGCGGCGGCCATATTCTTCTCAAACTGCGCCACTACCTCGGGGCTTATCGACTTGTCTTGCTCAGCAAACAGGCCCAATACATCGGATTTCAGGGTTTTGAGCTTGGCCACGTCTTTCTCGGGCATGCCGTAATACATCACGCAGCCCACGGTTTGCTTGCCGCCGAGCAGGGCACTTTGCAAGCTCCAGCCGCCGCCAAAGCACCAGCCCACCGAGGCAATTTGGGCCTTGGGGCCAGCGTGCATCTGGGCACCTTTCACGATGGCCGTGGCGCGGTCGGTTTGGATGCTCTGCATAATCTTGCCAGCTTCTTCGGGCGAGGACGCCACCCGGCCGTCGTAGAGGTCCACGGCCAGCACGTTCACACCCGGCATTTCGGCGGCAAAGCGGGCGGCTTCCTTCTTGATGTAGTCATTCAGGCCCCACCACTCCTGGTACACGAGCAGGTATTTGGTGCTGGGCGTGGCGCTCCTGATTTCAAAGCCTTTACCCGATTTGCCATCAGGCGTTTTGAATTCTATCATCTCGCCTTCGCCGGCGTAGGTGTAGGGGAGGGGCGCGTCGTGGCCGCCCACAAACTCTTGGTCGTTGGCCAGCATGGCGAAAGCTTCGGTGGCGCTGGCCGTGGCCGGGCGGGCACAGCAGCTCAGGGCGGCAGTTTGGGCTTGGGCCGTGCCAAAAGCCAGGGCCGCCGCGGCGAGAAGAAGTAGTTTTTTCATGGGGGGAGTTGAAAAGGTGAAGCGTAAGAATGCGCTGCGATAACAGGCAGACGGTGAAATGTTACCGGGTTTGGCGCGGCTCGCCGCCCGTTTACCTCACCCCTAGCCCCCTCTCCAAAAAAGAGGGGGAACTAGCTTCTAGTTCTAAGGCTAAAAACTAGAGTTAGTCCCCCCTCTTTTTTGGAGAGGGGGCTAGGGGGTGAGGTAAACGGGCGGCGAGGTCAATTTGGAGTGGTGATATTCTGAATTGATGTGCAAAATGCTAATGAACAGTAATTTGATAATTATATTCTCCACCCCCAAACGTAAACGTTTTCGTAAATAAATAGCCCAAACGCTCAACCTTTACGCCAGCGAGGCCGATACCTTTATCGGCCTGCTGGCACGGCGGAGACTGGTGTTAGCCGCTGTCAAAAGGTGATTGCCGCCCGCTTTCGAGCGGGTTTTACTGAGCTTACTGGCTTTTATAGGCTGGCCTTTTAGACCGGCCGGGAAAGCTATTGCCCTGTCCTTTTCCTCCCAATTTCCCACCCCATGAAGAAACTACTATCGTTTCTCGTGCTGAGCTGGCTGGCCCTTGGTGCCAGCTACGGCCAGTCTATTTCTCTCTACATTGCGGGCCAAAATGCCTGGTTACCCGCCGGCTACGGTGGCCGTACTTACAACGGCCTGCTCGACCAGCTGTGGCCGGTGGTGCAAAAATCGAAGGTGCAAATGATACGCATCGGCGGCAATGGCGTCGAGTTTAACCTGCCCTCCGGCCCCGAGTATGTATCCTTGATTGACTCCATCCGCCGCATTGGGGCCGAGCCCATGGTACAGGTATCGGAGGGGCGTGGCAAGTACACCGCCGCGCAGGCCGCCGCCATCGTGCAGTATGTGAATGTGACTATGAACCGGCGCATAAAGTACTGGATTATTGGCAACGAGCCTAACCTGAACTCGGCCACTTACGGCGCGCCGACCGCCGTGAGTCGAGTGGGAGCCTACATCAAGGCGTGGGCGTCGGCGATGAAGGCCGTGGACCCCACCATTCTGATTGTGGGGCCGGAAACCTCGTTTTACGATACCAGCTACCTCAATTCGCTCATCGGTGGGGCCAACGACATTACGGGCACGGACGCCAACGGCCGGTATTACGTTGATATCGTGTCGTTTCACTCGTACCCGTTTAGCGGCACCCAAACGCGGGCGCAGGTGCTGGCCGCGCCCCAGACCCTGGCCGGCAACGTAGACCGGCTGCTGACCTTGATGAGCGCCGCCAACGCCCTGCACAACCGCACCGGCGCTAACGCCCTGCAATGGGCCGTGACCGAGTTTAATATCGATTACAACAACCCCACCGCCAACACGGTGGAAGGCGTGGGCGTGCATTCCTTCCTGAATGGGCAGTATTGGGCCGAAGTATTCGGCGTGGGTATGCAAAAGCAGGGCCTCACCATGATGCCGTGGTCGATACACGAGGGCGGCGGCACCCGCGGCGCCGGCGACCTAGGCTACCTCGACGGCCCGACGGTGGTGACTATCAAGCCGCGCTCGGCCTACTACCACGAGATGCTAGTGGCCGAAAACCTACGCGGCACCTACCTGCCCGCCACCGACAACCAAGCCAGCGTGCGTGTGCTGGCCAGCACCAGTAACGGCATCACCGCCGTAATGCTGCTCAACGAAAGCGACGCCACCGACTACCCCTTCACGGTGCAGCTCGATGGCAGCACCGTACCAGGCACGGCCGCGCTGAAAGTGAACGTGCCGGCCGGCATCAGCAACGCTTATTCAGATAAGATTTACAATCAATCGACGCTGGTACTGCTGTTTAACGCGCAGGGTGCGCTGACGCGCAAAATCGTGTATTCGCTGCAACACGCTCAGCAAAACCTACCGCCCAGCTACCGTAACCCTGGCCAAAATGTGACGCTGGCCTCGTTTGCGGCCGACAAAACCTTCGCTTGTACTAGCGCCGAGCAGGTCACGTTTTTGGCCTCGGTACTGGGCGAGTACACCGCGCTAACCTGGAATTTTGGCCTAGGCGCCATGCCCCAAACCGCCACTGGAGCCGGCCCTGTGGCTGTGATTTACGCCACGGCTGGCAACAAAACGGTGAGCCTAACCCTGACGAACCCCGACACAACTATTGTGGCCACGAAGGCCGATTACGTGCAGGTCAGCCCCTGCGTACGCACCCCCTACGGCGGCACGGCAGCCGTGATTCCGGGCGTTATCAAGGCAGTGGAGTTTGATAATGGAGGCCAAAATGTGGCCTACTACGACACCGACGCGGCCAACCGCGGCGCGGCGCTCAACCCCAACGTGGCCCGCCCCAACGAGAGCGTGGACACCGAAGCCGGTGGCGAAGGCCTGGGCAACATCGGCTACTCGGCCGCTGGCGAGTGGCAGCGCTACACGGTCAACGTGCTGCGCACGGGCCTCTACCGGCTGGTGGCGCGGGTTTCGGCGAGCGCGGCGGGCGGCTCGTTGCGTGTGATGGTCGATGGCGTGGATAAAACTGGCGTGGTGACGGTGCCCTTGTCGGGTAGCTTCAACACCTACCAAGACGTGGTCATTAACAACGTGTACCTGGAGGCGTCGCCCAACGCCACGCTGCAATTCAACTTCGTGACCAGCAGCTTCAATTTCTCGAAGCTGACCTTCACCGAGCAGGCCATCGATGGTATTGTGGTCAACCGGTTATACAACGCCACCGCGACCGTGGATGGCAGCCAGGATGCCGTGGAACTGCTCGTAACGAAGGACCACCTCGATATTCGGGGCTTAATTGTCAAGGATTTTGAGAGCACCCTGACCAGCGACACCGGCGGCAAGTACCAGTTTAAGGACGCGCCGCTGTGGCAGGATTTACGCGTGGGCACCACCATCGTGCTGCGCCGCCTGGCCGGCCCCACCGGCTACGCCCAAGACTTGGACGCGACGGATTTTACCATTGACTTATTGCTGGAAAACGCGACGTATCTGACTTCGCTCGCGCCCAGCGGCCAGAGTTTCAACCTGACCCAAACGGACATAGTGCTGCTAAAAACCGGCACCGCCAGCGGCACCGACAACGTAGTCCACGCCTTCGCCTCGAACGGCGGCGGTAACACGGCCTTCTACAACGCCGTGACGACCAATAAGCTCACCGCCGCGCAAGGCGCGGGCACCGGTACCCTGCTGTATCCCACCAACCCCACCCAAACCGCCGCTGACTACAGCGGTCCCAATGCGGCTGCTGCCACCGGCACCACCGAAGCCACCCGCAACTGGGGCTACGGCTACGGTCAGTCTAATAGTAATTATATCAACACCTTGCGAGGTCTGGCTTTCACCGCGCCTACTATCGTGGTGAACCGCGTGTACAACGGCTCGAACGACAACCTCGGCACCTCTGATGCCGTGGAGCTGCTGGTTGTTCAGGACCACCTCGACATGCGCGGGCTGGTAGTGAAAGATTTTGAAACCAACAACACGACTGATGGTGGTGGCAAGTACCAGTTTGCTAACACTGCTTTTTGGGCCGATGTGCGCTCGGGCACGACCATCGTGCTGCGCCAGATTTCGGGTCCGGCCGGCTACGTGGAAGACCTGAACGCCTCCGATTTTACCTTGGATATGCTGCTGGGCAACACTACCTACCTAACCAAATTGGGCACCGGTACCTTCAATATCACACAGTATGACATGGTGCTGGTGAAAACCGGCGCGGCCACCGGCGTGGCAAACGCCATCCACGCCTTCGGCACCAAAACGGGCGGCAGCGGCGGCCCATCGGCGCTGTTCCTATCGGTGGCTTCGGCCAAAATAACCTCGCCCGACGGTGGGGCCGACGCCGGCGGCGGCACCTTCCACTACCCCCTGAACCCTGACCAGGCCGTGACCGACTACAACGGGGCCAAGGGCGCACTGTCGAAAAGCACCGCTTTCAACTGGGGCTACGGCTTCGGCCAGCCCAATATCGACTACATCCAAAACCTACGCGATGCCGTGCTGCGCCCCAGCCTTCTGGTGCCCAGCGGCCAAAGCCTAACCGCCATCGGCAACTACTCCACCATCACGGTGCAGAGCGGCGGTAGCCTTACCCTCACCGGCGTCACCAACGCCAGCGGCGCAGTGCAAGTGCAAACTGGCGGCGTGCTCACCACCAATTGCCAGCCACTGGCCGGCATCGGCAGCTTCGAGCTGCAAGCCGGGGCCGAGCTGCAAATCTGCGACCCGGCCGGCCTCAGCGCCAGCGGGGCCACCGGCGCGGTGCAGCTCGCGGGCACCCGCACCTTCGCCCCCGATGCTACCTATATATATAATGGGAGCGTCGCCCAGTTCACCGGCTCGGGTCTGCCCGCCACAGTACGCAACCTGACGCTGGAAAACGGGGCCGGCCTCACCCTGAGCCAGCCGCTCAGCATCATGCAAGCGGCCAGCCTGCAAAACGGCAACCTCACCACCAACGGCCAAGCCTTCACACTGCTTTCGGGAGCCGATGGCACGGCCTTGCTCGATAACACAGGCGGCGTGGTAGTGGGGGAGGGCACTATGCAGCGCGCAGTCACCGGCGGCGCGAGCGGCCCGGCCTACCGGCACGTCAGCTCGCCGGTGGCGGCGGCTACTTTCGGTAGCCTAGCCACGGTGGGCTACGTGCCGGCCTTTAATGCAGCCTATAATACCAGCGCTACGCCCAATGTGGTGATGCCGTTCCCCACGGTTTTTGGCTACGAGGAAAGCCGGTTGGCCACGGTTACTTCCAATTATGGAGCCTTCGATAAAGGCTGGTATTCGCCGGCTGCCGACACGGAATTGATGCGCCCAAATCGCGGCTACACCGTGAATATGCCACCCGTGGCCGCACCCGTCACCTTTAAAGGCACCTTTAATAATGCCGCCCAAAACTCGGGTTCCCTCAATCGGGGTGCCGATGCCGACGCGGGCTGGCAGCTACTCGGCAACCCATATCCGAGCCCGCTCGACTGGAGCACCGTCACTGCCGCCCAGCGCCCCGGCGTGGGCGCGGCCCTCTACGTGTACCAGAGCACCGGCCAGTACACCGGCACCTACCGCACGTTCGTCAATGGCATGGGTAGCTCGCCTATCGTTGATGCTGGCTCGGGCTACTTCGTGCGGGTGGCCACGCCCGGCACCCCCGGCGCCGTCAACCTGACCAACGATAACCGCGTCACCACCTTCGCCGGGCAGCCCGCTTTCGGTCGCCTCGCCGCCGACACCCGCCCGCACCTGCACCTGCGCCTCAGCAGCGCCAGCCTCGCCGACGATACCTTTTTGTATCTCGATGCTGCTGCTACCGCCGCCTTTGATGCTGCCTATGACGCGCCGAAACTGCCCAACCCCAGCGGCCTCGACCTGACCACGCTAGCTGGCAATACTCAGCTATCTATTAATGCCCTGCCCCCGCTGGCCGCCGCTGAAGTAGTAGTGCCACTGGCCCTGCGTGCACCCCAGGCAGGTAGCTTCGAACTGGCGGTGGCCGACCTCGCCAACTTCGGCAATACCACGGTGTTGCTGCGCGACGCCCTCACTGGCACCCAGCAGGTGCTGGCGGCGGGTACCCGCTACACCTTCACGCTGGCCACGGCCACTGGCAGCATCGGCCGCTTTAGTCTGGTGCTGCGCCCAGCCACCGCGCTAGCTACCCGCACCGAGCTAAATGCCGCCTCGGTAATCCTTTATCCGAACCCCGCCCACGGCAGCTTCACAGTGCAACTGCCGCCGCTGGCCGGCCAGCGCGAGGTGCGCGCTAGTTTAGTCAATACGCTGGGCCAAGTGGTGCTAAGCCGCACAATCACCCTTACGGCGGCCGGCGCTACCGCCGATTTTGTCACGCCGGGCCTATCGGCTGGCGTGTATATGCTGCGCCTGCAAGCCGATAGCCAAGTGCTGACTAAGCGCGTGGTATTGGAATAACAATCTGGCGCGGGCCTGCGGCCCGTGTCTACTATTCGCGGGCCTCTGGCCCGCACGCTAGGGCACGTAAGCTAGTCTATGTCTAGTCTAGCGTTCTCTAACGTTGCGGGCCAGAGGCCCGCGAATAGTAGACACGGGCCGCAGGCCCGCGCCATCTCAATTCTACCGCGCTGTAGACCGCCGCTGCACCAGTTCCGAGGCCAGTACTACGCTTTGGCTGGGCAAGATGGGGCGCTTTTTCTCCACCGCTCGCAGCAGGATTTTGGCCGCCTCGCGGCCGATGTCGTAGGCCGGCTGCGTGATGGTAGTGAGCGGCGGGTCGAAAAGTGACACGCTTTCTAGATTCGAGAAACCCACGATTTTGACATCCTCGGGGATGCGGCGGCCCAGCTCGTGGCACACATGGTAGGCGTTCACGGCCAGGCGCTCGACCGAGGCAAAAATGCCGTCGATATCGGGGCGGCGCTGCATTAGCTCGCGGATGCGGCCCGCCTGGCCGGTGGGGCCGTCGTTGTCGGGGGTGCCGGGCAGCGTGAGGTCGGGGCTGGGGGTGAGGCCATGGGCGGCCAGGGCATCGAGGTAGCCCTGGTGGCGGTGGCGGCCGATGGATAACGTGCTCGACAGCAGCAGGTGCGCAATGGTGCGGCACCCGGCCGCCAGCAGGTGCTCGGTGGCCTGGTAGCCGCTCTGGTAGTCGTTGGTGGTGACGTTGGCCGTGGGGATTTCGGTGCATATGCGGTCGAAGAAAACGACGGGCACCTTCAGGCTGCGCAGGTGCGCCATGTCTTCGGTGCCGCTGGCCACCGACATCAGAATACCATCGACCCGGCCGCCCTGCAAGTGCTGAATGATGGAGGCCTCGCGCTCGTAGTCGTCGTGCGTGAGGTAGATGAGCACGTGGTAGCCGGCCTGGCGGGCGGCCTCTTCGATGCCATTAATGGCTAGGGCGAAGAAGTGGTTGGTCACCTTCGGAATCACCACCCCGATGGTTTTGCTTTGGTTGCGGCGCAGGCTGCTGGCGTAGGCGTTGGGCTGGTAGTTGAGGGCGGTGGCCAGGGCACGCACCCGCTCCTTGGTGGCGGGCGATACTTCGTGGCTGTCTTGCAGCGCCCGCGACACGGTGGCGATGGACAAGTGCAACTCCTCAGCTAAGCGCTTGAGGTTGACGGATTGCATAGTACTAGATAGGTAAGAAGCAGAAAGAAAGAGTAGTAGCTAAGCTGGACGGCAGATTAAAAATCGCCTGGCAAGCACTCAGCAAGATAAGCCGCTGGGCAAAATCAAGGCCGCCGCTCAAGGGAGTTTTGTGTAAACGTTTACGTAAATAAACCCCGCCGCACCCCGCCGAATAGTGAGTAAGCACTCAGTACTTCGCAGTGTAGAAGGCCCCAAAAAGCGCTGTTTTGACCTGGGTTGAGTGCTGTTGCCGCCGCTGGTGGGCAGCAGCCGCGCCCCTGGCTGCCGCGGCCTACTACGCTGGTTTGCATCCACTTTCCCCCACCCTGTTTCTATGACTGCTCCTCTACGCTTGGCGTCTTGGCGCGCCGTGCGGCCCCTGGTGCTGCTGCCCGCCCTGAGCCTGGGCATCAGCACAGCCGCGCTGGCCGCTGCGCGCCCCGCCGCCCTTCCCAAAACTATTCTGGCCGACGTTACCATCAGCGGGCAGGTGCTCGATGAGAAAGGCGCGGCGCTGCCCGGCGTCAACGTCATTGTGAAGGGCACCAGCAACGGTGCCCAAACCGACATCGATGGCCGCTACAAAATCACGGCCCCCGACGATGCCACGCTGGTTTTTTCCTTCGTGGGCTACGTGGCCAAGGAAGTGGCCGTGGCCGGTAAAACGGTCATCAACGTGAACCTGGCGCCCGATGCGGCCGGCCTCGACGAGGTAGTGGTGGTGGGCTACGGCGCCCAGGAAAAGAAGATGCTGGCCACCTCCATCAGCTCCATTCCGGCCAAGCAGATTGAGCTGCTGCCGGTGGCCTCGCCCTCCGAGGCGCTGGTGGGCCTGGTGGCGGGTGCCCAAATCACGGAGCCGTCGGGCGAGCCGGGGCAGGGCGCGGTGATTCGCATTCGCGGGCTGGGGTCGATTTCGGCCGGCAACTCGCCGCTGTACGTGGTGGACGGCTACCCGCTCAACAGCGCCGACAGCTACAACCAGATTCCGCCGGCGGATATTGAGTCGATTCAGATTCTGAAAGACGCGGCGGCCTGCGCTATTTACGGTTCGCGGGGCGGCAACGGCATCGTGATTGTGACCACCAAGCGCGGCCGCGCCGGCGACAAAACGCGCTTCAACTTCACCGCCAACGCCGGTATTCAGCAGGTGGCCAAGCGCCTCGACCTGCTCAATCGTGACCAGTACCTCGACTACTTGCGCGAGTCGTTTACCAACGGCAACCGTGCCATTCCGGCCGTTTTGCAGGTCGGCGCGCCCGCGCTGCCCGATACCGACTGGCAAGACGAGATTTTCCGCACCGGCGTGCAGCAGCAGTACCAGGTGAGCGCCGCGGGCGGCTCCGACAAGGCGCGTTTCTACATCTCGGGCGGCTATTTCAACCAGAAGGGCACCGTCAAAAACTCGGGTTTTGAGCGCTTTTCGCTGCGCGCTAATTACGATGCCCAGCTGACCACCAAGCTGAAGCTCGGCGTGAGCCTCGCGCCCAATTTCAGCCGCACTAACACTATTCCAATTTCGGGGAGCTACAACGGTGGCAACATTGCGGGCGGCGGCCCCGGCGGCGAAACGGCCGTGGTGACGGCCGCCATTATCCTGCCGCCCATCGTGCCCACGCGCCTGCCCAACGGCGACTACGGCACCATTCGCAACACTCTGACCGGGGCCATTACTAACCCCACCGACCTGCTGAGCCCGCTGGCTACCATTGACTTGTACCAGGACCGCACCAACGCCATTCGGGCGCTGGGCACCACGTACCTAGAGTTGGAGGTGATTAAGGGCCTGAACGTGCGCTCGTCGTTCGGGGCCGAATTGCTCAATAGCCGCCGCGGTATTTACGTGCCGGCCACGCTGGGCACCAGCGGCAACCAGGCCGCCAACCTGTCGAACCCCATCCTGGGCAACATCGACGCCCGCCAGCTCAACGGCACCAACCTGAACTGGGTCTGGGAAAATACCGCCAATTATACCCGCACGTTTGGCGAGCATAATGTGACTGTGCTGGCTGGCTACTCGGCGCAGTACAACCAGAACGAGGGCAGTACCGTGCTGGGCCAAACCGGTACCTACACCAACACTAGCATCGAGTACGCCACGGCCGCCGGGCAGCTTTTTGGGCAGGCCAACTACACCTCCAATTCGCTGACCTCGCTCTTTGGCCGCGTCGATTATTCCTTTAAGGAGCGCTACATTCTCACGGCCGCGCTGCGCACCGATGGCTCGTCGCGCTTCGGGCCGGATAACCGCTATGCTACATTCCCGTCGGTGGCCCTGGCCTGGCGGGCAGGGGAGGAGACGTTTATCAAGCGCTTCCCCACGATTTCGGAGCTGAAGCTGCGCGGCAGCTTCGGCGTGACCGGCAACAATAACATCGGTGACTACAACTACCAGAGCTACCAGCAGGCCGCCAACTACGTGTTTGGCACCGGCACGGGCACCCGCTTTTTTGGCTTCGCGCCCAACGGCGTGGCCGTGCGCAACCTGGGCTGGGAAACCAACACCCAGTTTGATGCCGGCTTCGACCTGGGCCTGTTCCGCGACCGCATCTACCTGACCGTGGCCGCCTACCAGCGCAATACCACCGACCTGCTGCTGAATCGCAATATTCCGGCTCTCATCGGCTTCTCGACCCGGGCGCTCGCCAACGTGGGCGAGGTGCGCAACCGCGGTCTGGAGTTCCAGCTCAACACCGCCAACATCACTGGCAAAGCCTTCACCTGGAGTACCTCAGCTAACCTTTCGCTGAACCGCAACAAGGTAATTGCCCTGGCTGGCCAAAACGACCAGCTGCTCTACGATGCAGTTTTTGGCTACACCAGCTCCATTCGGGTGGTGACGGGCCAGCCGCTGGGCGTGTTCTACGGCTACACCCAGGAGGGCGTGTACCGCGACCAGGCCGACGTAGATGCCAGCCCCAAATGGGCTGCTGGCGCGGTGGCCCCCGGCGACCTCAAGTTTAAGGACATCAACGGCGACGGTAAGATTGACTCGAACGACATCGGTGTCATCGGCAACCCGTTTCCCGACTTCACCTACGGCCTGCTCAACACCTTTGGCTACAAGCAATTCTCACTGAGCGTGACGCTGCAAGGTTCGCAAGGGGCTGATATTCTGTACGCCGGCGACCGCTACACCTTCAACGCCCCCGGCCAAACCAACGCCCGCACCAACCAGCTCAACCGCTGGCACTCGCCCACTGACCCTGGCGATGGCATGACGCCTCGTGCCACTTCGGGCGCCTCGCTGCGCACCCAGTTTAGCGACTATTTCCTGCACAATGCCTCGTTTCTGCGCATCCGCAACGTGACCTTGCGCTACAACATCCCCAACGAGTGGGCCGCCAAAGCAGGCCTGCAAAGCATCGGCGTGTACGCCTCGGCCCAAAACCTGTACACGTTCACCAAGTACTTCGGCTACAACCCCGAAGCCAACAACTACGGCAACACCACCGCGCCCACTTACGGCGTGGACCAAGGCTCGTACCCGATGGCCCGCACCATCACGTTTGGCGTGCAGGCCGGGTTTTAGGGCTGAGCTGACGCGTAACCCCACCCCCGGCCCCTCCCCTCCGGGAGAGGGGAGCCTGACGATTGATTACGTCCGCTAACGGTTGGCTCCCCTCTCCCGGAGGGGAGGGGCCGGGGGTGGGGTACCACGCCCAGCGAGCCTATTTTTCATCTTTCGACTTTTCCCACCTAATGACTATCAAGCAACTACTCACCAGCACGGGCGTAGCCGTTGCCCTCGGACTCGCCGCCCTGGGCACCAGCTCGTGCAGCAAGGACTTTATCGACCTCAACGACCCCACGCGCCTCGTTACCACCGAAGGCTACAACGACTCGCTGAGCATCGTGACCGGCGTGACGGCCGCCTACGCGTCCTTGCAGGATGTGTACGGCAAGTCGGGCACCAACCGTGGCCTTTGGGTTTTTGGCGAAGTGCCCAGCGACAACAGCTACACCGTGATATCGGGCGAGCGCCTCAACGAGTTCGACACCTTCGGGCTCGTCAGTGACAACCCGCGCCTGCAAAGCCAGTGGCAGTACAGCTACCAGGCCATCGCCCGCTGCAACATCATCCTGGGCCGGGCCAATGATGTGAAGCTGACCACTGCCACCCGCAACCGCTTCTTCGCTGAGGTGCGATTTATTCGGGCGCTGACCTACTTCAATATGGTGCGTATTTGGGGCGACGTGCCGCTGGTAACCAGCGAGATTGTCAATATCGCCGATGCGTACACCTACGGCCGCAAGCCCGCCGCCGACGTCTACAAGCAGATTGAAGACGACCTTACGTTCGCTATCGCCAACCTGCCCACCACCCAAACGACCGCCAACCTGGGCCGCGCCACCAAGGGCGCTGCGCAAGGTATTTTGGGCAAAGTGCTCCTGACTGAGAGAAAGTACAGCGACGCCGCCGTGCAGCTCAAGGCGGTTATCGACGCAGGCAACTACGCCCTGCAAGCCAATTACGCTAACATCTTCTTGACCAGCAATGAGATGAATAGTGAAATCCTGTTTGCGGTGCGCTACAGCAAAGGCGGCTTCGGCGTGGGCAGCGGGTTCACCAATTTCTTCCTGCCCTCGCCCCTGAGCGCGGCCTTCAACACCAGCGTGAATGGCGGTGTGGGCACCGGCCAGCAATTCAATACCGTGGATGCCGACCTAGTGGCCGCCTTTACGGCCAGCGGCACCACTGATGTGCGGGCCGCCGCCAGCTACGGTAACACTACCACGCCCTACTTCACCAAGAAGTACATCGACACGCCCACCACAGCCTACGACGCCGAAAACGACTGGATAGTGCTGCGCTACGCCGACGTGCTACTCATGTACGCCGAAGCCATCAACGAGCAGGGCGCCCCCAGCGCCGACGCGCTGAGCGCCACTAACCAGGTTATCCGCCGCTCGCGCAACCTGCCCGTAGCCACCGCCGCGCCCACCGTAGACCTGCCCACCGGCACCACCCAAGCCGCCCTGCGCACCCGCCTCGAAACCGAGCGCCGCCTGGAGCTGAATTTTGAAGGCCACCGCTGGTTTGACCTCGTGCGCACCAACCGCGCCATCGACGTGATGAACGCCTACTTCACCAAAGCCGCCGTGACCACTCGCATCGACGCGCACAACCTGCTTTTCCCGCTGCCTTTGCAGGAAATCCAGACCAACCCGATTTTGACCCAAAACCAAGGTTATTTGTAGGGTTCTAGTGCTTGTAAGTAACAGACAGGCGGTTGTAGAGACGCATACTTGCGTCTCGTCGTTGTTGGGCTCGCCGAATAGGAGACGCAAGTATGCGTCTCTACAACTGCCGGAGTTCACGCCCATTTCTCTCCTTTCTCCACTTTCCATGTCCCTACCCACCCCGGCCCGCCTGCTGGCGGCCGTGCTTTGCGCCGTCGGCCTGCTGGCCAGCCCCGCCGCCCGCGCCCAGTCTAGCCTGATTCAGAATGCCCCGGCCCGCCGCGTACTCAGCCTCAATGGCAGCTGGAACTACATCATCGACCCTTACGAAAACGGCTTTTACGACTACCGCCGCGAGGCCTTCGACCAGTCGAAAAGCGGCAAGGGCGGCTACTACGACAACCAGAAGCCCAGCAACGCGCAGGAGCCCGAACTGATTGAGTACGACTTCGACCACTCGGCCGCGCTGCAAGTACCCGGCGACTGGAACTCGCAGGACCCCAAACTGCTGTATTACGAAGGCACTATCTGGTACAAGAAGAGCTTCAAAATGGCCCCGGCGGCCGGCAAGCGGTATTTCCTGTATTTTGGGGCCATCAACTACGAGGCCCACGTGTACCTCAATGGCAAGAAGCTGGGTATGCACCGGGGCGGCTTCACGCCGCTGCAATTTGAGGTGACCGGTCAGCTCAATAGCGGCGACAACTTCGTGGTGGTGAAGGCCGATAACACCCGCCACCTCGACGCCGTGCCCACCATCAACACCGACTGGTGGAACTACGGCGGCATCACCCGCGACGTGTTTATTGCGGAAGCGCCCGGCACGTTCATCAAGGACTACGAGGTGCAGCTGGCCAAAAACGACCCCACCACCCTCATGGGCTACGTGCAGCTAAACGGCCCCGCCAAAAGCGGCCAAACCGTGACGTTGAACATAGCCGAAGCTGGCCTCAAGCAAACCCTGAAAACCGACACGGCCGGCCGCGCCACCTTCCGGATGCCCGCCAAAAAACTGTCGCTTTGGTCGCCCCAGAGCCCCAAGCTCTACGCCGTGACCTTGACCAACGGCGGCGAGGTGGTGCAGGACAAAATCGGCTTCCGCACCATTGCCACGCGGGGGCAGGACATTCTGCTGAATGGCAAATCGGCCTTCATGCGCGGCATTTCGATTCACGATGAGAACCCACTGATACCCGGCCGCACCCGCGGCGAGGGCGACCTGCGCATGCTGCTGACCTGGGCCAAAGAGCTGGGCTGCAACTACGTGCGCCTGGCCCATTACCCGCACAATGAAACCATGCTCAAGTTGGCCGACGAAATGGGCCTCATGGTGTGGGCCGAAGTGCCCGTGTACTGGACCATCGCCTGGGAAAACCAAGCCACCTACCAAAACGCCGAAACCCAGCTCTCTGACCTCATTTCGATGGGAAAAAATCGCGCCAGCATCGTCGTATGGTCGGTGGGCAACGAGACGCCGCTCGGCGACCCGCGCCTGAAGTTCATGACTAATCTGGTGAAAAAGGCCCGCGCCCTGGACGATACCCGCCTGGTGGCCGCCGCGCTGGAATTGCACCGCACGCCGGATAACGTCATCCACGTGGACGACCCGCTGGGCGAGTACCTCGACCTGACCAGCTTCAATGAATACGCTGGTTGGTACTGGGGCGGGATGCCGGGCGAAATCACGAAGTACAAGTTCGATATCAAGTACAACAAGCCGGTGTTCATCAGCGAGTTTGGCGGCGATGCGCTGGCCGGCTACCACGGCGACGCGAATACCCGCTGGAGCGAGGAATACCAGGAAGCGCTCTACGTCAACCAGCTCAAAATGCTAGGCACTATCCCCGGCCTGCGCGGCATGACGCCCTGGATTTTGGCTGATTTCCGGGCTACCCGCCGTCAGCACCCAGTGTACCAAAATGGCTTCAACCGCAAGGGCTTGATTTCAAGCACGGGGACTAAGAAGAAGGCGTTCTACGTGTTGCAGGAATACTACCGGCAGCAGGCGGCTAAGTACAATGGGAAGTAATGAGTAAGCTTAATAACGCGGTGACCCCACCCCCGGCCCCTCCCCTCCGGGAGAGGGGAGCCGACCGTCAGCAGACGTTGGCGAACGTAACCAATCGTCAGGCTCCCCT
>Ga0265780_10005262_pt1 | contig 16433 bp, 20 predicted proteins | sample P1T30metagenome_FD_192432 | JGI IMG/M metagenome (GOLD analysis project Ga0265780, IMG submission 192432) | Plant litter microbial communities from East Loma Ridge, Irvine, California - P1 T30 | ecosystem: Environmental > Terrestrial > Plant litter > Unclassified | place: USA: California... | reverse complement strand
ATTTTTAAAATATTCTTGTTCACTAATCCATAATAATTTAAATTTTTCTATATCCTTATTTTCTTCATCTGACCAAACACTTAATAAGTGAAATCCATGATTGAAAGTAATTTTTTCAATAAACTCTAAAGGTGATTTTATTTGAGTGCCATTTAATTTACTTTTTGCAAAATTTAAAAAATATTCAAGATCTTCAATAGGTCTTTCCTCTAACTCCATACGGAGTTTTGATTTATTTAGTTCTACAAATTTTAATGGATCTACACCAATATAATCAAATAATTTAAGACATTGCTCAACATTACTATTTTTAGTGAAATTATTAAATAAGTTTACAAAATCGTCAGAATATTTCTTAGCAACAATTTCTGTAATATCTTGGTTGTTTTTTGAATCTATAAGTTGGTGTATGATTGGATTATTTGTCTTAATCAATTCTTCTACCAGTTTTATAGATTTTTCTATGTGTTTTGTGCTCATAAATTAAATAGTAATAACTGTTATATCTATTGTAACAAAATAAACACATAATTAAAGTCAATCAGCTTTATTCTCTATTTTAATGTGTTATAATATTCGCATAGACCATTGATTAACTTCCAAATATTGAGAGAAATAATGAGCCAATCCCAAATCATTGAACAACAAGATAATCAAGCAAAAACACAGATGCGTAGCATCCAATACTACAAACAACTTAGTCCTGAAGAACAACAAGAAATGCTGAAAAAAGCAAAAGGAGGAAGTTGGTATGATGGTTGGAAGCCGTATTGTGTGAAATGTTCAGCAATGAAAAGGATGAATTCTCAGGATTATGGATTTAGTTGCTGTTATTGCCGTAATATGATTGGTTTTGATTTGTGTCGTGTAATTGAATCCCCTCTTAATAAAAAAGTTGCTTAAAAAAGGAAAAATAATGAAAAATAAAATTGAAAAAAGCCAAGAATATGTTACTAAACATAGCTTTACTATTGAGTCCATGCCTCTGTCAGATGTAACTGATATTAGTAATTTCATTAACGGTGAAAATGCTGTTGTTATGAAATATACAAAAGACACTATTGTTACTGGACAAAAAACTAGCAAGGATACTTTCAATAAACAATTAATTTTGAATAAAGAAAAGCTAGAAAAAATTGTAGCTAAACCAGAAAATTTTGATGAAATTATTAAAAGTAATGAAGCATTGAGCACCTCTCCAATCTTGTTAGTATTAAAAGAGTATTGGGACTTTCATAAAAGTAATGGTCTTTATGCGCAGATTAATCAAATGCTAGGTAAAAAAGATGAAACAAAGTTTAATGATTTACGTGAATACAATGTATTTGACAATGTAACTGAAGATGCTTTTATGTTGATTCAATTTGTTGAAAATAAAAATAGCTTACGTGTAATTATGGATAAAGATGGTAATTACGCATGTGAGCCAATGGTTTTTGATTATATTAAAGCAGACTTGGATAATCGCACCTATGATTTAGATGAGGTTATTGAGCATTTAATGAAGCGTGATGACATTGCATTCATTACTAACACTGAGAGTTCATATAAAGAGAGAAAACTGCTTAAAGGGCCATTAAAAGGCAATGAAGATGGTCTTGAAGAAATTATTGATGACATCCCTCATTACAATTCAGAAAATGGTCGTGATGAAACCTTTACTCTTGTCTACTATCCAAAAAATGAAGATATTGAAAAACTTATGAATTGGAAAATGTCTGATGAAGATAAAAATAATAAAGTTTATAGCTTGGAGCGTTTTGTTGTTCAAGATATTTTAGGTTGTCAAAAATTCCGCAAGGATGCTCAACCAGAACCTCCTGAGCCTGAAATTCCTAAACGTAAATTTAAGCGTTAATAACTTAGGATAAATTAAAAAAAGCCAAGTTGATCTCAAACCACTCTAAAATCGTGTTACAAAACTTGACAAAAGTTAATCATATTTATATATTTATATATTTATTTCATGATTAACACGATAGAAACTAGATTAAGGCTAAATAAAACACAAGAGTCAATTATTGACTTTTGTGTTGCTTTATGGTCATGGGGTTATCGTAAAACTTGGAAATTATTAAATAATAAAAAACTTTCAGAAACTGATACTTATCATGATTTGATGGGTTTAAATTTGTTTACCTCTGAACAAGTTAGTTCTTTAATTAATAAGGTTAAAACTGAACATAGCAAGATTAAAGAATTAACTAAAACTCAATTAAAACAGCATATTTCTAAATTAGAAAATATTAATAAATTCATTACTAAAGAATATAAATTAATTGATAAACATAAAAAAGAGATTATTAAGTTAAAGTCTGCTAAAAAGTTAGATTACACAAAAATAGCTAAATTAACCAATTCTATTAAGAAAAAACAATTAATTTTAAATCAGAAATCTAGCAAAGTTAATAGGTTAAATAAGTCCATTAAAATTATTCAAAAACGAATAGATACTAATACTTTTAAATTGTGTTTTGGTAGTTCTCAATTGCTTAATCAAAGACCGGGTAATTATTCTGATAAATTTAGATTAAATAATCAGCAGAAAGTTTATGATAATCTAGAAGATTGGAAAAAAGATTGGGAATTATTTCGTAATAATATTTGGTTATCTGTTGGTAAGAAAACAAAACCGCAAGGTAATTCTGAAATTCAATATTATCCTAATAATAAAAAACTAAGATTAAGGCTTACTGAAAAAGAATATCTTAGTAGATTAAGGTCAATTTCTACTCAAATTAATATCCCATTTGAAGATTTAAGTAATAATGAGATAGTTAAATATGGTTCATATAGAAAACAATTTAGATTTATAGAGATAGATAATGTTGAATTTTGTGCTAAGAATCAAGCTAAAGTTATAGCTGCAATCAATAATAAACAACCCATTACTGCTAAAATAGTTAAAAAATTAACTTCTAATGGTAAAGATATAGGCATTTATTTGCAATTATCTTTTGATGAAACCATTAACCAGTCCGTAAATATAAATTCTATTTCTTTAACTATGGGTATAGATTTAAATCAAAAAGGATTAGCTTATTGCATTATTAAATCTGATGGTAATAAATTGAATAAAAAAGATAAAGGATATGGATTTATTAAATGGGATTTAGAAAATAAATCTACAGAACAAAGAAAATGGATTATCAGTAATGCCATAACTGATGTTTTAGCTATTGCAAAAGAGTATGGAGTTTATTCCATAGCTATTGAGAACTTGGATTTTAATTCAACTGTTTCTAACATGAATTCAGGCTATAAATCTAATCAACAATATAATAAAATGCTAACTCAATTTGCTAAACTACAGTTTAGCCAAATGATACAAAGAAAAACAGAAAGATTAGGCATGAAATTATATTTGGTAAACCCTACCTTTAGTAGTGTCGGTGGTTTTACCAAATATGGTTTATTAAATAAATTACCTGTAGATATTGCGGCTAGCCTTTGGCTAGCAAGACAGGCTATTTATGGAAAAAAATATAAAACTGAAAATCATGTAAGTTTTATAAAAAAACATAATGAAGGAATAACTTTCCCTTATTTAAATCTATCAAAGCAGAGCAAGAGAGAGATTGAACATAAGCCTGAATGGAAAGATATTTCTTCTGCTTTAGATAAAAATAGAAATCATTGGTATAAAAATATCATGAATTTTATTCAATCTGAGGTGGGTAAATCTCTATCAATTCAACAGTTTAACCCGTTTGAATTGAACCAAGCCTAGATTTTTCTAAGCTTGGATGTGTAGATTTATCAGCTTGGCTCTACAAGCCCTGTCAAGCGAATGTTGTTATCTAATTTAGCAACAAGATTTGAAAGTGACTTGAGTTGATCTTGGCTTTTATTTTAACAGGATTTTAACCGAAGCAAAATTGATGCCAGGAAATAATACTTAAAATAAATTAAAATTTTTAAATATAAAAAAAGGTGCTTAAAGCACCTTTTAAATTATGTTTTATCTAAATTAGTTTTAGACTTATCCTTTGTAAGTTTTATAATTTTTTCCTTAAGCCTACCATAACGATTAAAGAAAAAATAAATATTATTCATACATAGAATCGTGAAAATAACAGCAGGAATGGTATCTTTTATACGAATTGCCAACATTGTAAAAACGAACATTAAAACTAAACATGTCAAATGAATTAACATATATTTTAAATTAAGCATAGTTTCTTTATATGCTTCGTTTTCAGTTATGTTAACTGAGTTATTTTTTTCTGAAACATTAGTATTTGTCATAATTTTAATAGATTAATAGGGAGCCTAGCTCCCTATGGTTAAACAGAGAATCGTTTTTCTACTGCTTTAAATGCTTCATCAGCAGTTACACCTTGAGCATCTCCACTTACATGCCATACTGCAAATGCTTCAAAATATGCTGTTGCATGATAACGTCCACGATCATCTTTAGAAACAGTCATCAATGTGTCAGAGCAAGGATGAATGGTAGCGACGACTTCAAGCCCTTTAGTCCATTGTTCAATTAGTTTTTGTGCATCAGGATGAATTTTATGCATGGCTTTTCCTTTTTAAAAGTTAAAATTAACTACCACAAACAAGACTAAAATGTGTTTTTGGATCTTTGGGATTATGATGTAGATTTTCAATAAAAACGTGATGAGTATCACCTGATGTCTCAATCATTTTATCAGCCAATTTCCAGAACTCCATCCAAGTAAGTTTAGTTGGTTTATCAAATTCATGAACTTGAGTAGCTCCCCATGACTCATAAGTGATTTTGGTAATTGGTGGAGTTTTTTTATGCATATCAGTTGCAGGAATATCCATAGACCAAACTGAAAGTTTAATATTATTCTCTTTTTTAATTTGGTCTAGAACATCATAATTGGAATTACGGAATTTTTCTTCCTCCTCATCAATTGGAGTTAGAATCGTATCGCACATTTCGTAAATCTTAAGGAGTTGCTTAGAAATATTGGGATGAATAATACCTTCAAGTTGACGATTAATTTGGCTAATTTCACAGCGAACACTATCAAGGGTTTTAATAAAGGGATCTTTTTTAGCACTCATTGTTGTCATCCTTAGTGGTTTTAATAGATTGTAGTATACCTGATTTTAAGGTTTTTGTATTTAATTAATTAGTTTTTTTAATTGATTATTTTTACATTTATTGCCATCACAAAATCTATCTTTAAGGCACATTGCGCAGAAGATTAAAGTACAGACCACTCCAGTTATTAGACCTATCCAAAAAGACATATTTTTCCTCATTTAGTTGATTGTTTATAGTTTAATTATAACAGTTTTTAAAATTTATAGATTAAATATTTAATTTTTAATTTCATTTGCTATACTTAAAATAAGTGAGGACAATTATGGAAAAAGAAGAACTAGAAATTTTTGATAAAATAAAAACTATCTTAGTAGGATTTAAAGATGAGCTAGTCAAAAAACAAGAGATATATAGTTCTACTGGACGATTTACTGTTTCCAAGGATAATGGCTATGATGTATTAAGTGTTAGTCTTGCCTACACAAATTCAACATCACAGTTTATTAGTGATTATCAATGTTTTGATTTATTAAAGGCTCAATTTTTTGAAGACCATCCAAACAAAAATCCTTTAAGAATCTATATGACTGGTCAATCTCGCTTTAATAGCATAATTACTATTTTATTAAAAAAATCACCAAATGAAGAATTATCTAAAAAATTAATTGAGACATTTTTTACCACTAAAGATGAAAATGTTTATGAAAATTTTTTAAATAAAACTTATAAAGCTATTCAGCATAAACAAATAACACCTGAATTTGGAAAAAAAATAACATTTCAAGTATTAAGTCAAATAGGTAAAGCAGGTAGCCTACCAGGATTTGATATGTCACATTTTACAGCGAGATTTCCTCAAATTATGAGGGGAGTATCAAAATTTAAAATTGAGCAAGAAGACTATCCAATCTTACACAATATTTTTTCCTACTATGAAAGAGCCATTAAGAGTAGTCCTAGTGTTTCAGGACCATTTTTTACATTTCTAAAAGAGAAAATTACAATCAAAGATTGGGATGAATTTAAAAAATATGCAAATGAAGAAAAAAATATAAATCCTGGATACCAAATGTCAGGTATGTTTGAGGAAAAAAGTAATCCAAAATTACATTTAAATATAAATGATAGACTTATCAGAAATCAATATCCTGTTATTTCCTTATCTCCAAATGATTACTCATCAATGATGTCTATGATTATTAGGTGTTTAAATAGAGCAAAAGTTGATTTGAATATTGAATTTTGTCAATCTATTCCCAATATCCATAATATAACTACAATTTATTTTTTATCTAAAGATGAAAAACTAGTTGAAGCAGAGAAAATGCAATCGGTAATATCCTCAACAATTGAGTTATATGTAGAGATTAAAAATAAGAAACAAGAAGTTAATGAAAATACCTTAATTACAGCAATTCAAGCCAGTTCTTTATCCTTTGAATTAGAGAAAAACAAGCCTGAAATTAGTGAAAAAAAGACATATAAACCTAGTAAAATTTAAAATATTTTATTGTTTTTTTTAATTATAAAACCAACTTTGTGCTATAATAACTCCATTGAAAACAGTTGGAGTTATTATATGAATTTTGACAAAACTCGTGAAATTTGCGACCAGGCATTAGCTAATTATAATTTTGGTGAAGGTGTGTTTGTTGAAGCCACAAGTGGTTGGGAATCAAATTCAAACTCAAAAGAAGTAAGTTGTCCAATTTTCCTCAAATTTGAAGACGATGAACCAGAACAAGACACTCATCGTGCAACCTTTACTGTTATTATTGAAAATTGTAAAGCAACTCAAGCAGAATGTTCCTATAAGGGAAACCTTATTGGAAATTATGATCTAATCTAAATTAAAATTTTTAATTAACTCTTAAAGGAGATTAACCATGTCCCATTTTACTGTAGTCGTTATTGGTGATGATATTGATAGTCAATTGGAACCTTTTGCTGAACAGGACTTTGATGCAAAATATGGTGTGTTTGAAGACAAAGAAGATGAATATCGTAAACAATACGATGAAGAAGACATTGAAATTGTTGTTCTAGCTGATGGTTCACTTCATAGTCAATATGAAGAAATATTCCGTGATACTGCAACTTTTGGTGGAAATTATACATATCCTTCGGACAGTATCACCCGCAAAGGAAAATTCTCTGAACTATACTCTACTTTTGAAGAGTTTATGGAAGAATGGCATGGTATGGAAGAACGCGATGAAATCCATAATCGCTATGGTTATTCTCACAATCCCCAGGCTAAATGGGACTGGTTTTCCATCGGAGGTAGATGGACAGGATATTTTAAGCCTAAAGCTGGTGTTGAGGGTGAATTAGGTCGTTCAGGTGCTTTTGGTAATAAGCCTAAAGATGGTTGGGTTGATAGCCTTCGTGTTTGTGATATTGATTTTGAAGGTATGAAAGCGGATGCTGTTAAAGAAGCCAATGAAACTTACGATAAATTGGAAGAAATACTGAAAGGCCGTCCACTACCTTCATGGAATGCAATTCGTGAGAAAAACAATGGCGATATTGATGCTGCAAGAAACGAATATCACAATCTGAAAACCTACCAAGATTTATGTAAGGCAGAGTTTCACATTATGGGTGATTATGTTGAAACATTTGGTCGTAGCCGTGAAGAATATGTAGACAAGAGAAAAAATGCTGTTGCTGTCCCTTATGCTGTTTTAAAGGATGGTAATTGGTATCAAAAAGGTGAAATGGGTTGGTTTGGTCTTTCAAACGACGAAATGACTCAAGATCAGTGGAATAAAGAATTTTGGGCTATGATGAATAGTCTTGATCCTGAAACAGTTGTTACTTTAGTTGACTGCCACATTTAATAGATAGTAGTAGACATAAAGAAGCCCCTTAAATGGGGCTTTTTTATAAAAATTTGATTGACGAAAAAAATATTTTAATGTAAATTAAAATCTATATTATTGGAGTAATTATGAAGATAGAAGATTTTAAAATTGGTGGAAAGTTTTATGCAAGTGCAGGATTTGAATGGCTATGCACTGATAAAGGAACTAGAACTATTACAGCGATTATGTTAGAACCTGACAAAGATGAATCTTGGTTTATTGGTCCACCATATTCAGTAGATGAAGTCGTATTTGATGAGCATGGCATGAAATCTTGTTATTCAAATACAAAAGACATGATTATAGATAGGGCTACCAAAATCGATATTTCATATCATCCTAATTTTCTACATGAAGATGTAATGAAAATGACTGAAGAAATGATTGATGAGGATCATTATCATAGAAAAAATTTAATTAAACGAGATAGAGTTGGTGAAAATGGTGAAATCTTACACCCTTATTCTGCTATTAGAAAAGATGATGGCTGGTATATTAAAACCTTTGAATTATTTTCAAGGGAGTATTCTCAAATGCATGAAGATGAATTTGTAAAGCTTAAATTAAGTGATGAAGAATCCATGAAGCTTCGCAAAGATAGTTTGAAATAAAAACAATTAAGAACATAATTTTTAAAGCTCCAGTCAAGGAGCTTTATTTTTGGATTAATATTTTTTTGGTACAGGATAATTATAATCTGTGAAATTAGCTAACTCCCCTTCTTTTCTAAACTTTCCAATTGTAATATGTCCCCAGGTTTCATTATCCTCATGAGTATCCATCAAGCCCATTTTTTCTCGTAAATGAAAAAATTCAGGAAAATAAGTATTTATCCATACAAAAGATTCATTCCAAAATACTTCACTTGTATAAACAAATTTTATTTCCTTACCATCCATCTCTTTCCAGAATAAGTCCATTTCTGGCCTATATTCACCTTGTCCACGAAATAATGAGATATGAGGCTTCCAATTAGGCTTTAGAAGCGAAACCTTGAATTGATTCAGAAAGTGATAGCGATAATAGTCTGCAAGGTCATGATCAACTTCTACAATGGCTGACCACGGTTCAGATGCACCATTTCTAATTGGGTCGTAAATGATTTTTCCCACAGATTCAAATTGGTAGCAGCGATGTTTTAAGTGTAGGTTTTTCATTATTTTTAATTGTAATTAATATATAGACATTATAAAACAAAACGATATATTATCAAAGAATCTTAAAACTGTTGTACAAAAGTCGCAAAAAAATAATTTTAAAAAAATTTTATGATTTGTTATAAAAATTTTATTGAAAAATGTAAAAACTGTGATAATATTATTATCAAGTTGATGCAGTAAAGATGCTGCTAAAACTTAAAAGAGACTAGTAAGTTAAAGTGTTTTAAGGATAAAACCAATCATTTTACCTTACTAAATTTAGAATGTTTTTAAGTTAAACTAAAACTCAGGGGATCAGAGTTAAAACGATACCCATAAAAAAGAGAAAAATTTAGTAAAGCTCAGAAACGAATCTTTTTGTTGAAAAACCAACTTTGGAGATTTAATATGACCACTACTACTATCAAATACGAAACCCTGATGAACCAAATCAAGGATCTGACTCAAAAGGCTGAACACCTGCGGGTTGTGGAAGAAATTCAAGATAAAATCAAGCAATACGGCTTAACTGCAAGTGATTTGGGTTTTGAAGTTCCTTCTGTAAAAAAAGTCACTCACACTCGTCGTAAGCCAGAAGCAAAATTCAAAGATCCAGTTACTGGTGCTATCTGGACTGGTCGTGGTAAAGTGCCTGTTTGGATGAAAGCTGGAATTAACAACGGCAAAACTAAAGATGAATTTGCAATTGCCTAAGTAATAATGAGAAAGCCCCTTAATTGGGGCTTTTTTTAAATTTTAATTTTTGGTGCAATTAAGTTTTTATCATCTAAATTTTTTAATAGATCATCTTTTAATAAAATATGTTGATAATATCTTTTACATACATCAGCCATTTCATGTTCCTCATTTTCTAATAGATATAAAGCTACAGTAGCATTAACTCTATCTTCTATTGATGCCCAATCAGAAACACCAGGATAATCACTATTTAATTTATCAAAACATTGAATAATTTTTTTATCAATTTGTTCTTCTCGATAATAAATGCTTTCTAAACTTAATATTTGGCCAAGAGGATTAACCATAGCCCAAACTGTTTGACCATTTTCAATAACAACAGAGTCAAATGGTTTTTTTTCATTAAAGCTATCAAAATTAAAGATATCTTTAAATTTTTGTCTTATCATCGGCTCATCATCTAAAGGGAAAGCAAAAGCAGGCCAATTCTGAGTGTAATATCCCGTATTAAAAGTTGCTGAAATAAACCTTCTTTGTCCGTAGTTATCAAAAAAAACATCTTTCACAAGAGTATTTTCAATACGCATATTAATCTCCTTAAAGTTTAGATCTTTTAGGTTTAACTTCTTCTTTCTTGTCTAGTGAATCTTCCATTTCAAGTTTTAATACGGATGCTTCAAAAAATTTATCAAGGCTACCCTTATTTGGAAACTGTTTCGTATTTTTATCCAATGAAGATATCATATCTACAATAACAGGTTGAAATTTATTCATATTAATATGAAGAGTATCTTTATCATCTAAATTAGGCAAAATAATTTCTAAACCTCTCTGAGTTGATAGAAAAGATATATTTGTGCTTGGCATCACTTTAGCAAGATATGTTTCAATACATTCATTAAGTCGTCGTTTAATAAACTCAACTGCTCCTTTATGGATACCATAATTATCAATTAACACACGATCCATCATATTCAAGCAATATCGATACTCTGCTTGATTTTCAAATAAATCAAATGTTTCTTTTACTTGAAAATCTGAAAAATGTTTCTTTTCATATTTTTGAAACTTTTCTCTTAATCCATGATATTTTTCAAATTGAGGAGCAAACACCTCTCTTAAAGCCAGATAGTAATCTTTATCATGTGAAAATGCTTTAATAACAGAAGTTAATAAAGCTGTAGAAGTAGAGTCAGAATAATGTTGTGCTTTTTTTAAATTATCCCATATACTTTCTTTGCTATCTTGTATTTCTTTTACATGGCTAGTTAAAGATTCTGCGTATGCGTACATAAACATATTATCTTTAACATTATTGTTTTTAATTAGATTATGTGCTTCGTTTAAAAGCCAAGGCTCATGATTTATCATGTTTTTGATAAACTTCTTTCTATCCTTATCTGTAACATATCTAGAGTAGCTATCTTTTAGAATATATTGATAAACATTTTTAAGTAAAATTTTGTTATCAAATACTTCATCAAATACATGCTCAGCATAGGCTTCAACTTTGCATTTTTCCCAATAGAGTTCAAGATAGGGTGCCAAATCAGGCTGTTTTTGTAAAAGAGGATTTAAAAAAGGTGATAATGTAGTTTGTAAGCTTGAAATATATTGATCAGGATTTTTCCAACCTTTTTTATCTGCTCCATATCCATTATTATAATAGAAAGATTGCCTTAAGTAACTTAAATCGAAATTTAGGTGCATAAGGTCGGAAAGTTCCCATCGTGTTAATTTATAATCTGACATACTTACATTCTCATTTTATTAGAAGTTGTAGGTTTAAAAATTTTAGAAAGACTTTCTACTTGATTTTTAACCGCATCGTAATATGCACAAACATCTTCTTTGTAAGTGGTATCTGGATCATAATAATCAAAACTAACATTTAATTCATCAAAACATGGACGAATTTTTTTGCTGATATTAGCACTAAAAACTAAATCATAAGTTTTGTTCCAAACATCATATGCAATACTAGAAAGTCGATCTTCATCGTCTGCATTTGCAGGATTATCATGTTCAGTTTGCCAGGCGGATTGAATATATTGATCCATTTGATTAAAAAGTTTTTCTAGCCTTTCAAAAGCTTTAGCTTGAACATTGTCATCATCAACAGAAGCAATAGAATTTTCATCTTTATATGTATTATAAAGTTCATTAACTAAAACTTTAGCAGCATATTGAGTAGCAAAAGAGCCATCTTTATTACGAACCTCTAGCGGTGATTCACACTCTACTGTCCATTCATTATCTTCCAAATACTTTTGGAAACTAGCATCTTCTAGAATTTTCATGATATTTCCTTTCAAAATTTGTAATAAAATAAAAACTTTCTTAGACTAGATTATAACCTAAATAACTATTATAATATAGTGATCTAAAAAATAAAAATGAAAGAGGAAAATTATGGTTGTTGTCCGTGAAGATAAAAGTGAAAAATATCCACCAAGAACTTATTTCAATGCAAAATCAGGTGATGTAACTCTTGCCTTAGCTGTAGACCTTACAACTGCTGGAGAAAAACTTACTCACAAAGCTGCTGGAGAAAAATATATTGGATTTCAAATTACCAAAGATACAGATCCAATAGAAATTGCTCGTGCTTTATATAAGTTCATGAAAAAAAGAAATGCGAAAACTTTAAATATTGCAGGAAATGGTATTTATACTTTTGCAAAGCATGGTTGGACTCAAGATGAAGTAAATAATTTTGTATGTAATGTCGTTGGAAAAGTTCACCAATTTTGGCCTATTGAAAAAATATTTACTGGTGGACAAACAGGAACAGATTTAGCAGGTGCAGTAATAGCTGAACATTTAAAGATAGAAGCATTAATCACTCTTCCTAAAGGTTACTTACAGCGTTTTGAGAATAATGTTGATGTAGTTCAAAATCAAGAAGATATTTATAATCAAATTAATCATTGGACTCCAATATTGGAGAAAGATCAATTAAATGTCAAACTCCAAACCGAATTACCAGTTAATGCAGAAACAGGTAAAAAATCTAAGATTTAATTGAGGTTAAATATGAATAAAATTATTTTAAGTAATAAACACTTAACTACTATAGCAAGAGAACTAGGTGAGGAATTTAATAAAATCGAATTTTTAACTTGGTATAGCAATCTAAATAAAGAATTTAAATATGATTCTCATCCAATGGCAGGAGCCGTAGGTAAACATTTTTCTGGTAGCAAAGAACATGTAAAATTATTTGAATTTCCTGAAGTAGAAATTAATGATGAGAAAAAATTAAAGGAAATTTTGGATTATGCTCATGGCTCATATCGTGAACCATTGATTCAAGTTCTAAAAGATGATTTTGGAATTGATTATTGGCAAGAAATATTAAAATTTGCTGTTAATAATGAAAAGCTAGGTTATTCATCATATTATGGTCTTTTATCACATTCAATGAATGATTATGAGTTTACTGAAAATAATATCGATTCATTTAAAACATTTTTAGATAATTTTATTTCATCAATCAATCAGTCAAAATATAAAAAATTTAGTGAAATTATTCAATACATGTCTTATGCAATTACCAATAAAGATTTATTTGGAAATGATTGGTTAGTAAATAGTTTAAATCAAATATTTAAAACCCCAGATGATGGTTCATCTAAAAATTTTAATTTTCAGGTTGATAAATTAAGCCATCATTTCATGAATTTGGATTTTTCCAAAGTTCTTTTAAATCCCGAACTAAAAAGAGTATTAAAAGGAAAGCTTCCACTAACAACAACTTCAGAAATAGCAAAACCATTTTTTTGGTCTATTGATCTTCCACGTTATTGTATGACACATAAAGTAGTTCAGGAATTATTATCTGGTAATTGCATTACTGGTATGGAAATTATTGATAGTTACATAAAAGATGACTCTGATGTTCTTTCTCACTTCATAAAGCGGGAAAAGAATAAAATTTCATTATCTGTAATTCATGAAAGTTCTAAATTAGAAGATAAATTAAATGTGTTATTAGAAATGATGTTGAAAAAAACTGAAATGAATACTTTGGTGGATCGTAGTGATTTAGAAAAATCATTAGTATTAATTGATCTAAAAGATAATATGCAAGTTAATGAGAAAAAAACTAAAGCGATAAAAGTATGAGTTCACATAATTTAAGAATCCTTACTAGAAATTTACGAAAAGAAGAAGAGAAAAGAATTCTATATAAAAACCGTGCTTCTTCTTGGAAAACCATATTTAAACATCATCCTTTAGAATCTTCAAAAAATGTACCTATATTTGAAGATATGATTCATTGTGTAGAGCATTGGGGAGGTAAGGATGATCCAATTGTTATTTTAAGGTCAGCATATACTTGGGATAAATTATTAGATATTTCCAAAAATTCCTTACAGGATTGCCTAACTTTTTATGAAGTTGCAAAAAATACTATCATTTATAAAAAAGGTATATTAGATGAGTCATCTAATAAGTGGTTTAAAAGGGCATTAACATCAATTTATTTATCTAAATCCAATGTTCCTGATAGTTTAAATTTCTTATCAGAATTAAATCATGAACATAAAGAAAAGGTTTTATCTATTGCTTTTCAATTTTTTGGAGTAGATGCTCTTCCTCAATATGAAAAATTAAAAAATGAATTTAATCTTCAAAATTTTTACGAAAAGCTTATATTTTGGTATTGGGATGTTTCACCTAAAGAAAAAAATTTAATAGACAATGTTATTGAAAAAGTAGGTGAGAAAAATATCATAAATTATGATTTAGAATATATTGCTGATAAAATTAAACCAAAAAATTTATTTAAATATCAATCTGAAGAAATAAATAAAAGATTTATACCCTTTTCAAATATAATGGTAAAGACTGAAAGATATGTAGTTCAGCATGAAAAAATGTATTGTGTAATAAATACAGAAAAAGAAATAACAACACTTGAAAACATTTATAATTTATTATCTTGCCAATATCTAATTAAATTATTAGAACCAAAACCTATTAAGTATCCTAAAGTTGGAGATATCAATAAAGAGGATAGCTTTTTAGATGTTTCAAAATTTAATTCTAATATTGATATTTTTAATTCTTATCCGTTAATTGAAGAATCAAAAATATCAATGGAATCTTTTATAGAATTAAATAAATCTAAAAATGATAACCAAAATTATTGGAATGAAGTACAATCAGTATTTTTATCTAAAGTTCTAGCATTTGATTTAGATAATAAAAACAATACTACAAAAAAATTAAAAATTTGAAATAAATTCCTTGATTTAGTATAATGAAAATAATAGCAAGGAATTTTAATGTTTAAAAAAATTAAAAACATAGTTCAATCTTTATATAATACATATATTAAAAAAGATAAGAACATTAATACTGTATCTTCAATAAAAGCAGATAGTAATCCTATTGATTTTGACAATCTTGAAAACCTTACAGATGAAGAATTTAAAAAGATTTTAGAAGAGTTAAATAAAGAAAAAATTCAAGATCAAATTGAAAGTGATATTGAAGACTATGAATCTGACTATCCTTATGAAGAAGAAGAAACTCCTAAAGAAAAATATTATCGTGAAAGACGAGAGTTAACACAAAAAATAAGATTAGATCCATTATCACCTTACTTTAGAAGTTACTCTATGCCAGAGCATCAAGGAAGTTTAATTTATAAATTTAATAAAGAAGGTCGTCCTTTATTACCTGAAGATTATGCTAATTTATTTCAGAAGTATATTTCACATGATAATTTTTTGGCTGAAAATAAAATTCCATATCTCAATAAGATTTGGGAAGATGCTAAAATTCTAGAAAAAATTTTACAACCACTTACAGAAATGTCTATTGATTATTCATTAGATTTAACTGGTGGTAGTGTCAGAGATTATGTATTAGGCAATCACGATAAAATTAAAGATTTAGATTTTATGGTTAGTGTACAAGATGAGCATGTCAGTTATTATAAAATAGAGCAGCATTTTAGCCAAGCACATATACAAGAAGTTAATATTAATTCAGATGATTCTTTAGAAACTAAAAAAGTTAAATTGGTACAGCTTTGTTTATTGAAAAGCCAAGAAGAAATAACCGTTTATAATCATATTAAAGACAACAAATACAATAAAGGTTCATCATATGACCCATATTTTGAAATAACATCTACTAGACCTGATGAAAAAGCTCGCATTATGGCAGTATATAAGATCAATCAAAGGAATACTCATTATCCTATTGATATTATCTTAACAGACTATTCTAAACCACATTTTATTGATGATTTCGATTTTGATATTTGCAAAGCATCATTGTGTTTTATAAATTCACATGTGAACAAACAATTTCCATCAGAACCTAATCATTTAATATCAAGATTTGTAGCTCCTAATGAATTTTGGGCAGATGTTCATAATAAAAGGATTACTTACAATTGTGGATATAGAAATATTTATCATGTTAATGGAGCTTTTGATAAACACCTTCCAAGAGTTAAAGCCAAATATTTTAATCATGAAGTGTTAGTGGTAGGTGATGGTGAACAAAAAGACTTTATAAAAGCTAAATTATTAAGTGAAGAATTAAATGATGAATTAGAAAATAAATCACAAGTTAAATCTAGTAAAAAACTTAAGTTATAATAAAATACCGCCTTTCGGCGGTATCTTTATATTTTTAGACTACGTTTAATTACAGGCTCATCTTTTCTATCTAATTCAT
>Ga0265780_10005261_pt1 | contig 16433 bp, 28 predicted proteins | sample P1T30metagenome_FD_192432 | JGI IMG/M metagenome (GOLD analysis project Ga0265780, IMG submission 192432) | Plant litter microbial communities from East Loma Ridge, Irvine, California - P1 T30 | ecosystem: Environmental > Terrestrial > Plant litter > Unclassified | place: USA: California... | reverse complement strand
CTGTGTGCCAGTACTATGAAAGGTGTATGTAATACGGTACGGTATATGGTATACACTCTATCCCGGGACGATTAACGTTAAATCGCAATCTCCGCTTTCGGGCCGCACTCAACTTTGGATCCAACTGATCACTATACATCCTATCTATCATTCACTCTTTGACTTGTATATATATATATATAATAGACATCCTCTAGACGTTAGACTCCCCCATCATACATCTTCCACTCAGTCGCAGCGACCTGTCTGTATAATCATCGCTCTTTCCAATACTTGAACAGACGGACATCCGGCAACAAACACGCCAAGCCACAGGTCAGATGTACGAGTACGGTCTCCCCCAAGGAAACGCGCAGGGGCAGGCATCCACTTCTTCACCCGGTCCCTCGATGCGACCACCATCAACCTCGTCAGATTTCAGAAATGGACATCTCCAACAACAACAGCAACAGCAGCCACAACAGCCTTATCCTTATGGATATGATTCATATCCACCGGCAGGGGGCGCAACGTCATATGACTACGGCTTTCAACGCGGTCAAATGCAGTCTGGGATGGATGGGATGCCTGGTCCATATGGGAATGGCAATGGCAATGGGAATGCGAGTGGGAATTGGGAATCACCGTATAATGGTGCATCTTCATCGTCGCATGATAGAAGCAGGGAGCAACCTCCGTGGATGATGGGCGATGGAAACGGGATGTATGGCCAGATGGGGATGCATGGTGATATGAGCAGGGGCAACAGTGGTGCCATCGACGGGAGTGGGAATGGACATGGGCATGGCAATGGTCATGGTGGAGCTGGTCTTGGTCTAGGGGGCGACGAAGAGAGTTGGCGAAGGAATGGTACAGGCTGGGGAAATGATTATGGCAAACCTGCTGTGCCAGATGCAGGCGTTCAGAAGGATTTGGAAACTGTAAGCCCCACTTATCGCTCCTTCAGGCATAACACACTGACAAGTCAGCTCCGTTATAACATTAACGACCTTGTTGAGAGTATACGCCCATATGGTGCGTCTCCTTTCTTGCTATCTTGCCAGCTTGCAAGACAACCAAAAGCTAATCTGTAGCGGTCTCTCCAAATAACCCTCGACCACCGCGACCCCCGCCATATGCTCAACAACGTTTCGTCCGCTTAGCAGCCTCGATACGGTCTACCCTATCAACCCTTCAACCCCACATGCATCCCCTCCTGCATCCAGAATTCCTACTTACACCGCCCAAATCCCGTATATCACCAAGTAACGGTCCTAGTAACGGAGCCGGTCCATCGTCTTCGATCAAGCCCCTTTCGTCCGCTGAAGAGGAAATGGAGGTCATTCGAAAACGTCGAGATATGCTTATCGCTCGTGCAGCACAGGTCACGGCGTCTCAACAACAGCAACCACAACCACAGCAGGCCCAACATTCACAACAGCACCAACAACAACACGCTTCATCTCCGAACCCGCTGAACCAACATACTGGTGTACTCTATTCGCAACACCATCATATTCAAACACCACCCCAACAACATCATCACATACAGTCTCAACAATACCCATTCTCGCACATGCAAAGCCAAAACGTATTCCAACTTCAACCAAGCTGGAATCATACGGACATGTACGGCAATGGAGGTTTATACAATTCAAACCCAATGTCATTGTCTACAAGTAATGGCGGATCACCATTCAATATCGGTGCCGCGCTCGCTCCATTCGACGATAATACCAATATCAATTCAAGGCGGTCGACAATGGACACTTTCGATCCTGATCTCGCTAGATTCTCTCTGGATCCAGCCAAGATCCCTGCGTACCCTGAAAAGGTATCCAAGAAGAGTCAACCGGAAGGAGGGAAATGTCATGGTTGTTCTGTCACTGTCACTGCTGAATGGAGAAGGGGCCCGGACGGGCCGAGGAGTCTGTGCAATGCCTGTGGAGTAAGTCTGCCTCCATTTGACGCAATCGTGACGCTGATCAGTGCAGTTACACTACGCAAAGTTGACGAGGAAACGAGCCCAGGAGGATGCGTTGGTCAAGAGCTCACAGACTCCGGCAGCTCCCGCAAGCTAGCGAGACCGACCAACAAAACTTCCATTCGCAATAACACCTCGCTGTTCTCCTTCGCTTAGAACCCGTAGATATCCTTTGCCCCATCGATTTGCCACGTCATATAACCATGTAGCTAACAAGTAAATGCATCTATAATCATTCTACCATCTACTATCTATATCGATTGTTTAATCAACTTATATCGACCGTCGAGTGACGGGGTGTCCGAGCGGTTCATCTATAATCATTCGTCGGAAACATCCGTTCGTTGAATAAAGTCAAAGCATTTCACCCGATCCATCCATTACCTACTATACAACTACACTCTATGAGAATCATGTCACCCAAACTACCTATTCCCGATGCTAGTACTTTCGTCACTCCCAAGCTAGCTGGTGAAGCTGGGTGGAAGGAATTGAAGGAGAGTTTCCCGGCTTTGAGGAATGATTTAGTGCTCAGGGCTGCTGGGGGTGAGGAGACTGAGAGGGCTGGTGTTTGGGTCATGAGGCAGGCTGGGAGGTATCTACCTGGTGAGTCTCTTGAATATCTGTAGTGGATGGGATTATGGGGACGTGTCTGGCAATGAGATTAGATCAGGGGCCCTTTGGTGCCAGATGAGTCTGTGCATATCACCCCTACGATGTTCCACTGCCTATAAGCCGACCCGACTTTCTGGCGATAATGCTCACACGCCCGTGACCTATGCTGACTTTCAGAATTCCTGGAGATCCGAAAAGAACACTCTTTCTTCGAATGCTGTCAAACCCCTACTATCGCTCGAGATATCACCCTCCAACCAATCGACCGATTCCCCCAACTCGACGCCTCCATCATCTTCTGCGATATCCTAGTCGTCCCCCAAGCTCTAGGTCTAGAAGTAACAATGGAGAAAGGCGCAGGTCCACATCTCCCCGAACCACTCGTCGACCCTTCTCACATGTCTCGATTAAACAAAAACGTCGATATCGACAAGGAGCTAGGATACTTGTTTGAAGCTATTACCCTTACTCGAAAAGGACTAGATGGCCGAGTTCCTCTTATTGGATTCTGTGGTGCTCCATGGACTCTGATGGCTTATATGGTCGAAGGTGGTGGTAGTCGAAATTATGAAAAGGCAAAGGGATGGTTGTACAAGTACCCCAAGGAGAGTATGGAGTTGTTGATGAGGGTTGCGGATGTTTGTGCCGATATGCTTGTTGGACAGGTCTTGGCTGGTGCCCAGGTAAGTAGGCTGTTAAGCCGCGTAAGATCTCGACTAACAAGTAGATGCTCCAGGTATTCGATTCTTGGGCCGGTGAACTCACCCCACACCAATTCAAGACCTTTGCCCTCCCCTCCCTCCTCCACATCTCTCACAAAGTCCACCACACTCTCGCAAAACTCAATCATCCCGTTGTCCCAATGACAGTCTTCCCCAAGGGAGTCCACGCCGCATCTTGTTTATCCCTATTCTCCGACCCAGAAGAGACAAAATACGCAACTATCGGTCTTGACTGGACTCTGGATCCCGTCGAGGTTCGTGAGATCGTTGGATCGAAGGTAGCTTTGCAGGGTAACTACGATCCTGTCGTACTCTATGGTGGAAAGGAAGGTATCGAGCAAGAAGTTGAGAGGTTGAGCAAGAGATGGAAAGAAGCTGGTGGTGGGTGGATTGCGAATCTTGGACATGGTGTTACACCTGGTGTCAAGCCCGAGGATATGGGATGGTTCCTTGATTGCGTACACAAGTACTCGAAGCGTTAGACCAGTAGAAAAGACAACCACTCATGGGCTTCGGCATATCTTATCATGCTATCATGCATACATGTTTCGAGTCGTGACCCTGCTAAGCCATGGCCCCATCTACATCTACGTGCCAATTTACAGTTCGGTAGCACCTCCGCTCTGATCATCAGCCAAGCTCAACAGGCATCATCTCAGACACAAGCATATAGCTGGAACCCGGAATGGCCGGAAAGTAACGCCATCCGAAGCACTATGCCGGTAGATACCAGCGACAGACAAACGAGAAACTCACCATAACAGCCTCAATCTCCCTCTCACTCCATTCCTTTGGTTTCCACAAAGACTCAGGAGCCTCCCAGAAATTCTCGAAATCAACAGGAGGAGCAGGCTTGCCCTTCCAGACATCCTCCTTCTCTGATGATGATTGCGTTGAACGGTCCACTTTACCCTGTGCGGAATCTTGAGGGGTTTGACCTTTTGGATTTGAAGAGGGGTTTGAAGGGGATGTCGAGGATGATTGCAGTTTTGCTAGGAATGATTGGAAGTCTTTTGCGATTTCCTGAGGGGCCATTGGGTGGGGTGCTGGTGCGTGGGGTTCTGGAGGTTAGCGCTGGTCGCATCTGAATATTGTGGGATGGTCAAGACGATTGACCGCGATGACGGTTTAGGTGTTTCGTATCGATATCTCCAGACCACGATGGAGAGTGGTCAATTGGAGCACAGTAGGGTGTGGACTTACTCTTGGCCTCCTTCCATTTTGATCCCATGAATTGGATCTTGGGGGTGTATTGACCCGCACGAAGTAATAACGTAGGCCTCATTGTATGATGATGTTCGATTGCTCTAATCCGTGTTGAGTGTTTTCGTTCACTTGCTTGATCCTTTCGCTCTACTATAGATTCTGCTAGGGGCTGCTTGATTACTGAGCTGAACGTGGTATCGGTATAAGGTATGATTAGATGTATTATGCTTTTCATTATGACATCTGTCCATTGCCGTCCATTAAAGGCGGAGTTGCCGAATATCTCCGACGTATCATGACCATCTCAAGAATTAAGGATTCAACTAACTCACACATACCACTACCATACAAAATGACATCCGCAATTCGTACAAAAGCATACAGCCTCCCAGAACTATTATTGACATTACCACGCGATGGAATTGGTGCTCTCGTCAGGCCATCTTCGAGCCCAAACTCGGTATATAGAGTAACGAGATCTAAATTGAAATTTCGAGCTAGGTCTGAAAATGGGGAATCGTCTGCTGCTTCCTCGACAGCGGGTAAAGATGAGTTGTTGGCAGTCAGTGGGAAGATCTGGGGAATGAGATTCGATAATGGTATGCGGCCCACATCTCAGAAGGAGTGAGAGACTGATATATAGGACGTTATGTCGCACATACCAAATCGGCCACACCATCAAATATCGACGGCCTAATAAGAGAAAGACTCGCGGCTCGCTGGACACAAGTCAAAGAAGATGAGCTGGATAGCAAGGCAAAGGAGAGTATCAAGGCGAAATTGGAAGAACTCAAGGCTAGTACATGACGGGATTAGGGTGACATTTGGCATATCAAGTTTTGATTGGATTGGATGGATGTATGTAATGCATAACATAACATGGTACGGATACGAATACAGGAATGCACAACTAGGATGGGAATAGGAATATACAGGGCACAGTACAGGACATGTGTGGTTTACGTCTCGTTGCTCGACATGATGTTTCGTTTGATTCTTTACTAGGGGACCCTCCGGCTGGCGGTCCATCAATACCTAGGCGAGCTCATCTGCCTCGTATCCACCTTCCCGGTAAACCTATACTTCATCAAACCGCCCGTACCAGGCGATGAAGAAGGAGCAGCTAAATCCGAAGAGGGGATGAGGACGGTACCCCCCGACATCTTCGGGGTAGGAACAGCGGGTGTAGCGGGTATATTGGTGGATTGGATGTTGAGAATTCGAGGCATAGTTGCCGATAAGGGCATCGAAGCTCTGGACTTGATCGGTGGTCGTGGAGTCGAATTTTCCTTCTCCATGTCTACTTCTTTCTTGTTTTGTTTAGGCGCGGATACTCGTCTAGTCATTTCATTAGGTCGAGCAGGTCGGATCATGGGTGACTGCCATTAGCTCAAGCATAGTCAAATGAAGGGGGGACTCACAGGATTAGCTCCAAAAGCATATTTCAGCCTCCAATCATGCGCAATCACTTTCGCCTTTTCAGCCCTGACCACCCTTTCCTCCAACTCGACTTCATCCTCTTCTTCCTCTTTGATCCTGCTCCTCTTTCCCAGACTGGTATTAGAAGCAGTCCTCCTTCCAACTTCAAAACTTGGCGTGACGACCTCTTCGATATCGATGGTATCACTACTAGAATCGAAATTACTATACGTACTTGTTCCTAAGCGTTGCATCCTGTTTGGTGCAGAGCTAGATTGAGGATGGTTGATGACGATCTGTGAGGTCGAGGGAATGAGGACACTAGGAGCGACTGTTCCAGGTCGGGTTGGGGAGATTGGCGTAATTGATCTCGAGAACGTATCTCGATCTGGGCGGGGAGAAGTGAAAGTCTCGCCTCGAGGAGGGGAAGAGACGGCGGGACTTGATAATTCGGGCGCAGCAGGTGAAGTGAGGTGATTGAATGATTCGTCGACCTCAGCATGTTTGGGAGAAGCACAATTGGAAGGCGAGCGGTGTGATTCGGCTACAATCGGCTCATCGTCATCCATGTCGATAGGTATGGGTTCCTGACTCGAATCCCATTTCAATTGTACTGGTTTCGTGGGAGATCCGTTTTTCCTCGCAAAGAATTTGCTCTTCTTGGTAACGCCAATTGGCAGATCATCCTTGGCAGCCACATTGAGATTACGGTCTGATAAGCGCGAGACACCCGGTCCGGACTGTCCCACGGGCGTAGGTAGTAGTTTCGTCTTTGGTGCTCTTGATCCTAGATGTCAGTTTCGAGAAGCGAAGCGTTGAGGGGTACGTACGGGAGATGAAAGCATCCAGTGGGCCGGCGACCTTGGCCTTTGATCCTGCACCGATAGGCATCTACAATCAGCACCTCCTCCATATATCGGACTCACCTTCTGGATATCCCGCTTAGCAGGCTGATAATCAGGACAGATATCCTCCAACATTACTCCCGTCTCAGGATGCAGATTTCCCTCTGCGATACCCCTTGCGACTTCAGGCGCCATATCCAGTCCTACCCATTTCTCGTCATCTTCCTTCAATCCGGCTTCTGGGAATTCGTTCAAGGGGACCAATTTCTTCAATGTTGGATCATAAACCCTTTGGTGGATGAATGCTAGTTCGGCCTGAGCGAAGGATTCAATGTAGTTGACTGGAACATGTAGAGTTCCTTCGAGCTTGATCATCTGGACTACCTTCTCGACAGTCTTGTGTCGCCTCAACAATCTGTGGGCGGTTTTGAGTCCAACACCGGGGATGGAGTCGAGGTAATCACATCCAGAAAGCATCTATCATCAACACCATATATCCTCAAAGAGCAAAAGGGGACTTACCGCCATTCTACGAAACTGTACATCCGTCCATCCGTGCATCGGGAATGTATTCACCAAAGCAAGTTTCTCAGCTTTGATATGTACGCACTGCCCATTCCCTTCCAACTTGAAAATAACATGTCGACATCCAAAGACCAGTAGATCCGAATCTTCAGTAATGATTCCATCCACATACCCCTCTCGTTCGAGAAAACACAGTTGAGCATCCGCTTCGTAGGGGGCTACCACGTAATCGACATTCTCGGCTCTTAAAGCCTACCATCAGCTAATTCTTATCACCAATGATTGATACTCACTTTGATAAGCTGCAGTGCCATCTCTGGGGTTATATCGACACATTTCGTATATAAATCCCTAGCATCCCTTAATCTCCCTTGACCCTCTAGAGCTTGCGCACGAGCAAGGTTCTCAGCTCGTGATCTATCATCAGCATCAGTATCCCCTCTTCTCTCCCCTCTTCCCTCTTCGGTGGAAACAAGGGTTGACTTACTTTTCCCTCGAGACCTCCGTCTTCTTCTTTGCAGGTAATGGACCACCATCAAATACAATATACGGTTCAATCCCATGATGTCTCATCAACCGGACTCTGTACATTGCATAATCCACGAATCTGATATCAACTTCAATCCCCAACGGCACGAGTGAAGGGGTGGACGTACTTGGTAGTCTTTTTGCCTTTTACAATATCCTCAGCACACCCAAATGCACCTTTGTGTAGCCATACATATGCCTATCGGTCAGGTAACGTCCTTCTTAGAAGGAAGAGAAAGAATCGACGTACATCCACAGCTAATCTCTTTCCCTTGAATTCAGATATATTCCCATGTACTTGAATCTCCTTCAATACCGGTAATAACCCAGAGATCCCCATCTTATCGTCTACTTATGAATCCCTGATGTCTATGTGGTTTATGATGAATATGATATATGGAATAAGAGTATACAAATCGCGTCAGAGTCTGTGCGACATGAAATCAACATTGCACTCAGGAAGAAAGTCAGACGCGTCACTCAGGATATTTTGATTCCGCTCATCACCTTACAAAGTCACATTTCCACTATCCGACGCAAATTGAAGAATGCATCAAAGATACCCACAGAGGCGTAGATGGCTCTTCTTTTCGAGTATGGCGAAAGCAAAACAGTAGAATTCATTGGCATTGTTGAAGGGGAACAAGAGGGCAGATATGGGCCTCGGGAACCCCAAAAGCGAGGGACAAAAAAGAAACTCTCTGGCTGGGAGTCGAACCCAGGTTACCTGCGTTTAGGCAGATGTTTTCCATCAAGCTGACAAGCAAGTGTACTAACCGTTATACGACCAAAGATTGATAGAATCAGTGATGTGCTGACGTATATAAACACAAAAGCCCACGCCCTCGTGGGATCCCATCGATCCCGTTCCAATGCCAAGAAGTATGCGTACTGTGAGCCATATGTTTTTTATCATGCCGATGACAGGTGAGATCGTATATACCAAATCGAACGGGGACAGCTCCCCACACAGACGTAAATGTCGTGACGGGTTGTTGTGGACTCTGAATAGGGAGCAAGAAGTTATACTCAAGGTAAGAAGAGACACCTTCGATAAAATGGTCCTGTACTATCCGAAATATACATACGATGTGCGGACCTTATGGTTCGGCGACAAGGGATTAGGGATTGGTGTTTCATGACATTAACCCCGAAATGCTTACATTTAAGTTTCCTCAACTGACAATGATACCCCTTACCGCCATAGCTTTGATATCCGTGGCTCTGTTCAGTGGTCTGGATGCTATACTGGGCTATCTTACAAACATCCTCCTGATACCAGTATACCAGTCAATATGTATTCGGATGGTACGTCCGGCCAAGAGAATTACGCTTACACTTCAGACGCTCGTCTTCTTCCTTGCTCTGGGATATGTTCTCCAAGCTGGGACGCCAGACGCTCCCTTCGGATCTCCACCCGTACGAGGCCTGATGTGGCTTCGAGGTGGCCTGCTCAGCATGGGCCTCATCACCGGATATAGCTCATTACGATATCTCACCATTTCAGAATTCTTGACGATATTCTGCTGTTTGCCATTTCCGACTGGTTTACTTTGTTGGTTGTTCTTGGGGGAAAAGTTTACTCGTGTTCAGATGATCTGTTGCTGTAAGTCCGCTTCCTAGGGGTCTAGTATCTCCTTATATTCAGGCTTTTCCGTGCTTGGAGTAGCAATGATCACCGATCCATTCACCCGAGTGGTCATTGACGACTCAGCTTCAGATACACGACTGGCTAATCTAGCCATCAATGACAACATACCCAACGATCTGAAAACGAAATTGATAGGATTGGCGATATGTGCTCCCAATGTGCTCGCATTAGCAGGAGAAAGTAAGTTCACCCTCTCGCCACAAGATTGCAAGAACCTGACATCGCGCAGTGACGATTATGCGGTTGATCAAAGACCAAGCTTCGACCATGCAGATCCTCGTCATTATCTCCTTCTGTCCGGCATTGATCAGTGCCATGTACTTGCCACAGCTGAGATGTAGATTTTAGCTAACCCGTAGTATCATGGCTGGAACCCAGACTCCGATAGTATACCCAGATAGTATCCTAGGCTGGTTTCTACTCTCTGCAATAGCGGTGAGTCCTCATGTTACGTGACGTCTGGGATCTTAGGCTGACAACAGCCTATCGGTCTAGGCGCTCAGTACACTTTGACATACGCTTCTCAAGGTCTTCCAGGAGTTCATCTCACAATCTGTTCTTATGCCGGTTTAAGATTCCGTACGAGTCAGTTGTCATCACTGATAGCGCAGATCATCTTTTCTACGACCATCCAGTGGCTAGTATACGGTAATCATCCCAGTATAGTGGCTTTTGCGGGAATGGCGGTGATCAGTGCTGCAGGTCTGTGTTCGGTGGTGAGTTATAAAGTCCGGTTGTCATACCCCTAACATCTAGATCCACGGTCCCGCAGTGAAGGCAGAAAGAGAACAGGAGCAGGACATGGAGCTGCAGGTGGATATTGAGGTGCCATTGCTGAGAGACATGCAAGATCGATGATGGATCAAGAGATTCCGTCTTCGGGAACTGCACAGGCTCAGAGTCTGACGCTGTTGAAAAGATACTGAATTTAAGCCACCCGATCTAACCAATCAGAGGAATAGCAATGTGATCCGTCACGAACTCGAAATCGAATGATTTGTCTGTGGGGCTACCCGGTCCTCTTCCGCCGGTGTGTGTTTGAGGGACTATCCTTTGTGCCTGTGATGACAGCTCAAATGAAGGGAGACACCGCCGAACGGTCCTTCGCTCAACTTTCACATACTCTATAACCAACTTACATACACACTACTCTGTATAACCAAGAGCATGCTAGTAGTACCACCTAGCGCGATTGCGCTCTCCTCAATCTTCCTCTACAATTGCAACAATGCCATTTTCGCCTATCTGACGAATGTCTTGGAGATGTCGATGGCGGAGCTGATCACCTTCTCAACAGTGAGTGATTCCCACATGACCTTTCTGACATCGCAGACAAGCTGATGGCCTAGATACCGAGCCTCGTTGGCTGCTCTATACACATTGCACTCTCAAACACCCCCGGCGGAGTATTCGGTCCACCCGGAACTCGGATCGCACTATGGGCAATGGCGCTTTCTTCAACGCTCGCAACAATCCCTCTCCTCTACAGCCTCAACCTGCTCACTCTATCCGAACACGTCTCAGTGAGCTGCCTCTTGCCTTTCGTCACTGCATCAATATCATATCTCTGGCTGGGAGAGAAGTTCACTAGGACTCAGGCCGTCTGCTGCCGTGAGTTAATTCTTTTCCTACGCCGTCCTGAGACCGCAGGCGTACTCATCATAGTTATCTGTGTGGCAGGAGTTGTCATGGTAGTAGACCCTTTCCGTATCCGAGAACCGGCACATTCCGACCAAGAACCGAACGACGGGATCCCGGACACGTTATCTGGGAAACTGTTAGGTGTCGGTATTCTCCTCCTAGGGATCTTCCTGAGAGCACCGCAGTGTGAGTACCTAGTATGAAGAGGTCCTCGGGAATGTAATATTGATGGATAGTTGTCATTGTGCGATATGTCGGCGATCGAGCGACAACGGTCCAGATGTTGACAATCACTTATCTCGTACTAGGCCTCTCTGGCGTGCTGTAAGTGAAGTTACTCATGGGGACGCCCGAGCTTACACTTATAAATAGCCTCATGCTGGTCTCTCAAGTACCGGTTGTAATTCCCGCTCAGCCTTTAGGTTGGTCCCTAGTTGGCATACTACTCGTGAGTCACCCCTCTGAGATTAACTCTGACCCGGAGACAGCAGGACTCGTTGCGGATGCGTCAATCACCTATGCTGGACAACGTACCTCTCCCACCACCGTCACTATCTGTGCTTATGCTAGCGTGAGTTCCCGCTTTCGTTGCGAGGCTGCTACTGATGACCAGGTGATCTTTTCCAATTGCATCCAGTGGGCGCTATACGGTAACCACCCAAGTCTTGTGGCATTCGTTGGAATGTTTACTGTGCTGATTGCTGGTCTTTATGGTGTTGTACGTCCACATATGTTTTCGTTATTACTCTGAGCTGACTTCTCCAAGATATACGGACCGGCCGAAGCGTCCAAGGAAAGTGATGCCGCCAGTGTTGAGTCGGAGACCGCGCGTTTGCTGCAGGAGAACGGAGAGAGGGATTCGAATTACGAACCGGATAGAGTCCCAGCAGTCTGATAACGTGTAGTGTATATTTGCCCGTAAAACAGAATTAGAGGTACATCCTCTCAGACGATGTTGCAAGTCAACGACCATAGTGCAGCGTTACGTAATTGTCAACGGGTTTCCTGCCATTGAGATTGGATTGACGTAGCCTTTTACTAGCGAATGACCAAAAGTAGGAATCGATCAACCTTGAGATTGACGGAATGGGGCTCTGAGAAGGGTATGGACCTCACCAGGTATGTGCAGCATGGCACCTTTTGTTTGAAACACAGGTCGTTGTATACATGCTTCTGAAATCGTTTATATAGGTATGAAGGTCGGGAGGAAGCTATGAAGTAAAGTGAGATGTGTGGCAAAGAGGGGATCACGACCCCCTGGCATTCGAGGAGGGGACTGATCCAAACGCAGGGATTACGAGAGTGTTTGCAAAGGAAGTAGCACGGGAAGAAGGAGCCGTAGGTACAGCCGTAGGTACAGGCAATTGATTGGCCTTCTCGACCAGGGTCCGTGTTTGGAGGACCCAGGCCATGATATCATTCTGGGCGTCCTGCTCAACCTCTGCAGTTCCAGGACTATAGTAAGCTTCTTCTGTCTCAAAATGATCAGTAGCCACTCACATTTTCATTATAGATTTCAACTCTTTGTACCGGGCTTGTGCATCCCTCAACGACTGGAGAGGCTTTGTCATCCATAATTGAGACCTGTGAGAGGTGCGCCAGTCCTCGGAATCCTTGGTAACCTGTCTCTCGGTCGCCAAATTGTCATCGAACAACCTTTTAATGGCAGGTAAGAGGCTTTGTTCATACAACTTGTGGGCCATGTCACAGGTGTCGGCCATGGAGCTAACCATGAGCTCAGTCGGCTCCACACTTACGGATTAATCTTTCGGCCCTCGTGGGAGATCGAAACAATTTTGCCGGGGATATCGGTGCACACCGTGGCCTCATCTCGGCCACACGATGCTCTCGGTAGCGCACCGCTCATGAGTTGTTCATCGGAGGCCACCGATGACGCCGAGTGAGAAACATCTGCGGGTGTCGGCATGTTGTGGGATATTGTAAGATTAATTGAGCTGAGAATGGTCAATCGGCGTTTTAGAAGTGATGAGTGACTGGAGGATTACTGCTTGGTGCGCAGTCCTTATATAGCTGCGAATGCGAGTCCCATCCTTTGACAAAGCTCCAAGTCAATGGATCTCACTAGTAGTCGTTTGGGCCCCTGGTCCATCAATGGAGCTCGACCTCTCCCGGCCCCCTTGCCAGCGGTCCAGAGAGAGGGTTCTCGTCCCAATGGAGAATGTGAGGATATTTGCTAATGACGCAAGACGGTTTGCTATCAGAGACTCCAGATGTCGGATGATCCTGCGACATTACCCTTGCTTGTACGAGTACATGATATCAAAGGAAATCGCTACAGCTCGGTGGGGGAACAGCTCTCACAAGGCAATCACATATATGCAGAGCTGCGAGGCTGTTGTCCTCCGGCTCCACGCCTGTAAGTTCTGATATTCTGTCTGATGAAAGGGTATCGTCTCATGGTAAGCGGGATGAATATATGGTGTTGCCACAGGCGATACATGCTGAGTTTCGAGGCATCTGGTGTGTGAGAATCACCGTCGGCGTCCACCAAATAATCGGGGGAGGGCGGTTAAGCACAAATCCCCTGACTGAGTGAGTCTCTTGTAATTGAACATTGGAATGCAGTAAGATCGGACCAGCCAGTACTGTCCCACAACCATTACCCCTTATCTCAGATCTGACTGGCTGTAGAGCTACTCATAGCGCAATTCCGATGTATGTACATGAGTTCGAGCTGTGAGATTACATATGGTCATGAATCCATTGTGCTTGGTGACCTTCTAAATGCCAATCTCCTCAAGGCTGACATTTTCGACCCCCAACGAGACGAATTCTTGATCGTGTTCAGGGCTGTCTGCCCTGAGGAGCTCCGTAGTGTCGTCAATCCACCTCTGCCCTTTCGGCATTGCATCTTCCTCATTCCAGGTCCTAATGTAAGGCTGCCCAATACAGTATGGAAGATAACGCAAACTCACTCTTGCGCAAAGATGCTCACAAAGTCGGCTTTCGATTCCAACAAAGGCTGCAAGCGACTGTCCTCACCTCTCCACCTTTCAACATCGGCCTCCGTTGCGTCTCGTTCAATATAGGGGTTTTCACCCCGGGATTCAATACCAGCTTCAACCAAAGTCAATACATCCGAGTACAAGGAGAGTGCTCGATGGTGGAGTCGCCTGTTGTGTCTGAGCGTAAGCGTACGTCATGCTGCTTGCCATACGTGTTACCATAGCTTACATCAGACCATTTCGAGTCCTCCTCGGTGATTATTTGCTGGAATTGAGATCGAGCGGCTGACGTGCTGGTCAAATTTGCAACGAAGCAGTGTGGATGCGAGAAGTTGTGGGTGGGAAACTCGAATGACCTAGAATGGGCTTTATCTCGGCCGCCATGTCTCCTTTCAAGCAGCTCCAACTGAAAGGTCGGCTTTGAAGACCTTTCGTCCCCTGGCCTGAAAGGACGATTCTCCTTGGACATTACTCCTCTGCGCCGGAAGCAAGAGGAGCTGGTCTAGGAGCTGGTTGTAAGGATATCGAAATTCCGGGGCCAGGCATGAAGGGACCGCTCTCCACGCTTGAGCTTGCTTCCCCATCATGAGGGTTGCCAGAGTGAGGGATGTCGTGTGCCAATCATCGTATGCAGAGCGGCCAACCACCCTCTTCTACCTGTCCAAACTCGCAACATATGTTAGAAGAAACATAGCGTCATGGGGTATGTGAAAAGTGGACCGCAGTATTGGCCAAGTCGCAATGAGTAATGATGAGCGAATAAAAGCCTCGCATTCGAACATTGGACAGATCAATATACACATGCAAGTGTAGATCTCATATGGAGGATAAGCAGTAATGGGGTGCAGTAGACGTGGTGGGGAAATGATGGAAATGTCAGACCCAAATTCAGGACTGGCTGCGAACAGAAGCAGTTCGAGCCTTCGTGGTGCCGGAGTCGGAAGCTGTTAAAGGATCCGCATCAGTTTCTCTGTCAATCACTCTCACTCCTGTCATGGCCTCTGCCTTAGCAATCCAGCGCTTGGCCTCAGTTGCAGCTGGTACGCCATCGATCTCGGAGGCAAAGCCACAACCATCCCTACAGTTAAGTACCTTCTTGAGGGTGATAGCAGACTTACGGTCGCAAAAATATAAAAGGGAAGCGGCCCATGAGGTCCCCAACCTGGTGTAAAGCATCGACTGCATCATCGTATATTTCGGCAGTCTTCGGAGATGAACGTCTCTCAGTAGTTTCTGGCCCGTTGCCAATGCCCCTTTGCAATTTCGTAATCGTAGGGATTAGGTGTTCGTTGAACAGGTATGACGCTTTTTGGTAAGACGCCCTCGTGTGGCTGAATGTAAGCAATATCACATCGCCCTACTCACGGATTGACCTTTGTACGATCGCAAGAGTATGAGGTGTTCCCGTCCACTTCTTCTGTTACGATTCGAGAGTAAGAGGGAAGAATTGACAGAGCAGTCCCCTCTCCGACTTTGGAATCAGGGTCATTCACTGAGTCGAGAATTCGTGTTGACAATTCCTGAGTTTCTTTGGAGATAGCGCGTTGCGTGGTGAAGTGAGATATAAAGTTCATTGTGATTGGTAGGTGTTGGTGAAGTTCGGTACTGAGAGGGTGGCCAATGAATCAAGTGAATACATACTACTCATTCAAGGTTACCCTTTTATCAGCTCCAAGTGAATGGATCGAGCAAGAGGGGGTCCGATCCCTGAGGGGTGTATGGAGACTTGTCTTTCCTCCTATCCCTCTACAGGGGGCTCGTAAAGAGGAGCTGGCTTGTCCCTTTCATGTATGGATGTCGAGCTGTGAGAAATGTCCCCTCCGTTGATGACGGGAAAGGTCAAAGGTTGTAGTCCAGGATCCCTTAGCTGTGAGGTCATGTTGGGCCTTCGAACGTTGGGTCAAAGACGGAAGTTGTCTTCCGGCCCCTGCGTATGCTTTGAGACCACCCGTCCGACTTGTCAAGTATGGCTGACGTCCGACTCGTTCCCAAAAAATGGAAGATATACAGCTGCGACCTTCATCACCATACGGTCAATCTGGCTACAATTTTGATTGTGGACGAGTTACGTAATACCATCCACGTGCAGCTCATAAAGTCTGTTCAATGTCGATCCAGAACCTATACTCTAACTTCATACAACCATTTACTACCTGAACAAATCATGCGTCCAACATCGTCCCTCCTAGGAGCATCAAGACTCCCATTAACGACAAAAAGAGCAAACAAGGATTTCTACAAAGGTACCCCACTCTCTCGAGGTGAAAGACCGTAGCTGATTCGAATAGGAACCGGTCAATCCTACGTCCCAGGAGGTGGACATCGTACAGGTCCCCCTGGAAAACATGTCGT
>Ga0265780_10005260_pt1 | contig 16433 bp, 10 predicted proteins | sample P1T30metagenome_FD_192432 | JGI IMG/M metagenome (GOLD analysis project Ga0265780, IMG submission 192432) | Plant litter microbial communities from East Loma Ridge, Irvine, California - P1 T30 | ecosystem: Environmental > Terrestrial > Plant litter > Unclassified | place: USA: California... | reverse complement strand
AAAAGACATTGCCGGCAATACCACTGAAAGTCCTGCAACTACTATTATCGTTAAACCAGAAGCCCCGGCTACTCCGGCTGTACCAACCGTACCGGGTGGAAACGGATCGGCAACTAATGATACCACACCAGCTTTCAGCGGCACTACTGAACCAGGTTCTACAGTGGTAGTAGTCATAGACGGTGTGACTTATGGCCCGGTTACAGCCGACGAAAACGGACACTGGGAGATTATAGTTAACCCGGCGCTTACCGAAGGTTCTCATGAAGTTAAAGTTGTAGTAAAAGACATTGCCGGCAATACCACTGAAAGTCCTGCAACTACAATCGTTGTTAAAACAGATACCCCCACAACTCCGGCTGCGCCAGTTGTTCCGGGAGGAAACGGCGTTACCAGCGACCCGTCTGCACCGATCAGCGGCACCGGTACGCCCGGCACTACAATAGAGATATATGTGGGCGGACAGAAAATAGGAGAAACTACCGTCGATGTGAACGGCAACTGGACTTATACGTTCAATCCGCCGCTTGCCGGGGGAAGTAACGAAATAACGACTGTGATTGTAGACGAGGCTGGCAACAGAAGTGAGCCGAGCGCACCTATTGTTATTGTTGTTGTTACTGATAAAATTGAGACGGTTATCAACATCAACGCTGCCTCTGTAAAAACTTATGGCGATGCGGATTTCTCCGCGCAGGTAAGCACCAACAACACACAGAGCAAGGTGATTTATTCCAGCAGCAACACTGCAGTATTAACTGTTAATGCAGATGGAATTATTCATATTACAGGTGCCGGAAGTGCTACTCTTACTGCCATGCAGGAACTGAGCGCCGGTTTTAAAGAAGCGACAGCTTCTAAAGAGATCACTGTAAATAAAGCAACACAGTCTATCGTGGCGAGCCCGGTTCCTTTACTGGAGCGTCGTGGAGCATCAGCGCAGTTATCAGCGAGTGCAACATCCGGATTGCCGCTGAAAATTACCAGCTCTAACCCTTTCGTATTTGAGATAGAGGGAACAACTATTAAACCTCTGGCTATAGGAACCGCAAGAATTCTGCTAAGCCAGGAAGGGGACGACAACTACCTGCCGGCATCAGCTGAAGTGGAAGTAAGAGTCGCGGATTCTTCTGGTGAGAAGTTAATCGTAAATAAGATAATAAGCCCTAATGGCGACGGCATAAACGATATGCTCGAAATTGAAGGGCTAAGTGATCTGTCCGATTACCACCTTGTTATATTTAGCCGTAATGGTGTTAAGGTATTCGAAACCAGGAAATACCCTACAGGAGATCTTGCAACTCAGGATCGCCGGGGCTTTAACGGAGTAAGGTTTGAAAAGGAATCTCTTCCGGCCGGCACCTACTTCTACAACCTGGAATATAAAGACGGGGAGAAAACGAAAAGTAAGACGGGATACTTCCTGATAAGGTACTAAAGCCTGTCTCCGAAGTAAAAAGCCCTCGTTCCGGGATATCCGGAACGAGGGCTTTTTTTATGCCCCGTTATTCAGGGCTGGATATGGCCGTACAAAATTATTATATAAACCCTCAAATAAATGGCCGGGCGGGGCTAATCTTTATCAGCGCCGATTTTATAACCTATGCTTTTTCTGGGCACTTCGGTGATCGCTTTCTTTTCGAGCAATTCATCCAGGTATTGAAACACGATCTCCATATTCTTGTCGTGATTTTCTACCTTCTTCCTGATTTTTTCTATGTCTAAACGCATTTCGGCATTGTCTGAAAGCAGCTGACGCATGCGGGTGAATACCCGCATGATCTGGATATTAACCGAGATTGCTCTGTCACTGTTTAATATGCCTGATAACATGGCAACGCCTTGTTCTGTAAACGCATAAGGCAGTTTCCGCGTTCCGCCCCAACTTGATGTTCCATTTTGGAATATCAAGTCTTTGAATTCTTCATTACTTAACCGGAACATAAAGTCTTCCGGGAAGCGCTTGATATTGCGGCTTACTGCTTTGTTCAGATTTCCGGTGCTTACCTGATAGAGTTCGGCCAGATCCCGGTCTAACATGACCTTCTGTGTCCGAACTACATAGATCTTGTTGATAACTATTTCTTCAGGTACATCCTGAACTTCTTGCTGCTTACTCATGATATTGAACTACAAGGTATCACATTTTGCGTTACCTTAAGTAGTGATTTATTAAAACGGACGAAAGCTTGGCCAACTGGTCGATAATCCCGTTAGTTCCTGCAAGTGCCTATGCTCTGTTGAACTGATTCTCACCGTATTTCATTCAGCGACTGGCACACTTATATTTATTTAACTTATAAACTGAATGTACTCAACACGCACTTTGAACTTTTTGTTGTTTTCTGATTTATTAAACGGGTACCTTAATATTATAACTTACATCTTTTATAATAATTTTAAATCAATCCTTTTTAAGTTTTTCAATTTCCAACTGCTGCAATTCAAGTTTCTTGTTCATTTCTATCAGATGAAGCGTTAACTCTTCTATCTTTTTCAGCAATTTACTATTCATATCTCCCAAGTTAATCCCTTCTTTCTCTGCCTCCGCAGCTGACGGTATTTCAGGGAGATGTCTATTTGTCTGGATATAGTTTTCAATATCCTGTAGAGACCGCAACTGATGATCTTCCTTAAATACATAGTCGGGCCAATTAGTTGCTTCTACTTTGATCTCATGTGCCCGGATCTTGCCATTTACAGATAGCTTTTCTTTAGGACTGGTAGTACCTATACCGACATTTCCACCCGTAGGTTGAAGGGCTAAATTCGTCCATGTCACCCCTCTGAAACCCGCAGCAATAAAACCAAAGCCGTTTCCATTTGTATCGTAGCCCAAAGCCATTTGCTTTCTTCCATCGTCCTTTCCGGTCAGCGCAAGCTGACTGTTAGTTACGTCGTTTGGATAGGACACGTCACGGGAGACGATCGCATTGTGAAAATCCGTTTCTACTGAATTTTCCTTACCAATTATCAACTGGCCTGGCAAAGCCGCCTTGCCGATCGAGTTGAGAGTAAAAAGATGAGTATCGCCAGATGTTGCAAATTTAAAAAAGGGTACATTCCCGACACTAGAATAGTCTTCATATTTAGGTATATGAAAAGTCATGCACCGATCCGAATACGCATTTCCACGGCCGATTAACCAAAAAGACGATAAGCCTGTGGCGTTAACATCATCCGGCATATTTAACATTCCCCAACAATCTGTTCCGGTTGCAACTGTTCTTATGGCTCCCTGATAGCCTGTAGCATTTCCAGTTCTATTAGTCAAAATTGTGTATCCACGATCTGACACTGTTTGGAGTGTTTCCTGGGCATACAAATAATTCATGGATATAGCCAAGAATAAAGTAAGTAAAGATGATTTCATCTGATAATTATGTGAGTGAATTAAATTATGTATTGGGGCCAAATTGGAACTTTCAATATAACGGTATATCTAAATTCTCTAAATCTATCCCTGCATCTCATTCATAAGGTTGACGGATATAAGTTTTAATATTTATATCCATTTTTTAATCATTGCAGCTTAGGCATTAACTTTTATTTTATCATCAAATTTAACAAAAAAAAATAATTCCGCTTGATTCCAGTTAAATCGCCTCAGGCAAGCCTCCACTTCAGCCCATAAAAAAAGCCCTCTATGGGAGAGAGCTCAAACTAACCAATTATAAACCTAAATTAAACGAAAGGAGCTGTAGGGGAAGGAATCGAACCTTCAAGGAGTGGTTAACTGTTGCCAGCTTTTCCAGTTTCTCCGCCACCGAGACAAGGAGGTGTGTCTGCCTGTTTCACCACCCTACAGTGTAAAAGCATTTCTTTATCTGATTTGCTTAATACAAATTTAAAGCAAAAACGATATTCTTTGCAAATTTTTTAATAAAATATTTTAATTTTTGCTAAGTTTTTATTTACTTAGTCTCTAAATTGACACTCTTCAAAAATGATATGGAAAAAAAAGGCGCAAATTTAGAAATTGATAATCTCGATATTCAAATTCTATCACTCCTTATGGAAGATGCTACAATCCCTTATACTGAAATAGCAAAAAGGCTGATTGTTTCTGGTGGAACCATACACGTAAGGATGAAGAAAATGCAGGATCTTGGAATTATTAAGGGCTCAAACCTTCTTATTGATGCCCAGAAGATCGGATACGATGTATGTGCATATCTGGGTATCTACCTGGAAAAGGGTTCTACCTATAAAGATGCAGTGGAAAAACTGAAAGAGGTTAAAGAAATTGTGGAACTGCATTATACCACTGGCGCCTGGAGTATGTTCGCAAAAATCATCTGCAGGGATACTAATCATCTGCGCCTGGTGCTTAATGACTACATACAATCGGTTCCCGGCATTCAAAGAACGGAAACGTTTATTTCTTTGGAAGAAAGCATTAAACGCCAGATCAGCCTGGATACCTAAGTTTGAACGCGCTAAGCATTCTGAATGGTCTGTTATTTTTTATTAAACAACCAAAGCCAATAAGCATCCTTATTGGCTTTGGCCGTTTAAGATATCTCATCATTTAAAAAAAAGGGGATGCTCTCGTCGAACATCCCCTTTGTGTATAATTATATTCTTTATTTCGCTGCGTACATTACGCTCTTAACTGCTTTAACAACCCGTTCGGCATTCGGTAATGCTTCTTTGATCAGGGTTGGAGCATATGGAAGAGGAACGTCTGCAGACACCACCCTTAATACCGGAGCATCAAGATAGTCAAATGCATCGCTCTGAACCTTATAGGTTATTTCTGTCGCTATAGATCCAAGTGGCCAAGCTTCTTCTACAATTATAAGACGGTTGGTTTTCTTTACCGAATTGATGATTGTATCGTAATCGATAGGACGAACAGTACGCAAGTCAATTAATTCGGCATTTATACCTTCCTTATTTAACTCTTCTATTGCTGGTAAAACTACACGTGATATCATCTTCCCGAAGGATACGATTGTAACATCTGTACCTTCTTTGACAATATGTGCTTTTCCAAGCTCCAGGTAGTATTCTTCTTCCGGCACCTCTCCTTTATCGCCATACATTACCTCAGACTCCATGAAAATTACCGGGTCCGGATCAATAATAGACTGCTTTAAAAGACCTTTTGCCTCATAAGGGTTGGATGGTACAACAACTTTTAAGCCCGGGGTGTTAGCAAACCAGTTTTCGAAGTTCTGTGAGTGCTGAGCACCTAATTGCCCGGCGTTCCCTGTTGGCCCGCGGAAAACAATAGGCACAGAAAACTGGCCGCCGCTCATTGACCTTACTTTGGCTGCACCGTTGATGATCTGGTCGATAGCAACGAGCGAGAAGTTAAAGGTCATGAATTCAACAATGGGTTTTAAACCGTTCATGGCTGCACCGGTAGCGATACCAGCGAAACCCAGTTCAGCAATTGGAGTATCGATAACACGCTTTGCGCCAAATTCGTCAAGCATTCCCTGGGTTACTTTGTAAGCTCCATTGTATTCTGCAACTTCTTCACCCATTACAAAGATCTTCTCGTCTTTACGCATTTCTTCGCTTAATGCTTCACGAAGTGCTTCTCTGAACTGTATTTCTCTCATTTGTTAAATCAATATTTCGGAACGCAAATATAAGGGAGTAATGTTTAAAATACAACCCATAAAAAAATTGGTGTTAATAATATATTGGACTTATTAAATCTCTAAAGTCTTCATTGAATATATTACCCACCATTTCTTCCTCTTATGCTGAACTTTGTACGATCTGGTCCTGGAGGAGAGTTTTCCTGGAAGTTAAATGCAATGCTGTTCAAATAATTCGAAATTTTCAGCCTTTCCTGCCAGGAAAGCTTTTTATAATAGCCCGCATGAGATGAGGACGCTTCCTCTGCAGTCCGGGCTTTAAAAGCTGTACGATCTAACCGATAGGAACCCATAACACAAAATCAGATAAATATGTAAAATAACCGAGGTTCAATTCCAGCTTCGCTTATTACCGCTGGCAGATCTGCTTATAAGGGCAATAACCGCAGTTCTCCACTTTTGTGCTATGCGTAAAGGGAATATCGGGATTAAACAGTTCTTCCAGTAATACCTTAAGATGTTCTTTAAAACCACTTTTCTGCTCTTCCAGATGCTCAGCCTGTAATAATACCTTGCCGCTTCTGCCCCCGTTAAAAAACAGGGTGCCTTCATTTTTCATCTTTCTTACAATATACAAATTAGGTTCCACCTGTTTTACTCCTTTAACCTGCTCATATATATAGGTATAAAACAAGGTCTGAATCATCGCTTTGTTCTGCTTCTTACCATCGCGCTCGAAAAGATCGTCAAGGTAACTATACCTTATTTCATCTCCCCCGGTTTTATAGTCTACAATGCGTACAACTCCTTCCCTGATATCCACCCGGTCAATTATACCATAGAGCTGTACTTCCTGTTGTTTTCCTTTAATATTAACAGGGAAGCCGATACGGTAGTCTTTTTTATTTTCCAGCTCTACGATACGGAAGGGTGCAATATTTTCGTCGTGGTCAAGGATGGCAGTTGTATATTCTTCGACAATACGCAGGATGATCTGCTGCATACTGTTAGGCTTCCGCAAGGTTTCTCTATTGCGGAATAATACCTGCGACAGCGCTTTTTTACATAAAGCGGGTACAGTACCGCGCTTTTCGCGAATGCGCGACGCTGTTATCTCTGCATCCTCTTTAGCGAGATCCTGATAAAACCATTCCATCACCTGGTGAAGTACCGATCCAACCTGGTTTGCTTCAAGATTCTCAGAAACTTCTTCCGGCTCATAGATCTTGGCAACGTACCTGAAAAAAAATTGCAGTCCGCAGCTGAGGTATGTCGTAAGGGCTGTCGCAGAAATCTTTTCATCGTTCCAGTTACCCTGCGAATGCATAAAGCGCTGTAAGCTGCTCCATACCTTACCTTTCTTTTCGATCACAAGCTCTTTTGCCGATTCTATCTGCACCGGCTGATGCTGGAAATTGTACTCGAAATGAAAAGGGCTTTCAAATTCCAGCTGCCGGAGAAAGCGACTGGGTTCTCCGCTATTGTTTTCGTCAACAAGACTGTTATATACAAATGTTATATTCTCTGAACGCTGCAGCAGCCGGTAAAAAAGATATCCGGTAATGGCGTCCTGATTTTCGAGAACCGGCAATCCGTAAGCCCTTCTGATGCTATCAGGAATGAAGGTAAATGAAACAGAGAGCTTGGGAAGTGTACCCTCATTTACCCCGAGAATCATTACATTCTTAAAATCAAGACAGCGGCTTTCCAGCAATCCCATAACCTGTATACCTCTCAGCGGCTCGCCTTCAAGCGGGACCGAGATTCCCTGCAGCGCCTTAAGGATCAGTGAAAGTACAAAAGATAAAGGCAGATTCTGCTGGTAAGAACTTAAACCATCGTACAGCTGATTAAGGCTTTTACTAACATCGATGATTAAGCTGGCTTCCAATTGCCGCAGCTGCCCGTTGCGCTGGCGCTGTTCCAGCACTCCCGTTAAAAGTACGTAAAGGGCATCTATGATCTGTAATCCCTGGTGTTTAACGCTAAAGAAGTTAGGGGCGAGGACAGAAGAAAACAATAATTCAGTCAGAGGTACTTCCACCCACTGATTATCAAGCATCCTTTTTAATAACACGTCTCTTTCGCTTTCTCTGACGGATGTGAGCGGGTGCGACAGGAAAGCCTGCACATCGCGGTAATAAACCGAATCTTTTTTTTCTTTATTGACCTGCTCCTGTATACGAAGCCACAGATCGACCATTCCAAAAACAGTAGACTGGGCAAAAGGGAAACCCATGGTAACATTTACCGTGCCTGCCGATTCGGGAATACTCTGTAATACAGGAAGCAGCAGGCTCTCGTCTGCTATGATAACGGCCGTCTGGCCGGGATCATCCTTTGCCACCAGGGGGTTAGCGGCTGCTAAGAATTGCTCTGCAGCTTTGGCCTGCGCAGCATGCCCCTGGGCCTGCACTACTCTGACCATTTTTTGCCCTGCACCGATGAACGCGGGCGGCTCTCCGAGCGCATTCTGCAAATCTAAGGTATTGAGATTTCTGCGTATGAATCGCCCCGCTTCCTGCAGCGTATCGTCAACATACCAGGCATCTGTGTCAAAATAAAAAATAGCTTTGCCTTCTTCCTGCCATCGTTTAAACAGCGTAGCTTCGGCGCGGTTAAGAGCATTGAAGCCTACAAAAGCAACCTTCTCATACTGATCCAGAAAAGTGCCACCTGAGTCTCCTTCTGCAAGCTGCCTGTAAATATAGGCAGTAGTGCTGATCTGCGCGGCTTTCATCTGTTCATGAAAGGCCTTGTACAGATGAGGCATACGCCTCCATAACTCTATAAACTTCTGCTGGAAATTTTGCTGCCTTTCTTTGGAGAAAGATGCCCAGAACTGCTCCAGGAACTGGTACTGTTCTTCGTCAAAATGAGGAAACTGCTGTTGAATGACGGCTATATCTTCCAGCTCCGAATATAGTCCGGCGGCATCTGCAAGGTCGTAATCTATGGTTGCAAAATCATTAAGAATAACTTCAGCCATCGGGTAAAACTTATCGGCATCTATCAGCGGATGACCTTCTGCCAGCAAAAGCCTGTTGAACTCCTGGTGTAACAGAAAGAACTGGGTGATCGGCTCTGCAACCTGCAATTCTGACGATTTCGCAAAAAACTCTCCAATGGTAAAAAAGGAAGGGCTCCAGGTGGGCTTTCCAGAAAGTTCGCCCAGATGTTTCTTAAGGAACAGTACCGGGCGTTTATTATTAAATACAATAGCTACATCTTTTAGGCTTTCGCCGAAGCGGCTGAGCAGATCTGATGCAACTTCCTGTAAAAATGATTCCATTTTTTGTTTCTTTTATACCGCTTTCAACTCTTTCAGGTACCCGTAATAAAGGTATGCCGAGATGTTATTGTATCCCATCTCCAGCAGAAGATCCCTGTACTCTTCCACCTGTTTATAATGCTGCGGCCGCGGCTCGCCGGTAAACTTAAAATCAATAATTACGACTTCATCTTTCCCGATAAGAACCTTATCGGGCCTGTAACTTTGTCCGCGGCTGTTAATAATGGTCTGCTCATTGAAACTCTGATATGGCTTTTCGAGCAAAACCTTCAATTCAGGCTGCAAAAGGACACTTTCTGCCAGTCCCCTTATTTCTGCTTCTTCGGTCTTCCGGAATAATCCGCCAAGCTGGAGCTGTGTTATTACGGTATCGAGACTTTCGAAAGTATTAGCTCTGGAAAGTATTTCGTGAAGAATAATTCCGCGACGCTGCTGCGTGTTACCACTTAACAGATCTATCTGTTCGTATACTTTGCTGTCTGTAAGCGCCTCGTCCAGCCTGCCAGACAAGGGATAAGTATGGAACGACCAGTTCTTTGTGGCAGAGTTTTTTCCGGTACCTGTATCATCCGCCTTTTTTATTTCTTTCCTGGTGATGGGTTCGTCTATTACAAACTGCTCACCGTCGAATTCTGCCTGTAAACCCGCAGAGTTTCTCAGAGAATAAAAGATAAGATCGCCTGCCAGGCTGAACTGATCGTCTTTGCCGGATACCTGCCCGGGGGCTGAGATATACAGATAACTGCGGGTTCTGGTTGCCGCAACATACAGCATATTCAGGGCATCCATATAATTGAACAGCAGCTCTTCAAAGTATGCTTTGGCAAAGGCCGATTGCCCGAGGCTTTTTTTATAGTGCACCGGCGCACTGTTTAACATAGCATAGGGCGTATCCATCGTGTCGACCCAAAAAATACTGTTTACTTTACCATCAAGACTCCAGTTACAGAAGGGAAGCATGACTACATCAAAAGCCAGGCCTTTGGATTTGTGAATGGTCATTACCTGTACTGCATTGCTTTGTGCGGAAGAGGGAAGCGCTTTACGCTCACCCTCTTCCTGCCACCATTCGAGGAAAGTGCTGATACCGCGCTCACCCTGGCGTACAAAATTGCCTACCATATCTCTGAATGCAAGGAGAAAAGGGATATGGTGCTGAAGCTTATCCAGCTGATAGGACCTTATCAGCTGCTCTATGAGTTCAAAAAGGGGAAGTTGCTGCCAGGTAAGCCAGTTATCGCATAATACATCCGGCAGATAACCCTTTAACTCTTTTATCTCAGCCTTGTTGAGCTTTAACCATACTTCGTTACCGGGCTCTATCTTATTTTCTTTATTATAATAGTATATGCAGATAGCTTTATAGAGCGCATTTTCATCACTTCTTGCGACCATAGCAAAAAGAGTGTTTATCAGCAGCCTGATGGCAGAATTGTTGGCAATAAGCAGCGCCTCGCCGGATATTACCTCATATGGTTTCCAGTTTCCGCCCGAAGCTGCAGTAAAGTATTCCTGTTCCCGGCGCTGCTGATCTTTCATAAGGTATTCTACTACTGCCCGGGCTTCGGAATTACTCCTTACCAGAATACATATCTGGCCGGCACTGAATTTTCCGGATATGATCCAGCTATTCAGTTCTTCAGCAAGTTGTTGCAAGGCTTCGTCTTTGCTTTCCGATGCCCGTGTGCGGTTGTCTTTAACCGGCAGGAAGCTGACTTTTACGGTGCCTCCTGCTGGTGTCGAACCGGCTTTCTGCTGCTGACTCTGCTGATAGGCTGAGGTTATGATGCTATCGTACCCTTCGCTTTTCCACCAGCTTTCAAAAAGACTGCTGCCTCCGTCTTCCGTAACTCTTTCGTTAATATGCCGCTGTAAAAATTCCGGCGCATTTTTGAAGAGGAAATTATTGAAATCTATAATATTTGCAGCACTGCGGTAATTTTCCTGCAGGCTATCGTCTGAAACGAGCAGCTCGCCGATATTTTTGCGGGCATGACTGTGAAGTATACGCCAGTCGCCGTTGCGCCAGCGGTATATAGATTGTTTTACATCGCCTACGATAAGGTGGTCGATCTGATTTCCATTGGCTTCGGCAAGCGCATTTTTTAGGAGCGGCAGAAAATTTGCCCACTGAAAAGATGAGGTATCCTGGAACTCATCAAACAGGAAATGGCGATAGCGGCTGCCCATCTTTTCCCAAATAAAAGAAGGATTGTCTTCCTGTTCGGCAGTTATACCTTTGAGCAGGTTTTGCGCATCGCTGATCATCAGCACGGCATTTTCCTGACGGTAATCTTTCATCAGCCCAGCCATTTCCTGCATTAGCCTGAGATAATAAATATTGGCTTCGAGCGCTTTCGCCATCTGGTAGCGGGGCAGTTCCGTACTATAAAATTCGTATAATTCTGAAATAAGCGGATTGAGTGCTGTATATAACTGCGCTACTGCGCCGCTCAGACCTCCTGCCTGCCATTCACTTTCTTCAGCGATAAGTTTTCTCAGGCCTGCGATCTTCGAATAGTCGCCATCGGCAATTTTAGTGAGGTTGTTAAGCGGGGAGCGCGATTTACCTTTGAGCTGGTCTGTAAGCACGCCGGACTCGCGGAAAAGGCGAAGGGCTTCTTTGGAAAGGCTGGCTGCCGCACTTTCAAAGTAAGCAATTACGTCTTTTGTAACCTGCTGAAGGTCTTTGAAAAGAATATCAGGATCGCGGCCTTTGAGGGCATTTTCAAAGGGATAATAGCGTTCTTTAAAAATCTCATCGGCCAGGCCAATGAGTGTTTCCCGGTAATTCCAGCTTTTATTATCGCGTACACGCTCCAGGGCGAGATTAATTATCCATTGCAGCAGTTCGGGTTTGCGTTCCAGCTGTTCATTCAGCTTCGCAGCGAGTTCGCGTTTCACCTTATCGGTATTCATCTCCAGCCTGTAACCGGTATCCAGTCCCAGCTCATATGAAAAACTGCGGATCACCTTCTGCACAAATCCATCTATAGTATTAACTGCAAAACGGCTGTAGTCGTGCAATATCCGGCGATAAATCTTATGAGCCTTATCTTTAAGCGATAAGGGGTTAAGATCGGGATTAGCCTTCAAAACAATATCACGAAAAGCTGAACTCGCTTCTGCACCAGTGGCCAGCCCCTCGAGCACCTGAAGGATACGGGTCTTCATCTCTTCCGTTGCCTTATTGGTGAAAGTGACTGCGAGGATCTCCCTGTATTTCGTTTCAGATTTAAAAAGCAGGCTGAGATAATGTGCGGTAAGACTGAACGTCTTGCCCGAGCCCGCCGAAGCCTGAAGTATTTTAAGTGGTTTTGACTGCATGGGATTTGCTGATTTCGCAGTGGCGCATTACGTTGTGCGAGGCACAAATTTCGTCTTTTTAATTCATGTTTGGATGCCTCGCCGAACGCTTGCCTGTGTTAATATACATTTTAGTTATTAGCTTTGCTTTTCATAATATATAATATGAAAAGATCGTTTCTGATTATCTGCCTGTTATACGGGCTTTTCCTGAATGCTTTTTCACAAGATCAGCCTGTTAAAGTCTACAATCCGGATGCTGACGCTCAGGCCGACATCCGGAATGCGGTTGCGCGGGCGGCAAAACAGGGGAAGTTTGTATTTATCCAGGTTGGCGGCAACTGGTGTTCCTGGTGCCTCGCTTTTAATAAGCTTACTACTGTTAACGATACACTGCGTACGGCCATGAACGGGAACTTTGAAGTGGTACATGTTAACTACAGCAAAGAGAATAAAAATGAATCTGTGCTTACTTCCCTGGGTTATCCGCAGCGGTTCGGATTCCCGGTATTTGTTATTTTAGATGATAAGGGAAACAGGATCCATACACAGAACAGTGCTTACCTGGAAGAAGGGAAAGGCCATAGTGCAAAAAAAGTGCTGGAGTTTTTGAAGGGCTGGTCGCCTGCGGCACTTAATCCGAAAACGTATGTTAAGAGTGATTCGGAATGATTGAATCTGACCTGTAAAGGTTTCTGATAATATTTTAAACGACTCACCCCTTAGGTTTATCCAGGCAAGCCTTCCGGTCTATTTATCGCTTTCCTAATCCCAGTCCGGGCTCTTCAGAAAGCACCCATTTTCCCTCGCTGAAATCCGGATCTTTAAAGGGGTTATTGGCTGTCAAAAAAGGCCCGTCAAGATCAGCCCAGTCGCATAGGGGAGCCAGGGCGGCACCTGCAAGCGTTGCAATGCTGGTTTCGCTCATACAGCCGATCAGGATTTTCATGTCAAGCTCCCGGGCACGTCTGATCATTTTACCGGCTTCGTACATGCCGGCGCTTTTCATAAGTTTTACGTTTATGCCGTGGTATGCTCCTTTTATTTTTTCCATGTCTGCATAACGCTGTACTGCTTCGTCTGCAAGAATAGGAACAGGACTTCGTTCTGTTACCCAGGCATTCCCGTCCCTGTCTTCTTTAGCCATAGGCTGTTCTATAATTTCCACCCCCTGCTCATGAAGCCAGTGAACCATGTCGATTGCCTGATACCTGTCTTTCCAGCCCTGGTTTGCATCTGCGTAAAGCGGCTTATCGCTTACAGATCGGATGGTATTGATCAGGGCCTTATCATCAGCCGACCCCAGCTTAATTTTTAGTACGCTGGCAAATGCGGCATCTTTTACTTTTTGAATAATAACGCCGGGCGTATCAATCCCAATAGTTACGGAGGTTACAGGCATAGCGTGTTTGTCTGCTCCCAACAGTTCAAAACAGGGTTTTTGCTCTATCTTTCCCTGCAGATCGTGAAGGGCTATATCCAGGGCTGCTTTTATTGCCGGATTACCTTTTTCTATGCCATCGAGCATGCTGGTGATCTGCTCATAGTCGAAGGGATATTTTAAGCTGGATGGATCGATTTTATCCAGAAAGGCCGATGCGGTCTCAACCCTTTCACCCATGTAAGGCACCATTGATGCCTCGCCATACCCTGTAAATCCTTCATGAAAAATCTCTAGCAGTAACAGCGGAGTAGAGGTTCTTGAATATCCGGATATAGAAAACGGATATTTTAATTTAAGCTCGTAGGGGGAGTAGGAGATCTTCATCAAAAGGTAAAGATAAGAAATGAGGGCCTAAGCCGGGCAATTTAGGATCGAAACTTGCTACCTTTGCGACAATGAGTACTATTTTCCGCCCTTTTGACCGCTATAACTTCAGCGAAGATGTTTGTTTTTTAACGGGAGAACCTGCAATAGTACAAAAAACCGTTTTCCCCGAATGGCTGCTGCAGCAATATGAGCTTGGAGATAAAGCAATTAAAATGCTCGATGAGCACATTATTACCTATAAAGATATTAAGATTCCTGTATCTGCCAGGGCAATTGCCGCCGCCGATCTGCTCGAGGAAGAGATCAGGGAGGCTTTTAACAGCGGATATGAGGCAGTTAAGGGCCTGGATGAGCTAAGGCTTTTTCAGTGGATAGCTAAACAGGTTTACGGAATTATTCACTGGGAAGTAAGGGCCGGCATGCGGCAGCAAAGAGCTATGGGCGAGGACTTTAATTTTTCACAATCAATAGCCCACAAGTTCAGCAACCTGCACCTTATGCTTCAGTCGCTTTCAAGAAATGTTGAGTTTGAGGGGGAACTGCCCTGGACGATAGAGATATTCAGGGTTGGCAATAAGCCTCATACATTTAGTTACAGGGATGAGATAAATACACTGATCTTTTCTTTAAAGATGAACGACTTCGGCATTATTGCCTGCCTTCAGGATAACGGAGAAAGCAGAACTTATCATAAAGGTATTCTTGAAAAAACCCGGAACCAGGTATTACATCCTATACAATTTGAAGAGCTTTGCGCCCGCTTCTTTTATTCGGCCTATTTATTTAACCGCTTACCGGAATATACCATACTACCCACCGAAGAAACCATATTTATCGAGGCCATGCCGCTAAGAATAAGCAGCAGGCCTGTATATGATATCTGGCAGTTTAAAACCTATGGACAGGTATTGGAGAATTTCTGGAAACCATGGGAATTTTCCCTTTTTGAAATTATCAAAGATCCTGATAATCCTATGAGTTTCCTGTTGGATAATAAAGATGTCCTTATTCCTGCAGAGGAGATAAATTTACCGGCTTAATGCCTGCTGTAAAACTTTTTTTGTTTCTTCCCGATCTGTCAGGGTGTGTAAAAAGGCTATAATTGCCCTTTGCTCTGCCTCTGTTAAATTTAACGGATCAGCAGACAGCGTTTGATTGTCTAACTTTATCCCGATACCGGCACCTCCCCCTTTATTATAAAATTCCATTACCTGTTCCAGGCTTTTATAGGCCCCGTTATGCATATAAGGCGCCGTTAAAGCAATATTGCGAAGTGTGGGCGTTTTAAACGAAAACTTAAGCTCTTCAATTTTATTATGCACATACCTTCCGGAGTCGGGATCAATTCTGTTTACACCTGGACGAACAGGAACTCCAAGTACCTCCGCCTCCGTGCTGCTGAAAGATGGGGGAGCTGTACCGTTAAACAATGGCATAAAATGACATGTACCGCATTTCCCCTTGCCCATAAAAAGGTTAAAACCTTTAACTTCTTCTTTGTTCAGTAATGCCTGATCTCCGCGCATGTAATTGTCAAACCTCGAGTTAAAGGGGCTTAATGAGCGAACATAACTTGCCAGCGCGATCATAACATGTCTTGGCTTTATCTCTTTTTCCAGTGCAGGAAAGGCCGTTTTAAACTTTTTTACATACATGGGAATCCCGCTTAATTTCGCAGCTGCATTCTCTACCGATGCATGCATTTCATCCTTATTTGCAATAACGTCTAGCGCCTGGTTCTCCAGCGTAGGCGACCGCATATCATAAAACTGGGCATTCTGGTAACCGGCATAGTATAAGGTTGGAGCATTCCGCTTCACAAACTGCCCCTTAACAATTGCAGTACTTTTTTCAAGTCCGTCTGAAAATGCCAGCACAGGCTTATGACAGCTGCTGCAGTTTCTGCTTCTGCCTGAAATAAGATTACCGGAGAACAGCACTTTGCCCAGCTCAGCTTTCTCCGGAGTTAGCCAGGATTCCATGTTCCCCGTGAAACTGTTAACATTAAGGGCACCTGCACTGAACAGCGTGGCAGCCCTGTTATTAATAGCTGCCGGCTCTTCTATTGGCTCTATATTCTTTTCATGCTGCCACTGCAATATCTCTGATGTGAGCGGGTTGACAAACCTGGTGATGAAGGTCATCCTGTCGAATTCATTAAATCCAGGAGATTCATCAAGATATTTAACTGCCTGGCTGAAGAGATTATCCAGTTTACCATTATCTCCTATATAACCGAGGACTGTTTTTACTTCGTGTACAGACACCGACGCTTCCTGAATACCAGACTGGCTTAATGGCGTATCAAAGCCAGATATGCCCATACTGATCACTCTGTAAATCTCCTGCCGGCAGGCATCAGTTATATGGGCTTGCGATAATTCTGTTGCATTAAGAATGGTCTTCACTTTTCCAAGTATCGATAACATAGCCTTGACTTCACTATATAATTCAGAACGGCTTTCGGGGGAAGGACCAGGATAAAGATATTCTTCAATCACCTGGAAGC
>Ga0265780_10005259_pt1 | contig 16435 bp, 22 predicted proteins | sample P1T30metagenome_FD_192432 | JGI IMG/M metagenome (GOLD analysis project Ga0265780, IMG submission 192432) | Plant litter microbial communities from East Loma Ridge, Irvine, California - P1 T30 | ecosystem: Environmental > Terrestrial > Plant litter > Unclassified | place: USA: California... | reverse complement strand
TCGCCGTGCAGGCGCAGTGTGAGCTCGGAACCGAGAGCAACAACACGGCCGCGCGCTATGACCTGTGGGTCGGGTACCGGCAGGCGGGCACGGCCAACTACGTGCAGGTCGGTGGGCACATCAACCTGACGGCGGAGCAGGTCTTCCAAGAGGTCACGACGGTCACCATCCCGGCGGTGCTCGTCGGGAAGTACGAGGTGTGCATCCTCGGGCACCGGGTGTACCCGTCGCCCGAGGTGTCGGCCGCACCGGATGGCATGTGGGGCGAGTTGCAGGGCCTCAACCGCGGGCTGCGCGTCGTCGTGACGACGGCCTAGGATCAAGGCACACCAACAGGAAGGGTCTGCCATGACCTACGTCAACCCCGTCTCGTCCGTCGTCATCACCGATGACTTCGGCGAGCACGTCGCCCGCCGCTCGGTCAACCCGGGCACCGACTACGCCGTCCCGAAGGGCACGCCCGTCTTCGCCATCGACGCCGGGAAGGTGCTGTGGACCGACGCCAACCCCGACGGATCCGGCGGACGCATGGTCGGCATCGCGCACGACGGCGGCGCCTACACCGAGTCCCTGCACCTCTCGAAGATCGCCGTGACCCCGGGCCAGCACGTCGCCCAGGGCGCGGTCATCGGCTACTCGGGCGGATCCGCGTGGGGCTCCGAGTCCGGCGTCGGGACGCACCTGCACCTGACCTTCCGCCCGCTCGGCCGGTACACGGCCAACCGGGACTTCGAGCGCTACGTGACCGGCGCGCCCATCACGCCCGAGGTCGTCGTCGGCCGCTCGGCCTGGTCCGGCATTCAGGAGATGCTGCGCGCGCTCTACCAGTACACGGGCAAGATCGACGGGCTGCCCGGCCCCGGCACGTGGAAGGCCATGCAGCGCTTCGTCGCCAAGTCGTGGGGCTACACCGGCCCCATCGACGGCGTGGCCTCGCCGGGCGGCAACACGTGGAAGGCCGTGCAGCGATGGCTCGCGGCCCGCTACGGGTACACCGGCAAGATCGACGGCCAGCCCGGCGCGGGCACGATGGCCGCCCTCAACCGGGCGAACAACGCGAACGCCTCGGCCTTCTAGTGCGGAGGGCTTTACTCGAGGCGCTGGCCCTCCTACTGGGGGTCGGCGTCCTCGTCGCTTACGGCCTCTTCGTCCTCCCGACCATCGCCCTCTACGTGCTCTTCTGGGCACTTATCCACATCTAAGGAAACCCTGTGAATAAGACCATCCTGTTCGTCGGCCTCGTGGCCTTCCTGCTCGTCGGCATGATCGGCGTGACGGTGCTCCTCATCGTCCGACCCGAGAACGTCGGCCAGCTCACGGGCCTCATCACGCAGCTCGGCGGCACCATCGTCGCGGCGGCCGTGACCTTCTACGGGCTCGGGAAGGTGACCGACCAGCAGGCCGCCCTCCGGTCCGAGGTGGCGCAGGTCAAGACGCAGACCAACGGCACGCTGTCCAAGCTCATCTCCGAGCGCGACGCGGCCACGGCCGCCCTCGCCCGGCACGACCCGCAGCTCGCGGCGCAGCTCCTCGGGCAGTCGACGGGGCCGATCCCGGTCCAGGACGACAAGCCCCGGCACGCCATGTAGCATCGAACCGCCCTCGTCGGGCACCCACGCGAGAGCCCCACCGGATGACCGGTGGGGCTCTCGTCATTCGTCGCCGAGCATCTGCCGCTCGAAGGCCGCGAACGTGACCCGAGGGTGGTCACGCCACCACTCGACCAGCTCGTCCGAGGCGTAGCACATGGCCCGGGCCTCGGTGCCCATGAACAGGCTGTAGGGGTCGATCCCGCGCCGATGGCCCAGCCGGTTCATCAGCGCCCCTCTCGTCGCCTCTTCGGCCGCGAGGTAGGCCGACATGCGCAGGTCTTCGTACTCGGCCCGCAGCGCGGCGTACGCGGCCGCAGCGTGCCGGAACACGAGACTCACGGGGTGCACGCAGGGGCGGCCGCGATGGCGCCTCGCCACCACGTCCGGCCGCATCGTCGGCACGCCACCTGATCGACGACCCACGTGGCCTTCACGCCGAGCCATCGGTGCGTCACGAGGTCACGACCGGCAGGGCGTTCGGGCACTCGTGCGCAGCTCGGGCGGCCATGTCCGCGAGGTAGAGGCCGCAGCCCGTGCAGCTCATGGCGGTCAGGGCAGGCTTGACCTTCCCGTAGCGCTCCCAGGCGGCTTGCCTCGTGATGCCCAGGGCGCCGCCGATGCGAGCCCAGGACACGCCTCGGTCGCGCTGCCGCTCGATGGCGTGCGCCACCGCGTCGTCGAGGTGGTCGCGCAGGTGCACGAGCTGGTGCAGCTCGGGCTCGTCGGCCCATGCCACGCGCTTGCCTGCGGCTCGGATCATGCGCTGGACCATGCCTAGGTATTCGGTCGTCTCCACGGCCATTGGGTGCCTCCTCGGGCGTCACCACCGGCCCCTGCCGGTTCGTCGATTCACTGTAAGGCAAGACTTGACAGATGCGCAACGTCAGGCATAGCTTGACGGTCATGTACCTCATCGCTGGCCTCGTGGCCTACCTCGTGTTCATCGTCATCGTCGTCGCCATCGTGCACGACGCGTCCACCACGCGCGACCGGCTCGACGCCGCAGCGCCTAACATCGACACGTCCAAGGTCCGGCCGCCCCGCCTGACCAACACCCGCGCCGAGTTCGAGCGCCACCGCACCAACAACCGAGGAGCCTGACCATGACCGACACCAACCCCGGCAAGCTGTTCCCCGAGGAGGCGATGGCCGACCTCGTGGACGCGCTGGACCTCACGGACGCCGCCGACAACCTCGACCAGTTCGACCGGGCCGTGAGCGCCTACAGGTCGCTCAACTTCCCGAACGCGCTGGCCGACAGGATGCACGAGGAGCGCGCGCAGCGACGCGACGCGGCCGAGGGCGCCATCGTCATCCCGAGCTTCGTGACCACCCTCGAAGTCCCGGACGATGCCGCTTGACCTAATCCGGTCCGACCTGCCCGCCCTCGTCCTCACCGTGGACGGGGGCGGGCGTGTCGTGACCCTCTTGACAGATAAGACCCCGACGCAGGTGGCCGACATGCTCTTCACCATCGCCCGCCAGCTCGAAGACGAAAGGCCCATGTACCGTGCCTGAACCTCGCAACCAGGGTGGGACGCTCGTCCGGTCCAAACTCAGCTTCGACTCAGAGTTCACCCAGATACCGAATGCCTACCTGCGCGCCGACAACACGAGCTTCAAGGCCAAGGGGATCTTGGCTCACCTGCTCTCGCACGCGCCCGGCTATCGGGTCAGCCTGCGCAGCCTCTCCGAGGTGTCGGACCGCGATGGCCTCGCCGCCGTCCGCTCGGGCGTCGAAGAGCTAGAGGTCGCGGGCTACCTCTCACGAGAGGGCAAGCGGTCGAACGGGACCGGCGAGTACGGCACGGTCTGGCTGCTCAAAGAGCCCACCGTGCCCCTCATCGAAGCCGTGCGGAAATCGCATGCCAACGGTGGCCCGGCATTCGATAATCGCATGCCAAAGCCATTCGATAATCGCACGCATAGAGAACACCAACCGAGAATAGATCCAAGCTCTAGGGTCAGCCATAGAGGGCCGGGCATGCGCTGCTCGCTCGGTGAGCACACACCCGACCTCGCAGCAGGTGGGCGCTATTGCGTCTACTGCGCCGCATCCCTCGACCCCGAGCAGGTAGAGTCCACGCCATGAGTCAGCACCACCGCCGAGCAGGCTGGACCCACGCCGTCGCCAAGACCCACGCCGGTCGGCACGAGCGCACCCTGCCCGCCCTCTGCATCCAGGGATGCGGGCGCATGGTCACGCCCGCGATGGTGTACGGGAAGGACTGGGAGGTGGGCCACGTGGTCGACCTAGCCAAGGGCGGCAAGGCCGAGCGCACCGGCCCGGCGCACGTGAGCTGCAACCGCTCGGCCGGTGGCCGAGCGGGTGCCGCCATCACCAACGCCTCGAAGGCCAAGGGCAAGGCGCGCTCGACCATGACCGGCAACCGCATCCGCAACTGGCTCGCGTGATGGTCGCGCACCCGAAGGTCAAGGTGATCCCGAGGCAGCCCGACGCGCTGTTCGACCTCGACAATGACGTGACAAAGTCCGTTCCTTTGAGAGGTCGTCAAGACCCCCGCATAGCCGTCAGCCCTACTTTCTTTTCCAGGGAGGAGCAACCAGGAGGAGGACCAGGACCGCGCGAGCGGCAGGCGACGCAGGACTGGGACGCCGCCGCGCTGCGCGCCGCCGCCGAGTCGCACGTCCCCGAGGTCTCGAAGCCGCTGCATTGCTCGACCGAGTGGGACGAGTTCACGCCGTCGCGTCACTACGACGATGAGTTCCTGGTCGGCTGGCGGGCGATGGCGCCGGTCGACCGTGCCACCGGCCTGCCTCGGCTGCCGAAGCCCCAGACGTGGGTCGTGGTCGACGTGCTCAATGCGAGCTACGCCGATACCGACATCCCGCTCTACACGACCGTCGGCGTCTGCATCCCGCGACGAGCCGCCAAGACGACGAGCATCATGGGCGTGGCGATGGGCCGGTGCCTCGTCCGTCCGGGGTACGTGGTCATCTTCACCGCCCAGTCCGGCACGAAGGCGGCGGCGCGGTTCCTCGACCTCGCCCGCGACCTCGACCGGGTGAACAGCAACGACGACGACCGGGGCTTCCGGATCCTCCGCGGCGCCGGGTCGCAGCGCATCGAGTTCGCCAACGGGTCGCTGTTCCTCGTCGTGCCGCCGAAGGGCGACGCCTTCCGAGGTGACGCTGCGGACCTCATCATTCTCGACGAGTCGCAGGAGCACGACGTGCTCGTGTCCGACGACCTGCTCGGCGCCATCCTGCCCACGATGGACACCCGGCCGAGCGCGCAGCTCATCGTCGCCGGGACCGCCGGGGAGCACCGGTCCGGCCTGTTCTGGGCGACGCTCGAAGAGGGCCGGAACCAGGACCCGGGCACCGGCATCATCGAGTACGCGGCCGACCCCGGCACGCCGGTCTGGATCCCCGGCGAGCCCGTGCACGGGACCGTCGCGGATCCGACCGTGTGGGACATGGCGCACCCGGGCATCGGCACGCTGACCACCATCGAGACCGTCGGCATCCGCTTCGCCAAGCTGCCCCTGCCCCAGTTCATGCGCGAGTATCTGGGCATCTGGCCCGAGGACTACTCCCAGTCCGCCATCGGCGCGGCGCTCTGGCGCGGCCAAGAGGTCGAGTTCACCGACAAGCCGGCCGACTTCGCCGCCGCCTTCGACGTGTCGCCGGACGGATCCGAAGCCGCCTTCGTCGCCGCCTGGCGCGACGCCGAGGGCGTGGCCTACATCGAGGTCTTGGGTCACGAGCCCGGCACGACATGGCTCGGACCGATGGTGCAGGCGCATCAGAAGCGATACCCGAGGATGCGCGTCGGGTACGACAGCATCGGCGCCGCCCTCGTCGAGGCCGACGAGATGGGCAAGCTGCGCGACCCGAAACCGAAGATCGAGCCGCTGCGCATGTCCGACATCGCCGCCGCCTGCGCCGCGTTCATGCGCGACCTGGGCAACGCCCGGCTGCGGCACTTCGGTCAACCGGGGCTTGACGCCGCGGTCGCCGGTGCGGCCAAGCGACCTATGCTCGGGGAAAAGGCGTGGGCCTGGGGACGAGCCGCGTCCGGCGGATCCATCACTACACTCATCGCGGGCACCAACGCGCTCCGCGTGTACGACAAGCTCGGCCGACGTGAGCGCGTCGGCCTCATCACGACGAAGGCAGGCTAACCAGTGGGAATCCTCTCGACCATCGCCCGAGCGTTCGGGGCGAACACCCGCACGCCGGGCGTCCTCTCGCCCTACTCGGACGCGCAGCTGACGACCATCGTCTGGTCCGACGTGCTCGGTACGGCGGCCAGGGTGCTCACCCGGGAGGAGGCGCTGACCCTCTCCGCCGTCTCGAAGGCGCGGGCCATCCTCGTCGGGCAGATCGCCCGGTGGCCCCTCGTGCAGCTCACCGAGCCCGACGACCCGAGCCCCGCCGCTGCCGGGCAGGTCGTCGCCGCCAAGCCCGACGAGGACCAGCCGCCGTGGTTGCAGCGCACCGAGGGCGCCGTGAGCCCGTGGCACCGGATGATGCTCACCGTGGACGATCTGATCTTCCAGGGCTGGGCGCTGTGGTACGTCGACCGCGACGAGGCCGGGGCCATCATCGAGGCCGAGCGCATCGCCCCGTCGGCCTGGCGCTTCGACGCCTTCGGGCAGGTCGTGCTCGACGAGGTGAACGCCCGCGGCGAGGTCGTGCAGCGGGTGCCGCAGGACGACGAGGTGGTGCTGATCCCCGGCCCGCAGGAGGGCCTGCTGACCATCGCCAATCGCACCATCTCCGGCGGCCTGTCCGTGGATCGCGCGTGGGTCGGCCGGGTCAAGTCCCCGGTGCCGGTCATGGACCTGTCCCGCGAGGACGACGAGATGACCACGACCGAGGTGCAGGAGATGGTGTCGGCCTTCGCCAAGGCGCGCAACGACGAGAACGGCGCCATCACCTCGACGCCCTCCGGCGTGACCCTCAAAGAGTTCGGCACCGACTCCGACGCGCAGCTCTACATCGAGGGCCGGAACGCCGTGCGCCTCGACGTGGCGAGCTTCGTGAACATCCCGGGGTCGATCATGGACGCCTCGCAGGCCACCGCGACCCTGACCTACGTGACGCAGGAGGGCAAGCGCTCCGAGTTCGCGGACACGACCCTGCCGTACTGGATGGATCCCATCGCGGCCCGGCTGTCACAGGACGACGTGTGCCCGCCGGGCGCACGTGTACGCTTCGACACGAGCACGGCCTACGCTGTCGAGGCAAGCCCGTACGGACCCACCCAGGAGGACTAGGACCACATGACCACCATCAAGATCGAGGGCGGCCAGCTCTTCGCGTCGGCCGCATCGCGGACCGTCAGCGGCCTGCTCGTGCCCTACGGCGAGGTCGGTAACACCAACCTCGGCCGCGTCATCGTCGAGCCGGGGGTGCTCACGTACCCGCCCGACGTGGCGCACCTGAACGCCAACGAAGGCCACCGCCGCGAGGACCCGCGCGCGAGCTTCGAGTCCATCACCGAGACGCCCGCCGGGCTGTTCGCCTCGTGGAAGATCGCGGCCACGCCCGAGGGCGACGCGCTGCTCGCGGGCTGGGCGGACCCGTCGGCCGACGTGCCGCGCGCCGTCTCGGTCGAGGCCCACGATGTCGTCATCCAGGGCGGCAAGATCAAGTCGGGCCGGGTCTTCGGCGCGGGCTTCGTCAAGACGGGGGCATACCCGAGCGCGCAGCTCTTCGCCGCTGACGCCGACGCCGAGGCCACGCCGACCCCGCCCGAGCCCGCCGACGACGCCCTCGCGCCCGACGACCTCGGCCGCGTCGACATCGACGTGACCGACTACCCGATCGACATCAAGGTGAACGGCCCCGCCGAGGGAGACGCCGACGCCTTCGTGATCTACACTCCGACCGACACCAACCTCGATTCCGAAACGGAAGGCACCACCTTGACCGCATCCGCCCGCACCGCCCGCCAGCCCTTCCAGCGGCAGGCGCCCGAGGTTCCCGAGGAGGCCGCCCGCGGCTTCGCGGCGATGACCTCCCTCCTCGCCTCCGCCCACTCCGGCAACGCCGACTCGCGCGAGGCGCTGCGCGACGAGATGCAGCGCGGCGCGCAGCTCTTCGCCGCGTTCACCGACATCAAGTCCGGCGCCAACTCCGGGGCGCCGAACGCCTGGCAGCTCCCGCAGTGGGTCGACGAGCTGTGGACCGGCAAGGCCTTCGAGCGCCGCATCGTCCCGCTGTTCAACCACGCCGACCTCTCGGCCTTCGAGGTCAAGGGCTGGGCCTGGGACGTGAAGCCGAAGATGGACCTGTGGGCCGGTGACAAGTCCGCCGTGCCGTCCGGTCCCGTCAAGACGAAGAGCGCGAGCACCACGGCGCAGCGCATCGCCGGTGGGCACGACATCGCCCGCGAGCTGTACGACTTCCCCAACCCCGCCTTCTGGGACGGCTACTACCGGGCCATGACCGAGAGCTACGCGCTGCTCTCGGACACCGAGGTCTGGAAGACGATCTACAAGGGCGCCACCTTCGTCAAGAACGGCGCGGTCCCGACCGGCGTCAGCGCGGGCATGACGAAGATCGTGGACGGCGCCCTGTCGTTCGTCGACCTCGCGCTGCCGTCGTTCGCCATCGTCGCCAAGGACGTCTACCGGGAGATCCTGCTGACCCGCAACGACGACACGCTGGCCTACCTCTCGGCGTCGCTCGGCCTCGAAGAGGGCACGATCCAGTCGTTCAAGGTCGTCACCCACGGGTCCGTCCCGGCGGGCGGCGTGCTCGTCGGCTCGTCCTCGTCGGCCACGGTCTACGAGCTCGGCGGCGGCACGCCGATCCGCACCGAGGCGCTGGACCAGGCGCGAGGCGGCATCGACCCCGCCCTGTTCGGCTACATCGCCACCCTGATCCACGACCCGCGCGCGCTGACCTACGTCAACGACGCCGACCTGCCCGCCCGCACGGCGTAGCACCACCCATCACGAGGGGGCCGAGCATCGCGCTCGGCCCCCTCGTCCTGATCCACCACCACGCAGAGGGACGACATGGCAGGCTTCACGATCCGACTCGACTGGCAAGACGACGAGGAGGGCGGCACTCCCGTCTTCGCCGCCGACGTGCTCCGCTGGGAGCGCGGCATAGCCGACGCCCTCGCCCGCGAGTTCACCCTGTCCGCCGGGCAGGTCAAGCTCGCGGACCTCAACACCGATCTGACTGGCCGCCTCGCGCCGTCCGGCTCCCTCGTGCAGCTCGACGATGCGCAGGGCTGGGCGTTCGCCATCTACTACGCCGGGACCCGGGAAGTCGCCTTCGGGATCCGCACCGACGGCACCGTGTACCCGCCGCTCTCCGAGGTCAAGGCCGGATCCATCGGCCTCGCCGCGCTCGCCTCCGAGGTGTCCACCCGTCTCGCCCCCGAAGGGCTCACGCAGCTCACCGACGATCAGGGGTGGGCCTTCGCGGTCTACTTCGCCGGGACCCGGGAAGTCGCCTTCGGGGTCCGCAACGACGGCACCGTGTACCCGCCGCCGCCGGTCGTCCTCGACCCGTGCGTGATCCGCGGCGACTCCCTCGCCCAGGGGTGGGGCGGCCTGGCCGCCACGCTGCTCGCCGGGGCCATCCAGCGCCCGGTGCTGGTCGACGGCTTCGGCGGTCAGCGTGCCGCCCAGGTCGCCGCCCGCCACGGCGGCGCGCCCGCACTCCTCACCTTCGCCGGGAACATGATGCCCGGCGATACCAGCTCGGTCGCCGTGACCTCCACCGTCGACCTGCTCGCGCCGACCGGCACCGGGTTCAACACCCGAGGCGGATCCGTCATGGGCGTCAAGGGCACCCTGACCGGCGGCAAGGCCAGCGGCACCGTCAACACCTACTCGTGGGCGCGGACCGAGCCCGGCGGCGCCATGCCCGTCCCGCCCGGCACGCCGTTCTCCACCGGCATCGAGACCCTGGGCCACGTGCCCATCCTCATCCAGGGCCGCAACGACGTGGGCAGCGGCGGCGTCAACGGCTTCCGCACGCCGCTCGCGGACATCCTCGCGTCCATCGAGTCGGAGCTGCGCTTCACCCGCCACCGCGCCCGCGCGCTCGTCGTCCTCCCGCTGCCCAACGCGGCCACCGAGCGCAATCGGCCGGCCGACCGGTCGCACGCCTACGACGTGCTGTGCGACGCGATGCGCACGACCTTCCCCGCGCAGGCGCTCGACTGGTACGCGTACCTCACGAGCGACGCGGCCTTCGCCGCAGCCGGGCTCACGAAGACCGCCCAGGACATTCAGGACATCGCGGACGGCGTGATGCCGGTATCGTTCACCGCTGACGGCCTGCACCCGAACGCGGACGCCCTGCGGGCATCCGTGCCATTCTTCGCCGCCGTCATCAAGTCGAGAGAGTAGGAACCGCACATGCCCGGACTGGGACTCACCATCAACCGAACGGGGCCGGGTACAGGACCGATCCTGCCCGTCGCCCTGCACTCGAACGGCGTCGGCGGCGCGAGCCACCGCTACGTCCCCGAGCGCCTCAACCTCGCCACCGGCGCACCCATCACGAAGGTCCCCGACCTGATCGGAACGTACGACCTCACGCAGGTCTCGGCGGGCACGTACTCGCCCATCGTCGGGGAGACCGGCGGTCAGCGCTACCTCAAATGGGGCTACGCCGGTCCGACGAAGTACCTGCAGAACATCGCCGCGGACCTCGGCACCGTCTTCACCTTCGCCACCCTCATCCGCATGTCGGTGGCCGCCAGCCCTCTCGCGCTCTACGCCGACGGGTACAAGGCGCGCGTGTACGGGAACGGGCAGTGGGGCCTCGAAGGCGGCAACGGCGCGGGCGCCGCCGGTGTCCTCGGCTACATGGCGCGCCCCTCGGCCTTCGCTCTCCTCACCGCCGTATGCGACGGCGCCAACTCGAAATTGCAGATCGACGGGACGACCCTCACGCCGACCACCGCCACCATCGTCGGGGCCGACCCGACCAACAATGACGTGCTGCGCTGGGGCTACCCCGTAGCCTCGTCGACCCTCGTCAGCCCCGAAGAGCACGCCATCGTCGAACAGAACATCTGGCCCTTCGCTCTCACCGCCGACCAGCGCGCCGCGCACTACGCCGCGATGCGCGCCAAGTGGACCGCTCTACTCGCCTAGGAGGCATCATGCAGCTCGCGCTCGAAGCACCCACCCTTATGACCTACTGGCAGGGGGACAGTCCGCAGACCGACCTCGGCCTGCACGTCAAGACGACCGACGGCGACGCCATCCTCGACGTGCGCCTGTTCGACGCCACGGCCGTCCTCACGCATCGCGACGGCGGCCTGTCCGTCCCGCTCGCCGTCTCGCACGTCCCCGACGAGGACGACGTGGAGATGCCCGGCCACTACCTCGTGACCTGGCCCGACGGCTTCGCCTTCACCGCCGCCGGGCTCCACTCGATCCGGCTTAGCCTCACCGCCAAGCCGGTCGAGGGCCAGCCGGTCAACGTCCGCATGCGGACGGCGCCGCTCTACTTCGTGGTCGAGGACATGGCCTCCGGGTGGATGCAGCTCGACGACGCCCGGCAGGACTGGTCCGACGCCCCGGTCTCCGACGTGCGCCTCTACGGTCTGCTCGAGGCGGCCCGCCTGGCGGTGCTCACCTACGCCCCGGTCTCGGATCGCCCGGCTGCGGCCATCCCGCAGTCGTGGCGGGAAGCGCAGCTCATGCAGGCCAAGGCCATCGACCAGCTCACCCGCGACGGGATGGGTGAGCGCGTCGGCCCCGAGGGCTTCGCCGTCCGGGTGTACCCGCTCGACTGGAACGTCAAGCAGCTCTTGCGCCCGGACAACGGCCGGAAGTACGTGCCGTGAGCGCTCGGTCGCAGCTCATCGGGACGCTCGCCAAGGCGCTCGGCCGCGAGTGGGACGTGCCGCACGAAGCGCTCGTGCCGGGCAACTTGGAGCGCCGCCGGGCGGCGATGATCGTGGAGCGCACGACCGTCGCGCCCGCCCCGCAGATGGGCCCGGGATGCCTGCTGCACAGCTTCAACCTGCACGTCATCGTGCCCGAGAAGACCGCCGCCGCCGAGCCTCACCTAGAGGCCCGCACCGACGAAGCCCTCGACGTGCTCTCCCGCATCGACACGCTCGCGTGGGAGAGCGCCGACCGGGCCGTGATCGGCGCGGATCCCGAAGCGAACATCGGCGGGTATCACGGCTATACCATCAAGATCAGCACCATCACCACCACCAACTAGTTAGGACCCAACACATGGCACTCGCCAAAGAGCCCACCAAGTTCGCACCCATCGTCCTGAAGGACTACGTGGTGCGGCTCAACGACCTCGACTTCGCGCGGCAGGTCTCGTCCGTCACCCTCACGCCGTCCTCGTCGGCGGTCACGTGGACCGGCGGCAAGCCCGGCGCCGTCTTCACCGACATGACCGCGGCGACGTGGGTGGCCGGTCTGGAGTACGCCCAGGACTGGGACAACCTCGACAGCCTCTCCCGCTTCCTCTACGACAACGAGGGCAAGACGATCCCGGCCGCGTTCATCCCGAAGTCGGGCGTGGGCACGGTCTGGGAGATGCCCCTGGTCATCACGCCCGGCGCCATCGGCGGCGCGGTGAACGCCACCGCGACGGCGACCGTCTCCCTCGGCGTGCAGGGCAAGCCGAAGCCCCGCCCGTACGCGGCCGCCACCGACGCCATCACGGCCTAGGGCACGCCGCCGTGGTCATCGACGTGCGCGACTCTCCCGAGCTGCGAGCGGTCATCCTCTCGCTGAAACTCGCGGACTCCGAGGTGCGCAAGACGATGACCGCGGCGGCTCGGTCCGTCCTCCGCGAGGCGTGGCAGTCCGAGCTTCGTCAGCGCACCCTCACCCGGCTAGAGAACCGGGTGATCGTGGACAGTGCCCGGGCTCGGGTGTCCTCGCAGAGCTTCACCCTCACAGCCGCCTCGTCCCGCCGGAAGCTCTCGGGCGGCCTCGTCCCGGCCGACGACTGGGCATCCGTTGAGCTGGGCGCCAAGTGGTTCCGCCGGACCTACACCGTGACCAGCCGTAAGGGCAACCCTTACAAGGTCACGAAGCTCGCCAATCGACAGTTCCGCCCCCGACGCTCGAAGGGCTACGTGGCGTTCCCCGCTGCCGGGAAGACCGGTCAGCGCATGGTCGCCCTGTACGTCTCCGCCATCGCCCGCCGCCTGCACGAGATATCCGAAGGAAAGTAATGGGAAAGCCCATCGAGTTTACCTTTATCGGTAACGCCCGAAAGCTCATCAAAGAGACGGGGGATATCAAAGAGGGATTCGAAGACGTAAAGGATTCACTAAAGGACCTCGGAAAGGAAGGCGATAACACCGGCGACGATATCGCCAAGGGCCTCGACCAGGGAGCCGACAAGGCTGGGCGTTCCATCGACGACCTCGAAGACGAGTTCCGCGAGATGGAACGGAAGGGCAAGGCGGCGGCCGACGACACCGGCGACGCCATCGGCAAGAAGATCAAGGCCGGGACCGAGAAGGCCGAGGAGGGGCTAGACGAGTTCAAGTCCGAAGCCAACTCGACGGCCAAGGAGAGCGCGGCATCCTTCGACGGCTCGGCCGAATCCATCGTCGACAGCTTCCAGGAAATCGCCGCCAACGCCTTCGCGGGCTTCGGTCCGGCCGGTGCCGCTGCGGGCCTCGCGCTCGCCCTCGGGCTCGGTGCGGCCATCACCGCCGGGCAGGCTGCCGCCGACGCCATCAACGAAGCGAAAGAGCGCAGCGGCGAGCTGGCCCAGGAAATCGTCGAAGCCGGTGGGGACATCGCGCAGGTCGACATCGCGTCCAAGCTCCGCGAGTGGGGCGTCGCCATCAAGGACAATCGCGAGTTCTGGGAGCTGTGGCAGGACAGCGCCTACTCGAACATGGACAAGGCCGCCGAGAAGGCGGAGGCCACCGGCACCGACTTCAAGACGATGTTCCGCGCCCTCTCCGGGTACGACGCCGGGGCCACCGACCGCGTGCTCGAATCCGTGGGCGAGCAGATCGGGGACCTCGAAGAGAAGATCCGCGACGCTCGCGCAGCGGGCAACGTCTTCGCCGGGATCCAGGACGAGGACGGCATGGCGCTGGACAGCCTGCGCGGGATCCGCCGTGAGCTGACCGGCGTGAAGGACGAGAGGGGCGACGCGGCCAAGGCCGCCGAGCTGCTGCAAGAGGCCACCGAAGAGGAGACCGCAGCGGCCGAGGCGAACGCCGCCGCCGAGCAGGCAGCGTCCGACGCGACGGCCGCGCGCAACTCCGCCATCTCGGCCCTACAGTCCGGGCTCGACGCGGCCGTGGGCGCCTACGGCGAGTTCACCAACGCCGAGTCCGGGGCGACCGACCCCGGGAAGTACATCGCCGCCATGCAGGCGCGCATCGACGCCACCTCCGGCTTCGCGGGCAACGTCTCCCGGCTGGCCGACGAGTTCGGCCTGTCGCAGGCGGAGACGCAGGCCATCCTCGACCAGGGCGTCGACTTCGGTCCGATGTTGCAGAGCATCATGGACTCGGGCCTGGCGCCCGAGTTCGTCGCGCAGATCCAGCGGGCGGTCGGCGGCGGTCAAGAGCTACTTGACGGGACGCCCCTCGGGGCGACGGTCGACGTCACGGCCGAGGTCACGCCCGCCGAGTCCGCCCTGTCCATCCTCTCGACGAAGCCCCGCGACTCGAAGGTCAAGGCCAAGGCCGAGACCGACGCCGCCGACGCGCAGCTCAAGTCCACCGCCGACAAGCCGCGGACGGCCCGCATCACGGCCGTGGCCGACACCTTCCTCGCCAGCTTCACCCTCGGCCTGCTGACCTCGGTGCCCCGAACGGCCCGCGTCACGGCCGTAGCATCGACGGGTGACGCCGACGCGGCGCTCGACCGGCTGGCCTCGCGCCGCCGGACCACCACCATCGTCGCCCGAGTGGTCGACAGGGAAGGCAAGGCGGTCAACTAGTGGCATCCCTCACCATCGGCCAGGCGCGCATCGTCCCGCGCCTCGTGCTCAGCTACCGGACCGAGCGCGCGTCCCGCAACGTCTTCCATGAGGTCATCGGCCAGGTGCACGAGGACGTGACGCTGCGCCCGCCGTCGCTCCGCCGCGGCGAGCTGCGCCTGCTGTTCCTCGACGAGGCTTCGGCCGACGCCGCCGAGGTCGCCCTGACGCAGCTCGGCGCCGTGACCTACATCGACGAGACCAACACGAAGAGCAACATGATCTTCGTCGTGGATGGCGCCATCGTCCGCGAGCTGGACGACGCGACCAAGCTGCGGTGGGTGCTCACGGTCGGCTTCCGCGAGGTCGGTGACCGGGCCTCCATCGTCGTCCCGCAGCGCCTCTCCTACCCCGGCGCGCAGATGTTCCCGGGCGCCACCCTCTTCCCGGGCAACGTCTCGTGACGCTCTCCGCGCACGTCGTCCGAGCGGTCGTCGTCGGCGGCCTGACGCTCGACGTGCAAGAGGCCACCGTGACCCTCGACGAGGGCTGGGCGCCGTTCGTACAGGTCGACCTGACATGCCGCATCACCGACCTTGCGGCCATGTACCGGCTCGACCCGACGGCCTCGCCGGTGCGGGTGACGGTCGACCTCGAAGCCGCCTACGCGGACAGCCTGCCCCTGGCCGACCTGTCCCGAATGTGGGCCGGGAAGACGCTCGGGCAGATCGTGCCACCCGGCCCGACCCTGGCCGACCTGTCGGCGCTGCTCGTGCGGCCCTTCGAGCCCGGCGGCACGCTGCGCCCACCCACCCGCCTGTCCCTCGACCTGTCGCTGCGGCACCGGTCTATCTCGTCCGACTCCGCCACCGTCCTCCTCCGCCTCGCGGGCGACGAAGCCGTCTTGCAGGACTGGGCCTACCTCGGCAGCGCGCCGCTCGACACCGGCCTGCGCAGCGTCCGGCGTCTGGCCGAGTACGTGCTCGGGCAGGTCGGCCGGCAGCTCGAAGTCGACCAGCTCGCGGACGGCGCCGTCGCGCCGGATGCCGCCATCTGGGACCCCGGGAAGAGCGCGTGGGACTTCGCCTCCGGCCCGGTCCAGGCGGCCGACCTCCGGCTGTGGTGCGGCGCCGATGGCCTGTGGCACCTGACGAAGGCCAACGCCGTCGGCTCGACCGCCCGCCCGGTCACGCGCCTCTCCGCGTTCACCGAGCACGACGACACGAGCACGATGGATGGTGACTGGTATGACGCCGTGGTCATCAAGTACACGTGGCAGGACGCCGAGGGGAACAGTCAGACCCGGTACGATTCGGCCGCCGTCAAGGGCTACCGGAAGGTCCGCACCCTCGACCTGTCGAGTCGGTACCCGGGGCCCGGCGGCGCTCGGGCTGTCCTCATGCGGCAGATCGGCCGAGCCCGAGACGTGCCCGTCACGGCCGTCTCGGACTACTCGTGCATCCCCGGGAATCGCATCGTCATCACTCCACCCACCGGCGGCCCCACGCTGTCCGGTGTTGTCCGATCCGTCCAGTGGGCCTTCCCCGCGGACGAGATGCGCGTTACCTCGCGCGACCTCATCGAAAGGGACATCGTCTAATGGGCGCCTACGAACGCAGCACCGGCATCTACGTCTACACCGAGGACGACAAGGGCGGGCCGGTCTCCGACCTGCTCAACATCCAGTCGGCCGCGCTCATCAAGGCGGTGCTGAACCTCTCGAAGGGTCGGCAGGTCGGCGTCTACGATGCGGCCTGGCCGGGCCAGACGTACCGGTTCCGCGAGCAGAACGCGCCTCTGCTCATCTGGCCTATCCCGGATCCCGGCGTGCCCTACCGGATCGCCGTGCAGGCGCAGTGTGAGCTCGGAACCGAGAGCAACAACACGGCCGCGCGCTATGACCTGTGGGTCGGGTACCGGCAGGCGGGCACGGCCAACTACGTGCAGGTCGGTGGGCACATCAACCT